>Ga0164241_10005508_pt1 | contig 11830 bp, 9 predicted proteins | sample OricomyardsoilBY_FD_108780 | JGI IMG/M metagenome (GOLD analysis project Ga0164241, IMG submission 108780) | Backyard soil microbial communities from Emeryville, California, USA - Original compost - Back yard soil (BY) | ecosystem: Environmental > Terrestrial > Soil > Unclassified | place: USA... | reverse complement strand
TGCTTGAGGACGGGCCAGAGGGACTCGGGCAGCTGCTCGCGCGACTTGGCGTGCAGGTACACGGAGTCGAGGACGGCACCCCACACGTCGTGCTGGGTCTGCAGGTACGCGTCGTTCCCGACGCGTACGGGTCGGGCGCCCTCGTAGCCGTGGAGGTGGTCGAGCTCGTGCTCGTCGAGCCGGTGCTCCCCGCCGACGCCGTACATGACCTGCAGGGGCTTGTCGTCGCGGCACACGTCGTGCACGAACGCGAAGAAGTCGTTCGCCTCCCGGTCGAACCCCAGGGTGTACAGGCCCCAGAGCGCGAACGTCGAGTCGCGGATCCACGAGTACCGGTAGTCCCAGTTCCGCTCGCCGCCGGGGGTCTCGGGCAGCGACGTCGTCGCCGCGGCCAGCAGCGCGCCCGTCGGGGCGTAGGTCAGACCCTTGAGCGTCAGCGCCGACTGCTGCAGGTAGGACCGCCACGGGTGGTCGGGGAAGACGCCCTGCGTGAGCCACTCGCGCCAGTAGCGCTCGGTGCGCTGCATCGCGCGCAGCGCCTCTTCCCAGTCCGACGGCGCGGGAAGGGACGACCACGACATCGCGACGTACGCGTGCTCTCCCGCGCGCAGGCGGGTGCGGGCCTGGACGCGGCGGTCCTCGACGCCGAGGCGCAGGTTGCTCGTGACCCGCAGGTCCGGGTTGGGCCCGTCGCCGCGGCGGGCGACGAGCCGGTTGTAGCCGTCGCCCTCGTACTCCCACTGGCACGCGCGGCGCCCGTAGTCGGGCATCGGCTCGCACACGACGTCGAGCTCCACGGTGCCGTTGACGCAGATGACCGTCCGCAGGAGGACGTGCTCGGAGTCGTGGTCGGTCGGGGTGCGCCGGTGGGTCTGCGAGCGCTCGTCGACGTTGTGCCAGGGGCCCATGACCATGGCGTCGCGCACGACGAGCCAGCCGGTCGTCGTCTGCCACGTCGTCTCGAGGACGAGCGTGCCGGGCAGGTAGCGGCGCGCGACGGGCACGCTCACCCCGTACGGCCCGACCCGGAACGAGCCGGTGCCACGGTCGAGGACCGAGGAGAAGATGCTCGGCGCGTCCGGGCGGGGCACGCACATCCACTCGACGGCGCCGCTGGGCGCGACGAGGGCGTTGGACTCGCAGTCGGACAGGAACGCGTAGTCCGCGATCGAGGGGAACGGGCTGCGCCCGTCCCGCACCGGCCGGTACACCTCGTCGGACGCCTCGAGGTGCAGCCCGTGGGCCGGCACGTTGGCGGGCAGGTGCAGCGCGGCGTCGACGGCCGGCGACAGCGAGTGCAGGGGAACCTGGGGACCGGGGGGTGCGGCGTCGGTGGCGTCGGGGGTGGAGCTCATACCGCCCAGCCTGCGCCTCTGCGCCCGTGGGACGCCAGTTCCGGCCCGGGTGAGCCCGAGAAGTTCACACGTTCGTGACGCCGACGCGCGGCTACCGTGGGCCCATGCGCTACGTGGAGCACGTGTCCGAGCTGGTCGGGAACACCCCCCTCGTCCGGCTGACGCACCTGGCAGAAGGCCTCGACGCGACGATCCTCGCGAAGGTCGAGTACGTGAACCCCGGCGGCTCGGTCAAGGACCGGATCGCCCTGCGGATGATCGAGGCGGCGGAGGAGTCGGGCGCGCTGCGGCCCGGCGGGACGATCGTCGAGCCGACCAGCGGCAACACCGGTGTCGGGCTGGCGCTCGTCGCGCAGCGCAAGGGCTACCGCTGCGTGTTCGTCTGCCCGGACAAGGTCTCGCAGGACAAGCGCGACGTGCTGCGCGCGTACGGCGCGGAGGTCGTGGTCACGCCGACGTCGGTGGCCCCCGACTCCCCGGACTCGTACTACTCGGTCTCCGACCGGCTCGTGCGCGAGATCCCGGGCGCCTGGAAGCCCGACCAGTACTCGAACCCGAACGGTCCCGCGTCGCACCACGCGTCGACCGGTCCCGAGATCTGGGCCGACACCGACGGTCGCGTCACGCACTTCGTCGCGGGCGTCGGGACGGGCGGGACCATCACGGGCACCGGCCGCTACCTGCGGGAGGTGTCCGCGTCGCGCGCCGAGGCCGACGGCGGCGAGGTGCGGATCGTCGGCGCCGACCCCGAAGGCTCGGTGTACTCCGGCGGCACGGGTCGGCCGTACCTCGTCGAGGGCGTGGGCGAGGACTTCTGGCCGACCGCCTACGACCCGGCCGTGCCGCACGAGGTGATCGCGGTGACGGACGCCGAGTCGTTCGAGACGACGCGCCGGCTCGCGCACGAGGAGGCGCTGCTCGTCGGCGGGTCGTCGGGCATGGCGGTCGTCGCGGCGCTGCGGGTCGCCGAGCGGCTCCAGCGCGAGGACCCGGAGGCCGCGAGGCGGGCGGTGATCGTCGTCCTCCTGCCCGACGGCGGCCGCGGCTACCTGTCCAAGGTGTTCGACGACGCGTGGATGCGGTCGTACGGGTTCCTGCCCGCCGCGTCGGGCGTGACCGTCGCCGAGGTGCTGCGCCGCAAGTCGGGCGAGCTGCCCGCGCTCGTCCACACCCACCCGCACGAGACGGTCCGCGACGCGATCGACATCCTGCGCGAGTACGGCGTCTCGCAGATGCCGGTCGTCTCGGCCGAGCCGCCCGTCGTGCTCGGCGAGGTCGCGGGCGCCGTGACCGAGCGTGACCTGCTCGACGTCGTCTTCGCGGGTCACGCCTCCCTCGCGGAGCGCGTCGAGACGCACATGGGACCGCCGCTGCCGCTCGTGGGGAGCGGGGAGAGCGTCGAGTCGCTGCGCGCGGCGCTGGAGCACGACGACGCGGTGATGGTCGTCGACGACGGGAAGCCCGTCGGGGTGCTCACGCGCCACGACCTGCTGGGGTTCCTGGGGTCCTGAGCGCGACCGCGGCGAGCAGCCACGCCGCGAGCCCCGCGAGGACGCCGTGCGCGACGCGGACGGGCTCGCCGGCGAAGAACTGCGGGAGGAACAGGACGAGCGCGGCCGCGAGGGGTACGGCGGCCCAGCGGGCCGCGCCGTCCTGCGCGCGCCGCCACGCGGCGGCCAGCAGGACGCCCGACGCCGCCAGCAGGAGGAGGCCCGAGGCGAACATCGCCGCGGCGACAGGCTGGAGCCGGATGTCGTCGATGGCGTCGAGGAAGGTCGGGTCCCACGTGGTCGCGGCGCGTCCGGCGAGCTCGTGGATGGCGAAGATCTCCGCGCCGAAGTACGGCAGCACGAGAGCGGCGCCGGCGCCGCCGGTGACCACCGCGGCCCGGGCGGCCCGTCCGTCGGGCAGCAGGCGGGCGACCAGGGCGGCGGCGAACGGCCAGAGCGCGATCGCGGCCGCGCCGCACAGGTGCGCGACGATCCACCGGTCCGACGCCATCGCGCGGGCGAGCGCCGGCGTCGCGAGGGACTCGTCGGGCCACGGGCGGAGCGCGGGGAACAGGAGGAACAGCGCCCCGGCGGCGACGAGCGCGGCGGCCGCACGGCGGCCGCGGGCGTCGAGGGACCGGGGGGACGGCCCTGACGGGGCGTCCGGGGCGGCGGGGTGATCGGCGGCGCGGATCGCGTGGCGAGTGCTCATAGCTGAAAAGCTAATGTGCATAGCCGCGCGGCGCAAGGGCTGTGCCCAACCCGCCTCCGCCGACGTCCCCGGTCGGGTGCCGCGCCGTGCCCGGCGTCGATAGCCTGGACCGATGACCCCCGAGACGAGCCCCGGCGCACACCACGACTGGTCCGGCTCCGGCTTCGCGACCCGCGCCATCCATGCGGGCCAGGACCCCGACCCGACGACGGGCGCGGTCGTCCCGCCCATCTACGCGACCTCCACGTACAAGCAGGACGGCGTCGGCGGGCTGCGCGGCGGCTACGAGTACTCGCGCTCCGCGAACCCCACCCGCACCGCGCTCGAGACCGCGCTCGCCGCGGCCGAGGGCGGTACGGCCGGGTTCGCGTTCGCGTCCGGCCTCGCCGCCGAGGACGCGCTCCTGCGTGCCGTCCTCCGCCCCGGCGACCACGTCGTCATCCCCGACGACGCCTACGGCGGCACCTACCGCCTCGTCGCCCGGGTGTTCGGGGCGTGGGGGATCGAGCACACGGCGGCGGACCTCGCCGACGTCGACGCGGTCCGGGCCGCGATCCAGCCCGGCCGGACGCGCGCGATCTGGGTCGAGACGCCCACCAACCCGCTGCTCGGGATCAGCGACATCCACGAGCTCGGGGCACTGGCCCGTGCGGCCGACGCGCTCCTCGTCGTCGACAACACCTTCGCCACGCCCTACCTCCAGACGCCGCTGGCGCTGGGTGCGGACGTCGTCGTGCACTCGACCACGAAGTACGTGGGCGGGCACAGCGACGTCGTCGGAGGAGCGCTCGTCGTGGGGCCGCGCGTAGGCCACGGCGGCGCCGGCGAGGCCGTGCCGGTCGCGCTGCCCGGCGGCCGCCCCGCGCCCGACGGCGGCACCTCGCTGGCCGACGCGATCCGGTTCCACCAGAACGCGTCGGGCGCGGTCGCCGGCCCGTTCGACGCCTGGCTCACGCTGCGCGGGCTCAAGACGCTCGCCGTCAGGATGGACCGGCACTGCTCGAACGCGGCGGCCGTCGCGGCGTTCCTCGACGAGCACCCCCGCGTGACGCAGGTGCTCTACCCGGGGCTCGCCTCGCACCCCGGCCACGACCTCGCCGCCCGGCAGATGCGCGGGTTCGGCGGGATGGTGTCGTTCCGGGTCGGCTCCGAGGCCGCCGCGCTCGACGTCGTCGGCCGCACGCGCGTGTTCACGCTCGCGGAGTCGCTGGGCGGCGTCGAGTCGCTCATCGAGCACCCCGGACGCATGACCCACGCCTCGGTGGCAGGGTCGGCGCTCGAGGTCCCCGACGACCTCGTCCGCGTGTCCGTGGGCATCGAGGACGCCGCCGACCTCCTGGCCGACCTCGACCAGGCCCTCGCGTGACAGAGCCCGGGGCCGGGCCGGAGGCCTGACCCGGGCGCCGTCGTCGGGCAGTCAGCTCTCGCCGCGCTGCCGCGCGGCGATCCGCTCCTCCTCCTCGAGGACCTTGCGGTGCGTGTCGCGCTCGGCGACCAGCCAGAGCGGCGGGTCGGCGCGCAGCTCGTCGATGTCCGCGGTGGTCAGCGGCTCGTCGACCCCGCCGCGGGTCAGGCCCGCGATCGAGACCCCGAGGCGCCCCGCCACGACCTGCCGCGGGTGCGGCCCCTCCCGGCGGAGGGTCTCGAGCCAGGCGGGCGGGTTGCGCTCGATCTCGGCCAGCTCGTCGCGGGTGATCGCCGAGGTCTGGAACTCCTCGGGAGCGGCCGGCAGGTAGATCCCCAGCTTCTTGGCCGCGGTCGCGGGCTTCATGCGGTGGGACGAGGGGCGCGCGGCCGGGCTGGAGCTCATGCGGCCAGCCTACCGAGCGCAGGCCCGACGATCGCGCGGACCCGCACGCGTCGGGGGTCGATAGCCTGGTCCTGTGGACGACGGGGAGACGAACGACGGAGCCGGCACACCACCGGCCGGCGACACCGCGGACAGCGGGGACGTCGGGGACGTCGGGGCCGCGTTCCGGCTCGGCTACGTCCCGGGCGCCACGCCGGGCAAGTGGGCGCGGACCTGGGCAGAACGTCGCCCCGACCTGCCGCTCGACCTCGTACCGGTCCCCGTGGACGCCGCCGGCGACCTCCTGCGCGGCGGCGCCGTCGACGCCGCGCTCCTGCGGCTCCCTCTCGAGCGTGACGGCCTGCACGTGATCCCCCTGTACGAGGAGGCGGCGGTCGTCGTGGTGTCGAAGGACCACCTGCTCGCGGCGCTCGAGGAGTCGGAGCACGTGCCCCTCGCCGACCTCGCGGACGAGGTGCTGCTGCAGCCCGCCGACGACGCGCTGGCCTGGCCCGACGGCGCCCCGGGCCACCGCCCCGTCGAGCAGCCGACGACGACGGGGCTCGCGGTCGAGCTCGTGGCGGCGGGGGTCGGTGTCGTGGTGGTGCCCCAGTCGCTGGCGCGCCTCCACCACCGCAAGGACCTCACGTACCGCCTGCTCGACGGCGCACCCACGGCCCCCGTCGCGCTCGCCTGGTCCGTGGACGCCTCGACCGACGACGTCGACGACTTCGTCGGGATCGTCCGGGGCCGCACGGCCAACTCGACGCGCGGGCGACGGTCCGAGCCGGAGGAGCCGGCGCCGAGGACGCGGCCCGACAAGCGGCAGCAGGGCGGCGGTGCCGGCGCGGTCGGCTCCCGGACCGGGGGCGGCCCGCGCGGGGCGACGCACGGCCGCGGCGGGAAGCCGGGCGCGCGGCGTCCAGGAGGGTCGCGGCGCCGGCCGCGCTGAACGGCGCGCCGCCGGAAAGCCGGGCCGCGCTGAACGACGCGCCGCCGGAAGACCGTGCCGCGCTGAACGGCACGCCGCCGGAAAACCGAGCCGCGGCGGGGGAGCGGGGCAGAGTGGGGGCATGGGACGCCGCGACGCGTACCGCACCGATCTGACCGCGCTGCTCGGCGACGGCGCCGTCGGCGACACGGGTGACGCCGTGCGTGCCTATCTCGCCGGCCGCTCCGGGCTCCCGGGTCGGCGAGCGAACCTCGAGCTGGTGGCCGCGTGCGCGGACGTGGCGCCCGCGCCGTTGCTGCGTGCGCTCGCCACGTCGGACGACGAGTTCGAGCGCCTGTGCGGCGTCGTCGGGCTGGGGCGGCTGCTCGTCGAGTCCGACGACGACGGGCCCGCGGCCCGCGCGCTCGTCGGGGAGCTCCGGGCGGCAGCCGCCGCCGAGGGCTGGCGCGAGCGCGAGGGCGTCGCCATGGCCCTGCAGCGCCTCGGCGACGCGGACCCCGCGCGCCTGCGGCGGGTCGTCGCCGACTGGGCGGCAGGTCCGGACCCCCTCGTCGCGCGCGCTGCGGTCGCCGGGATCTGCGAGCCCCGCCTCCTGCACGACGTGGCGACGGCGCGGACCGCCGTCGACGCGTGCCGTGCCGCCACGGCGGTCCTCGTCGCGGTCCCGCCCGAGGGGCGCCGGGAGCCGCCGGTGCGCACGCTGCGCCAGGCGCTCGGCTACTGCTGGAGCGTCGCCGTGGCCGCGGCTCCCGAGGCGGGGCTGCCGGCCTTCGAGGACCTCGGCCCGCCGGCGGCGGACGACCGCGACCTCGACTGGGTCGTCCGCACCAACCTGCGCAAGGCCCGGCTGCAACGCGTGCTGGTCACCGCAGGCCGCGCCATCGAGTGACCGCGCGCAGGCTCGCCGTCGTCGTCTGCGGGCCGCACGGCGTCGTCCGGGGGGCAGGACGACCCCACGGTTGGTACGTTCTGCGCGACGGCGCGACGCGTCGTCGGGCCGGGAACCGTGGAGGTGGCCGTGAGGCGTGTCCGCAGGTGGGCGCTCGCCTATCCGTCTCGGCTGGGGACGGTGGCCGCGTTCGTGGCCCTCGTGTTCGCGTGCGCGTCGCTGACCCCGAGCCTCATCCCCCGGGGGTGGGTCGTCCAGGGCGCGCTCACCGGGTTCGCGGCCGTCTCCGGGTACGGCATCGGGGCCGTCCTGGGCTGGCTGGTCCGTTCCTTCGACGTGCGCCGACGGCTGGCGCCTGCGCGCCGACCGGCACGAAGGTTCGTCGCGGTGGTGGCCCCGGTCGTGCTGGCCGTGGCGCTGGTCGCCGGCGCACGCTGGGACCAGGACGTCCGCGCGGCGCTGGGGATGCCCGCGTCGTCGGCGTGGGGCTCCTGGGCCTACGTCCTGGTGCCGTTCGTGGCGGTGGTCGTCGCGGTGCCGGTGCTCGCCCTGGCGCGGTGGCTGCGCGGGGTGACGCGTCGGCTCGCGCGGCTCGTGGGACGGGTGGTGCCCGCGTCGGTCGCCCGGGCGGTCTCCGTCCTGGTGGTCGGGGCGCTCGCCTGGGGCGTGTTCTCCGGCGTGATCTGGGACGGCGTGCTGCGGGCCCTGAACACGTCGTTCGCCGCGGCCAACGCGTCGTACGACGCGGGCGTCGAGCAGCCGGCGGGGGCCGAACGGTCGGGCTCGCCGGCGTCCCTGGAGTCGTGGGACGACCTCGGCCGCGAGGGCCGGCGGTTCGTGACCGGCGGTCCGACGACGGCCCAGCTCGCCGCGTTCGAGGACGCGCTGCCGTCCGGGACGGGGCTCGGCGCCGGCGAGGTCAGCGCGCCGGTGCGCGTCTACGCGAGCCTGCAGGACGACGTCGACGACAGCGCCGCGCAGGTCGTCGCCGAGCTCGACCGCACGCACGCCTGGGACCGGAAGTACCTGCTCGTCGTGACGACGACCGGCTCCGGCTGGGTCGACTGGAGCATGGCCGACTCGTTCGAGCTGTTGCACGGAGGCGACACCGCGATCGCCACGATGCAGTACTCGAACCTCCCGAGCTGGCTGAGCTTCATCGGCGACCGCGAGCACCCGGCCGACGCGGGGCTCGCCCTGTTCGACGCGGTCTACGCGCGCTGGTCGCAGCTCCCCGCGGACCACCGGCCGAAGCTCCAGGTCTCGGGCATCTCGCTCGGCTCGTTCGGCATGCAGGCGGCCTTCAGCAGCCCCCACGACGTCGCGAGCCGCACCGACGGCGCGCTGTTCGTCGGCACGCCGAGCTTCACCCCGCTGTGGCGCTCCGTCACGGACGGCCGCGACGCGGGCACCCCGGAGGTCGCTCCCGTCGTCGACGACGGCTCCCTGGTCCGGTACCTCACCGGGTCGCCGGGCAGCGCCGGAGACCCCTTCGCCCTGCCCGCCCCGTGGCCCGAACCCCGTGTCGTCTACGCGCAGCACGCGTCCGACGGCGTCACCTGGTGGTCGCCGGACACGATCTGGGACCCGCCGGACTGGCTGTCCGAGCCACGCGGGCGCGGCGTCGTCGCCTCGACCCGCTGGTTCCCGGTCGTGACCTTCGAGCAGCTCACCGTCGACCTCTTCTTCGCCGCCGGCAGCGAGGTCCCCATGGGCACCGGCCACCACTTCGAGCGGGAGTACGCCCAGGGCTTCGCCGCGCTGGCAGCCCCCGCCGGGTGGACGGCAGACGACACCGCGTTCCTCCAGCACGTCGTCGAGCAGCGCGAGCCCCGCTTCTGAACGGTGGGAGCTCGGGGCCGTGCGGGCGCCGGGGAGCTGCCAGGACCCGGCGCGCCCCCGCGCGACGAGGGGCCCGCGGCCCGTGTTCCGCAGCCCGTGCGTGGACCGCCACGGGCCGTAGGGTTGTCCGGTGAGCGCCACCTCTGCCCCTCCGCCCGGCCCCGACGCCTCGACGTCCGTGCCGCCGTCGGTCCGTGCGGCCGCCTCGTGGTCGTGGCGGCTCCTCGCCATCACCGGGGCGCTGATCGTCATCGGCTACCTGGCGGTCGTCTTCAAGGTCATCGTGGTCCCCGTCGCGATCGCGCTCATGCTGACGGTGCTCCTGACGCCCGTGGTGCGGTTCTGCGAGAAGCGGCTGCACTTCTCCCGCGCGCTCGCGTGCGCGGCGGCGCTCGTGGCGCTGGTCGTCGTGGTGCTCGCGCTGGTCGCGGCCGCGGGCGGGTCCATCGCGTCCGGGTTCGCGGACCTCAAGGACCAGGCGCAGGCCGGGTTCGACGAGTTCATGGACTGGCTCCGCACCGGACCGCTGCACCTCGACTCCCACGACATCACCAAGTACGTCAACACCCTCACCACGTCGCTCTCGTCGAACACCAGCGGCTGGGTGTCGGGGGCGCTCGGCGCGGCCGTGACCGTCGGGCACGTCGCGGCGGGGACGCTGATCGCGCTGTTCTGCACCTTTTTCTTCCTGCACGACGGCCGGTCCATCTGGGCCTGGCTCGTCGGCCTCCTGCCGCGGGCGTCCCGGGACCGAGTCCACCAGGCCGGCCGCCGCGGCATCGTCACGCTCTCCGCGTACACGCGCACGCAGATCCTCGTGGCGCTGGTGGACGCGGTCGGGATCGGCCTCGGGGCGTTGATCCTCCGCGTCCCGCTCGCGCTCCCGCTCGCGATCCTCGTGTTCGTCGGGTCGTTCGTGCCGATCGTCGGCGCCGTGGTCACGGGGGCCGTCGCCGTCGCGGTGGCCCTCGTCGCGAACGGCTGGGTGTCGGCGCTGATCATGCTCGGCGTCGTCCTGCTCGTGCAGCAGATCGAGGGCCACGTCCTCCAGCCGTTCCTCATGGGGCACGCCGTGTCGCTGCACCCGGTCGCGGTGCTGCTGTCCGTCGCGGCGGCGTCGTTCGTGGGCGGCATCGTCGGGGCGCTCTTCGCGGTGCCCCTGGTCGCGGTCCTCAACACGGTGACGCTCTACCTCCACGGGCACGACAAGTTCCCCGACCTCGGCACCGACGACCACCTGACGATCCGCGGGCGGGACACCGCCGCGGACGACGGCGGCGGCCGGCTCCCACCGATGGTCGCGGTCGCCGAGCGCGACCTCCCCGCCGGCGGCGACGCGGGGGAGCCGGCGTGATCGGCCCGGACCCGGGCCCCGCCTCCGTGACGCTCGCCGAGGTCCGCGTCGCGGCCGAGCTCCTCGACGGCGTGGTGCGGCGCACCCCCGTGCTCGGCTCGCGCGTCCTGTCCGACGCCGCCGGCGTGCCGGTGCTGCTCAAGGCCGAGAACCTGCAGCGGGCCGGCTCCTTCAAGGTCCGGGGCGCGTACGTGCGCATGGCGAGGCTCTCGGAGGACGAGAAGTCGCGCGGTGTCGTCGCCGCCAGCGCAGGCAACCACGCGCAGGGCGTGGCGCTCGCGGCCCGCCTGCTCGACCTGCGTGCCGTCGTCTACATGCCGGTCGACGCCGCGCTGCCGAAGGTGGCGGCCACGCGGGACTACGGCGCCGAGGTGCGCCTCGTCGGGGCGTCCGTCGACGAGGCGCTCGTCGCCGCACGCACCGAGTCCGAGCGGACCGGGGCGGTGCTCATCCATCCGTTCGACCACCCGGACGTCGTCGCGGGACAGGGCACGCTCGCCCTCGAGCTGCTCGACCAGGTGCCCGACGTGCGCACCGTCCTCGTCCCCGCGGGCGGCGGCGGCCTCGTCGCCGGGATCGCGACCGTCCTGGCCGAGCTGGCGCCGCAGGTGCGGGTGGTCGCGGTCCAGACCCAGCGGGTCCCGGCGTTCGCGGAGTCCCTGCGCGCCGGCCACCCCGTGTCGGTCCCCGTGAAGCCGACCATGGCGGACGGCATCGCCGTCGGGCGGCCCGGCGACGTCCCGTTCGAGGTGCTCCAGCGGCTCGGCGTCGAGGTGCTCGAGGTCTCCGAGGAGGACCTGTCGCACGCGCTGCTGCTGGTCGCGGAGCGGTCCAAGCTCGTCGTCGAGCCCGCCGGGGCGGCCGGGGTCGCGGCGCTGCTCGCCGCGGCGGGCGGTGCGGCGCCCGCCGGCGCGGCGCCGTTCGAGGGCCCGGTCGTGGCCGTGCTCTCGGGCGGCAACATCGACCCGCTCGTGCTGCTGCGGGTGATCCGCCACGGCATGGTCGCGGCCGGGCGCTACCTCAAGATGCGGGTCATGCTCGACGACCGCCCCGGCGCCCTCGCGCACCTGCTCGGCGAGCTCGCCGGGCTCGGCGGCAACATCATGCACATCGACCACACGCGCACCGACGTCGGGCTGGGGCTCAACGACGTGTGGGTGCCCATGCAGATCGAGACCAAGGGCCCTGAGCACTGCGACGACATCGTGTCGCGGCTGCGCGAGGTCGGGTACCGGGTCGTGCGGGACTGACCGGGCGGGCGGCAGCTCGTCGCCGCCGCGCCGCCCTCCGCGAGGCATACCGGCCGCCGTACGACGTCGCGAGGCATACCGGCGGCCCAGCGACGTCGCGAGGTATACCAGCGGCCCTGCTGCATCGAGCACGGGATCTGCGGCTGTCGACCACGGGGCGCGCGCCCGTCAGCTCGCTCTGACGGGCGGGAGCCCCG
>Ga0164241_10005507_pt1 | contig 11831 bp, 11 predicted proteins | sample OricomyardsoilBY_FD_108780 | JGI IMG/M metagenome (GOLD analysis project Ga0164241, IMG submission 108780) | Backyard soil microbial communities from Emeryville, California, USA - Original compost - Back yard soil (BY) | ecosystem: Environmental > Terrestrial > Soil > Unclassified | place: USA... | reverse complement strand
GGAACCACTGGATCTCGCTGCCCTGCATCCATCCCGCGGACGGTTCGATCCATGGAATCGGGCTGCTGTCACAGGCTTACCGGGGCGCAGTCGAGTTTGCCGGCGGACCGGATTTCGAACTCGGCGGCGGTCCACCGCTGCTGCGGCTCGCCTTCGAGATCGATGGCAAGCCGATAGAGCTGTCGACTACCCGAATGGCGTGGCAGCGCGTTTACGAGTGGCTTCCAACCTTCAGTGCCACGATCGGCGCGGTGGTCATTCGGGGCACGGTGTTCGCGCCGTGCGGCCGAGCGGCCGATTTCCCGGGTTTCATCTACGCACTGTCGATCGAGAACCGCTCGGACGCGACGGTCGCGATCAGGTTCCGCGCCGATGGCTCGCTCGGAGTCCGCACACACCGAATACGGCAGCCGCGCCGCTTCACCGACGATCACGCATCTGCGATTACAGGTGACGTGATCACGCTTTGCGGCGCGACTCCTGACTCTCAGGTCGCGCTCGCAATCGCAGGTGACGCGATGGCTCCCGCCGTCACACGCTCGACCGATGGCGTGGTTCACTTTCAGCTCACACAAGAGGTGCAGGTCGGCGCGGGGGCAACTATCGATCTTGCACTGTACGTCGCCGCAGGCCCGGAAGCGGACGGTGCCGTCGCGATGGTCAACCGAATGCGCGCTCGCGGCTGGAAGGCAATCGCTTCGCATACACGCGACTGCCTTGCCGCATTGCAACAATCGACCGGTGTGCCTGCGGCCGATCGGCTGATCAACAGGCATCTGATGTTCGCGTACTTCTACGCCGCGGGCCGCGCGATCGACGACGCACGCTGGTATCTCTTTCGCTCGCGAGCGCCGTGGTCGGCGCAGGGACACACGCTTCGTGACTACGAAGCACTCACGTGGGTGATACCGGCGCTTCAACTCGCGGACACCGCACTCGGCCGTGAGTCGCTGTTGCGCACATGCGAATTGCACGGCTACGCACCAGGTCGAGGTGTGAATTACATCGACGGAACACCGTTCGATCTGTCGTTCTGCATTGATGCGGTCGCCGCATATCCTGTTGCCGTCGACCGCTATGTCGCGCAAACAGGCGACGATCGGATCGTCGAGGACGCGCCGATCGCGGAGTCGCTCTACGCCGCGCACGACGACATCGTCGCGTCACGTCACGGTTCGCTGCCGCTGTACAGGACAGACGCAACACCATCTGGTGGCGAGACAGAATTCCCGTACACGCTTCACGGCAACGCGCTCGTCGCGGAAGCCCTCGAAATCCTGAAACAGACGCTGGACGAGAAAACCGCCGAGACCGTGCAGTCGGCGGAAGCCGTACGCGCCGCGATAATGCGCCATTTTGCTACCGACAAGGATTCTTCGCACGCCGCGCTCTCGACCTCGATTGATCTTGCCGGTGCCGCTTCGAAGCGTGACGATCCTGTCGGATCAGTATACTGGTTGCCGTTGTATCACATGTTGTCCCGCGACGACTCGATTTACCGCAGAACAGTGCGCTCTGTTGCAACCGACGATAAGGATGTGTCGACGATCAACCTCGCGGAGCGCTGCGCCACCCTCATCGGGCCAGATGCTGCCAAGACACTCGAATGGTTGCGGCGTGCGGATCTCGACGGTGGCTTCGCAGCGGAATACGTCGACGAGGACGGACTGGCGCTCGGCAACGGCGGCGATGCGTCGCTATCCGGTCTTGTTGCGTACTCTGTGTGGTACGCGGTGACCATACTGGGCGTCCCCGCCGGTTGACTGCCTGACCCTGGCCACGCTCGTATATTGTGAATTAGCGCGTTATTGAAGCGTGATCGCTCGGATGGCGAAATGGGTAGACGCGAGGGACTTAAAATCCCTTTCGGGATAACCGAATGCGGGTTCGAGTCCCGCTCCGAGCATTTCCAGTCCCCCAGCTTATCGTATCTGCGCCGCCAGGCCATCGGTCCGTTCCTACGACCCGTTCCTATCTTCCGCGCTTGCGTCCACGGGTCACGGCCCTTCTGCCACGATTGACCAATTCCGTCAGCTCCCGAGCTGCGCGGCGCACCTCCGGGACCGCCGGGCAGTTCCGACCGTGCTCGCAGTACCAGCCGTACCGATCGAGGTACACGAGGTGGAAGACCGTTGCCGCGCCGTTGCGCTCTCGCGCCTTCCAGAGCTCCGTAACTGTGGTGTCCGGACCACAGATCAGCCACGGGTTAAGCGGTTCCAGTGTATACCGGAGGACTTCCGGCTCGATTCGACCCCGTACCCCAGCTCCTGCCGTTCGTCCCGGCGGGCGACGCTTCACGGTTTTCGTTGACACGCTAGTTGACACACTACAAGTGGTTGGAATAACTGCACTTACGAAATTGTATCGGGATTTGTTCGGTGGTGAGCCAAGTTAGCAGCTCACGTGGGTCCCGACAAGCCGGGCCGTCCAAACCGGCTCATGTAAGCCACTACGGGCGTCGCAGCGCCCCACAGCATTGAGATCGTTGCAGGCTGGCGTGCAGCATGCGCTATGACTGGTGGTGATCACCAGCGAATGCTCGAGGATTACGAGAGTGAACTTGGTGTTGCCGAAAGCGGCGTCCTCAATCGGACGGTCGGCGCCGTTGTCGATGCGGCGCGCGAGAGTGACTACACTCGGCTGCTCAGCGACCTGGCGATGTCGCGTCAGGCAGAGTCGAACTTCCGGATATTTCGCGACGGAGGACGCGCTCTGGGCCTCAGGCATCTATCCGAAATCGGAGAAACGGGCGAGGGGGATCACGATGCGTACAAGCGAGACGCCAATCGCCTGGCGCAGCAGATGTTCGTCGAGCGCGCCGGCGACCACAGAACGAGAGGAGCCGCAGCCGAAGCGACAGATCTGTCGCGCTGATCGTTGCTGGTCGAACAACGCGGCCGCTCCCGCCTCCCCTTGGGAGAGACTAACTTGCGGCCATGACAGATGTCGTGGCACTCGCTGCTGAATTACTCTCGATCCAGTCTTTCACCCGGGACGAAGGAGCGGCGATCGATTTCGTCGCCCGCTGGCTGGTCAACCTCGGCTGGAATGTTTCAATTCAGGAGGTCTCGCCGGGTAGAGGGAACATCTGGGCGTCTCATCGGGGAGGTGGCGTAACCCTTTCGACGCATCTGGACACGGTACCGCCGTTCTACCCACCAAGACTGAGCGGCAATCGGTTGTACGGTCGCGGCGCCTGTGACGCAAAAGGCATCGCCGCTGCGATGATGGCCGCAGCAGAACAACTGCGCGCCGAGGGCGAAGATCGCGTCGATTTGCTCTTCGTTGTTGGCGAGGAAAAAGGGTCGGACGGTGCACGTGCGGCTAACAATCTCGCGCCGACGACTCGCTTCCTCATCAACGGCGAGCCTACAGAAAGCAAACTCGCCAGCGGATGCAAGGGATCGCTTCGCTTTATCGTCCGAACGCAGGGTCGCGAAGCGCATTCCGCGTATCCGGAACTTGGACGTTCGGCGATTGAACCCCTTCTGCGACTTCTCCCCACGATTCACGACGTACGCTTTCCGTCCGATCCGGTACTCGGGGCAACCACCGTTAACATCGGAACGATCTCCGGCGGGACAGAGGCGAATATCATCCCGGGAAGCGCTGAATCCGAGATCATGCTTCGCCTCGTGAGCGATGTAGGCCCCGTAAAGGAGCTCATTTCCGAATGGGCTGCCACCGGGGGCGCCGAGGTGGAATTCGGCTCGACGATTCCCGCGCAGAGATTTCACGTTGTCGATGGCTACGACGTAGCGCCGGTGTCCTACACGTCGGACATTCCGTTGCTGGGTCGTTGGGGAACACCTCTGCTATTCGGCCCAGGGTCCATTCACGTGGCGCATACTCCCGATGAATACGTCGACGTCGATGAGTTGCGAGCGAGCGTGGCTACATACGCATCTCTCGTGAAGCAGCTTCTCAACACATGACTCGACGCAATCCGCCGCCTCAACGGATCGCGGTCGCCGTACTCGGCGCGACCGGCGCGGTGGGCCAGACTTTCATTCGGCTGCTCGAAAATCATCCCTGGTTCCGAGTAGCCGAAGTCGGGGCGTCGGAACGATCGGCAGGCAGGAGCTACGCCGATGCAGCACATTGGCTGGAGGGAGCGATGCCAGCGGATGTCGCTTCGCTGAAAGTTGTCGAATGCAACCCGGAAGCGGTCAGGTCGCCAGTCGTCTTCTCCGCGCTCGATTCGAATGTCGCCGGCGAGATCGAGCGAAAGTTCGCCAGCGCCGGTCGAATGGTGTGCAGCAACGCCAGAAATTATCGGATGGAACCGGATGTACCACTACTGATTCCCGAGATCAATGCGGCGCACATCAGTGTGATCGACTCGCAGCAAAAACGGCTCGGCTGGAGTGGCGCCATCGTTACGAACGCCAACTGCTCATCCACGGTTGCTGCACTCGCGCTGGCGCCGATTCACGCTGCGTTCGGTGTGGATCGACTCTTCGTCGCGACGATGCAGGCAGTGTCCGGTGCCGGCTATCCTGGTGTTGCGTCGCTCGACATACTTGGAAACATCATTCCGTTCATCGACGGAGAAGAGCCCAAGATGCAGGCCGAGATCGCGAAACTGCTCGGAGTGGTAAACGGAGCAGTAATCGACTCTGCAGGAATCCGCGTAACCGCGCACACGAATCGTGTACCGGTCGAGCATGGTCATACGGTATGCATGTCCATCGGACTCGCCAAGCCGGCAACGTCGGAGCAGGTGAGCGACGCAATCGCCAGCTGGACGGGCGATCCGGATGTCGTTGGCTTGCCGTCGCGACCAGCGCACCCTGTCATTGTCACCTCACGAGCCGACCGGCCTCAGCCTCGTCGCGACGTCTGGCTGGGCGGGGGGATGACCGTAACAGTCGGTCGCGTTCGGTCCGACGAACTGCTCGATGTAAAAATGGTGGCGATGGGAAGCAACATGATTCGAGGCGCCGCTGGCGGTGCGATACTCAACGCCGAGCTGCTGTGGACTCGGGGCTATCTGTCCGGCGCGTGATAGTAGTCAAGTTTGGCGGTACGTCTGTGGGAGATGCGGACGCAATACGTCGCGCCACCGACGTTGTCGCGAGCCGCGGACAGCGTGCGCCAGTGGTGGTTGTCTCCGCGGCGAGTGGGACGACGAACGAGCTGCTCGAACTCGCGGAGCAGGCCGCGCGAGGTCAGCTCATCGCGGCATTGCGCTCGGTGGAACACATACGCGAACGCCACCTCGCCATGTGCGACACATTGTTGCGCAACGTTCCAAGCGGCGGCGATACGACCGCCGAAATCGCGGCGATGTGCGACGAGATCGCAAGTCTCGCGGAAGCTCTGAATACTCTCGGACACCTGACGCCGAGAAGTCTCGATGCAGTCGCGTCGTTCGGTGAGCAGATGTCATCACTCCTCATCACCGAAGCGTTTCGTGCGCGAGGAATTCCAGCGGCACATGTGGACGCGCGGCAGGTGATGATCACGAGCGAGCATTTCAACTCCGCGGAGCCGCGACCTGACGCGATAGCTGAACGCGCGCGGGAATTCATCGCGCCGCTACTCAGCGCCGGCAGGATTCCCGTGCTCGGCGGTTACATCGGCGCCACGTCATCCGGTATCACGACGACACTGGGACGCGGAGGGTCCGATTACACGGCGTCTCTGTTGGGAGCGGCGCTTGGTGCGGATGACATCGAGATCTGGACAGATGTTGATGGGATGTTGACAGCCGATCCGCGAGTTGTCGACGATGCAAGACTGATCCCGCAGATCCGTTTCGACGAAGCGTCCGAGCTGGCGTCGTTCGGTGCCAAGGTTCTGCACCCCAACACGATTGCACCAGCGGTCCGGCGCGGAATACCGGTTTACATCTACAACACACGCAATCCTCGTCAGTCCGGGACGCGAATTACGTTCGACGCGCCGCGTCGTTCGGTCACCGCCATCGCCGCCAAGGGCGACGTCACTGTGGTGAAGGTGAGCGCGCCCAGAATGCTGCTGGCGCAAGGCTTCCTGCGTGGCGTGTTCGAAATTTTCGAGCGACACCGGACCTCCGTAGACGTTGTATCCACATCGGAGGTATCTGTCTCGGTCACACTCGACGATGCGAGTCATCTGGACGAGCTTGTGGTCGATCTGCGTATGCTCGGCGACGTAGCACTCGAGCGAAATCGCGCGATCGTCGCAATTGTTGGTGCTGGTATCGGTGATCGAGGTGACTGCATGGGTCGCGCGTTGGGCGCCCTTGGCGACATGCACATCCATATGCTGTCCCTCAGCGCGAGCGGAATCAATCTGACGCTGGTCGTCGACGGAGACCGCATGCGCGATGCAATGACCGCACTACACACCGAATTCTTTACATCCATGAGTGCTGCATGAATACACTTCGGGTCGCGATAATAGGACCTGGTAAAATGGGATCGGCCGTCGCAGAGGTTGCCACTGCGAATGGTCACGACGTTGTCGCTACTATAGCAGACGGGATGTCGATCGACGTCGACTCGCTCAACGGCGCTCAGGTCGCGATCGAATTCACAGATCCTGCGGCTGCTGCGGCAAACGTGACTGCGTGCGTCCTCTCGGGCTGCCCGGTCGTCGTCGGAACCACCGGCTGGTACGACCATCTGCCCGCGATCTCGAAGCTTGTCGAAGGCAGAGGCGGAGCATTGCTCTGGTCCGCAAATTTCTCGCTCGGCGTTCACGCCCTTTCTGCAATTGTGCGAAGCGCGGGCGAACAGCTGCAGCAATTGCCTGGCTTCGATGCGCAATTGATCGAAACGCATCATTCGATGAAAAGGGACGCCCCTTCCGGAACCGCGCGCATGCTTCAGAAGAAATTCGCCGCGACATCGGGTAGGGAAATCCCGATCACGAGCATTCGGCTGGGTTCCGTTCCTGGCACTCACACGCTCGTCATCGACGGCGCTTTCGAGCAGATTGTCATCACGCACGAAGCTCGCGACCGTCACGTATTCGCGGAAGGCGCACTGCTTGCAGCCAGCTGGCTCGTGGGCCGGCATGGAGTGTTTACCCTCGATGATGTGTTGTCCCAGAAGCCAGACAAGGAGTCACAATGAAAGCCCCAGTCCCGATGCTGACCGGTGCCGGCACCGCTATAGTTACGCCGTTCACGAGTACTGGCGCGGTCGATGAAGAAGCGCTACGCAAGTTCGTCGCATGGCAGATTGAAGAAGGAATAGACTATCTCGTCCCGTGCGGCTCTACCGGCGAGGCGGCAACGATGACTGCTGATGAGCAGCGCCGAGTCGTGGAGATTACAGTCGAAGTTGCCGCTGGTCGCATACCGGTAGTAGCCGGAGCAGGATCCAACGATACCGCGCGCGCAATAGCAACATCTCGAACGATGTGCGATGTCGGCGCTACGCATCTTCTTCACGTTTCGCCCGCGTACAACAAACCACCGCAGCGCGGAATACTCGCGCACTTCCGCGCCATCGCCGACGCCGTGGATCTGCCGATCGTCGTTTACAACGTGCCCGGGCGAACAGGGAGCAATATTGCCCCGGAGACGACGCTCGAACTGGCGCAACATCCCAACATCGTGGCGATCAAAGAGGCGTCCGGAAATCTGGTTCAGATAACGGAAATCATCCGGCACCGACCGCATGGTTTTTCGGTTCTCTCGGGCGACGACACGATAACGCTTGCCGTCATGGCTGCGGGTGGTGACGGAGTTACGTCGGTTACGTCGAATGCGACTCCCGCGCTGGTCGCGCGGCTCTGCGCCGCGATGCACCGGGGCGACTACGATGATGCTCGCGCCGTTGACGGCCGTCTCGCCGCGTGGACTCATGCCGCGTTCGTCGAATCGAATCCGATTCCCGTCAAGGCCGCGATGGCAATGATGGGCATGATGGGCAACAATCTGCGCCTCCCACTCGTTCCGCTCGCGCCTCAGCACACCGCAATCGTGCGCGCAGCCCTCGTAACTGTCGGAGCGATCACTGGATGACGAGTCACGCCGCGCTGGATGCTAGCCTGGAGCAGTCTATCGATGACCTCTTTTCGAGCTCTGAGCCCGAACCTGGACGTGCGCGGAGAGTTGTCGAGGATCTGCTCGAGCTTCTCGAAGCCGGCACCGTGCGCGCAGCCGAGCGCGATTCGGCCGGTGACTGGCATGCTGTTACCTGGGTGAAGCGCGGTATCCTCCTCGGATTCCGGATCGGGAAGATCGTCGACATGTCGCTCGGCGCAACATCCGACGCGTCGGCGCGATTCTCATTCTTCGACAAGGATACGTATCCTGCACGAGTTCTCGCGCTCGGCGACGGCGTACGGGTCGTTCCGGGCGGAACAACGATACGTCGAGGTGCATTCGTCGCGCGTGGCGCCGTCTGCATGCCGCCCAGCTATGTGAACGTCGGTGCATACGTGGGCGCCGGCACGATGATCGATTCGCACGCACTCGTAGGATCGTGCGCGCAGGTTGGCGAACGGGTGCATCTGAGTGCTGCGGCGCAGCTCGGCGGCGTGCTCGAACCTGTCAATGCTTCACCTGTCGTCATCGAAGACGATGTCGTCGTCGGTGGGAATTGCGGTGTGTATGAAGGGACTGTTGTGCGGAATCGCGCCGTGCTCGCCTCGGGAGTCATTCTCACTCGCGGAACGCCGGTATATGACCTGGTGAACGAGACGATCCATCGTGCATCCGCTGATGGCCCGCTTGTGATCCCAGCCGGCGCGGTCGTCGTCCCGGGTTCGCGGCCTGCATCAACGGCGTGGGCAAAGGAGTTGGGGCTCTCGATTGCGACACCGATAATTGTGAAATATCGCGATGAACGTACCGACGCCGCGACGGCGCTCGAAGATCATTTGAGGTGAGCGACATCTCCGTACGCGACTCAGTAAGAGTGCCGGGCGACAAGTCGATATCGCATCGAAGCTTGATTCTCGCCGCGCTTTCCGAAGGCACGAGTCGCATCACCGGAATCTTGCGCTCTGCTGACGTGGACAGCACTGCGTCGGTTCTCGCCTCACTTGGGGTCTCTCTCGAACGGGATCGCGATGCCGTTGTCGTCCACGGCCGCGGACTGCGCGGGCTGCTGGCGCCGAGCGGTCCGCTGGACTGTGGCAACAGCGGTACCACGGCGCGCCTCATGAGTGGAGTCCTGGCAGCACACGCTTTCGACAGCACTCTCAACGGCGATGCCAGCCTGAGTCGGCGACCGATGCGCCGTGTGACCGCACCGCTGGAGCGCATGGGCGCGCGTTTCACCTTTCAGGCGGCTCGTGACGGCCTTCCGTTGACCATTCACGGTGGGACACTCGCGAGCATCGGCTTCGACAGCCCGACCGCGAGCGCGCAGATCAAGAGCGCGGTTCTTCTTGCGGCGCTCAACGCGCAGGTTGGTGCGAATGTCACGGAACCGGAAAAGTCGCGCGATCACACGGAGCGCATGCTTGCAGCGCGTGGCGTACCGGTGCTCGTGGATGGCAATTCGGTTTCGATCGGAGTCGCTCGCTCCATGCCAGCAATGGATTCACACGTACCGGGCGACCCGTCGTCGGCTGCTTTTTTTGTCGCCCTCGCCGCGTTGCTGCCGGCGCGAGACATCTTCATGCCGGATGTCTGTGTGAATCCAACCCGGATCGGCTTCCTCGAAGTTGTTCGCCGTATGGGTGCGTCAGTGAATATCGTATCGACCGAGGAAGTGGCCGGTGAGTTGGTTGCGACGATTCACGCAACCGGCCCTGAAGCTCTCGCGGGAGTGACGATCGGCGCGGCCGAAATGCCATCCATGATCGACGAGATTCCGATGCTCGCCTGTCTTGCCGCGCGAGCCGAAGGCGAAACCCTGATCACCGGCGCCAGTGAATTGCGTCACAAGGAAAGCGATCGAATTACGGCGGTGGTTCGTAACCTTCAGGCCATCGGCGTGGACGCCGAGGAGCGGCTGGACGGAATGGCGATCGTCGGGAGCAAGTCTGCGCTGTCCGGTGTTATCGAGACGCATGGCGATCATCGAATTGCCATGGCTTTCGGTGTGCTCGGCGCAGTTGCCGGAAACGATATTCGCATCGACGGCGCCGATTGCGTCAACGTCTCGTACCCCGACTTCTGGAGCGATCTAAACCGTGTCGCGCAATAAACTGGTCATCGCGATCGACGGGCCAGCAGCGTCCGGCAAGTCATCGACCGCCGCCTGGGTCGCGCGCGAGCTTGGTTTCCGACATCTCGACTCCGGACTGCTCTACCGTGCCGAGACCGGACGCAGGCTCGGGATAAGCGACCTCCGCTCCTCCGAGGTGACCGCGAATGTGTCTGCAGTCGCGCAGATCCCCGCTGTCCGTGAAGCCGTCAATGCGGAGCTCAAACGGATCGCCGCGACGGAAAACGTCATCGTTGACGGGCGCGATATAGGGAGCGTCGTGTTTCCCGACGCTCAACTCAAGATCTTTCTTGTCGCCGATCCGTGGGAGCGCGCGCGGCGTCGGTTGCATCAGAAACTCGAGCGCCCTGCGTCCGACGCCGAGATCGCCGAAGAGACCAGACGATTGGTGGAGCGGGACGCGAGCGATGCGACCAACACCCTTCAGGCGCGCGACGCCATACTGATCGACACGACCTATCTGACGCAGGAGGATCAGGTCCAGCGTATCGTAGCGTTGGTGGCAGCGCTCGCCGCGGGGCACTGACCGACTCGACGTTAGGGAGCCGTCGGCCTCAACGTTTCACTGGGCTTACGGCCACTCGTCGACTGGACGGCTCGCGGCTAACTCACAGAGTTGCTTTCTGGCTTCATATGTATAGATTTCTTGCACGCCCCGAACTTTGGGGGCGCTTTTAATGTGGGGTGGTCCCCCGCATTTTTTTATTCATAGAGGTCAGTTAGAAATCACATGAACCCAGCTTTGCAAGACGTTGTCTCACAAGCGATTGCGGCTCTTGGGTTTGATGTTTTTAGTGTCCTGCAGCGGGGTACCCGGAGTCGTTCCGTGCTCGAGGTGAGAATCACTCGGCAGGACGGTGAAGGGATCACCGCTGGTGATTGCGCCCGCGCATCTCGTGCAATCGAGGAACGTCTCGATGCCGATAAGTCGCTCGGCGAGTTCTATACGCTCGAAGTGTCGTCGCCCGGAATCCGCGATGACGCGGAAATCAACTGGAAGAGGTAGGTACCATGGCGGGTGAAACTGGGAACATCCTGACAGCGATTCGCGAGCTGACGAACACCAAATCAATGGATAGTTCGGAGCTGCGCGATCTTCTGCAGGACGGCATTCTCGCGGCGCTTGCAAAAAAGCACGGTGGGCCGGTGCAGGCAGAAGTGGACATCGACGAAGATCGCGGCACGATCCGCATCGTCCTTCTCAAGACTGTTGTCGAGAAGGTCGAAGATGCTGCGCGCGAAGTCTCGCTCGATGAAGCGCGGTTCGAGGATTCGGAATTCCAGGTCGGCGACGTCATGGAAATTCCGACCGATTTCGCGGAGTTTGGTCGCTCCGCCGTGCAGGCTGCCAAGCAGCGTATTCTCCAGCGGGTTCGCGAAGGTGAGCGTTCCAAGATCCGCGACGAGTTCACTTCCAGGGTTGGCGAGCTTCTGAGCGGCGAAGTGCAGCAGATAGAGCGCGGCAAGCTCGTGATAATGCTCACTCGCTTCCGCGAAGCCGAAGCTGTGATGCCGTACCGCGAGCAGAACCACCGCGAGCACTACCATCAGGGCGAGCCGATTCGCGCAGTACTCAAGAAGGTCGAGGAAACCCCCAAGGGGCCGCGACTCATTCTGAGCCGCGCCGACGGTCTGTTTGTGCAGGCGTTGTTCAAGCTCGAGGTACCCGAGATTCAGGCCGGTACTGTCGAGATTCGATCAGTCGCGCGCGAG
>Ga0164241_10005506_pt1 | contig 11832 bp, 11 predicted proteins | sample OricomyardsoilBY_FD_108780 | JGI IMG/M metagenome (GOLD analysis project Ga0164241, IMG submission 108780) | Backyard soil microbial communities from Emeryville, California, USA - Original compost - Back yard soil (BY) | ecosystem: Environmental > Terrestrial > Soil > Unclassified | place: USA... | reverse complement strand
CATGCCGGGGCGGAGCTTGGCCGAAAAATATCCCACGTCGGCGGGTTTGGCCTCAAGCGGCAAATGCACGCCGTGCTGAGCCAGGTAGATGAAGAATGGCCGCCCTTGCGCGCGGTCGATCACCCGAAGTGCCTCGTCCGTGAGCCGGTCGGTCAGGTATTCGCCCTTCGCGCCGAACTCAAGGTGCGGCACGTAACGATACTCCGAGCGAATCAACACTCCGGCGGGCGAACGCGATTCGACCGGACCGCGATAGGGCCACCAATAGGTGGCCGGCGCCCCCCAGCCCGTGCCTCCGATATTGATGTCGAAACCGTGGGTTTCCGGATAATGGCGGTCGTCACCCAAATGCCATTTGCCGATCAGCGCGGTCAGGTAACCTTGTTCGCGCAACCGGGTGGCCAGGGTTGTTTCCGTATGCGGCAGATCGTGGCGGGATGCCGCTTCCGACCGTTGCCTTTCGCCCGCGGGCCGCAATGTTTTCTCGATCCATATCGTGATGCCGACCCGGGCGGCGTGCCGGCCTGTCAGCAACATGGCGCGCGTCGGGGAGCAGATCGACATCGCATAGGCCCGGCTGAAGCGCACGCCCTCGCCGGCCAATCCGTCGATGCGCGGTGTCTCGATGAGATCCGCGCCCTGGTAGCCTACGTCCGCCCAGCCCAGGTCGTCCGCCAAAAACAGGATGATGTTCGGCAACGGCCCCGCCGCCGCGAGCCGGCCGGCCGCCGCCACGGCGAGCAGGAGGAGAAGAACGCGCGCGGATCGCAGGGGAAACATAATCCGACATTAACGAGTCCTTCCGGAGATGTCTTCGACCCGGAAGGAAATTCAATTGCCGCTTGCGGAATACGACGCCGGCACCTGTTCGCGGACGGCCGCAATGATCCGGTCCTCGGTGCCGATCGCCAGCCGCCCCGGCCAGCCATATTTCGTCATCGAGGTGTCTACCTCGTAGCCACCTTCGGAATACATGCGCCGGGAGGCAACGTAGCAGGGCACGTTGTTGGAGTAGCCGTTCACCCAAATCCGTCCGGCATCGAGTTCGCGTCGCAGGCGCAGGGAATAGTCCGCCGTCATTTCGCCGCCGAGGAAGATCATCGCGAGATCCCCTCCGAAATTCCAGACTTCCACCGGCAGGGGCACCTCCGTTTTTTGGCCGAGGGTGCTTTCCGTGACGGCGGCCTTCACCGGAGGGTTCTGGTCCAGGCTAAGTTTGACGATGCGGTAATTCGCCTTGGTCACGGGGCCCAACCCCTGCAGGCGGGAACGCATTAATCTCCCGATCTCGGCCGCAACCTCTTCGCCATGGCGGGCGGCCGCCTCGATCGATCCGCCCGGATCGGGCCGGGCATCTCCGGCGCAACCCAGTCCCACGAGGGCGACGGCGCCGGGATGATCGCGCTCGATTTTCGCCGACGCTTCGCCCGCCCAGTCCGGATGAATAAAATTGCCCCCGCCGTCCGTCGTGCAATGGCAGGCGTAACTGGTGAAGACCGCCCGCAAGCCCCCCTGCTCGTCGGTGGCTATCAGGACCGGCAGTGCATGGTCAACGGGAGCGTCGGGCGCAAAGCCAAATCCCGCCCACTTGCCGTCGACAATCTTCCGCCGGTTCGCCGCGAACCCCGCACTTCCCTGCCCCCAGGCGAGCCGGCCGGGCCGACGGTCCGCCAAGGCGGCGGTGGCCACCTCGAGCAGTCGTCCGCGCAGCCATTTCGTGTAGCGCACGATCGCGGCGCGCTCCTCCGCCGTCACATTCTTCAATCCCCGGGGCAACAGGCCGTCGATTGCCGGACCCGTATGCGTATGGATGGCGCACACGGCGAGGCGGGCGCGGTCAATCCCATGGCTCGCGGCCAGCTCCTCCGCCAAGCCATCGCTCAACGCAGCCGTGATCCCGACCAATTCGACCGTGACCAACACCACCGGTCCCGGCGCCGCGTCGCCTCCGATCGCCAGTGCCCGCGCGTGGAGCGGTTTGACCACCCGCCACTCGCTGCCCTGGCGCTTGGCGTAGCCCGCCAGTCGCACCGGCCACGGCGGCGTGATGTCGATGCGGGCCGCGCCGACCGGCACCGGAGTCTCGTTCCCCACGCCGGACTCCGCGGCGCTTATTTCGGCGCCGCGAAGCACGGCGGACCACGGGGTAATCATAAGAATCAGGGCAAGGACGCGGCAGATGGATTTCATTGAGTAAACGTCAGGGGAATGGGACGCGCGGAAACGAGCCTCACTCTAGTTCAATGTCGGCGGATTGTATTTGGACGCGGCGGAAATCGTTTCGACAAAAACGGAAGAGGTCCCAGCATGGATCCGGTTTCGTGTCGGAACTCCGGTTTCCATGCCCGTCCACTCAATTTCCACCCGGGTCGAAGACAGACGTCCGCCGATGGTCTAAGCTGCCGGGAAATTCCCCCTTATGACAAACTCCTCCTTATTTCGCCTCGGCCTCATCGTCCTTCTCGCGGCGATCGGCCTTTCTGCCCGCGCCGACGATCCGGCATCCCCGGCCTGGACCTCTCTGTTCGACGGAAAGACACTCAACCACTGGGTCGTGAAGGGCGGCAATGCCACCTATAAGGTCGAGGACGGCATGATCGTCGGCACCACCGGCGGAAAAGGAGCCATAAACACTTTCCTTTGCACCGAGCGTGACTACGGGGACTTCGAGTTGGAATTCGACGTGCTCGTTGACAACCCACTGAACTCCGGCGTCCAGATCCGCAGCCACACCTATGACAAACCCACGCCGCAACCCTCCGGCGGAAAACGCATCCGTCAAATCGGAGAGGTTTACGGCTACCAATGCGAGATCGCGGCCAACGACAAAGGGACTTCCGGCAACTTCTGGGATGAGGCTCGCTGGACCCGGTGGCACGACGATCTGACCGGCAAACCCGGTGCCGGCGCCGCCTTCAAAAAGGAACAATGGAACCACTACCGCATCGTGGCGCAGGGCGACCACATCCGCTCCTGGGTCAACGGCATCGCCTGCGCGGATTTCCACGATTCGCTCGACGCAACCGGCTTCATCGGACTCCAGGTCCACCACATGAGAGCCGACGCCGGTCCCTACCACGTTCGTTTCCGCAACCTCCGCATCCGCGAGCTCTCCGCAAATGAACGGCTGAAGTGAGAGCATTTTCCGGCAGCTTCGAGCCCCGCCCCGCCGGGAGAGTCTCTGCCTTATGAAAGGTATTTTGCGCTCACTTCGATCGCCGGCCGGGGGATTGTGTCTCCTCCTGTCGCTGGGCGCTTCGGGTGCCCGCGCAGCGGACCTGTCCACTCCGCTTCAGCCCAACATCATCGTGATCTACGCGGACGATCTGGGCTATGGCGACCTCGGTTGTTACGGGGCGAAGGCGGTGGCGACGCCCAATGTGGATTCCCTGGCGGCCGGCGGCATCCGCTTCACCTCCGCGTATGCGACCGCATCCACCTGCACGCCGTCGCGCTACTCGCTGCTCACGGGACAATATGCCTTCCGCAACCGTGAAGCGGTGATCCTGCCGGGGAATGCCCCTCTTATCATCAGTCCGGCGACCCCGACCATTGCGTCACTGTTGAAAAGCCGGGGCTATGCGACCGGCCTGGTCGGAAAGTGGCACCTTGGCCTGGGTAGTCCGACGACCCCTTTGGATTGGAATGGCCTGATCGCCCCGGGACCGCACGAACTCGGCTTCGATTATTCCTTCCACATGGCCGCGACCGGCGATCGGGTGCCGGCCGTATTCATCGAGAATGGCCGGGTCGTAAACCTCGATCCAGCCGATCCCCTCGAAGTCAGTTACAAAGGTCCGATCGGGAATGAACCAACCGGCCTTTCCCATCCGGAACTGCTTAAATTCCCGGCCGACGAGCAGCACGCCAAAACCATTGTGGGCGGCATCAGCCGCATCGGCTATATGGCGGGCGGCACCGCCGCGCACTGGGACGATGCGACCATGCCCGACACCTTTCTGGCCCACGCGCTGCAATTCATCAAATCCCATCGCGGGGAACCCTTTTTTCTCTACTACGCCACCCACGAGGTCCATGTTCCCCGCTGGCCGCATCCGCGCTTCCGGGGCGCCACCAAACTGGGCGTGCGGGGCGACGCCATCGTCCAAATGGATTGGTCAGTCGGACAAATTGTCGCCGCCCTCCGGGATCTGGGTCTCACCGAAAAAACCCTGATCGTCTTCTCCAGTGACAACGGTCCGGTTCTCAATGACGGCTACACCGATCAGGCGGCAGAGCTCAACGGCAGCCATCGCCCGGCCGGGCCTTGGCGCGGAGGCAAGTACAGCGCCTGGGAAGGCGGGACCCGCATGCCGTTCATCGTTTCGTGGCCCGGCACCGTCAAACCCGGCCTCTCCGCCGCACTCGTCAGCCAGGTCGATCTTCTCGCCAGCCTCGCCGCCCTCACCGGCGCAACCGTGCCGTCCGGGCAGGCGACCGACAGCCAGAACCGGCTTGCAGTCCTCCTCGGCCGGACCGGGACCGGCCGTGATCACGTGATCGAACAGGGCGTGCACATCGAGGCCGTTCGCCAGGGCGATTGGAAATACCTCCCTCCCGGCCGGGTCAGGAGCCGCGACCTCGATGGCAAAGTGCGGCAGGATGTTATTCCGGCGGGAGGCGCCCTGTTTTTCCTGCCGGAAGATCCTGCCGAGGAGCACAATCTGGCCGCCCGCTTTCCCGAAAAAGCGGCCGCGTTGCACGCCTTGTTGCAATCCGAGACGGGCGATCACCCGGGAAAACCCCAGGCCGGCCAGGCCGGGGGTTCCGCGGCCGGGTAACCCGTCCCCACTTCTTACCACCATGCATCGACAATTCCTATCCCTGCTGTTCCTCGCGGCCGGTGCCTTCGCGGGCGCCGCCACCTCCGCCGAAAGGCCAAACATCGTGTGGCTCGTCACGGAGGACAACTCCGTCGACTACCTGCGGCTCTACACCGAGGGTGGCGCGCCCATGCCCAACGTCGAGCGCCTGGCCGCCCACGGCCTCGTGTTCAACCACGCGTTCTCCAACGCGCCCGTCTGTTCGGCCGCCCGCAGCACGATCATTTCCGGAACCTACGGTCCGCGGGCCTTCTCCAGTTTCCACCGCCGCATCGTCGAACCGCCCCTGCCGGACGGCCTGCGAATGTTCCCCGCCTACCTGCGGCGGGCGGGCTACTACACCGCCAACAACGCCAAGACCGACTACAATTTCGTTACCGATCCCGAAGCCTGGGATGAAAGTTCCAAGCAGGCTTCCTACCGGAACCGCAAGCCCGGCCAGCCGTTCTTCTACGTGCAGAATTTCGAACACACCCACGAGCACATGCTGCACTTCACGGCGGAAGACATGGCGGCGCATCCGACCGTCACCGATCCCGCGACCGTCACTCCTTTCCCCTTCTACCCGCACACCCCGGTTTTCCGATACACCCAGGCCCGCTACCTCGACCTGCACCGGGAGGTGGACGAGGAAATCGGCGGCGTGCTGCGGCAACTGAAGGCCGACGGGCTGATGGACAACACCATCATCTTTTATTACGGAGACAACGGCGGCGTGCTGCCGGACAGCAAGGGTTACATCTACGAACGCGGGCTGCATGTGCCGATGGTCGTCTATGTGCCCGAAAAGTGGCGGCATCTCGTGCCGGCGGCAACCGGCACCCGGATCGACGGCTTCGTGCAGTTTGTCGATCTGGCGCCGACCGTGCTCGCCCTCGCCGGGGTCCCGATACCGGAGGCGATGGACGGGCGGCCGTTTCTCGGCGCGGGCGTGACCCTGCCCGAATTGAACGCCCGCGACACCACCTTCAGCTATGCCGACCGCTTCGACGAAAAATACGACATGCTCCGGGGGGTCCGCCGCGGACGCTTCAAATACATCCGCAGTTATCAACCCTTCAATCCCGATGCTCTCTACAACCAATACCGCTTTCGGATGCTCGCCTACCGGGAATGGCGCGATCTCTATCGGGCCGGCAAACTGAACGAGGTGCAAAGCCAGTTCTTCCGGCCGCGTCCCGCCGAGGAACTGTTCGACGTCGAACAGGACCCGTTCGAACTTCACAATCTTGCGGGCGATCCTGCGCACCAGGACGTGCTCCATTCCCTGCGCGACGTCCTGCGGACCAAGCTGAAGTCCTGGCCCGATCTGGGATTTTTTCCCGAACCTGCCTTGGTCGCGGACGCGGCGGCCGATCCCGCCGCTTTCGGGCAAAGCCAGCGTGCCCGCATCAGCCGGCTGATGGACGTGGCGGATCTCAACCTCCAATCCTTCGACGCAGCCCGTCCAGGCATTGCCGCCGCGCTCGCTTCCACCGATCCGTGGGAGCGTTACTGGGGACTCGTTGTCTGCAGTTCCTTCGGCAAGACCGCCGCCGATTTTGCCGACCGGGCCCGGGCGATCGCGAAGGCCGATGCCGAACCGCTGGTGCGCGTCCGGGCCGACGAGTTTCTCGGCCTGACCGGTCTGGCGGATCCCGTTCCCGCATTGACGAACCTCCTCTACCGGTCGTCCACCTATGAAAGCGCGGTGTTGATTCTCAACTCCATGGTGCTCCTGCAGGACAGCGAACTCCGTTACCATTTCCCGCTCGACCGGTCCAAGGTTCCGCCGGCCTGGTTCGAAGGGCGGGCTTCCTATGTCCGCAGCCGTTTTGATTATCTGTCCCCCAAACACCAAACCACCCCCTGAGACATCCGGGTGCCTTCGATGACTCCGGTGATGAAAGCGGCTGGACGTCGCCGCTTTCATCACGGGTGCCGGAGACCACGGCAGGAGACATGGTGAGCATGGTCGGGCGGCCCCACCCCGATCAAGCCCGGAGATTTTAAAGAGAGCCTGTGTAGTTTGTCGCAGCCGGTACGCGAAAAAAGTTTATTCGCGGCTCAAAGCTTTTGACTCTCCCGCTCCCCGCAGGCTATGTTACCCCACGGATTCGTCCACCCCTGTCTGCCTGGATTTCGTGTGGGCAGGCTGAATCGCTGCGCATGTCTACCTTTTCCCCGTTCCCTTCCTCGCCGCGTTTGCGCCGAGTTGCGAAAAAAGGCCGTGCCGCCCCGGATCCCCCACCCTCGTCCATCGTCGAAAAGCGAAGCGCCCTTCGCAACTATGACACCCTCCGCCGGGTGCTTTTTATCCACGAACGGCTCGGCAACGGTCACCGCACGGATTCAGCCCGGCTTGCGCGCGAACTCGAGGTATCCGACCGCACCATCAAACGCGATGTGGAGTTCATGCGCTCCCTTGGCGCCCCCATCGAATGGGACGCCGGTTCGCACACCTATTCCTACACGCGCGACTGCGACTTGCTCCCGCTGCTCCGGCTCGATGCCGACGAGGCGCTCGCTCTCATTCTGGCCGGAAAGACTTTTGCCGCCTGGCAAGGCTCGACCCTCGGTCGCGCCCTGACCGCCGCCCTCGACAAAATCGCCGGCGTAATCGGCGGTGCGATATCACTTCCCGCCTCCGAAATCAGCGATTTTATCAGTCATTCCGAGGAAAGCGGCGAATCGGACACTGAGCGCCGCGCCTTTGCCGTCGCCCTGGAAGCCATTCGCCGCCGCCGCCCGCTGCGGATGATCTATCGCAAGCCCAACGCCGCCACGACCGAAGCTCGCCTGACCCACCCGCTCCATCTGGCTTTTCTCGACCACCGCTGGGTGCTTGTCGCGTACGATCCCGCCCGCCGCGCCCTGCGCACGTTTCTGCTCGCCCGGATCGAGGCGCCACGGGCCATGCCAGGGACATTTACGCCACCACCCGGGTTCGACATAAAAACCCACCTTCGCGGCAATCTCGGTCGCTTCACCGGCAGTCAGGACGTCGAAGTCCGCCTCCTGTTCGAGGCCGCCCTCCGCCCTTACGTGCGCGAATGCCCCTGGCATTCCTCCCAAATCCTGATCGACCGCGCCAACGGCCGGGTGGAAATGACCCTGCGCCTCAACAATCTCATCGACGTCCGCCGCCGCATCCTCGCCTGTGGTGCCCAGGTGAAAGTGCTCGCGCCGCCTGAACTGAGTGACGCCATTCGCGCCGAAGCCAGAGCCCTCGTCCGACGCTACACCGGCAAAGCCGACCCCTGACATTCCGCGCAAAGTTATTCACCGGGACAGCGGATGTCCCACCCCCTCCGCTAAAATCCGAGGCGCGACACCAATCCAAACCATGCGCGAACGAGTCGTCGTCATCGTCGCGCCCCTCAGCCCCCCCACCGCCATGAATGCTTCGCTCACCGAAATCGCCTTCATCCTCGATCGCTCCGGCTCCATGTCCTCGATCCGCGACCAAGCCATCTCCGGCTTTAACCATTTCCTCGCCGACCAGACCGCGCAACCCGGCGATGCCCGCCTGACCCTGGTGCTCTTCGACGACGAATACCTTGTGCCCGTCGCCGCCACTCCGCTCCGCCACGTCACCCCGCTTGACGCCACCACCTACGTGCCCCGCAACAGCACCGCCCTGCTCGACGCCATCGGCCGCACCATCGACGAACTTGGCCGGCGCCTCGCCGCCACGCCCGAAGCCGACCGCCCTGGCCAGGTCATCGTGGCCATTCTCACCGATGGCGAAGAAAACTCCTCCCGTCATTTCAAGTGGGCCGACATCGCCGCCCGCATCAGCCACCAACGCGAAAAATACCACTGGCAATTCCTCTTCCTCGGCGCGAACCAGGACGCCATCGCCACCGCCGCCCGCATGAACATCGGCGTGGCCGACGCCGCCACCTTTCACGCCAACAAAGCCCAGTTCTGCACCGTTACCACCGCTGTCTCGCGCAAAATGTCCGCCCTCCGCCGTGCTGCCGCCGGCCAAGTAGCCGATCCCGACCTCGCCAAATCGATGCAGGACATCGTGCACGAAGAGGAGAATCCTGTCGGGAAAACATCCTAACGCCCAACCCTCAGCGAAGTTTTCTTCAACAAAGGCCATCGGGTTCATGAAAACATTTCCAAGCAAATCTCTGCAATTTCTCAGCCTCATTCCGCTCTTCGCCGTTTGGATTTGGTTGTGCGCAATTTTTCCCGAGCAAATCACCGCCTTCTTCGAGGGCCTTGGCTGGATCCTATTCTGGCTGTTCGCTACCCCACCAATGGTCGGCCCTCTACTCGCTAGAATCGCAGGCATCTTTTCATCGGAACCGCCACCTCCTCCTGTCGAAAAACAAAAACCAGTTACCCAACCCGTCCGACAGCCCGACACGCTTCCCCCATTCATCGTCGGACTCGCACTGGGTTGGTGGCTCGGCAGCGGACCAGACGACAACAGCAGCTGCTAAAATTCGCACATAACGCCCAAATGCTCAGTCAATCGAGCAAACTTTCCACCTTCGGGATTTGATCAATACATCGTAATCAACGTGAGACTCATTCTACACCCAGCAAAAACCGTCAGTAACCTTAACCGCCAGCGCCCGGTGAGCGATGCCCACTCGAATCGACCAGAGCTTTCCAATTTTCTTAAAATACAGCGATGGATGCTGCGGGTTTGCCTGCCACAGCCAGTAGTTTTTGCGCGCCACCTCGCGCACAGAGGACGGCAGTTCCCGGTAAGCCTTCCAGAACTTAGTCGTTCCCGAGGATTTCATCCAACGGCTTTGCGTTTCCCATCTGCGCTTCGCCTTGGGCTTCTTGCACTAAAAAACCCAGCCGTCCAGCCGCCGAATCGCTCTCGATCTGCCGATCCCATGCCGCCACATGCCACTCGCGCAGACGATCGACCAAGACCAAGACCTCTGTGTCTGACAGCTTGCCAATCGCCACTTCGATTTCCTGCATCGTGCTCATACTTCCAACTTAGGTTCAACGGGGCCGCGCTTGGCAATGCGCTCCTACGAGGAAGCAGAAGAACGAATTTCACGATTCAATTCAACTTCATCAAATGGCCGGCGCACTTGTCGCTCTTTCAACAAACGCTCAAAGTCACGTCGAACCAAGCCCGCAAATTCCATCGCCTTGCCGATAGGCAGAGCCCCGCGCGCGTAAAGCACCACCGCCAGATCACGACGCAACGCCACCCGCAATTCATCTGGCGAGAGCCGCATTTCAGCGACCGCAGAATCAGGGATTTCGATCATGAAGGACATGAAGGAACAGATAACAAACATCGGGCCGGCAGCAAGGTTTCAATGGAGCCGCGCTCGCGTGAGCGCGGAGAGACTAAACTAACTGACAACCTACCTAAGCAGATAACAGCTTCAACGGGGCCGCGCTGTTTCCAGCGCGGAAACGCTACCGACCTGATGTTCGTTATTCACCAACTTCTTTGAGGAATCTCTCAACGAGATCATCATGATAATATATTCCACGCTCAATCATCTGAGAAATCACAGGTCGGATCAGCTTAATACGCCCGGTGAACTTAGATTGGCGCAGTATCCAGAGACTTCCGATCACCTGCAGTCCCAACGCAGCCGCTGCACGTCGACCGGCCATTTCGTCGAGCAGTACCGGCAAAGATCTTTCTTTGGCAAGAACGATGGCCTCTGCCTCACCAGATCCTCCGAGACGATCACGCAGTCCCTGCAAAAAGGCCGAGTCTGCAACTTTAACGCGAGTAAGCCATGCGCCAGCAACAAGCTCTTGCTGGAGCTGGTTAGCTTCAAGCCATCCAACACCGTCAGTCACCGCCTCACGAAAGACTGCATCTGGAACGAGCGTTTCTGGAAATATATCCTGCAAAAGGTCCAGTCGTTTGATCGCCGAAAGCGCGATCAGAGGGGACGTGTTGGTGACACATACAGGCATATAAAAAAGCTAAGTCCCCATTGCCGGACGACGTCAACCGAAATAAATCACCTTTCTTTAACTTACCTTATAAGTTAACAGAACGATTGAAATTAATAAAACCTTACATATAGAATCTCCGTTTCACCCCAATCAACCCCCAGTTAAATCATGAGCAATAAAATCGCCCTCACTACCCTCCAGTCTGCCGTCAGCGGTTCTGCCGCAGCTTTTCGTTCCCGCACTCGTCTCCAACCCGCAGGTGGCGAAGGCGACAAGGTCTTCCCGCCAACGTACGCCGGTGCGGTCTACGCCAAAGAAGAGCGGCAGATAAACGGAGCGAAGGTGCCCTGTGTATTGCTCGACTCCGTCCAAGCTCAAGCGAATCGACTCGAAGAGGCGCTTCAGCGCGCGCTCGATGCAGGCACCCTTAAAGACATTCCGGTGCTCAACGTTGATTTCACCGGTCTCGGGCTGCTGGACGAAGTAGGACGCGTAAGCAGCCTCGAAGCGCCTCATCGGATTGCTGATGCAATCCTTCGCGACAGTCTGCACGCAGGCCAGCCGTTCAGGAAAAGCGAACTCGGGAAGTCGCTGGCTCAAGCGAGTCTTCAGAACGCCACTCCACTTTACAAACTATGCCCGACCGCGCTCGTTTTTGGCCTGTGGGATTCCACCGGCCCCAAAGGCGGTCTCGGAGCAAAGTTCCAGCGGGCGCTCGTGTCAGAAATCATTGGAGTGAACGCACAGATCGGCGTGAAGACGAGCAGTCGCATCGATCCATTAGGAATGCGTGCAGCGGCGAAGGTAATCAAAAAGCCAGACGGCAGCTACGAACTCGCAAGCGATAAGGTGAAAGACGCCGTCTCCCCTTCCGAAGTGAATCACGGCAATATTCCGCCTGATATCAGTGCCGTGGGCGGAGCGACTCTCGACTACGCCGAACAAACCGTCGTCCTGTCCCTTCCAGCTCTGCGCAAATTACGTTTCCCCGTGGACGGCAAGACGACCCATGAACGGGATGCCGCGGCACGAACCGTTCTCGCCGCGCTAGCCCTCACTGCAACGGCATTGGCGGTGGAGAGTGGTTTCGACCTTCGTTCGCGATGCCTGCTCTGGCCGACTG
>Ga0164241_10005505_pt1 | contig 11836 bp, 9 predicted proteins | sample OricomyardsoilBY_FD_108780 | JGI IMG/M metagenome (GOLD analysis project Ga0164241, IMG submission 108780) | Backyard soil microbial communities from Emeryville, California, USA - Original compost - Back yard soil (BY) | ecosystem: Environmental > Terrestrial > Soil > Unclassified | place: USA... | reverse complement strand
TTTGAGGATTCATTGCTCGCTTTGGATCAGCCGATTGCGAACCCGTCCTCTGTATCACGATACCTCTTAAGCAAGTGCGTCCGAGAAGCAGGTATAGTAGTGGCCCTTGGTGGCGATGGAGGCGACGAACTATTTGGTGGGTACGACCGGTATCGTATGGCATATGCTGCGTATCTATTCCAGAAACTTCCTCACTTCACTCAGAAAATTGCTAGTTTGATGCATCCGAGTCTGCATACCGCATCTATTCCATTGGGGTCACAAATGTATGTTCGACTCTCTGCTCTTAAAGAGGAAAACTACTCTAGTCTTATCGATGTTGATCGCACGAATAAAGTAGTGCATAACTTTTTTAATGAACGGTTTAGTGATCCTGCAATTCGTTCCTTGCATCCAATAGATCAGTTCATGCGCGTTGACAGGGAAACATGGCTGGTTGATGAATCCCTGTCTGAAACCGATCGTATGTCCATGGCACACGGCCTTGAAGTGAGAGTTCCACTATTAGATCTGGATATAGTAAATTTTGCTGATTCCCTATTTGTGGGTGCAAAATTTTCACCAACAACAAGCAAGAAAATTCTGCGTAATGCATATGCGGGACTGCTCCCCGACTATCTTTTCAGCCAGCCTAAGCGCGGGTGGGTTTCACCTGGCGCCAAATGGTTTCGCGACCCGGTTATTTGTGCCTACGTCAAAGAAGCATTATCTCCTTCGTACTATAACGGTTTGAATTCTCTTTTCGATTGGGGGAAAATAGAGAAAATGTTAGACGATCATATAGAGAAAAGGTCATATAATCTCTATCCTCTATGGAATATCCTCGTGCTGCAAGTTTGGGCCAGAAAATATAAAATAACTTTGTAGCTGTATGAATCTCGTCTTCCTGATGATCCCTAAAACAGCCTGGGCACTTTCACAAAAAAATATACTGGAGTTTCTTCGTATCATCTTTGAATTAGAAATTTTTCTTGTGCGCAGATATGCATTTGGAAAGTTAGACGATCATGCCGTGCACGTATCGTGCGGAGGGCGCATATATACGCTCTATCTTCAGACCAAGAACGATATTTCTGCCCTGTATGAAGTTTTCGTTATGGAAGCCTATATCTGTAAATACTCTGACCCAAAATATATTCTTGACCTGGGAGCAAATTTTGGGGAAACTGCGCTCTATTTTCATATGATATATCCGCATGCTCATGTGATCGCTGTAGAACCTGCACCCAAATCTTTTCGAAGATTACAAAAAACTTTTCATGGTGCCGCTTTCTGTACCGTAGTACACGCTGCAATCAGTGCTTCAAACCAGGAGATACCTTTTTATTTAAATGAGGAAAATCCAATGAGTAATTCCATACTTCGTCGTTCAAGCGATGATCAGTTGATATTGGTTCCCGGCATGACGTTGAGATCGCTCTTTCGCTCTCAGAATATGACGAGGGTTGATATCCTGAAGTTTGATATTGAGGGAGGGGAGGACGGACTTTTCTTGGATCTATTTCCCAGTGAAGTTGCCAATGTGATCATAGGTGAATTCCATAGGGATCTAGTTAGTGTTGAGCTTCAACAGTATCTTAAGTCGTTTAAAGATATGACAGTAACTGTTGAGGGTGATGGGGTCGGGGAGAAGTGTATTATCAAAGCTGAGTTGAACTCAGCCGGTGTTTATCAATATTCGCAATGAAGGTCATTTATTTAGCGAGTATACGTTTTCCTAGCGAGCGAGCGCATTCTGTGCAGATAACTCATATGTGTAATGCCTTCGCTTCACACGGACATCAAGTTGAATTGTGGGTGACCAATAGACACACACAGATAGCCCTTTCTCCCGAAGAATACTATGGAACTACGTTAAATTTTTTGCTTGAAAGAGTCACCGTGATCGACCTTGTCGGCAAGGTGTATTTATTCCCTCACTTCTTGGGAAAATTTATATTTCAATTCGAACGCCTTCAATTCATTATTGGGTTCATTATAAGGATCAGGAAAATTAATTTTAATGTTATTTATTCTCGAGATGAATGGCTTCTATTTTTTCTCTCATTCTTTTTTACTCAGACATCACTTGTTTATGAATCGCATGAAGCAAAATATAATTTCGCTGCTCGCCGAATTCTGAAAAAAGGCATTCGATGTGTGTGCATCTCTGAGGGGATTTTTAATTCTTATAAGGAAAAAGGAGTCCCAGTAGACCAAATGATCGTAGCTCATGATGGGGTGGATGATTCATTTTTCTCGGAACATATCTCCAAGAAAGAAGCACAAGAAAAACTTGGGATCGTCCAAGAAAGACCAGTTGCCATGTATATAGGAGGCTTTGACCAGTGGAAAGGAGTTGAAACCTTTTTTAAAGCGAGTGAGTTATTGCCAGAAGTACAGTTTGTGGCAATAGGGGGGAAACCCCATCAGATAAGTCGATACAGCTCTGCTTATCCACGTGTGCTATTTTTAGGCTCAAGGCCATACAAAGAACTTGTTTTCCATCAGAGAGCAGCAGATGTTCTTGTCATCCCGAACACGCTTCGAAACGATCTTTCGGCAAAGTATACATCGCCGTTGAAATTATTTGCCCACATGACCTCAGGCGTGCCGATGGTAGTTTCGAACATCCCGAGCATACAGAGTGTCCTTTCAAGCGAAGAGTCATTCTTTTTTCGGGCTGATGATCAGGAGAATCTTTCAGAGATCATCCAGAAAGTCATTCATGATCCCGAAATGGCTCAAAAAAAGGCAAAAGCTGCCCTTGAGATCTCTAAAAAGTATACTTGGAAAGCACGTGCTGAGAATATTTTAGCCTTTATCATGTAGTGGTATAGTAAAGCATTATGACTAAATGGGACTCCTTTTTTGATGAGAAGTGCATTGATATATTTACCACATCTCAGATGGTCCTTGATATAGGTGAAGGACTTCGAGCTCGGAAGGATAGGGGAAGTCGTTTTGAATCCAAGCGGGCATGGCTGCAAGAGTATATCGCAAAAGTGGACTATAAGGTCATGGATCCAGTCCCGGATTACAAACCAGATATAGTCGGGGATATTCATGATATCCCTCTCCCAGATGAGAGTGTCCCTGCCATTATCTGTCTTGCTGTTCTTGAGCATGTCGAGAACCCGATCAGGGCGATGGAAGAGATGTATAGGGTGCTGAAACCGGGAGGTAAGCTGTTCATCTATGTTCCATTTTTATACTACTACCATGCACATGCTGGGTACTATAAAGATTACTGGAGGTTTACTCATGACACTCTTGAGATGTTTGCAAAGCCATTTGCTCACAGTGAGATCATGGAGGTGCGGTTGCCTATAGAAACGCTGATACGCTTAACTCCGTTGGGCAGATATGCTTTCCCTATATGGGCAGCACAAAAATTGGATTCAATACTATACAAAAAGGGAAGTAGGCAAGTTTCAGGTTATTACATGTATCTTCAAAAGTAGCTAAGAATAGTATGAGCATATCTAATCACGACATCAAAACCATATATAACGAGATTCTTACAAATCGGTTTAAGAGCAACTATGAATTTGAGCGCTGGTTTACACATCAACGAGTGAGAGCGGATTACTTCATGATGTATGCATCTATTCAAGAACAGTTGAAGAATGTTTCTTTTTCTAAATGTCTGGAGTTTGGTCCTGGCCCCGGCACGTGGACTCGCCTTCTTTATAGAGCAAACCCGAATGCGACTTTCACCCTCGTAGATATTTCTGAAGAAATGAAGAAGCAGTTTTATTTAGAAATGCGAGGGGTCCCCAATGTTGAGTATCTCTTAAGTGATATGACAGAGTTTGAATCTGAGTCAAAGTTTGACTTCTTCTTTTCTTCCCGAGCCATTGAATACCTTTCTGACAAAGACAAATTTTTTGAAAAGTTAGGCGCTCTTATGGGTGATAAAAGTACAGGAATTATTCTTACGAAGAATAAAGACTTCCTTTACAACAGGAGAGGAGATAAACGTTCACAGCATAAACAAGGGCTGCTTTCGATCGAAGAGCATAGAAAACAATTGAAAAGGGTCGGGTTTAATGATATTCACGTATATCCTGCTATTATCCGCCTGCCGCTGATTGATCGACTGCATACAGTTTTTTCAGAGAAACTCTTCAAGAAAGTTTTTAAACATGAGTTGAAAGATGGGCTCCTGTTGTCTCTTACTGAATGCTACGTTATTACTTTTAAGCGGAACAGTGTTCAATGATCTTTACTGAACACGAAAGGGACAAAATTGCCTCAAAGAACTATGATCTGTGCATTATAGGTGCAGGGATTATGGGGTTAGTTATTGCGAATGAATTAAAAAATGCTGGAATAAGTGTATGTGTTGTCGAGAGTGGGAATTCACAAAATAATCTTCTTACTGAAAGTGCAAAAACTGTTCAGTCTGAAAAGCTGCAAATAAGAACTCAATCAAGAGAGCGTGGACTCGGAGGGTCTTCTCAGACTTGGGGAGGACTGACGGGACTTTTTGATGAGTGGGATTTGGATACTCACGAGCATATTGATAGTTCAGGGTGGCCTATTGAGTACTCTGAACTTATGGAATATGTCAGCAGATCAGCAAGCAAATATCAGTTTCCCAAACCTGAGATGTTTAGCGATAAAACATTCCTCGATACAGAATTATTGAAGGGTTCGAAATCTCTCACTGGCGAACTGTTCATTGCACCCACAAAGCCCTTAAGATTTGGGGATGTATTCAAAGGACTGTTTCAGGGTGAACTAATGGATTTAGTCTCTGGAGCAACGGTGCTTAAGCTTTCTACTGATAAACTTTCTCGAAGCGTCAACTGTGCAGAGCTAGCATTTGAACCAGGTGAGTCCATCCGTGTCTGGGCTCGTTACTTTGTGCTTGCCACAGGTGGAATAGAGAATCCGCGTATATTACTAAACTCTGACGAATTAGGTAACGAACGTGATCAGGTTGGGAGGTATTTCATGAATCACCCAAAGGGCTTTTCTGGGAGACTAGATATTAGTGATAGTAGTGCTTTCACCCGACATTTCATTAAAAATTACGGAACTTATAAAAAGTATGTAGGCATAACTCTTAGTCCTGAATTTAGGAATAATAAAAAGTTATTACATCCATACATACAACTTCAACCTGTTTACCCGTGGGATGAAAGCAAGGGATTTGTTTTTTGGATGGAAATGAAAAAGAAAGAAGTTCGACAGAATCCACCGTCGTTTTTGGAGTTAATCCGAGGACTTGTATTGATGGTACTTTATTACTTACACATTGTGACAAATCTGCGTGTTCCAATTCATAGCGCACGCCTACTGAGTTATATTGATATGGCACCTCAACCTGAGAACAGGATTGTTTTATCCAATACATCTGATCTGTTTGGGATACCACATGCAAAACTGGACGCGGAGATTGGGGAGCTTGATCTAACATCTTTAAGTTCGGTCCACGCCGAACTGAAGGATTTTCTTATAAAGAAAAAAGTGGGAGTATTGCATTCCGTCGATATCTCGGATGTCTCGATTGATGCCTCTCACCACATGGGAGCCACACGCATGGGAAGTGACCCTAATACTTCAGTTGTTGATCGGAATCTTAAACTCCATTTTTGGGATAATGTATATATTGCGGGGACCTCGGTGTTGCCGACAGGTGGTAATGCAAATCCCACTCTGATTGCAGTTGCATTAACAGTACGGCTTGCGGATCATCTCAAAACACGTTTTGTACTATGAAGAATGTTGTACTTATTGGTGCGGGAAAAAGAATGCATGAGACGGTTATTCCTGCATTAACTGCTTTATCAGATCGTTACACAATCACGGGAATTCTTTCCCGTACAGTTAGGAAAATACAGGTCTCAGATTCTCACTCCTACATAACCCAGAGCGAGTTTCATGAAATAGACTGGAACAGTACCGATATTATCATCATGGCAGCTACCACCTCTAGTAATCCAAGTTTGCTTCACAAACTAAGTAAATACAACCTCAAGCATACAACCTTGATCATCGACACTCCGATACTGGAGCCCGCAGCTTTTTTTTCACTACGTTACTTAGCACATTTCAAAAAAGTTGTTGCTGGGGAAGATTTCTTCTTCCTACCCCCCTATGTAACAGTTCGAAATATCCTTGATGAACAACATCTTGTACCCTCGTCTATTTACTTTTATAAGAATGCATATCGATACCATGCCCTTGCCGCTCTAAGGCGTTTGGTTGGGCCTCTCGATCTTACTTCTGTAAGACAGGTCAATAGCCAGGATTCAACGACTCTCTATGCACGTTTCAATAATGTTGTCGCAGTTGTACAAGAGCCCAGGGACTATCCTAATGCTTATTTTAGCGTCGAGACCCACAAAGGCATTATTACCGATCAGACTCAGCATCCTAATGAGAATCTCCATTCTCGAATTTCCTATGTACGGCAAAATACTTGGTATGTAGACATCTCAGTCAACGGATCTGCGGTAGTGATCAATGATATGGATGATCACTTCCAGAAAATATTGCAGAGCCTTCCTGTTCATGTGGGTTTTACTGAGACTATGAAAATCCGAGCTTATATGGATCTGTTAATAGCATCAGAGGACGATAGAATTGAGTCCTACTCGGTTGTATCAGCTTTCTTCGATAATCTGATTATAAAGATAGTCGAAAAGATTGGTGTAGTTCCACTGCCGAAGATGTTACTTCTATTACTCCAACAGTGGACACGCAACATATGGAAAATAAGGTAATTGAGTTTGTGGGTATGCCAGGTTCCGGAAAGACTTTCTGGGCAACTAGCAATCAGTATCCAAGTTCTGCTTTTACGTATCTTGAGGTCTCTGGTCGTGAGCGGTTTGTTCTGACTTTTCAATTTTTTATTTCTAAACCATTCCTATTTTGCAAACTTGTTTATCTTCTAATCAAAAATAGTAAGAAGGATCTTTCTCTGATAAAACATAAGATTTTCTTCTTACTTTTCTTTGCATGTGCGCTAGAGATAAAAAGTAAAAAACTTCCTAATCCTCTTATTGACCAAGGTCTCTTGCAAGTATTTTTGTGTATGTATGATCAGGCCGTCTCATTAGAAAGAATACATAACGATTTTGAGCTAATACGTAAGGAGTTGACTATGCGAACCATTGTTTTTGTTGAGGCATCACAAAACGTGCGTATGAAGCGTATTGATTCTCGTAAGAGAATGCCTAGATCAAATTTTGGTTCAACGTATGTAGAGTCATTCCTCGCGGCCGTTGCATCGAACTACCCTACAATTAAAAGTTGTATAGCGGAAACATTTCCTTCCAAAACTATCAATGGAGAAGGTTAGCTTACTTTGCTTTGTAAAATAAATAAATCGTTAAAAGCATCCATGCGATTTCGGTAGAAATGAGGGCTGCCAATACACCCCATATTCCATAGATAGGGAGTAATGCTGCTAGTAGAGCAATTTTAATCGCAGGTGTTACTGTCTTTAATATATACTGCTCTTTTGTCTTTTTATGCGCTGTCAGAGCTTTAACAAATAAAATACTTGGAATGACCAGAAGCGAAGTAGTATAGACTTGCGAATAGATCACTGATTCCATGTATTGGGGGAAGAGCAAACTAAAAATGTATGGAGCGGCGAAAATGTATGCAAGCCCAAGTAAAGTCATGATAGCTGTGAGCAGTGCAACTTTTTTAGCTAGTGTCTTTTGTAATTCGACAAAGGAACGCTGGCTGAACTTCGGGAACGCTAGATTTGCCACTGTCTGGTCTAGACCTTTCAGTTGGACGATAGGCGCCATTGCAATGGTATATACCGCAAGGGGGCCAGCACCTAAAAAGGTAAAGATTAAAATTTTATCTATTTGTGATGCAATTATCTTTATTACTTCCATCAGACTTAAGTGTTTACTGTAGGAGAGTGTTGATCCTTCTTTATTTTGATTCGTTACAAAGATAAGTTGCGTAATGAGAAACAGTATGGAGCAAATTGTAGCGTCCACGACAAAGTAGATTAGAACTATCAATAATGGATCGACAGTGAAATTTATCGTAGCAACTATCGCAATTGCTATAAGAGACTGTCGGATCACATTAAAAAATGTGAGCTGTGCGAATCGCTTCGTTCCATTTAAATAAGCTGCGAATAAGGACGCACTTGCAATAATTGGTGACAAAACAGCAACGATTAGGAAGGAGAGTGACAGGGAGGGGTTGTCTTGTATGTAGTAGTACAGGCTAGTTCCGAGGGCTAAGATGACTATCCCGAAACTCCATCGCAGACTGTCTCGCGCGCCGACCAACAAGGTTCCCTCGAAGCCACGAGCGATTGATCGGATAGCCGCAACACTCATTCCAGTAAGCCCGAAGGCGCCGATGATGCTTGCTCCCGCAAGAACAAACTTATATTGGCCGAGTACATCGGGAGAAACTAAGTTGGCAAGAGCCACTGACAGACCAAGACTAATGACCGCGAGCGCTATCTGTCCAAGTGTTAGCCAAAAACCACCTTTGAGGAGATAGGTCATGTCTGTCTTAGTGTATTTTTCACTCCAACTCAAGAGCTTTTTAATATTTGATTTAAGCATCTTAGCTATTTGTTTGTTGTAATGAAGTATAACAACATAAATCATATCTAAGTTTTGGTATATCGAAGTAGATATTCCATTTTAGTTTGCCTAGCACTAAAAGCTTAGTAGCGATTCTTGAGTGAAGAGGTGGGGGTGCGATCTGTACTTTTGACACATTTTCATATCTGATGCTAAGCCTTTGAGGGCTGATACAGCCAGTTTTAGCTGTGGTATAGTTTCCCGCATATGAAAGACATACTTCAGGGGGTCGTGTTCGTAGGCCTCTTTCTTATCCCATTCTTACCAGTATACGTAGAAGACAGCTTCTTCTTTCCGTTCATAACGGGCAAGAACTTCGGCTTCAGGATCATTGTCGAGATCATCTTCGCTTCCTGGGTTTTGTTGGCGCTGTATGACGAGAAATATCGGCCTAAATTCTCCTGGATCTTGGCGTCGTTTGCTGCTTTTCTTGGGGTTATGGCACTTGCTAATGCGTTTGGGCAGTATCCGCTCCAGAGCTTCTGGAGCAACTTTGAGCGTATGGATGGCTACGTCACACTCGTGCATCTGTTCCTCTTTGTGATAGTTGCTGGAAGCGTCCTAACAACGATGAAGTTGTGGACATACTTCTTCCATACGACGCTTATCGTGGCGCTTCTTGTGGCGTTTCATGGCCTCGGGCAGTACTTCGGCGTTATTGCTGGGCCAGACTCAAGCCGCATCCGTATCGACTCGCGCTTGGGCAATGCTGCGTACATGGCGGTGTACATGCTCTTCCATATATTCATAGCGTTCTGGCTTCTGGTACGCTCTAAAGTGCGGTTGCACCAAGTGCTCTATATATTAGCGGCTGCGGTGATGGCTATCGCGCTTCTCTATACGGGAACACGCGGTACGTTCATTGGGCTTGTGGGCGGCACGGCAGTGGCGATCGGGTATATTGCTATCTTCGGACGCGCATATCCGCAGCTGCGCAAGGGTGCGGTCATCGCGTGCGCGACGCTTGCTATTCTTGCGGGCGGTTTCTGGATGGTGAAGGATGAGGATTTCGTACAGAACAATCTCGCGCTTGCACGCATTGCGAATATCGACCTTGGGCGCGACCTGATAGTGCGCGGCACTATCTGGGGTATGGCTTGGGAAGGGGTGAAGGAGCGGCCGCTTTTGGGGTGGGGCCAGAGCAATTTCAACTTCGTCTTTAACGAGCAGTACGACCCGTCGCTGTATGCGGCTGAAGCATGGTTCGACCGTACACACAATATTGTGCTTGATTGGCTGATCGCCGGAGGGGTCTTGGGCCTGCTTACATACTTCTCAATACTGCTTGCCGCGCTGTACTACCTTTTTGTACAGCCGCTTCTAAGGAAAGAGGACCCACAGTTCAATGTGCTTGAGCGCGGAGTCTTGATTGGGTTGCTCGCGGGGTATCTCATACACAACCTCGTGGTGTTCGACAACATAATCAGCTACATCTTCTACGGTTCTATTCTTGCGCTCATTCATGCGCACGTGTCTACCAAAATCGCTCGGGTTGAGAACTTCAAGATCAGTCCACAGATAGTGTCACAGTTCGCGGTTCCCGTTATGCTGATCGCAGCTGGAGCAGCAGTGTACTTTCTTAACGCGCCGGGTATGGGTGCTTCCTCAGACATCATTGACGCGATGAGCGCAGATACCGTCAAAGGAAGGCTCGAAGAATTCCATAGCGCGCTCTCACGCAACTCATTCGCGCAGCAGGAGATCGTTGAGCAGCTTGCACAGCAGGCAATGAATATTGCACGCAACCAGAATATCTCTGAAGAAGAGCGCAAGGCGATCATTCAGCGCGCTGAGCTAGAACTTCTACGGCTTGCGGAGACTAAACCTGGCGATGCACGCATTCATGCGTTCTTGGGGAGCTTCTACCGTGCGATCGGTGCATATCCGCAGGCTCGCGAGCAGGCAGCTATTGCGCGTACGTTCTCGCCAAAGAAGCAGACGATCATCATTGAGCAAGGGCTCATTGAGCTCCAGCTAGGTGATACCGCAAAAGCTACCGAGTTTTTCAAGGAAGCCTTTGAGCTTGATGAACGAAACACGAACGCACGGATCTTCTATGCATCGCTGCTTGCCAATGCAGGAGACGTAGAGGGCATGCGCGAGCTTATATCAGAAGAGTACTTCCCACGATTCGCACAGAACGACTTTGCGCTTACCATGGTTGACCAGAGTGGAAATAAGGAATTGCTCTTGGAAATGTTCAAAGAGCGCGTAAGCGCGAACCCCGACGTGGCTCAAAATCATGCGAGCCTTGCATATATCTACTATCAGATGGACCAGATCAAAGAAGCTATTGCCGTACTCGAGGGGGCTGCAGAAAAGATCCCCGCTTTTGAACCAACCGCGCAGTGCATCATTGGCAATCTTGAAAAAGGTACGGCGCCTGATGAGGGCTGCTAAAGACCATGAGCCTCAAGATCCTGCATGAAGTACCGCTGGCGCCTTTGACCACCTTCAAAGTGGGTGGAAACGCCTCGCACTATGTGGAGGTTGTCACGGAGGACGAACTTCTAGAAGCTGTCGCGTATGCGAAGGCTCAAGGGCTGCGCATGGTGTTGCTAGGAGGAGGTTCGAACATGCTTGTTGCTGATGAAGGGTTGCCGGCTTTGGTGATCAAAATTTCTCTTATGGGCGTGCAAACAGAAGTGCATGGCAATGAGGTGCTGTTGCATGCAGGCGCTGGAGAAACGCTAGATGACGTGATCGAGCACGCTGTGCAGCAAGAATGGTGGGGGATAGAGAACCTTTCGCATATTCCTGGAACAGTCGGGGCAACCCCGGTGCAGAACGTCGGTGCGTACGGCGTTGAGGCTAAAGACGTGATCAGTTCAGTGCGGGTACTGAACATGCAAACCGAAGCGTTCGAGGAACTCTCACCTGAAGCATGCGGTTTTGGATATCGCGACTCGATCTTCAAGCACGAGAATGGCGCGCATTATGCGATCACAGAAGTGACATACAAGCTTTCAATTGCGCCAAACCCGCAAGTTACGTATCGTGACTTAGCGCTTGTGTTCGAAGGAAGAACTCCGACTCTTGCAGAGATCCGTGAAGAGGTAGTGAAGATACGCGCAGGAAAGTTCCCTAATTGGAAGGAGGTTGGCACCGCTGGGTCATTCTTCAAGAACCCTATCATTGCAGCTGAGGCTTTTGCAGCGCTTGCGCAGAAGTATCCGCAGATGCCTAGTTTTAAATTGGAGAACGGTATGATCAAAGTTCCGCTCGGATGGATCTTAGACAAGGTGCTCAATCTGCGCGGAGTAGTGCGCGGCAAT
>Ga0164241_10005504_pt1 | contig 11836 bp, 8 predicted proteins | sample OricomyardsoilBY_FD_108780 | JGI IMG/M metagenome (GOLD analysis project Ga0164241, IMG submission 108780) | Backyard soil microbial communities from Emeryville, California, USA - Original compost - Back yard soil (BY) | ecosystem: Environmental > Terrestrial > Soil > Unclassified | place: USA... | reverse complement strand
GCCGCCGCCAATGGCCAGCTTTGGGTCGTGCAGAATTTCTACCCGTAGCCGATCGGCCGAGCCCGCCTGGCTACCGTTCCCAGGCCGCACATTTCGTGTTTTCCTGGCTGAGATGAAAGGTTCGGGTTCAGCTCTTCAAGAAGCTGAGCCCTTCCGTGTTCAAGCTCGAAGCCAGCCGCGGTGATGGCACGGCGCAAGGCTCCGCCGTCGCCATCACCACGACCGAGCTCGTGACCAACTGCCACGTCGTGCAGGGCGCGCTCGAGCTGCTACGTGCAAACCACCGCGCCCATCTCGCCCGGTTCCTCGGGGGGCGGGCTGTTCGACGCCCGAGGCAACCTGGTCGGCATCACCACCCTCGTGCTGGTCGGCCGCGAGCACATGAATCAAGCCCTCAACTTCGCCATCCCCGCCGACGCCTTCTGGCAACCTTGAGCGCGCGGGTCTACGCTGCGCCGCATGACTCGTCGACTGACCCGCCAGGGCGTGATTGTGGGCTCGTTGCTGAGCGGCTTGGTGGTGGCAAATGCCTGTGCCGGCGATCCGCCGAAGCGCGCCGTTCAGGCCAGCGACGGCGGTGAAGCCGGGGGCGGTGGCGAGGGTGGCAAGGGACCACCGGCGAGCAACGGTGGTGAACCGAGCAGCCTGGCCGGCATGCCGGGCATGATGGGCGACGCCGGTGAGGGTGGCGACGTCAATACCTCGACGGCTGGTGCCGGTGGTGCGCCACCGCAAGGCGGCATGCCGGCGGCGGCGGGCGTTTCCAATGAGCCCACCGCGGGTGCCCCGCCAATCATGCCGCAGTGCGAGGGCAACCTCGTCTTTGCGGACTCGTACGTCGACCAGCTCGTGCACACCGCGGTCGACACCCTTGGCCCCATCACCTCGGCCAACGTGGCCAACCTGACGGAGCTTGCGATTCCGTTCAACGACCAGAGCGTCGACCTTACCGGGCTCGAGTGCCTGCAGTCACTCACCAAGCTCGACCTCGATCGCGGCGAGCAGGATGGCATGGAGGTGTTGCTCGACCTGCCCAACCTGCGCACCATCACTTTCAGCGCTCCGTACGGAGTCGATCTGGTCGCGCTCGGCAAGCTGACCCAAATCACGTCGTTGGATCTGCGTGGGCTCCGCGAAGCCGATTTCAGCGCGCTGGCGAGCCTCACGGGCTTGGAAGAGCTGAACCTGTCCGGCGTGGGTCCGTTCAATCCAGTACCGGTCGACATCACGGTGTTGAACGAGCTCACCAACCTAAAGTCCCTCGACCTCAGCTACGTCATCGTCGAAGACGGCGCGCCGCTGGCCTCGCTCACCAAGCTCGAACGTCTTTCGCTGAACGGCGCCCTACTTCCTACAATCACGCCCATTCTCGGCCTGACCAAGCTGCGCTCGCTCGACTTGTCGAGCACCCAGATCACCACGATTCCTAGCTTGACGGCGTTCACCCAGCTGACGTCGCTGGACATCTCTTACAATACGTTCACCGACTTCACTCCGCTCGCCTCGCACACCATCTTGACGGAGCTCAACGTCGCCTCGACGACGCTGCCGAGCTTGACGTCCATCGCCCCGCTCACCTCGCTGGTCACGCTGAACGTCTCGAACAACGCCCTCACCGACGTCACCGCGCTCGGCGCCCTGCCCGCGATTACTTCGCTGGATCTGTCGTTCAACGGCAACGTCACGTCGGTGCACCCGCTCGTCACCAGCGCGTACATCGACGCTGGCGACACCGTCGACTTGGTCGGCGTGGGCGACTGCAGCGATCCGTTTTTGACGGATTTTCAAGCCATCAAGGACAAGAACGTCGCCATCGAAGACGGCTGCGGTATCTGAGCTCCGCCGCCGGGCGTTCAGTGCACTACCGGCTCGAACGACTCGCACGGAAACTTGATCGACAGATCGTGGTCGCCGCTCTTGATGGTGTCGCAGGCCGCACCCAACAGCTCGATTTGGCTCGAGCTGTTCACTTGCCAGCCGTCGGCGTCGTCGAGCACGAGCTTTTCACCGTCGAGGGTGATGACCCCCGTCGACTCTTTGCCATCGGCGATTTCGCCGCTCAGATCGATTTTGCACGAACGAACGCCGTTGATGATGTCGTCGAAGGCGGCGGTCAGCGCGCCGGGGCTAAAGCCAGGGTACACGTTGCCGCCACCAGCTTCGGCCACGTCCGTCAAATGTTGCTGCAGCGCCGCCTCGGACGGAGTGCTCACGTTGATGACGTGAATCGTGATGTCGTCGTCGTGAATGCCCTTGGCGGTCGCCACGACGTCTGCCTTGATCTGCGCGGGCAGCCCTGCGGCTTTGCACTTTTCCGGCACGCTGCCGCCAAAGTCCGGACACTCGCAGTTGTCGGGCTCGCCATCGGTCGCCAGCACGATCACCTTCGGACCCGGCTCCTGAAAGGCCGTCAGGGTGGCGGCGGCCGCCAGCAGCGACTCGCCGGTCGGCGTGTCGTCGACGATGTCGTCGCACTTGAACTCGTCGAACATGGCTTGGTGGTTGCGCAGCGAGATCGGTACCTCGATGAGCTCCGGGCACATCTTGTCGGCATCGATCTCGTCGGGCGCGCCGGCTTTGACTTGACCGTTGCGCGACGAATACAACGACATGCCGAAGCGCACCTGCTCTTCGAGCGGCTTGATGATGCCCTTGGTGGGGCTCATCAGCACGTCGCGCACCACGTTCCAGCGCCAGTCGTTGTGCTCCGGGCAGTCGCCCAACGTGTAGGTGCCGGCGTCGACGGCCGCCTTGACGGCCGCGCCGAACTTCCCGTCGGCGTTCATCGACCCCGAACGATCGATCAGTAACAGCACGGTCGGCACTTGCGGGGTGAAACCGACGTCGACGTCGATGCAAGTGTCGCCCCCGCCCGCGCCGTCGCCGCCCGCGCCGCTGCCGGTCGCGCCGCCGATACTGATCATCAGATCGTCATCGTCGTCGTCGTCGTGGGCAGGGCCGCCCGCGCTACCGCAGGGCTCGCCCGCTACCTCGCTACAAGCGGCCACGCACACACCGTGTGGCCCGCAAGAAAGCGAGTCTGCGCAGTCGTTGTTGCTCGCGCACGCTTCTCCAAGACCGACGCGACCATCGTCTTTGTCGGTGAGCTCCGGGTTGGAGCCGCATGCGGCCGCGAACGCCAACGCGCAACAACTGGCCTGAAAGAGGCTTCGGAACGATCTCGACCAACGATTGAGCTTCATCACCGCGACCTCCAACCGACTAACCCGAGTGGATTGTAGTTCGGATTGGGCCGCGAGCCAGCCTGCTTCGCGCTGCCCGCGCAACTTTCCGTGGTGCCCCGCGCGCTAGCTGTTGCGAAGCGCCAGGCCGCAACAGACCAAGACCCCCCAGCCAACCAGAAATGCGGCCCCACCGAGCGGCGTGACGGCACCGAGCCAGCGCGGGCCACCCAGCGCCATCACGTACAGGCTGCCGCTGAACAGCAGCGTGCCGAGCACGAACGCGACGCCGGCATAGCGAGCCTGCGGGGCGCGCGCGATCACGAGCGCCACGACCGCGAGCGCCAAGGCGTGCATCAAGTGGTAATGGGCGGCGGTTTGCCACCACGACAGCCGTTTGGCCCCGTCCGCGACGTCGGCCAAGCGCGCTTGCAGCCCATGCGCGCCAAACGCGCCGAGCGCGACGGCCAGGAATCCGCTGATACCGGATGCGGTAAGCCAGTTGCCCATGCTGGGGCGGAGCCTAGCCGGCTTCCGCCACCCGCGCTGCTCGCCCCTTGAGCTTGGCGCGACCCGCCGGCGTGGTGGACGCACGCGACGGCGCCGACAGCCCCCCGCCCAGCTGGGTGAGCTTTTCCTGCAAATAGCGGCCGGTGTGGCTCTGTTTGGCGCGAGCTAGTTGCTCGGGCGTGCCCTCGGCGATCAGCTGACCGCCACCCGCGCCGCCTTCGGGCCCCAGATCGATGACCCAGTCGGCGTGGGCAATCACATCCAGGTTGTGCTCGATGACGACAACTGTGTTGCCGGCTTCGACCAGACGCGAAAGGACGACCAACAGCTTTTCGACGTCGGCGAAGTGTAGGCCGGTGGTCGGTTCGTCCAAAATGTAGATGGTGCGGCCGGTACCGACCCGCGACAGCTCGCGCGCCAGCTTGATGCGTTGGGCTTCGCCGCCCGACAGGGTCGGGGACGGCTGGCCGATCTTGACGTAGCCGAGGCCGACGTCGACCAGGGTCTGTAGCCCGCGCGTGATCAAGTTGTGAACGCCGAAGATGTCCAGACCCTCGCGGACGCTCATTTCGAGCGTATCGGCAATGCTCTTGCCTTTGTAAGTGACGCGCAGCGTCGCGTCGTTGAAGCGCCGGCCCGCGCACTCTTCGCAGGTGACGTACACGTCCGGCAAAAAGTGCATCTCGACCTGACGCAAGCCGTCACCCGAGCAAGCTTCGCAGCGGCCGCCCTTCACGTTGAACGAAAAGCGCCCCGCGTCGTAGCCGAAGGCGCGCGCTTCCGGCGTGCTGGCATAAAGCTCGCGAATTTGGTCGAAAACTTTGGTGTAAGTGGCAGGGTTGCTGCGTGGGGTGCGGCCAATCGGTTTTTGATCGATGGCGATGACTTTGTCGACGTGCTCGGTGCCGAGCAGGGCTTTGTGCGCGCCAATGGCCGCCCGCGCGTCGTGCAGCTTGCGCGACAACCCCGGGTACAAGATGCCGTTGACGAGCGTGGACTTGCCGGCGCCGCTGACGCCCGTGACCGCCAGCAGGGCGCCGAGCGGAAACTTCACGTCCAGGTTGCGTAGGTTGTGCTCGGTCGCGCCTTTGATTTCGAGAAACTTGCCGTTGCCGGGGCGACGCGCGGCGGGCAGCTCGATCTTTTTTCTGCCCGACAGGTACGCGCTCGTCAGCGACTCTTTCACCTTCATCACTTGCTCGGGTGTGCCCTCGGCCACGACTTGGCCGCCCAGCTCGCCGGCGCCGGGGCCGAAGTCGATCAGGTAGTCGGCTTTGGCCATCGTCTCTTCGTCGTGCTCGACGACGACCACCGAGTTGCCGAGATCGCGCAGGGCTTCGAGCGTGGCCAGCAGCCGTCCGTTGTCGCGTTGGTGCAAGCCAATCGAAGGCTCGTCCAAAATGTAAACGACGCCCGTCAGCTCCGAGCCAATCTGCGACGCCAAACGGATGCGCTGGCTCTCGCCACCGCTGAGGGTCGCGGCCGCCCGATCGAGCGTCAAATAGCTGAGGCCGACGTTGACCAAAAAGCCGAGCCGCGCGCGAATCTCCTTACGAAGCTCGACCGCGATCTCGACATCGGCGCCCTTGAGCTCGACGCCGTCGATCCACTTGGCGGCCTCCTCGATGCGCTTTTCCGATAAATCGGTCAGGCTCATGCCCGCGATCTTCACGGCGCGGCTCTCAGGCTTCAGGCGATGGCCGTGGCACGCCGGGCAGGGCTTGCTCGAGAAGTAGCGCAAGTACCACTGCTTCATATCCTCGCTCGACGTGGCGCGCATGCGCCGCATCAGCTGGTTGCACAAGCCTTCCCACTCGTAGCCCTTGACGGTGGAGCCCCACAGCACGCCTTTGCGTTGCGCGTCGGTCAGCTTGTTCCACGGCGTGGTCAGCTTGATCTTGAGCAGCTTGACCACATAGTCGACCTCCGACGCCGTCCAACCTTCACCGCGCGCGACCGCCGCCGCCCAGGGCGTGACGGCGCCGTCTCTGATCGACACCTCCGGATTGGGCACGACCAGCTCCGGATCCATCTCCGGACGCGAGCCCAAGCCGTTGCAGTCTTGGCAAAAGCCGATCGGCGAATTGAACGAGAACGCCAAGGGCGAAAGCTCGCCGAACGACATGCCGCATTTCGGGCACGCGCTCTTTTCGCTGAAGGCCGTCTCTTCGTCCTTGGCGTTGAGCGCGATCAGCTTGCCTTCGCCCTCGCGCAAGGCCGTCTCTACCGAGTCGGTCAGGCGCGCGCGCGCGTCGGGCTGGATTTTGACGCGATCGACCACGATGTCGATGTCGTGCTTGCTCTTCTTGTCGAGCGTGACCTGCTCCTGACCGAGCCGCACCACGCGCCCGTCGATGCGCAAGCGCGAAAAGCCTTTTGCCTGCGCGCTCTCCAAAACGTCTTTGTGCTCGCCCTTGCGTTGCCGGGCGAGCGGCGCCAGCACCGTAACCGTTTCACCCTTCGGTAGCGCCATCAACGCGCGCACGATGGCTTCCGCCGATTGCCCCGCCGCCTTCACCCCGCACTTCGGGCAATGCTGCACGCCGATGCTGGCGTACAACACGCGCAGGTAGTCGTGCACCTCGGTGACGGTGCTGACGGTGCTGCGCGGATTGCTCGACGCCGTCTTCTGCTCGATCGAGATGGTCGGACTGAGCCCGCGAATGGTGTCGTACTTGGGCTTCTCCATCTGGCCCAAGAACTGCCGCGCGTAGCTGGACAAGCTCTCGACGTAACGACGCTGCCCCTCGGCATACAACGTGTCGAACGCCAGCGACGACTTGCCGCTACCCGAAACGCCGGTGAGCACCACCAAGCTGTGCTTGGGAATGCTCACCGTGACGTTCTTCAAATTATGCTCACGAGCTCCGCGAATGACGATGGCGTTGGGCTCGGGCGGCGGTGCGTGCTTGGGCATCGGGGGCAATGACCTAGCACCGCCCTCCGCCACCGGCAGTGGCGGAAACGCCCCCGCGAAATCACCGTTCATTGCGGACATATCCCTGACATACAGTTGTCAGGAATTGCTCGTGGGGCTGCCCCGGGTGGATAAGAACGCTTCGGATTGCAATGGCGTCGTCGTTGAAGTTTGGGGCGACAGCACAACGGAGCTGACTACTACTCGAAGTCGTTCTCGTTCGACGCAGAGGGCAAGCTCATCGGGTATTCCATCGCAACCGATGTGGCGAATGACTGCCCCGCCCTAGGCACCGTGTGCGCGCCAGTCGGCGAGCCCCAATCTTTGTGCCCCGAAGGCGGAGCGGGGGGGCGGAGCGGCGACGGAGCTTAGCTGGCGTTATGGCGGCAGCAGTTCGTTGTCCAACGCACGCCGGCCGTCGTCAGCGTGACAGCACGCGCTCGGCGACGCTTTTGAAGCGGCCGTGCGGGTACTTGCTCAGGTAGCGGCGGGCGTAGTCGGCGGCGCGCGGGTCTTTGCGGGCGGCAGCGGCTTCGATGGAGAGGGCCAGCGCGTCTTCGGCGAGAGCGCCGTGGGGGTTGGTTTTTAGGTATTGATCGAGCAGGGCTTGGGCGCGCGCGGCGTCGCCTTGTTTGCGTAGGGCGCGCACGGCTTCGGCGACTTGCGAGGGATCTTCACCGGCGCGGGGTTTGTCGACGCGCCTGGCGCTGGGTTGCTCGACGGCGGGCGCGGGCTCGGCCGGCAACGGCGCGGGCGCGGGCGCGACGTGCGTGACCTTGCGGTGCACCTCCGCTGGCGGCGCCACCGACGCGATGGGAGCCACCGGCTCGTACTTCTTCACCGACAGCAGGGTGTAGCCAGCGGCGGCCGCGGAGGCGGCTACGAAAACCGCTGCGCACGCCAACAGCGCGGGGCGAACCAGCCGACGCTTACTGCTGGCGCCGCCTTCCAGCGCGCGCATCAGTCGTGAGTGAACGTGCCGTTTCGCGAACGGACTGGGTTGGTGCGGCTCGGCGCTGGCGATGAGCGCCGTCAGGGTGCCCAGCGTTGGCTCTGCTTCGTCCAGCAGACGCTTCATGCGATTCTCCCTCTAACCTGTCGCTTTTCGAAGCGCTCGGCTTGCTCCTGAAGCTTCTTGCGAGCCTTGTGGATACGGGCCCAGACCGTGTTGATGGGCACGCCCGTCAGGGCTGCGATCTCTTCGCCGCTGTTGCCTTCGATTTCGAAGAGCACGAACGCGGCGCGTTGATCTTCGTTCAACTTCTCGAGCAGCTGCGTCAAAAGCTCACGCTTCTGCTTCGTCTCGAGCTCGTCGAGCGCGCTGTGCTTGGTCGTCAGCATGGCGTCGACGAGCGGCTGGCTGGTCTTGCCGAAGAGGTGCCGGACCCAAAGCAGGCGACGGTGGTCCCGCACCTTGCGTCGAGCGATCTGATAAAGCCAACCTGCCACGTTCTGTCCGTCGAAATCCGAGAGCCGTCGATGCACTACCAGGAAAATTTCCTGCACCAGGTCGTCGCGGTCGGCCTCGGCCGCGCCCAGCGCCCGCACCCAGCGGGAAACATCCGCGAACCACTGCTCATAAAGCCCCTCGAACGAGAGATCAGGCGAAGAAGCGCCCCCAGGAGAGGACGTCTCCGCCGGAGCCACCTCGGCCCGAAGCTTACTGACCAGCACGTTCCTGTTCTGATCCAGGGGGGCTGACATCTTCGCCTTACCGAAAAACGTAGGCCCGCCTCGAAAACGTCTCCGACGGCCTGGAAATGGGCGGGTGCCCGAGTATGCCACGCTTGGGGCGACCGCGGGCCTTCTGAGCCGCTTCGACCTGCGCTAGGGACAGTTAGACGAGTGGAAGCCCTGCCAATCAACACGGACTCGGACTGCCCGAGCCCCGAGACAGTGCAGGCGGAGGTGCGAGAGCTCACCACACCCGAGCAACGCAGCGAGGTTCCGAGCGATGCCCGCGTCATGGTCAGCGACCGCGGCGATAGCGTGGCCATCGCCATCACCCGCGACGGCAAGACGACCGTGCGCATCTATCACGACGCCGCACGCGACTGCGCACGCCGCGCGCACTTCGTCTCGGTGCTGGTCGTGGTCTCGTTGATGCCGCCAGACCTGGCGTCTCCCGAACCCGAACCGGAGCCCGAACCGGAGCCCGAGCGCGAGCCGGAGCCGCCGCCGCCGCCATCGCCACCATCGCCGCCCGTACCATCGCTGCGGCGCGTGCGCATCGAGCTAGGGGCTCGCGCCGACGTGGGCACGCCGATCGCCGACAGCGCGCGCGTCGCCATGGTCGGTGGCGCGCTGGGAGTAGCGCTCGGCGCCGGCAACCTGCGCCTCACGCTGTCGACCGGCTACGGCCCCGCCACGGAGCTGCGCTTCACGGGAGACACGGCGGGACGCGCCGAGCTCGAGCGGCTCGACGTGGGGCTCGGCTTGCGCTTCGTGCTGAGTCACGCGCCCGTCGACACCAGCTTCGACGCCAGTCTATTGGCGACACGCGCCGAGGTGACGGGCCTGTCGGCACATCGACCAGCGCAGGACACGGCGTTCAGCGCCGGCGGACGCATCGGGTTCCACGTTTGCTGGTCCGAACAGAGTCTGGTGAGCCCTTTCGTGGGCGTCTACGCCAGCGTGTTTCCTTTTGCGCCAGCCCTTTCGCAGCTGCCCCAAGGCACGGTGGGGCACCTTCCTTATCTGTGGCTGGGCGCGAGCGCGGGGCTTTCGTTGGCTTTGTGATAACAGGGCAGGCACGCATGCCCGCCTCCCCGACGCCCGGAAACCTCGACCCAGAGCGCCGCTTGCCAGGTTGGCTGGCGGCGCTGGCCGAGCTGCAGCACCGACGGCCTTGGTTACTCGTGATCATCGCCGCTATGTCGCTGTTGCCGGCGGCGTGGTTCGCACGACACCTCGACTTCAAGCCCGACCTTTCGGAGTTGCTGCCCGACAGCAAAGAGAGCGTCGTCGAGATGCGACGCGTGAGCAAGCGCTTGGCCGGCAGCGCCACGCTCAGCATCATCGTACGCACCAAGCAGCCCGGCAAACAGCGCGAGCTGGAAGCGTGTGTCGACGCGTTGGTGCCCGCGCTGTACGGCTTGGGTAAAGAGTGGGTCGGCGCCATCGACTACGGCGTGAAGGACGCGCGGCGCTTCTTCGACGAGAACGCGCTGTTCTACGCCAGCCTGGACGACCTACAGAAAGCACGCGATCGGATCGTCGAGCGCTACGACTGGGAGGTCAGCAAGCAGCAAGGCTCCTTGCTCGACGACGAAGAGGCGCCGCCACCCATCACCGCCGAGAGCATCGAAAAGGAGCTCGAGACGCGCAAGACGACGCCGGTCGGCAAAGGCCCCACCTTTCCCAACGGCTACTACGAGAGCGAAGACGGCTCTTATGCCGCGATTTTGCTGCGCACACCCGCCAGCGGCAAGGTCAAGCTCGCCGAGCTGCGCCGGCGCGTCGAGGCGACGGTGGCGCGCGTCGATCCCAAGCGCTTCGAGCCGACCATGATCGCGCAATACACGGGCGACGTCGTGACCGGCCAGGAAGAGTACGACCGCATCACCGGTGATTTGGTGCACGTCGGCTTCGTGGGCGTGTTCGGCGTGCTGTTGAGCGTCTTTCTGTATTTTCTGCGCGTGCGGGTGGTGCTCACGATGGGCGGCGCGCTGTTGGTCGGCTTGCTGTGGACCTTCGGCATCACCTATTTCACCATCGGTTACCTGAACGCCTCGACCGGCTTCCTGGTCAGCATCGTCGCCGGCAACGGCATCAACTACGGCATCATTTACATGGCGCGCTACGTCGAGGCGCGCCGCGACGAAAACATGAGCGTGGCCGGTGCCATTCAGGTGGCCCACCGCGACACCTGGATTCCGACCTTGGCTTCGGCGGCCACCGGCGCGCTCGCCTATGGCTCGCTCATCATCACCGATTTTCGAGGCTTCAAGCACTTTGGCATCATCGGCGGCTACGGCATGCTCTTGTGCTGGCTGACGACCTACGCGTTCACGCCCGCGCTGCTTGCGGCCAGTGAGCGAGTTTGGCCGGCCTATCGCGAGGGCAAAGCCGCGATCAACGTGGGTCAGTATTTCGGCGCGCTGTTCGTGCGCTTGGGGCTCGGCGCGCCGCGCCTGGTCACGGCCGTGGGCGGCGCCTTCGGCGTCGTCGCCATCGCGCTGTCCGTTTTGTATTTCTACGGCGACCCGATGGAATACAACATGCGCAACGTCGGCAACGACGACGCGGGTAACCCGACGGCGGCCAAGCGTCTCACCCACCAGGTCGACGACGTCGTCGGACGCATCGGGCAAGACGGCATCGCGATCGTGACCGAGCGCCTCGATCAAGTTCAGCCCTTGGAAGCCGAGCTCGAGCGCCGCCGCCGGGCCGCGCCACCGGATCTGTTGCCGTTCGAAAAGACGGTCAGCATCTACTCGCTCTTACCCAGCGATCAGGCCAAGAAGCTGCCGTTGATCGCGGACATGCGGGACCGCATCGAGCGCGGTCGGAAGCGCGGCTTCATCAACGACGACGATTGGAGCAAGATCTCCAAGCATTTGCCGGCCGGTGAGCTGCGCCCGATCGAGATCGCGGATTTGCCCGAGCAGGCGGTGCGGCCGTTCACGGAGCGCGACGGCTCGCGCGGCCGCATCGTGTACATCGCGCCCGCGCGCGGCTTCAGCACGTGGGACGCCAAGTACTTGATGCGCTGGGCCGACAGCTTCCGACGCGTGCAACTGCCGAACGGAGAGGTCATCCACGGCTCTGGCCGCGCGGTCATTTTCGCCGACATGATCCACGCCGTTGGCGAGGACGCGCCGCGCGCCATTTTGGCCTCCGCGCTAGGAACCATCTTGATCATCTTGATCGCGTTTCGCGGTAGCCCGCTCGCGCTGGGCGTGTTCGTGCCGTGGCTGGTCGGCATCGCGTCGCTGGTCGCGTTCCTGTACCTAAAGCAAATTCATCTGAATTTTCTGAACTTCGTCGCCATCCCGATCACCATCGGTATCGGCGCGGAGTACGCCCACAACATGATGCAGCGCTACCGCTTCGAAGGCCGTGGCAGGCTGCGCCACGTGGTGCGCGCGACCGGCGGCGCGCTGATGCTTTGCTCGCTGACCACGTCGATTGGCTACTTTGCGCTGCTGTTTTCCATCAACAAGGGCATTCACAGCTTTGGCCTCAGCGCCGCCGTCGGTGAGCTGACGTGCATCGCCGCCACCGT
>Ga0164241_10005503_pt1 | contig 11839 bp, 13 predicted proteins | sample OricomyardsoilBY_FD_108780 | JGI IMG/M metagenome (GOLD analysis project Ga0164241, IMG submission 108780) | Backyard soil microbial communities from Emeryville, California, USA - Original compost - Back yard soil (BY) | ecosystem: Environmental > Terrestrial > Soil > Unclassified | place: USA... | reverse complement strand
GCTCCAGGGATGCTTGATTTTGACTTCGCAAAGATATCTGCAGCCATCAAGCCGGAGCGCGACGACCTCTTCCGTTACCTCGGAGTCGAAACGCTCAACGACCGCTACTTCATTCGTACAGAAGACGGTCATGTGCTTGAAACGCCACAGTATATGTGGATGCGTGTAGCTATGGGTCTGGCGCTCAACGAATCCGAAAAGGAAGCGCGCGCTATCGAGTTCTACGAGGTGATGTCAACACATCGCTTCGTTCCTTCTACTCCTACGCTGTTCCATGCGGGAACCCCGCATCCGCAGCTTTCTTCGTGCTATCTGAACGTCGTGGAGGACGATCTAAATCACATCTTTAAAGTGTTTGGAGACAACGCTCAGCTCTCAAAGTGGGCGGGAGGCATTGGTACGGCATGGACCAAGCTTCGCGCAACGGGAGCAATCATCAAGACCGCTGGCATTACCTCACAAGGAACGATCCCATTTTTGAAGATCGCAAATGACGTGACGGTAGCTATCAATCGCTCAGGACGTCGCCGAGGCGCAACCTGCGTCTATATGGAGAACTGGCACTATGACTTCCTGGACTTCTTGGAGCTTAAGAAGAATACCGGAGACGAGCGAAGGCGCGTGCATGACATGAACACGGCATCTTGGGTGTCTGACCTGTTCATGAAGCGCGTAAAGGAAGACGGGGACTGGACCTTGTTCTCGCCGGATGAGGCTGTCGATCTCACTGAGACATACGGCAAGAAGTTCGAAGAGCTGTATATCAAGTATGAAGCTCAGGCAGAAAAAGGGGAGATCAAGCTTTTCAAGAAGATGAAAGCGCGCGATCTGTGGAAGCGCCACATCAGCATGCTCTTCGAGACAGGGCATCCTTGGATCACGTTCAAAGATCCTTCAAACATTCGTTCTCCTCAGGATCACGCAGGTGTGGTGCACAATTCTAATCTCTGTACTGAGATCACGCTCAATACGTCGGCAACTGAAACAGCAGTATGCAATCTTGGCTCAGTGAACTTTGCCGAGCACATCACAAATGGAACATTTGACGAATCAAAGGTGCGGGCGACTGTTGCGATCGCGATGCGCATGCTCGATAACGTTATCGATCTAAACTTCTATCCGACCAAGGAGGCTGAGCATTCAAACATGAAGCATCGTCCGGTCGGACTCGGGATCATGGGATTCCATGATGCGCTCTATGCGATGAACATCAATTTTGCTTCGGAGGAATGTGTTGCATTTGCTGACTCTTCAATGGAGATAGTTTCGTACGCTGCGATCTTGGCTTCAACTGACCTTGCGCGCGAACGAGGATCCTACGAGAGCTTCCAGGGCAGCAAGTGGGATCGAGGCATTTTGCCAGTTGATACCATTGCACTATTGGAGGAGAACCGGGGCATGTCGACCACAGTTGATACGTCTGCAAAGCTAGACTGGGCTCCTGTGCGCGAGGCGATCAAGAAGTACGGTATGCGCAATAGCAACTGTATGGCGATCGCACCAACAGCGACCATCTCGAACATTGCAGGATCTATCCCGGGCATCGAACCGATCTACAAGAACATCTATGTGAAGTCGAATATTTCGGGAGATTTCATTGTGGTGAATGAAGCGCTTGTGCAGGATCTTAAAAAGCTCGGGCTTTGGAGCAAGGAGATGCTTGATACATTGAAGTATCACGATGGCTCTGTACGAAATATCCCACAGGTTCCGCAGGAGCTTAAGGAGAAGTATCGCGAGACCTTTGAGATCGATATGCGCTGGCTTGTGAAGGCAGCAGCAACACGCGGCAAGTGGATCGACCAGGCCCAATCGCTCAACATCTTCTACAGCGGCTCTTCAGGCAAAGAGATCAGCGACCTGTACCTCTATGCATGGGAGATGGGCGTTAAGACCACGTACTATCTGCGATCCCTTGGAGCTTCTCAGGTAGAGAAGTCGACTATCAACGCTGCAGGTACGCAGCTGCGCAAGAAGAACGATGAGGATGCTCCAGCTTCAGCGCCGACAGTTGCGCCGGTTGCTGAAGTAGCGAAGCAAAGCACGATCTCACCGATCGTCTCGCCGCTTGCGACCCCGTCGCCGCTTCAGAAAGCGGAGTTAGATGCACAGAAGGTGACTCAGGCTGCTGCTCCTGTGCAGCGAGGCGAGATCAGGCTGCACGTTGCTGAAGAAGCGATCTGCGAGGCGTGTCAGTAGGAAGGAGGCTGAATTATCTACAGAAATAAAAAAAATCTAAAGTTGAGCAGGGGAAGTAGGGTATACTAGAGCTACAGCAAAGAGGCGCCTGGCAGGGATTGTGTAACGCGATACGCAGTCCCCGCCAGGCGCCTCTTGCCCCCTTACCAAGCGCATGGCCCGTTTCTTAGGCCACATTGCGCAGAGTTTTCCCTGCGGTACAATACCCGGTACAAAACCGGTGCATATTAGCAACCTCAATCATTCGTATGGAAAAGAAAGGAATCATCAATAACTCTTCGACGGACCCAAACAAGATCCTGCCGATGAAGTACAAGTGGGCTCGCGAACACTACAAGGCAGGCGTAGCGAACAACTGGACGCCTGAAGAGATATCAATGCAGCTTGATATCGAGCTGTGGAAACGGCAAGGGGAAGGGGCGCTCACTGAGGATGAGCGACGCATGATCCTATGGAACCTCGGATTTTTCTCGACCGCTGAGTCGCTTACTGCAAACAACCTCGTTTTGGCGGTGTACAACCACGTGACCAACCCTGAAAGCCGCCAGTACTTGCTGCGGCAAGCGTACGAAGAGGCAGTCCATACCGATACGTTCATTTACTGCTGCGACTCGCTTGGGCTTGATCCTGACGAGATCTACAACATGTACGAGACGATCCCCTCGATCAAGGCGAAGGACGAGTTCGTGGTGAACTTCACCAAGTCTGTGTTCGATCCGCTTTTTAAAACTGACTCACCGGAAAACATTCAGAGATTCGTGCACGACCTCATCGGCTTTTATGTCATCATGGAAGGCATCTTCTTCTATGCGGGCTTTGCGATGATGCTCTCACTCAAGCGCCAGAACAAGATGCCAGGAACTTCTGACCAGTTCCAATACATTCTCCGCGATGAGTCGATCCACCTTGCTTTCGGCATCGACCTTATCAATACGATCAAGCAGGAGAATCCAGAGATCTGGACCCCTGAGTTCCAAGAAGATATCCGCGTAAAGATCATGCGCGCTGTAGAGCTCGAGCAGGCGTATGTTGATGATGCAATGCCAAAAGGCATCTTGGGCCTCAATCCAACAAGCGTGAAGGAGTACGTGCAATACATTGCAGATCGCCGTTTTGAGCGATTGGGCATGCCAGTCCAGTACAAGACACAGACCCCATTCCCATGGATGAGCGAGGTCATCGATATGCCGAAGGAAAAGAACTTCTTCGAGACCAAGGTTACGGAGTATAAGACGGGCGGTTCACTCGAGTGGTAGATTCTTGCTCAAAAGCGTACTGCTTTGTCTGTAGCAGAAGAAAAGGCCCAGGTCGGGCCTTTTCTTTTGCTACAGATCCTTCATAGCCTCTTCATGCTCATCTGTAATACTCAGCCATACTTTACATGTTGGAAGAACATGCATAGTATCGAGAGAAATTACTTAATGTAACGCTTTACTATGAATAAAACATCAGTTATTGCCATTATTGGCGTTGTAGCTTTGGGAATCGTACTTTTCTTGCTCTTTTCAACAGGAGACCGCGGGGCCTCTTTGATAGTGCCAAACAATGCGACCACCACGCAAAATGCGCAGCAAGATCAAGAGAATACTCAGGGTGAAGAAACAAACACTGCAAATACTAACAATCAGACAAACGGACAGTCTAATACGAATGGTCAGATAGTGAATGCAGTTGTGCTTGGAGAAGTTGAGGCGGGCAACCTCATTACTGTGCCGCGCGCTCAGCTTGAAGAAGATGGGTATGTGGTGCTTTACCGGGTAAACAGCAATGGAGAAAGCGATGTGGTAGGGCACTCAGATCTGCTTGAGGCCGGCAATCACACCAATATCTCTATTCAGCTTGAGGGAGGGCCAGCGGTTGAGCGGCAAGCGATCGTCGCTGCGCTGCATGAGGATGATGGCGATGGAAAGTTCGAATACCCAGAGGCAGATGGTTATCTCATAAGCAGCAGCGGAACGGTCATCAGTGACATAGATGTTGTTGGTGTGGTGCGATCTGATCGGGAAGGTATGATCTTGGAGAACCAAGTGGAGGCATATCTCGATGAGAACTTTGATGCAGAGTAAAAAGCAAAGCAGATCACTTTGTATAAAAAGCGCAACCGCGTATGCGGTCTGCGCTTTTTAGGTCAGGTGTGCAGGGAATCCCAAGAATAGATTTTTGCTATAATGACTTTCTATATGAGAAAAAGCTTCGCGGTACTGCTTATTGTGACTGTCCTGTTTGGGGGAGGCTATTTCTATTACATCGCGCAAGCGGTCTGCAAAGTACCAATCACCTATACGCTCGGGTATATCGATGACCGCTTCAACCTAAGCGACGAAGAGGCGCGGCTGGCGCTTGCGGATGCTGAGTCGGCATGGGAGGACGCAACAGGAAAAAATCTTTTCAGCTATGAAGCGGATGGGGACTTGGTGATCAATTTCACCTATGACCAGCGGCAAGAGTTCGTTGAAGCTGAGAACGAACTGAAGGATAAGCTCGATGCGACTGAGAATATCAGCGAAGCGATCGGAGAAACATACGCTACGTTAGTGGAGCAGTATAGCGATCTCGAGATCTCATATAAAGACCGCGTCGAAGCATACGAGCGCAAGCTCAATAGGTATAACCAGGAGGTGGAGCATTACAACAGCCAAGGCGGGGCACCGTCTGAGGTGTATGCTCAGCTAGAAACTCAGAAAAAGGAACTCAGCGGTGAACTGGAGGAGCTTCGAGGCCTGGAGGAGAAGCTAAACAAGCTTGTAGATGAGATCAATCGAGTGGGCGAGAAAGGGAACTCGATCATTAACACCTATAACAAAGGTGTACATGTGTACAACGAGACCTTTGGCGAATCACACGAATTCACCCAAGGCGACTATCGCAGCAATGAGATCTCGATCTATACGTTCGAGAATCCTACGGAGCTCAAGCTCGTGCTGATCCATGAGTTTGGCCATGCGCTCTCCCTTGATCATGTGGAGAATGAGAGATCGGTGATGCACTACCTTATTGGCGGACAGCCCGATACGCTTGAATTGACCGATGAAGACCTCTCTGAGTTCGACCGCGTTTGCGGGGAGAAGAACCTCTTTGAGAAGCTGACCTGGGCGCTTTCGCGCCGCTAAGCCCTCAAACTGCTGTTTTTTGTAAGAAAATGGCGGCACGTCCGTTCTATGGGTGAACAAACACAAGCAGTGCTTTGCTGTTTGTCCCTGCGCATACTCATGCGCTACAATTAACGTATTATTTAATCATATTCATAATCCATGGAAGGAAAATCATTTTGGGGCAAAGAATACGTGCAAGTTTTGCTCACGATCGTGCTCATCGGGGTCATCGTAGCGCTTGCTGCGTACTCGTTCTATACGCTTAAGCAAAGCGAAGGCGTATATACCGGAGCTGCGGTCATTACTGTGCAGGGTGAAGGCGAGATTCTCGCAAAGCCTGATCTGGGCGAATTCTCATTCTCTGTGCTCGCAGAAGGGGCAACAGCTAGCGAAGCGCAGTCAAAGTCAGCGGAATCAATGAATGCTGTGCTCACCTATCTCAAGGAGGCAGGCGTTGAAGAGAAGGATGTCAAGACTGAGAACTACTATCTCAACCCGAAGTACCGCTATGAAGCAACAGTGTGTACGCCAAACTACTGTCCGCCAAGCAATCCGGTTATCGATGGATACGAGGTTAGCCAGATGGTGGTTGTGAAGGTGCGCGACCTTGAGAAGTCAGGGGAGCTCATCTCAGGAGTAGGAGATCGCGGAGCTACAAATATCAGCGGACTCTCATTCACGATCGATGATGAGAGCGCAGTGAAGGCTCAGGCGCGCGAGAAGGCTATTGCTGACGCGAAGGCGAAAGCAGAGACACTCGCAGATGATCTGGGCGTTCGTATCGTCCGAATGACTGGCTACTGGGAGGAACAGGGAGGCTACTACCCAATGTATGATCGAGGTTACGGCGGAGATATGGCAATGGAGTCTTCTGCAATGGCAGCGCCGCAGATGCCTGTTGGCGAGAACACGATCCGAAGTTCAGTAAGCATCACCTACGAGGTTAAGTAAGCAAACCCTACTTATTTGAACAGTCAAAGCCCGGCATTTTGCCGGGCTTTGACATTTTTTGGTGCGGTGCTATGCTGTAAGAAATCGCCCGCAGAGGCGTTTTTATTTTGCATTAAACAACATTACTTTATGAGCAAACTAAGCAATTATCTTCACGATACTGCAGCAGAGATGAAGCACGTCTCGTGGCCAACACAAACGCAGACGATCGTATATACGGTACTAGTTATCGTGATCTCAGCACTGGTCGCGGTCTTTCTTGGAGCTTTCGACTATCTGTTCACGCAGCTGCTTGATCTTATTATCAGCTAATCTTCTAAGCCATGGCAAAACAGCAAACTGACGGAGAGCGGCGATGGTACGCCATCCACACGTACTCGGGCTACGAGAACGCGGTGGCGCGCAACCTGAAACAGCGCATTGACTCTCTCAACATGGAGAACCTCATCTTCGACGTGGTCGTACCTACTGAGAAGAAGATCCGCGTAAAGGGCGGAAAGCGTATCACAGAAGAAGAGCGGATCTACCCAGGATACGTACTGGTGGATATGATCGTTAACGACGAATCGTGGTATATCGTGCGCAACACGCCGCGCGTGACTGGTTTCGTCGGAAGCGGAACGCAGCCAGTGCCGCTTTCTGAGGCAGAGTACCAGTCGCTTATGAAGCGCATGAGCGACGGCAACGTCAAACACAAGGTAGACCTCTCACCTGATGACGTGGTCATTATCACTGACGGCCCATTCAAGGACCTTGAAGGCAAGGTGGGCGAGGTTGATGAAGGCAGCGGCCGCGTTAAGGTACTTGTGTCCATGTTCGGCCGCGAGACCCCTGTGGAGCTGGATTTCCTTCAGATAAAGAAGGTATAGGAGAAAGTATATTTGCAAAATAGAACGTAATTCTGTAGGATAACGGCGCTTCTAAGGCATCTACGCTGGTTATGGAACAGCACGTGCCGACAACAATAATTAGTCAACATGGCAAAGAAAGTATTAAAGAAGATCAAGGTCCAGGCCGTTGGAGGCAGGGCTACACCGGCTCCACCTTTGGGACCGGTCCTTGGACAGGCGGGTATCAACATCGGGGAGTTCGTTAACCAGTTCAACGAACAGACTCGAGAGGGACGCATGGGAGAGGTGGTTCCAGTAGAACTTACGGTCTATGATGACCGCACCTTCACCTTCATCCTGAAGACCTCGCCAGCATCTCGTCTTATTCTCAAGGCGATCGGCAAGGAAAAAGGTTCAGGTAAGAATCTCGTTTCAAAGGCGGGAACTATCACAAAGGACCAGATCCGACAGATCGCAGAACAGAAGATGCCTGACCTCAATGCGGCTTCTATCGAAGCAGCAATGAAGATCATCGAGGGCACCGCAAGGAGCATGGGAGTTGAAGTGAAATAAATTCACTCAAAAAGGCCACAGCGCATGCTGGGGCCTTTTTGCTTGCTTTTTCTTGAGTATTTCTATATCTTACGTGCGGAATAAGCTCAGCAATTGAAGGGGAGTAACGCATGCTGATCCTTGAAAAGATCAACGTACAGCGCTCTTCTTCGAGGGCGCACAAAAAGGCTAGGCGAGGGGAGAATCACTGGAGATCGACGGTTGTTGCGGTTGTCACTGATGAGGCAAAGAGCAAGGTGCTCTTGGTCACCAGCGACGATTCCGAGTTCTGGGGGTTCCCCAAAGGCGGTATTGAGTATCGCGACAAGTTCAGTCCGCTTCGCGCAGTGTCGCGAGAGCTCAATGAAGAGCTTCGCATCAAGCATGCCAACGTCCGTACTCGGCGGTATCTGGGCTCTGCGTTCGATCTTGAACGCACGGATCAGAAGCGCAGTGAACGGAACCCGCATGTTATCGGCAAGCACATGCACTACGTGCATGTGACGATCCACGAAAGAACGAGGCTTCGGCCAAATCCTGCGCAACACGTTTCGCAGGCGCAGTGGATATCGTCTTGGGCAGAGTTGAAGAACCTGCCTATGACACGGCATCGCCGCCACATGATGCAGCTCGCGCTTCAAAAGATCGGCCTCAATTGGGCTTTAGAAACAGCGTAGGGAGGGGCGACGGACCATTGGTCTGCCGCCCCTTTTGTAATGCCTTCTTATTTTGTTTCTTCTGTGCAATACTCTGCTGTGCTATGGAATTCATTCCTGTTAAAACCCGCATCTTGATCCCGCCTCAGGACGATCTGTTTAGCGCTCTTGACGAGGCGCTTAGTGATGTCAGAGAGAAAGACATTATTTGCGTAAGCTCCAAAGTGGTAGCTATCCATCAGGGAAGATGTGTCCCTATAGGCAGCATCGAAAAGAAGGAGCTTGTGGAGCAAGAGGCCGAGCTTATCATTGATCGCGTAAACTACTCCACTCCACTTACAGTCAAACAAGCAACATTCATAGGGTCAGCCGGCATAGACGAGAGCAATGCTAATGGCTATTACATTCTCATGCCCGAGGGCTTATTCGAATTTGCTGCGCTCTTCCACCAGTACCTCTTGCAAAAGCATAGCCTCAAAGAGGTGGGGGTGATCATCACTGACAGCCGTTCATTGCCGATGCGTTATGGCGCAACGGGAGTAAGCTTGGCGTTTTGGGGCTTCAAACCGCTCATTGACCATCGCGGAGAAAAGGACCTGTTCGGGCGCGAGATCAAGTTCGAGCGCTCGAATCTTGCCGACGGGATCGCAGCCGGAGCGACCGTAGTAGCAGGCGAAGTGGATGAGCAGTATCCAGTGATCATCGCACGCAATGTTCCGCAGGTAACCTTTACGGAAATGAGTTCCCCAGAGGAACTGTTCTCGAGCATGGAAGATGATCTGTTCCGCGTGCTCTATGAACGTTTCCTAGGAACATAGATTCTACCTATCATTAATGATAGGTAGAATGATCTGTTATTGTTCCTGGTAAGAACTACCTCCTGCGTGTGTAATCAACCCACTGATAGGAGAGGCCGTTGTGGTTGCGTGCGTCGTGTATCTGCGCTATTTCGAATGCGTCTTCAAACGGAGGGAAAAAGGTATCTCCTTGCGGAGTGTCGTCCACATAGGTGACATAGAGATCGTCTACAAAAGGGAGTGCCTGCGCATACAGTTCTGCTCCTCCGCCGATGTGCACCTCTTCCGCATCGAGTGCACGCGCTTTCTGCAGGGCTTCTTCAAGTGAAGAGGCGATATGTACGCCCTCATAAGCGTAGTCTGGATTTCGGGTCACTACGATATTCTGGCGGCCGGGAAGCGGCTTGCTAAGGATCTTTAGGATGGATTCGAAAGTCTTCCGCCCCATGATAATTGGATGCCCTAAGGTCTTCTCCTTGAAGCGCTTAAGATCGTCAGGAATATGCCATAAAAGCTCGTTCTTATTGCCAATCGCTCGAGTCTTCCGAGCCATTGCCACAACGATCGCTAGCCTCGCTTTGTCTGACATAGTTGGGTGCAGTATACTATATTTCAATGACTGAAGAACTGCTCAGGGATCCGCGGTATTTCCGCGACTTTGAAGCTCTTAAGGAGCAGCTTGAAGCGATCAGGGAAGCGGGAAAGCGGGTGGTCCTTACCCAAGGCGTGTATGACATGCTCCATATCGGGCACGCGCAGTATCTAGAGAAGGCTAAGTCGCATGGAGATGTGCTTGTGGTCGGAGTCGATTCGGATGCGCTTACCCGAAAACGAAAGGGCGACGGCCGTCCGATCGTGCCTGAGGATGAACGCATCAAGATGCTCCTGCATCTGCGGCATGTGGACTATGTGGTGCTGCGAGATATTGATAAAGAACTTGAAGCGCTGATCATGACCATTAAGCCAGACGTATATATCGCTTCAGAGTCGACCAAGGACTTCACCGTGGATGAACAGCTCGCCTCATACTGTAAAGAGGTGCACGTTCTGCCGCCCCAAGCCACAACCTCAACAACCGCGCGCGTGCGCCAGGTGAGTATGCTCGGCGCTGACCAGCTTGCTGAAGAACTTGCGCAACAGATCCCAGAGATCGTGCGTACCGCGCTTAACAAGATCAAGTCAACTTAGGTCATGCAGGCGATCTTTGCGTATATACCGGTTGTGCATGCAGGGACGCTATCGTTCCTTGAAGCGCACAAGGAATTGCCGCTCCTGCTTTTGGATAACGCAGCAGCGAAAAAGGAGAATGCGTACCTTGAGCGTGATATTCGCGCACTTGATGCTTTGCTTGTGCGCGCCGAACTTTCTGCGCATGGCTTCCACAACGTCACGGTGGTTGCGCCGCAGGAGCTTGAAGAAGCTACCGGTGCGTATGAGTCGCTCTTAGTGCCAGAAGACGAGATACTCGACCACTTTTTACATACGTACATCCCGCAGATGCAGGTTTCCCGAATAAATACCTTTCTCCGCTGGACCAAGCAAATCTCAACTGCTGAGCATGAAGTGCCAGAGGATCGGATCATTACGCACGAGCAGTTCGCCAACGAGATGCTGGGCGCGCTAGCACAGAAGGCACAGATGAGTCCTGACTGGTGGAGGCAGATTGCAGCGGCACTTGTTAAAGATGGGGAAGTGCTCGCGGAGGGGTACAACAAGCATCTGCCGACCTCCCACGCACTTGAGATACACGGAGATCCGCGTTCGAATCTCGATGCGGGCCAAGGCCCCGGTATCTACACGTCAATCCATGCAGAAGCATGCGCGCTTGCGCATGCGGCAAAAAAAGGCGTGGCAACGGAAGGCGCTGATCTGTATGTTACGACGTTCCCGTGTCCGACCTGCGCGCGCTCCGTGGTTGAAGCAGGCATCAAGCGTGTGTTCTATGAAAAGGGATACTCGCTTTTGGATGCGGAAGATATTCTCAGAGGTGCGAAAGTTGAGATCATACTCGTGAAACAGGCCTAATAAGAAAATGAGCGACCTAAGAGGTCGCTCATTTTCTTTAGCCGATGCGCGTGGTGACAGGCTTTTCAGGGTTGCCGCTGCCGACCACTAACTGCGCATGCAGATGCAAGACAGAAGAGCCGGTCTTGCTCATGTCGCCTGACCGCATTAAAAGCGTACCGTGCGTGATCTGGTGTTCTGCCATTACCCAGTTCTGAAGCTCTTGGAGCTCAGCCCAAGCCTCAGGGAGCAATTTGCGCGAGTCACTGATGTGCTCGTTGGTCACAAATAGAAAGTGATGCGTGGAGTTCTCATATGGATACATGTTCGGAGTCACATACCAGTATGCGCCAGTCTTGAGGATCGGCGGGGTGTGATACTTCTGCATGTTCTCCGGGCAGAATGGGCAAAAGCCTTCTGCTTCGATCTTCTTCATGTTCTCGATCTGAAGCGCAGTGCGCGCGTTATCGAGATTCATCAGCGGTTGATCTGACATAAGGTTTCTTAGACAGGCGTTGGTATGAGCATCTTCGGGTGCGGCTCATAATCATCGCCCAAGACAAAGTGCTCTGGACGAAAATCGAAGATGGAATCTATCCCCTCGGCATCAAGTGTCATAGTTGGAAGTTTCTTTGGCTCGCGCGAGAGCAGTTCCTCAACTTTTTCGATCTGGCTTTCATATATATGCGTATCTGAAGTGGTGTGAACATACTCGACCATTTCGTAGCCGATAAGCTTGCCGACCATCATGCCGAACG
>Ga0164241_10005502_pt1 | contig 11840 bp, 15 predicted proteins | sample OricomyardsoilBY_FD_108780 | JGI IMG/M metagenome (GOLD analysis project Ga0164241, IMG submission 108780) | Backyard soil microbial communities from Emeryville, California, USA - Original compost - Back yard soil (BY) | ecosystem: Environmental > Terrestrial > Soil > Unclassified | place: USA... | reverse complement strand
GCGTCGACTTTGGGCGCCCACAGGGCCCCAAGTCGACGCGGAGATCCTTGACCGGTCCGGAGGACGCACGGAAGTGTGGAGTTCGTGCCGTCTCCCTCACGACGGCACGAATCCTCCACTCCTTTCATACCCGGCCGTCTCGGCCGCGGCCACAGCCAGCCAGGGCCGTGGACGAGACGGCCCTCTCACCGGGACGCCTCGCGTCCCGTGTCCCGGGCGCCAGCTCGACCCGGCCCGTCCCCTTCCCTGGGCGCCCCCCCCGACGACCCATCCCTTCTGCCGCCAACAGAACGGTCACGATTCGCGGAAGCGGGTAGCTAGTCTGGGCGCATGGCGGGCGGCGATCACACCGGTGTGCCCACCACGCACCGGGAGACTCAGCAGCACATCACCGAAGAAATGGACGCGCGGGTCGTGCAGCCGCTGCCGCCGTATCTGATCGTCATCTTCGGGGCCACGGGGGACCTGGCGAAGCGGAAGCTGTTGCCGGGGATGCTGCGGCTCTTCCAGTCCGAGTTGATGCCGGAATTCCGGGTGCTCGGGACCTCGATCGAGGAGATCGGCAACGAGGAGTTCCGGGAGATCGTCCACGACGCCTGCGAGGAGTTCTCGCGGCACGACTTCTCCGAGGCCGACTGGGCCGAATTCTCACGTCGGATCGTCTACGTCCCGGTCGGCGCGGGGCCGGAGCGGCTGAAAGCGGCGGTCGACCACGAGGTCGAGCTGCTCGGCCCCGAGGCGCACCTCCTGCACTACCTGAGCGTCCCTCCCGCCGCCGCCGCCGACGTGATCCACATGCTTGCCGACGCGCACCTGACCAAGAACGCGCGGGTGATCATGGAGAAGCCGTTCGGCACCGACCTGAAGAGCGCCCAGGAGCTGAACGACACGCTCCACGCGGTCCTGCACGAGGAGCAGATCTTCCGCATCGACCACTTCCTCGGCAAGGAGGCAGCGCAGAACATCCTCGCGCTGCGCTTCGCCAACGGCCTCTTCGAGCCGATCTGGAACCGCGACCACATCGACCACATCCAGATCGACGTGCCGGAGACGCTGGGGGTCGGCTCGCGCGCGGCCTTCTACGAGAAAACGGGCGCCTTCCGTGACATGGTCGTCACCCACCTGATGCAGATCCTTGCCTTCGTCGCGATGGAGCCGCCGACCGCGCTGGCCTCGCTGCCGATCACCGAGGAGAAGAACAAGGTCTTTCGCAGCCTGCTGCCGCTGAACCCGGACGAGGTGGTGCGCGGGCAGTACGACGGCTACAAGGACGAACCGGGGGTCGATCCCAACTCCAGCACCGAGACCTTCGTCGCGCTCAAATGCGAACTCGACAACTGGCGCTGGAGCGGCGTGCCGTTCTACCTGCGCACCGGCAAGCGGATGGGGGAAGGGGCGCGGATCATCTCGATCGCCTTCCGCGAGCCGCCGCAGTCGATGTTCCCCGCCCACTCACGGGTCGGCCGTTACGGCCCCGATCACCTCACCTTCGACCTCGACGAATCCTCACGCGTCTCGCTCTCCTTCTATGGCAAGCGGCCGGGGATGGGAATGGTGCTCGACAAGGCGAGCATGCAGTTCTCGCTCGAGGAAACCGACTACCGCGACGACACGCTGGAGGCCTACGAGCGGCTGATCCGCGACGCGATGGCGGGTGACCGCACCCTCTTCACCAGCGCCCGCGACATGGAGCGGCTGTGGGAAGTCTCGGCGCCGCTGCTGGAGGACCCGCCCGCGGTCAAACCGTATCCGCCCGGCTCCTGGGGCCCGACCGAGATCGGCGGCCTGATCGCCCCGCAGAGCTGGCGCCTGCCCTTCGCCCGCCGCTGGCGCGAGCAGAGAGCCCCGGTGCCGGAGCCCGCCGAGCAGGGCTAGGCGAGGGCGGCGCGGACCTCGGCGATCGCCTGGTCCGGCTCGCGGTAGTGCACCGCGTTGAAGCCGAGCTCCCGCGCGGCCTCGATGTTCACCTCGAGGTCGTCGACGAAGAGGCACGCCGAGGCCGGCAGCCCGAGCCGCTCCAGCGTGATCTCGTAGATCTGCGGTTCCGGCTTGCGGTAGCCGACGAAGCCGGAGTCGATGACCGTCTCGAAGATCTCGTCGACCGGCAGCATCGTGCGCCAGAGCGGCTCCCACTCCCGCACGTTGTTGGTGAGCATCGCCATCCGCCGGCCGCCCGCCTTGCACTCGCGCATCAGGTCGATCATCGGCTCGTTCGGGTCGAGCGCCTCGAAGAAGATTTCGCGGAAGCGGTGCAGCTCGGGCCGGTGGCCGAGCAGCGGCTCGAGCCCGTCCCGGAGCACCTCGAGGAACTGCGCTTCGGTGACGTCGCCACGCTCCAGCTTGAACAGCGGGTTCTCGCCGTCGCCCGCGTCGGCGGCCGCGCGCATCGCCTTGCCGAAGTCCTCGGCGGCGATCCCGTGGGCGTCCTGCAGCGCCAGGAAGGAGTTCATCAGCGGCGTGGTCAGCACCCCGCCGAAGTCGGAGACGACCGCCTCGACCCGCCCGCCCGCCTCAGCCACGGGCCCGCGCGATCTCGTAGTGGCCAAGCCCCTCGCGCCCCTCGACCGACCAGCGGAAGAAGGCGATCCGCGTGTGCAGGCCGTCGATCTCGGCCTCGACCGCGCTGATCAGCTCGCCGCCACCGCGCATCGGCCTGCCGTCCTCGGCGTCCGGCCACAGCTCCAGCGTCGCCCGCCGCTGCACCCCGTCCTCGCCGTATTCGGTCGAGAGCAGCGCCTCCTCGAAGGCGATCGGCGCCGCGTCGGGATCGCAGAGCACCGCCAACAGCGGCTCGTCGCCGTGGCCGCCCTGCGTCGGCGCGGTCCCGCTCAGCGACAACAGGCCGCCGTCGGTGAAGACGATGCCGATCGAGCGCCGTATGACCCTGTCCGAGTCCCTGCTCATCGCCGGCAGCCTATTGTGGGCGGCGTCTCGATGACGATTCGACCGGCAGATCCCGCCCGCGACGCCGCCGCCTGCGCGGCGATCTACGCACCGAGTGTCGAGTCGACGCCGATCTCCTTCGAGCTGACCCCGCCGGACGCGACCGAGTTCGCGCGGCGGATCGAGCGCTACTCGGCCACACATCAGTTCCTCGTCGCCGAGGAGGGCGGGGCGGTCGTCGGATACGCGTACGCCTGTCGCTGGCGCGAGCGTCCGGCCTACGACTGGGCGGTCGAGGTGTCCGTCTATGTCGACGCCGCCCGCAAGGGGGAGGGGATCGGCCGCGCCCTGTACGCCGAGCTGCTCGACCGCCTGCGCGCCCAGGGGTTCCGCGTCGTGGTCGCCGGGATCACCCTCCCGAACCCCGCCAGCGTCGCCCTGCACGAGCGGATGGGCTTCGAGTCGATCGGTGCTCTGCGCGAAGTCGGCTGGAAGGTCGGCGGCTGGCACGACGTCGGCTACTGGCAGCTCCTCCTGGCGCCGGACGCCGCCGACCCCCCGGTCGCGCCGCTGCCACCGGGGCCGAGCGCCTGACCCGGGTACCATCTGCGCATGGCAGATCAAGAGCAGCAGCCAGTCACGCACCCCGAAACGCTGACCGAGGAAGACGTCTACGAGGCGCTCGAGGAGGTCATCGACCCCGAGCTCGGCCTCGACTTCGTCTCGCTCGGCCTCGTCTACGACGTCGCGATCGAGAAAGAGGACGTCTACGTCACCTTCACCCTGACCACGCCCGCCTGCCCGATCGGCCCGCAGGTCTCCGAGCAGATGAGGGAGTTCGTCGGCGACCTCCCCGGCGTCTCGGCGGTCCACCCGAAGATGGTCTTCGACCCCGCCTGGTCCCCGGAAATGATGTCCGAGGACGCCAAGTTCGCCCTCGGTTTCTGAGCGCGCCGCAGTCCACTTGATCGAGCCGATCTCCGACCTGTCCGCCGGGACGATCGGCTTCCGGGTGACCGGCGAGCTGACCGACGCCGACTACGCCGAGGTGCTGGCGCCGGCACTGAAGGCGGCAGCGTCGAGCGGCGAGGTGCGGTTGCTGTTGGTCGGGGTGGAGGGGTTCGACCTCGGCTCGCTGAAAGCCCGCTTCGAAGCGGCGCGGAAGGACCCGGAGCTGGACCTCGGCCACAGCAAGGACTGGCGGCGGGTCGGCGTCGTCGCCGAGGCGAACTTCTTCATCCGCCGGCTGTTTCCGGGGCTGGCGAAGGTGATCCCGGTCGAGGTGAAGCTCTTCGACCCGAAGGACGAAGCCCAGGCCCGGTTCTGGGTCGCGGGCTAGCTCACTCGCTCGCCGGCGGCAGGCGGTGGTCGAAGTCGGGCTCCTCGGGGACCTCTTCGGCGTCGACGTCGTAGTCGTAGGAGCGTTTCGCGCCGGAGCGGGTGGAGCCATTGGCGCCGAAGCCGCCCATCGCCGCCCCGGCGGGGAAGCCCGCCACGGCCACCCGTCCCACGGTGAAGCGGCGGAGGATGCGCCGGGCGCCGGCGCGGGTCGGCGGCAGCAGGAAGAGGATGCCGAAGACGTCGGTGATGAAGCCCGGGGCGATCAGGAGGGCGCCGCCGAGGATGACGAGGAAGCCGTCGGCGACCTCCTTGGCGGGCATCCGTCGCTCCGCGAGCGCCTGGTTGAAGCGCCGCCACGCGGCCCGGCCCTCGTGTTTGAGCAGCCAGGAGCCGAGGATCGCGTCGAGCAGGAGGAGGAGCAGCGTCGGCCCGACGCCGATCAGCCCACCCACCTGGATGATCACGTAGAGCTCCGCGATCGGGACGACGATGAACAGCAGGACGAGCAGTAGGCCCATCTACAGAGGGTAGCCGGGGCGGGCGTTCGGCCGTCCGAGTCACGTCCCGGGGCGCGTGACGGATCCTAAGCCGCAGCGGCCGATTCGCCGGCGGCGAGGAGCTCCTCGAGTGCCTCGTTGATGCCGTCGCCGAGGATTTCGATGTCCTCCATCGAGTCGTAGTCGGCGAGCAGGCCGAAGCCGACCTTGCCGTGGTAGCTCATGATCGCGATCGCGAGCGCGTGGTTCTGCGGCAGGAAGGCGACCGGGAAGACCTCTTCGAGTTCCCGTCCCAGGACGTAGAGGGGGATCTGCGGCCCCGGCACGTTCGTCACCAGGAGGTTGAAGAGGCGGGTGGAGAAGTTGAGGCGCGAGGCCTGGGCGAGGAGGGTCGGCGGCGCGAAGTCGTTGAAGCGGGAGATCATTTCCGCTCCCAGCGCCTGTTTGGATTCCTTCAGGCCCGCCATCTCCTCGCTGATCGTGTGGAGGCGGCGCACCGGGTCCTCGATGTAGACCGGGAGGGGGCCGCGCATCAGCGTGATCCGGTTGCCGAGGTTGCCGTGCTCGTCCTCGGCGCGGATCGACACCGGCACCAGCGCCCGCAGCTCCAGCCCCTCGGTGCGCACCCCGCGGCTGTGCAGCCAGTTGCGGATCGCCCCGGTGACGACCGCCAGCACGACGTCGTTGACGGTGCCGCCGTGGATGTCCTTGATCCGCTTGAAGGTCGACAGCTCCGAGCGCGCCCAGACGTAGCGGCGATGCGGGCCGATCTCGACGTTCAGCGGCACGTCCGGCGCCGGGTCGGCGAACTCGCTGACCACCGCGCTCAGCGCCTCCAGCGCCTCGACCGCCTTGCGCGCCGCCCCCTCCGGGTGGCGGATCGCCTCGACCGCCTTCTCCGCCACCTTGACCGGCAGCGCGGCCACGTCGCCGAGCCCGCGCCCGACCAGCTCCGCCGTCGTAGGGGACTTCCGCGGCACCCAGTCGTCTTCCACCGCCGCCGGCTCCGGCACCGGCTCGAGGTCGAACAGCACCGTCCCGATGTCGACGCCCGAGATGCCGTCGACCATCGCATGGTGGGTCTTGGTCAGCAGCGCGAAGCGGTCGCGCTCCAGTCCCTGCACCAGCCACAGCTCCCAGAGCGGCTTGGAGCGGTCCAGCTGCTGGGAGAAGACCCGACCGGTCAGCCGTTTCAGCTGCGCCTCGCCGCCCGGCTCCGGCAGCGCGGTGTGGCGGATGTGGTAGCTGAGGTTGAAGTTGACGTCGTCGGCCCAGAGCGGGCGACCGGTCTCCAGCGGCGGCACCACCAGTTTCTGGCGGAAGCGCGGCACCTGGGAGAGGCGCCCACGGACGTGCTCGACCAGGTCGACGTAGCGCGGCGGCGGCCCCTCGAAGATGAGGATCGCGCCCACGTGCATGTGGCTCGACGTGGTCTCGTTCGAGAGGAACGAGGCGTCCACGGCCGTCAGTCGATCCAGATGGCGTCCCTGCGTGCTCATCGCCCGGTCAGGCTATCGGTACCCTGGGGACATGCCAAGCACCGCAATTTCGGGACCGAAAAAGGTCCTGCTCGCCGCCCCGCGCGGCTACTGCGCCGGAGTCGACCGCGCCGTCCAGACCGTCGAGCGCGCGCTCGAGGTCCACGGCGCCCCCGTCTACGTCCGCAAAGAGATCGTCCACAACAAACACGTGGTCGAGCAGCTCTCCCAGCGCGGCGCGATCTTCGTCGACCAGGAGAGCGAGGTGCCGGAGGGTGCGATCGTCGTCTTCTCCGCCCACGGCGTCTCCCCGGCGGTCCACGAGAACGCCGCCGCCCACAGCCTGCGGACGATCGACGCCACCTGCCCGCTGGTGACCAAGGTCCACGTCTCCGCCCGCCGCTTCGCCGCCAAGGGCTACACGATGGTGATGATCGGCCACGCCGGCCACGAGGAGGTCGAAGGGACGATGGGCGAGGCGCCCGGCTCGATCGTCCTGATCGAAACCGCCGACGAAGTCGCCACGCTCGACGTCCCGGATCCCGACAAGGTCGCCTTCATCACCCAGACGACGCTGTCGGTGGACGAGACGGCCGAGACGATCGCCGCCCTGCGCGCCCGCTTCCCCGCGATCGTCTCCAGCAAGTCCGACGACATCTGTTACGCGACCACCAACCGCCAGATCGCGGTGAAGCAGCTGGCGCGCGAGTGCGACCTGGTGCTGGTGATCGGCTCGACCAACAGCTCGAACTCCAATCGCCTGGTCGAGGTCGCGCGTGAACACGGCGCCGACTCCTGGCTGATCGACAACCACACCCAGGTCCGGGACGAATGGCTGGAGGGCGTGGGCACGGTCGGCATCACCTCCGGGGCGAGCGCGCCGGAGGAGCTGGTCGAGCGCCTCGTCGACTTCTTCCGCGAGCGCGGCGCCGAGGACGTCGGCGAGCTGCGGACCGTCCACGAGGACGTCCGCTTCATGCTGCCGAAGGAGATCCGTGAGAAAGCCGCGGCCGAGGCCTCTTAGGCCTGGGTGGTGCCGCCTGTGGGGTGGCGCGTTGATGGTGGCGTTGGTGCTCGCCGTGCTGCCTACCGCGGCCGCGGCAGACGCGGGCGCACCGATCTGCAACGGCGACGACGCGGTCGACTACGCCGCCCCACTCACGGGCATGCCAGGAGCGCATCCGCTGCCGGAAGGCGAACTTCCCTTCGGCCCTCGCAACTTCAGCGTCGAAACCCTCGGCTGGTCCCACGTAGCGCTGGTCGGCAGCAGCATCGGCTACTCGTTCTCCGGCAAGAACTCCCCGTACCGCGTGCTCGACCTCGGCTGGCGGACGCGGGCGACGGCATGGGCGGTCGACCGCGACGGCCGGGTCAGGCGGAAGCTGGGGAGCCGCGGATGGAAGGTCGGCAAGGTCAAGGAACTGAGCAAGCTGACCTTGTCCTTTCCTGCCGATCGCCCAGGCTTCGTCCGGGTCGACGTGCGGATCGCGACGTTGGCCGGTCGCCGGCTCGGGACCTATCGCGACTACTTCCGCGTGCTCGCCCGCAGCAACGAGGTGACCATCGCGACCGACCGCTCGACCGTGCATCCCGGCGAAGCGATCGTCGGCCAGGTGGAGAATCGCGGGGCCGGGAGCATCTCCGGCCGCAGCGGCCTCCTCGAAGTCGAACGCTTCGCCGGTGGCACCTGGGAAGCGGTCCCCCAGCCACCGAGCCCAGAATCGATCACCGGTTACGGCCTCTTCCTCGGACCGGGCGAAGCCTCGCGTTGTCACCGCTACCTGATCCCCGCCGAAGCGCCGCCCGGTGCCTACCGACTTGCGACCACCGTCCGCATCGCCAACCTGAGCCGCAAGGAATTGATCACCCGGTCGTTCGAGGTGGTCCCGGCAGGATCCGGAACCGATATCGGCTGAGCGGCGACTTGATGCCGACCGCATCGCGGGCGAGGACGCTGAATTCGTAGCGGCCGGGGGGAAGCCACTCGGGGACGCCGAAGCTGTAGCCGCGCTGGAACCCTTCGTAGACCGCCCGGCTGCCGCCGGTGCAGGTGAGGAGGGTCGGACAGCGAGGGATCAGGGTCCCGAGGTAACCGCCTTCACGGCGTTCCCGGAAGATCACTTCGGGCGGATCGAGGCGCCGCAGCGCCGACCTGAACGGGTCGTCCTTCTTGTCGATCAGGCGGACGTCGTCGGTGGCCGTGTAGCGGAAGAGGGGCTTGTGGATGTGGCTCGCGCGCGGCGGCGCCTGGATCAGTTCGGGCGCCGTGGGAGGGGTCGTGTCGTAGCTCACGGTGACCGACGCGGGCGGTCCGGTGCCGTCCTCGTCGGTGGCGATCACGGTCACGGTGTGCGAGCCGCTCGCGAGGTCCTGGGGCACCGGCACCGATCCGTCGAAGGGCCCCGGGACGAACTTCGCGTTCGGGGCCGGGCTTCCCGGGGCGGCCCGGCAGCAACCGCCATATGAGCCCCCACAGGGGACGGCTAGCGCGTCGACCGCGCAGGCGAAGCTCACCGCGCTGTCAGGTGCGTACTCGCCGCTGGGGTCCGTGGTGGTGGTCGAGAAAAACGCGAGCACCGACGCCTTCGGACCGAGGATCCCTTCCTGGCCCGCCGCGCGCAGTTCCACCTGGGGCGGCGCCGTGTTCGGGTCCTGCGCCTGCGCCACCGTCGCACCCAGAAGGAGCAGCAAGGCCGCGACGGCAAAAAGCCAAGATCCCCTGACCGCGCTCATCCTCGCTGAGGATACGATGCGCCGACGGTGGCGGGCGGAAAGGTCGAAGAGACGACGGGGCGCCGGCCGGCCGGCGCGGTGCTTGTCGTCGTCGCACTGATCCTCTGCCTGATCGTTCCGGCGGCGTCCTCTGGCCGGGCGCGAGGCAGGCACGAAAGCATGACCTACGCCAAGATCGCGTCCTACCGGCGGAAAAACGGGCTCGACCTCGACCTCAAGGGTCGCCCGAGTGCGATCGCGGCCCGCATCCACGACCTGCTCGCGGCCTGGCGCGAGGGTGAGCGTTGGGCCCGCTCGACCGCGTCGACCTGGGGTGCGCCGCTGCGCAAGGCCGACCTGAGGCTCATGTCATTCCGGCAGGAGGTCCTCCGCCGGTGGAACGACCAGTTCGAACCCTGGCTCGCCCGTCATCCCGAAGCGGATTCCACTTACGCCGGGTATTTCGCGGACCCGGAAAAGGGCGGCTGGATCTACATCGGCTTCACCGCGCACCAGGGCTCGCTGGTGGCGCGGATGAAGCGCGAACTGCATCTGATCGGACCCGGACTGCTTCGCCCGTTCCCCCACGTTCCGGTCCACACCGAATTGGAACTCAGAGCGCTGGAGAGAGCACTCACGGAAGACGAACCGCTTTGGAAACTGATGAATACCGTCGGGATCGAAGCGGAGATCAACGAGGTGACCGTCACGACCACCAAGGTCGCCCGCCTACGGAAGATCCTTGCCGAACACTACGGGGCGGACGCACCGATCAAGGTCGCATTCGGTGAAGCTCCACAACTCCTCTGAGCGCGCCTAGGGCGTCGCGCCCTCGTTGCCCGTGGCGCCAACCGGGGCGTAGCGGTGGTGCAGCATCAGGTCGTTGCCGTCGGGGTCGGTGAAGAGGGCCATGTGGCAGACGCCGGTGTCGAGCGTGTCGCCCAGGAACTGCACGCCTTTGGCCTCCAGCTCCGCGCGGGCGGTGGCGACATCGTCGACGTGGAGCGCCGGATGGGCGTTTTTCTGCGGCGCGAACTTCATGCCGAGTTTGTCGGGCTCCCAGATGCCGAAACAGGTGTCGCCCGCCCAGAACTCGTACTGGCCCTGCGGGTCGGGACGCAGTCCCAGCGTGTCGACGTAGAAAGCCCTCGAGCGATCGGCGTCGGTGGACGGGACTCCGACGAAATCGAGCTTGGTGATCATCCGCTCCTCCTTCGGAAAGTGGCCGCTGTCCCAAGACCATAGAGTGGGGGGTGGTGTCAAGTCGGATAGACAGGCTGCTGTCGCCGCGCCTGCGGGCCGCGGCGCTGATGCCGGCCGCGGTGCTCACCGTCCACCAGCTGCGCTACCTGCTCGCCTTCGGTGGCGGGACGGGGCAGGAGCTGGAGAAGGAGGGGCACCAGTACCTGAGCGCGCTGGCCGCACCGATCGCGATGTCGGTGGCGATCGTCGTCGGCCTCTTCCTCGCCCGCCTGGCGAGCGCTTGGCGCGAGGGGGCGGAGGAAGGCGCCGCATCCGGCCGCGGCAGCGGGGTGGATCCGGCGTCCTTGCGCGGCTTTCTGCGCCTCGCGCTGCTGATCGGCGGGTCGCTGCTCGCCCTCTACTCGTGCCAGGAGCTGCTCGAGGGGATGCTCTCGAGCGGCCATCCCGGAGGCCTCGAGGGCGTCTTCGGCGACGGCGGCTGGTGGGCGGTTCCGCTGTCGCTCGTCTGCGGCCTCGTGATCGCCGCGGCGCTCCGCGGGGCGCGTGCCGCGATCCGCTGGGCCGCCACGCGTCACCGTCGTCCCAAGCTCCCCCACGGGCGCCCGACGCCCGCTCCGCGACCCCGGCGCCTCGCGCTGCCGCGGCCCATGCCGCTGGCGGGCGCCGCCGCGGGCCGCGCGCCGCCGCTCGCGGTCGCGACCCTCTAGCGCCCGCGCACGCGGCGTGTATTCACCACACCCTGGTGTGGTCGATCCACGCAGCGCGGTTCGGTGCGCCCCAACCGCAATGGAAGGAGAACCGATGAGGAGCGCCATGCGGGCGCTGCTGGTCGCCACGGCCGCCCTCGTGTCGGCGTTGGCGCTGGCACCCGCCCAAGCCCTCGCCCACGGGGGCAACCCGAACTTCAGGTCGGAAATCAACTCGATCCAGCCGCCGCTGCCCAGCGGGGTCTCGATCGAAGTGCTCGACTACGACAGCTACTTCCAGGTGAAGGACCTGCAAGGTCATGAAGTCGTCATCGACGGCTACAACGGCGAGCCCTACGTGCGGATCGAGAGAGACGGGACCGTCCAGGTCAACGAGAAATCGCCCGCGACCTATCTGGACGACAGCCGCTTTCCGACCGACGTGACGGTGCCGAAGACCGCCGACCCCAAGGACCCACCGGAATGGAAGACGGTCGACGACTCGGGGACGTTCATCTGGCACGACCACCGGATGCACTGGATGGTCGCCAACCAGCTCCCCCCGCAGGTCAAGGACAAGGGCGAGAAAACGAAGATCTTCAAGTACGAGATCCCGATGACGGTGGACGGGACGAAGACGACCGTGCACGGGACGCTGTGGTGGGTCGGTAGCACGAGCACCTCGAAGCTGCCGTTCGTGATCGCGGCGATCGTGATCCTCCTCGGCGGCGGCGCGCTGGTGCTGTGGCTGGGGCGACGGAATCGGGACGACGACGACACCAAGGGCGGTTCCGACGAGCCGCGGTCGGGCGAGCCCGTGGGGGAGGCCTGGTAGATGCGCCGCTCCCTTCCGGTCCTGGTGTGCCTGGTGGCGCTGCTGCTTCCCGCGGCCGCGTCGGCGCACGCGCGCCTGGAAGGGACCAGCCCGCCGCAGGGCGCGGTGGTGAAGCAGGAGCCGAGCGCGGTCGTCTTCGAATTCGACGAGCCGGTCGAGGGCAACTTCGGCGCCGTCCGCGTCTATGACGCCACGGGTGAACGGG
>Ga0164241_10005501_pt1 | contig 11843 bp, 7 predicted proteins | sample OricomyardsoilBY_FD_108780 | JGI IMG/M metagenome (GOLD analysis project Ga0164241, IMG submission 108780) | Backyard soil microbial communities from Emeryville, California, USA - Original compost - Back yard soil (BY) | ecosystem: Environmental > Terrestrial > Soil > Unclassified | place: USA... | reverse complement strand
TACCATTCGCGAAGCCTTGCGCTCTTTTCAGCAAGAGAGGCTTATCAGCGAACAAACCCTCAAAATCGAAAAACTTACCTTTAGTATGATTCACGCTCTCGAGGCCGCCAATCTCAGTTACGACGAAGATACGAGCTTTCACATTGTCCGTGTTTCAGAGTATTCGGCTCACCTGGCCGAGGCCCTAGGAATGGATGCAGAGTTTATTCATCGCCTACGAATTTATTCCAAGCTTCATGACATTGGAAAGGTTGGGGTCGCTTGCCAGCTCCTGAATAAGCCCGGCCGTTACACTCCCGAAGAGTTTGAGATTATGAAACAGCACGTTTGGTACGGCTATAAGATTTTGAACGTCGAAGGGATTGATCCCATGGCAAAGAACATCGCTTATCATCATCATGAACGATGGGATGGAAGCGGATATTTGCTTAAACTCAAGGGTGAACAAATCCCCATCGAGGCTCGTATTGTGGCTGTCGCGGATGTCTTTGACGCCCTCTTGAGCAAACGAGTCTACAAGCCCGCCATACCGTTTGACGAAGCCTGTCAGCTCATTCGCGAAGCTTCGAGGTCCCATTTTGACCCTGCCGTTGTTGACGCTTTCGAAAGAAACCGCGAGCCGCTACGTGAAATTCGAGTCAGCGTCAACGCTATGGAAGGACTAGCTCCTGCCGAAGACCGCGTCGATCCTTAATGAGTCTCACCGTTCGCGTCCATCGTTCGATGTCAGAGCTTCCGCGGCAAGCGTGGAATGAATTGACGTCGTCAGTCCCCAGTCCCGTATTTGATTGGTCCTGGCTTCATCTTTTAGAAACCGCCGGAGGCCTCAACGACGAGCACGGGTGGACACCGCTCCACTTGGCTCTTTGGCGCAATTCAGAGTTGGTCGCGGCCGCTCCGCTCTACGGCCGAGGTCATAGCTGGGGCGATTTTGTTTACGACTTTGCCTTCGCCGATGCCGCCGAAAGATCGGGACGCGCGTGGTACCCCAAGCTGCTGGGCATGTCGCCGGCGACCCCCTCGGTGGGCTGGCAGGTCTTTATTAGGCCCGGTGAAGACGCACGGGAGCTCGAGGAACGCTGGTTTCACGAAGCCCGGCTCCTTGGCCGGCAGATCGGCGCCGTTTCGCTCCAGGCCAACTTTACCGATCCCCTTTGGTCAGACGCCTTGGAGGGTCCCTGGCACCGCTGGAGCCATCAAAATTTTCTCTGGCAAAACGATCATTTTCAGTCTTTTGACGACTATCTGGCTTCGTTCGACAAGAACCAACGAAGAAACATTAAGCGTGAGCGGCAGAGTCTGGCCGACGAAGGTTTGTCGACCCGCGTCGTCTCGGGAGACGAAATCCCAGAATCCTGGTTTGGACTGATGGGGCAATTGTACGATCAAACAAATGACCAATTTGGACCGTGGGCCGCGCGCTTCTTGGAGCCTTCTTTCTTTGGCGCTCTCGACGCGATTCGCCCTCTGCTCTCCTTTTCCGCAACCTTTCGAAAGGGGGACGACCTTCCGCTGGCCCTAGGATTCTTACTGCGGAAAAATGGCCGCCTGGTTGGCCGTTATTGGGGGGAGCGGGAACACATTCCGAACCAATACTTCAATGTTTGCTATTACACTCCGATTCAAGCCGCCATTGAGGAAGGATTCCGCGACTTTGATCCGGGAGCCGGAAGCGAACTCAAGGTCAGACGCGGCTTTCGGTCCCAGAGAAACGTGAGCCTGCACCACTTTTTTGACTCCACACTCGATCGCCTTTTTGCGTCTCACGTCGATCGGATCAACCGACAAGAAGAGCATCGTATTGACGCCCTCAACAAAGCGGTTCCGTTCAAAGAAAGTGGAGAAACCGAGTCGTAAGTTTCGTGAGGTCTTGATAGACACCGCGGCGAGCTTCCGGAAGAAGCAGGGCGATTTGAAACATCATTTCGTCGATGATGGACTGAAGATCATGGACAGGGTGTGTTGCGTCTGGGGTTCGAACAACAAAAGGCCGCCCGACCCGAAAGGTGACGCGAGCCCGCCGCCCCCGCCTGAGCGAGGAACCCAGTTCGTCAAAGCCCCACTGGGCAATGGGATAAACAGGTATCTCCTTATCGAGGGCAAACCACGCCGCTCCCGGTTGGCCTCGCTGAAGTTCGCCTGTTCGACTTCTCCGGCCCTCGGGTGCCAGTCCCAAGAAGCGGCCTCGCTTAAGAGACGCGGCGGCGTATTCAACGGCCTTGCGGTCTAATCGTCCCCGCCGAACAGGAATTGACTTCCAGGATTTCATGAGCTGGCGGGTAAAAAACAGTTTCCAAAGCTCCGCCTTGGCCAGGGCAATAGGCGATCGAGGACTCAGGCCAAGGTAAAGATAGGGACCCTCAAGATTAGAATTATGATTAGAAATCAGAATTCCAGGCCCCTTGAGAGGAATTTGGGAGAAGTCTCGGTCCTTTACCCTGCAAAATAGTCGGAAGGCCGTCAGGAGGGAATGATGAATGAGCCAGCCGCGCGCACCCATTAGAAGTACAACTCCGAATAGATCTGGCTGAGGTCCAAGCCCCGCTCGGCCAGGAGCGGGATGGCTTCGATGATCATCTTGGTATTGCCGCACAAATACGCTCGATCGTAAGAGTGCGCAGGAAAACTGCGAATCCAGTCCGTCACCCGTCCCCCAAAGGCCCCCTGGGGAACCTCGGGACCCGAAACACAGAAAACTCGCCGCGCAGTGTTGGCAAATTCCGCAGCAAGATCACCCTGGGCTTCTCGTGAACCATGGACGAGAGTCCAATTCCAATCCGGGTGTGTCCTCCAAAACGAACGAAAGGGAGCAATCCCGGTCCCTGTGGCGACCAAAAGAATACGCTCATGAGCGGCGGCGGTTTCCAAAGTGAACGAGCCACGGGGAGGATTAACTTGAACAGCGTCTTTTGGCCGCAAATCGGACAGTTGGACCGAGACACGCCCGTCTGAAACCCGCTTCACCAGAATTTCAAGGTAGGGATCGGTCTCTGACGAACACAGGGAGTAGGGCTTGGTAAAGCCGGACGGAAGGCCCACCGCGACATGCCGGCCGGCTTTGAAAACATCGTTGCGCCGTTCGATGCGGATTCGAAAGATCCCTGGTCCTACTTCCTGAGATTCTAAAACACGGCGAGGTCTCATGAGATCAAACACGGGAGCGCCGCTTTGACGGCCAACTCTCGGCCACGTAGGCAGCCCAAACAACCCCTGCTATGGTCGCGACTAATAAATGAAGGGGCTTGGCCCACTCGGGCAACTGTCCCCACCACAGAACTAAACCGATACAGGCCTGCACCCCCACGAGGGCCAGGGCCGCAAGCGCGTACCGGCAGCCGCGCGGCCGAAGCTCCTTTGCCCGGTAGGCCACAACAACCCACAACGAAGACGCTATGACGACAAGAACCGCTGAAATTCGATGAAGAGTGTACGCCCCGCCCCAGGAATCCAGAATGTTGCTCACCAAGTCTTGATTCCAAATCGCAGCTTCGAATTCCTCACGAGTACGAATACCGAGAGCCCATTGAAGAAAGAACGCGAGGCCGACAACGACAAGAACGCTGACCTCCCCGCGAGAAAGAGGTGCCCGAAAGGCACCGGCCTGCCGTTTGACGATTTCAAGCTGAACCAAAAGAAGAACATACAGGAGATAGGCTCCCAGAAGATGAAGAGTCACCTCGTAAGGCCCCAAAAAGGTTCCCACCACCCTAGCCCCTAACCATGCAACAGAACCCAAAACAATCAGCGTTACCACGTTCAAAACTAAAAGTGAGGGCTTTCGCCGCGCAGTGATCCACGTGAGGGCCGTTGTCACCAACAAGCAAATTCCAGAGGAAACTCCCACAAGCCGATTAAAATATTCGATCCAAGTTTTTACCGCGTTGAAAACCGCTGGATGCCCATCAACCGCGTAGTGAGCCGCGTAATCTGCCGGGAGTTGGTGAACAGAAAACGGCGGAATCCAACAACCGTAACACAGGGGCCAATCGGGGCACCCCATGCCTGAACCGGTCGCGCGAACGATTGCGCCGGCAAGAAGGACACCGATAGAAACGATGAGTGTTACACGGAGCGAGGTTTGTAATCGTCTCCAGTCCTTAGATATCATGAAGCTCAAAATACCGGAAAAAGTCCTTTCTTGACAACAGTCAGAGAGAGCGATACCATCGTTCTCATGGTATTCGGCATCCGTTCTATCATTATTGCAGGGATCTCAATTCTTCCGGCAAACTGACGGGAACGAGTGCGGTTTTTTACCCTTCTTCCCGCGAAGAAGGGTTTTTTTTTGTTCACCGAGGAGGCCTCCATGGATCGGGTTTTTCTGTTCGACACAACTTTGAGAGACGGCATGCAAGGGACAGGGATTCATTACACCTTGAAAGATAAACTGGAAATTGCCAGGCGTTTGGATGATCTGGGTGTTGATTACATCGAGGGAGGTTTTCCCTTGGCCAACGAAAAAGAAGCCGATTTTTTTAAAGCGATCAAAAAGACTCCTTTGACGCGGTCCAGACTGGCCTCGTTCGGTTCCACCCGAAAACCTGGAAATCGAGCCGGCGACGACATAAACCTTCGGGCCCTACTCGAAGCGGAAACACCAGCGGTCGTCGTCGTAGGCAAGTCCTGGGATCAACACGTTCAACACGTTTTGTCCACGACCTGGTCTGAGAATCTTGATTTGGTCGCGGACTCACTTCAGTTTCTCAAAAACCAGGGCCGCGAAGTGATTTTTGACTTGGAACATTTTTTCGACGGTTGGAAAGCCCACCCCGAGAAAACTCGGGAAATTGTTGAAGTCGCCGTCGCTGCCGGCGCCGATTGGATTGTGCCTTGCGATACAAACGGCGGAACGCTCGTCGAGGAGGTTCAAGCCGCCTTTCGCTTTCTGGCAACGATTCCGGGTCTCACCTCGAAATTAGGAACACACTTTCATAACGACCTGGGACTCGGGGTTGCCAATAGCCTTGTGGCTGTCAACGAGGGTGCTCGCTTGGTTCAAGGGACGATCAACGGCTGGGGCGAGCGGTGCGGAAACGCCAATCTTTGTTCGATCGCCCCGAGCCTTACGCTCAAGATGCCCTATCAAACCGACCTCGATCTTGAAAGGTTGACAGAGCTGAGTCGATTTGTCAGCGAAAAAGCCAATTTGATTCCCGATCGTCGTCAGCCCTTCGTCGGCGAGGCTGCTTTTAGCCACAAAGCAGGCCAACACGCCGACGTGTTAGCCAAGGCCGCCGGGTTGTCGCCCGATGGGTTTCGTTCGGGAGGTCTCATGGAACACATGGACCCGTCGTTGGTGGGGAACACACGGCGAATTTTATTGTCTGAGCTGGCAGGAAAATCAACCGTAGCGATCAAGTTGGGCCGCTTTGGTAAATTTGACAAAAATAGCCCCGAGGTGACCGAACTCACCCGCATCCTCAAAGAAAAGGAGCGCGACGGTTATGAGTATGAGGCGGCCGAAGCCAGCTTTGACCTGCTGGTTTTTAAGGTCTTAGGCCGTTATCGTCAGCTCTTTGAGTTGGACAATTACCACCTTGAAAGCTACAAAACGGGGGACAGAGATAGTCAAACCGTTGGCCGTATTTTTTTGATCGCCCAGGGGAAGCGCTCCATGGGGGCCGCCGTGGGGGTAGGTCCCGTAGGAGTTTTGGATAAGGCCCTTCGGAACGCCCTCGAAGTGGTTTACCCCTTCGTGACCCGCCTCACGCTGACCGATTTTTCTGTCCGGGTTTTGAACGCGGACGAAGCCAGCACCGACTCCAAGGTCCGTGTGTTTGTAAGCTGGTCCGACGGTGAAACAGCCTGGGACACGGTAGGCGTTCACGAAAATATTATTGAAGCATCATGGCAGGCCCTGGTCGACAGTTTTGAATACTACGCGCTGATCCATGCCGTAGGAGTACTTCCACTAACCTAAAGACTTTGCTTGCCAGAACGCTACTTGTAGTGTTATCTTTGTAATTTCAGAAGGAGAACCACTATGAATCAAACCGATACGAAGCCGACACTCATTCAAGTGTGGGAAGACTGGGACGAACAAGAATCGACCAAAGCAGCCGTCGATTCTCCGCCTCTTTGTCGAATTGATAACCCTGACTGTGAATCCTGCCAGTAAAATTTCACTCCGCGCTTTCGACGTGATGGCGGCCTAAAGCCTTGGCACGGTAGAGGGCGAGGTCTGCTTTCCGAAAAAAGTCATCGAGGGTCAGCTCCGATCGAGGGACTCCTGCGGTAACGCCGATCGAAACCGAGACAGTTGAACAGGCGGAGGCCGTACGGTGCTCAATTTGCAGGTCATCCACGGCTTCCAGCAAGCGCTGTGCAACGGTGACGGCCCCGTCTCGTTCAGTGTCATGAAGGAGGACCGAAAACTCCTCCCCGCCGTAGCGGGCGCAGAGGTCCGTTGTTCGGGGAAGATTGGAGGCAAGAACCTTGGCGACTCGTTTAAGACATTCATCACCGGCCAGATGCCCGTAATCGTCGTTGTACCGTTTGAATTCATCAATATCAATCATTAAAACGGCTAACGATTGCTTCTGACGAAGACAGAGCGCCCACTCTTCATGAGCCCAGTCCTCCATGGCCCGGCGGTTGGGAATTTCCGTTAATCCATCCAAACGAGCCAATTGATCAAGACGCCGATTCGCTTCCAAAAGTTGTGTCCGCAGGCCTTCGAGTTCGATGACCTTTTGTCTAAGAAAGGAACTTACTCTTGCCTTTTGAATGAGATAGATCGTCACAATAATAAGAGCGAGGTAGCCGAGAAGGGCGTACCACGCCAACCAGGGTGCCGGTCCTATGTCTATGGTAAGATCGTGTTGTGATTGCGACCAATGATCGTTGGTGGAAGAGCCCCGGTAACGAAAATGGTAGGTTCCCGGCCAAAGATTGGTGTAGGTTGCGGAGTGCCGGTTCCCCGAATTAACCCACTCCTTATCAAACCCTTGGAGTTGATAGGCGTAGACGTTTTTCTCGGGGCTACGATAGTCCAGAACAGAAAACTCCAGAGTAAAGACATTTTCTCTCCAGCCGAGTTTCAAATGGTTCGTGACCAAGCGGGGTTTGCCCAGGACCTGTAGTCCTGTGATAGCGATGGTAGGGAGGGATGTTTCCGTCTGAAGATGAGACGGCTCTAAGGAAATGATCTGTTCCAGGGCACCAAAGACGAGTTGGCCGTTCTTGAGGCCTACCGAACCCCACGAAAACTCGGGTTCGTCAAGCCCATCCTGGGTGTCGTAGCGGTGGAAGGTCTCGTAATGGGGCTGAAACGAATAGAGTCCATTGGCCGAAGCAATCCAAAGAAGGCCGGAATGATCTTGAAGGATAGAAAAGAGTGAGAGGCTCCCCAGCCCCTCTTTGAGGCCGTAGTTCGTGAAGCAGCCGCTGGAGGGGTCTAAGCGAGCAAGGCCCCCTCCGTTGACCGCCACCCAAATTTCCCCTTGCGCGTCTTCGTAAAGGTCGCGAATGGTGTTTCCAGGAAGAGAGAGAGGATCGTTGGCGTGGTAGGTCCAAACTTCGAAATCATCCGTTTGGGGACGATAGAGCGCGAGACCTCCGTTTGTTCCAACCCAAATTCGTCCTTGCCGGTCCTCTTTAACAAAGTAGATTTGGTTATTGGGCAAGGAGTGCGCGTTGTTGCCGTCAGCGACATAGTGGTGCTGGTTCAGCCTTTTCCCGAGGTCAGAGGTTCGAATCAGTCCGGATCGATAGGTCCCGACCCAGCAGTTTCGGGAGCGGTCAAACTTGATGGCCGTGATGATCTCGTCGGGGAGGATCTCGTAATTCAAGGGGTGCTTCGCCAAGGCGCGAAACTTCCCTGTACGCGGGTTAAAGACGTCGATTCCATTGTTTGTGCCGATCCATAGCTGCCCTTTTTCATCTTCATCGATGGAATTGACGATGTTGCTCGAAAGTGACGCTGCGTCCTCGGGACGATGGGGCCAGACTTTCTCGATTCCCTCGGGACCCCATAAAACCAATCCGCGGTTATACACTCCTGCCCAACATTTTTGGTCACGGGATTGAAAGAGAACCGTGACCTTTCCGCCGGTGGGTATGGATGGGAATTGCCGCAGCAGGGGATTGTAAACACTCAAACCGCCGCCGTTTGTTTTAACCCAAACCAGGCCGGTACGATCCTGAAAGGTTCCGTATACGACATCGTTGGCAAGACTAGACGGTTTCTGAGGATTGTGGAGGAAGCGAAACGACGAACCCGTATTGGGGTGAAAGACAATGAGCCCCCCTCCCCAGGTCCCTACGTGAATCTCTCCTTTTTCTCCGGTGTTCAGGTCGAAAATCCTATTGTCCGCCAGGGAAAAGGTCTTGGTCTCCCCACTCGTTTCATCGATCCGCACAAGCCCCACGCCCCAAACCCCTAACCAAATTAGGCTCGAATTGTTGAGTTTGAGCAGTCCCATGACCGCGCCTGGAGGAAGCTGGGTTTGGGGAAACACCGTAGAATACGCGACGAGCCTGTCAAGTTGTTTGTCATATAAGAAGAGTCCGCCGCTTGTCCCCACCCACAGCCTCCCCCGGGAGTCCTCGAGAAAGGAACGAATAGTATTTTCGGGTTGGCCTCCGCCCAGCGGAGAAGGGTAATAACGAACGAAGGTTCCTGAGGACTCTTGCATTCGATTGAGTCCGTCCAAGGTTCCTACCCAAAGGACTCCCCCGCGGTCACGATAAATCCGCGTCACAACATTGTGCGACAACGAATCGATTTGATCGGCTGAAGGTTGAAACGAGGTGATTGTTTCTGTTTTTAAGTTGAGACGATCCAATCCGCCGTAGGTCCCCAACCAAAGCGTCGATTGACCGTCCAGGTACTCAGTTTGGATCACATTATGAGAAAGAGAATTCGATTCAAAGGGTTCTTTTAACCATACCCGCATCGTATAGCCGTCCCATCGGTCCAAGCCGTTTTGGGTACTAATCCAAAGAAAGCCTTGCTCGTCTTGGACGATGCCTGTCACCGAAGAACTGGAGAGTCCTTCGGCACGGCCAAAGGTTTTCCAGGCAACGTTGGGAGTTAAACCATGCACTAAAGTCGTCGTAACCAAAAGTGTTAGAAAAGGCCACCAAAAGCGCATCCTTTAACTATAGCGGATAACAGCCTAAATGCACGAAAAGAGCGCGCGCAAGCTCTGAGTTTTCCGATCAGCCCGTGTCGGACGGAAGCTCTTCCAGAGTCTCATCCGACTCCATCTGCCGGCGTTGAAGAATGGCCTCGACTTCAGTCCGTTTTTGGGCCAGCAAGGATTGGTCGTGAAGGGTGCTGGAGAGCAGACGTAAGCCTTCTTGAATACGAAGGCGGTAGCGATCATCGGAATCAAGAACGGTCGCCAGGTCTGGGGTACGATAGAGGCGAGAAAGGATATACCGGAACAACTCCAGCACGGGAGCCGTAAAGTGGGCTACGCGCTGCGCGTCAATTGCCAAACGAAAAATTTGTCCCGACACAGGAAAAATGATCTTGCGATCGCAGAGATCTTTCTTCATCGTCCGGCTAAATGTTGTCTTGTAGATGGTGTCCAGGATTCGGGTGGTTCCCAGTCCTTCGAGTTCAGGAAAAGAAAGCTCCGAAAGATTCGCGATGTCCTCGGGGGAGTAGTTACGCGGATGAAGGGTGGCGGCCAGGGTTTCGAGCAGGGCGTCTTGATGGAGGGCCAAAAGCGGCCGCTCGGCGATTTGAAGGTTTTGAACGAATTCGCGATGATAAGCTAAGAAGTCACCAGCCCCCGGAACGCTCAGGACGAGGCGAGGGGCTCCGACTTGAATGGGATCGGGAGTCTTTCTGTCGTTATGAGCCTGAGCGACTTCAAAAATATCTGAGCTGGAGAGCGGCAAACCGTTGTTCAGAATCCGAAGCTTGACTCGGGCCAGCGCCGAATATACCCCCGGAAGCTCGCCCGACGATTGAAGATTGAGGCATAACGATTGGAAAAGCCCCGACAGAGACGGGAAGGCTTCTGTTTTGCCTCGATAGCTCAGGGTCCGTGTGACCCAAACGCGAACCGCAGGACTAGGGTTGGCTGTTGCCGATTCCATCACTTACCAAGGGGTCCTTCTGCCGCCGAGTTGAGAGTCCTGTCTTGGACCCATCCCTCGACATCTTCTACTGTGCGGGCCAGCGCCTCACTCGTCAAGACAAAGGTGAAACCCTCGTCAAAACGTTCTTCGAGTTTTCGCGATACTTCAGTCAGATCGTGAGACCGAACTCTGAGCAGATGATCTCGCTTTTGCTGCCGCAATTCATCCGTAATCCCGAGATGACGGCGTTGAAGGGCGAGAAATCCATCTTCGGAGGGACTGCGGGGGCTGAGGTCGTTGCTGACGGTTCCGATAATCGTGTTTCGAAGATCGGATTTTGAAAGCGGATTGTCCCGTGTCGCCTGAAGGCTCTCTCGGAACGCCTCAAGGCTGGCAGACAATTGGGGGTCGCGATAGGTCGCAAAGGAAAAGGTTCCTTCGAGTCCATTGGGCATGGAAAACGCGCCGTACGCCCCCCCCTTCATCCGGATACGCTCCCAGAGAAACCCGGTTTTAAGGCGATGGCTGAGCACGAGTTCGGCGGCATGCTCGGCGTGGTCCATGAGCGTTCCAGGAACGGAATGGGCCACAAAACCAACGGTTGAGGGAATCACTCGAACGCTCTTGGGCGCAAACGAAGTCTTTGACGGATCATGAGCCCGCAGCGGCGGAGCCTCGAACGGAAGCTGCCCTACAAGCTCGCTCACCTCACGAGCCAAAATCGGCAAGACGCCAATCTCAGCTGTCAAAAGCGCCTCGGGTTCTGGTTGTCCCAGGATCGACTCAGCAAGGGCTTGAAGCCGATGGGCGGTGGCTTTTAGTTTAGTTTTTGGAACTTCAGCGAGACGAATCAAGAAGTCCATTTGAGCCAGGCCGCCCATGAGCTCACCGATTCGTCCCCCCTCACTTAGCGGAGCCGCGCTTCGAGACGAAGCGAACACGTGACCGCGAGGAACAAGCGCACCCTGATAGTCATTTTTCATTTCCACAATGAGTTCTTTGAGCCGAGCCAGATTATTCCAATCCGTGGTGGTTAAAACTTGAGTCAGCAATTTCAGCGCGGGGGCTCGGCGCTCTTCCAGCATACGAATGCGCACGTACAATTTACCAACAAGAGAACGGGTTCCCAACGCTCGGTCAACATTCGTTCGGAACGACAGTCCTCCGGTATTGAGGGCAACCTCACGGGCCAAGAGATCCCAGGAAAGCTTGGCCAACCCCAGGCCCTCTAGACATCTCAAAAGGAGGGGAAGATGATAATAGTCATCGTCGTCCAGGGCACCGAGATTGAACGCCAGATCGACATATTCCACTCCGTTAGTAAAGGCAGGGTGCAACCCCAAGGTGAGGTTTTCGTCGCGTCCCCAGTCCACTTGAACCCGCTCAACCTTGGGGGGAATGTCGGAAAGACGAAGTTCGGGAAGCTTTTTGACGACTGAAGGCCGGTCGGGGGTTTCTTGGAAGGACTTCAAGGAAAGCTGTTGGTCGCGGAGAACCTGAATGTCATCGGCGGTGAGTTTAATTCTTTGCGCAGCAAGAAGCTCCTGAGAGGCCTCTTCTTGGCGTTCCAAGATTCCCGAGTCCGGAACACAAGCCACAGCGGCACGATGAGGGTTGGTCAGGAGAACTTCTTCAACGAGGGCTTCAAACACACGTTCTCCGCTTTCCCAACGCTTCTTTAGTGCCTCGAGACGGGGCTGAAACGCCAAGCTCTCGGCGATGGGTGCCCCGTGAAGCCAGCCCCGTGCAGCACGGCCCATATAGCGAAGGCCCATACCGCCGCCCTTGACCTCTTTGCTGCTAAACTC
>Ga0164241_10005500_pt1 | contig 11843 bp, 12 predicted proteins | sample OricomyardsoilBY_FD_108780 | JGI IMG/M metagenome (GOLD analysis project Ga0164241, IMG submission 108780) | Backyard soil microbial communities from Emeryville, California, USA - Original compost - Back yard soil (BY) | ecosystem: Environmental > Terrestrial > Soil > Unclassified | place: USA... | reverse complement strand
TTATCCCTTCACCACGCTGTATCCGAATCTGGGTGTGGTGGATGTGGGCCAGCACCGCAGCTTCGTGATGGCCGATATCCCCGGCCTGATCGAAGGCGCGGCCGAAGGCGCCGGGCTCGGGCACCGTTTCCTGAAGCATCTGCAGCGCACGCGTGTGCTGCTGCATCTGATCGATATCGCGCCGCTGGATCCGGCTGCCGATCCGGTGGCCGATGCGCGCGCGATTGTCGCGGAGCTGAAGAAATACAGCGCCGAGCTGGGCACCAAGCCGCGCTGGCTGGTGCTGAACAAGAAGGATCTGCTGCCGGATGAAGAGGCGCAGGCGCGCGCGCTGCAGATTGCGAAGAAACTGCGCGCGACGGGTCCGGTATTCCTGATTTCCGGCGCCACCGGCGATGGCACGCGGCCCCTGGTCGAGGCCGTGATGCAGTTGCTCGAAGCCGTCGCGGCCGGGCGTGAGGTGCAGGTTCAGGGAACGCTGCGGATTCCCGCGCCCACGAAGAAGGTGCGCAAGAAGGCGGCCGGCAAAACGGCCAGCAAGAAAAAAGCCGCGGTTTTAAGACCCACTGCCCGCCGCAAATGAAAAGGCCCGCACGCGGCGGGCCTGTCATCGAAAGACTTTCTGAAAGGCCTCAGGCCTTGGCGGATGCCTTCGCCTTGGCGGCCAGCCGGCTCTTGTGACGGGCGGCCTTGTTGCGGTGGATCAAGCCCTTGGAAACCATCGAATCGATGATGGGCTGCGCGCTCTTCAGCTCGGAACGGGCCTGCTCGGCATTGCCCGAGGCGCCGGCTTCGGTGGCCTTGCGGATGGCGGTGCGCAGACGCGAACGCAGCGCGACGTTGGCGATGCGATGCTTGACGGCCTGCCGGGCTGCCTTTTCCGCTGATTTCGTGTTTGCCACGCTCGACTACTCCGCTGTTCTCAGGGGCTGATTTCGGGGGCGCGTAGTGTGTGCAGCCGCCGGGTGGAAGTCAACCGCAAACCGGTCAAATCGGTGCAAAATCCGGGGGTTGGGAGCCGCGCCTGCGGGGTCTTCTGCTAGGCTGCGCCACGCCGATGAGCCGCCCCCTGTTAAAGAGCACCACCACCACCGGCCTGGCCACGCTGCTGTCGCGGATCACCGGCCTGCTGCGGGATTCTTTCATGGCCCAGGCCATCGGGGTGGGGGCGATTTCCGACGCCTTTTACGTGGCTTTCAAGATCCCCAATTTCCTGCGCCGGTTGTTCGCCGAAGGCGCGTTTTCGCAGTCCTTCGTGCCGGTGATCTCGGAGTACAAGGCCCGGCGCGGGCAGGCCGAGGTGCGGGAACTGGTGGCCGGCGTCGCCGGCACGCTGGGTGGCGTGCTGCTGCTGGTGAGCCTCGTCGGCGTGGTCGCCGCGCCGGTGACCATCTACCTGTTCGCGCTGAAGTGGGGACTCAGCGGTGGCACCCAGTTCGACCTGGCCGTGCAGATGCTGCGCTGGACCTTCCCCTACCTGTTCTTCATCTCACTGGTGTCGCTGTTCTCCGGCGTGCTGAACAGCTACGGCCGATTCTTCATCCCGGCGCTCACGCAGGTGGTGATGAACATCGTGCTGGTGGTAGTGGCGGTGACTTTCGCCGCGCGCAGCGCGAATCCCGGTCTGGTTCTGGCTATCGGCGTGTTCGTGGCCGGCGCGCTGCAGCTGCTGTTTCAGCTTCCGTCGGTGGCGCGCCTGGGTCTGTTGTCGCTGCCGCGCTGGCGGCCACGGCTCGAGGGCGTGCGTCGCGTGGCGCGACTCATGGTGCCCGGAATCGTGGGTTCCTCGATGGCGCAGATCAGCCTGCTGCTCGATACACAGATCGCCACCGCGCTGGTCACCGGCAGCGTGAGCTGGCTGTATTTCGCGGATCGCCTGATGGAGTTTCCGCTGGGCGTTTTCAGCATTGCGCTGGCCACGGTGATATTGCCGGGACTGTCGGCGCATCACGCGTCGAAGTCCGCCCGGCAGTTCTCCGGCACACTGGATTGGGCGCTGCGGCTGGTGCTGCTGCTGGCCTCGCCCGCGGCCGTCGGCATGCTGTGCTTCGCAGGGCCGATGACGGCGATGATCTTCGGCTATCGTCACTTCGGCCCTGAAGATGTGCAGAAAACCTCTTATGCGCTGATGGCTTATTCCTGGGGCCTGCTGGGCTTCAGCTTCGTGAAGGTGCTGGTGCCGGGCTACTACGCGCGGCAGAACACGCGGCGGCCGGTGCGCATCGCGGTGACGGCGCTGGCCGTGACCATGGCGCTGAATGTGTTCGTCGTGCTGCCCGCATCGAGGCTGGGTTTTCCGAATCCGCACATTCTCATCGCCACTGCCACCTGCATCGGCGCGGCCATCAACACCTTGCTGCTGTGGCGCGGCCTCACGCGCGAAGGCGTGCTGGTACATGCACCGGGGTGGACGCCCTTCGTGGCGCGCGTCGTGGCATCGAACGCCATCATGGGCGCGATGCTCTGGTGTCTGGCCGGCGACACGGCGCATTGGGTGGCTATGCCCTTCGTCGAACGCGTGCTGCGCGGCGGCGGTGGCATCGCGCTGGGTGCGGCGGTGTATTTCGCGATGTTGTATGCCTGCGGTATGCGTTACCGGCATCTGCGTTCGGCGGTGGCCTGATGCAACTGCTGCGTAATCTCAAGCCGAGCACGCCAGGGGTCGGCGGCTATGTGGCCACGCTGGGCGCCTTCGATGGCATCCACCTGGGGCATCGCGTGCTGATCGCGCGCGCGCGCGCGCTGGCGCGCGAGGCCGGGCTGGCGAGCATGGTGCTGAGCTTCGAGCCGCTGCCCAAGGAATACTTTTCGCCCGCGCCGTCCGTGGCGCGACTGACCACCTTCCGCGAGCGCTGGCGGCTGCTGGCAAGCGATGGTCCCGATGTGTTCTGTGTACTGCCTTTCAATGCGCGGCTGCGGGCCATGCGGGCGGCGCAGTTCGCTGGCCTGCTGGCCAGCGCCGGCGTTCGGCACATGGTGATCGGGCATGATTTCCGCGCCGCGTACCGGGGTGAGGCCGATGTGGCCTGGTTCCAGCAGCACGGGCCGGCGCTGGGATTGGCCATCGAAGTGGTTCCACCCGTGCAGGAGTCGGGGCTGCGCGTCAGCAGCGGCCTGATCCGCGAGGCGCTTGCCGCCGGCAATCTGCCACAGGCGGCGCGGCTGCTGGGGCGCCCGTATTCGATGTTCGGCCGCGTGGTGCGCGGCGATCAGCTGGGCCGCACGCTGGGTTATCCCACCGCCAACCTCAGGCTGGCGCGACGCCAGACCCCCATGGAAGGTATCTTTGCAGTCCGCGTGCGCGGCATCGAGCACGGGCGGGGGCTGCCCGGCGTGGCCAGTCTGGGAACGCGCCCCACGGTGGGCGGCACGCGACCCCTGCTGGAAGCGCATGTGTTCGATTTCTCGGGCGACCTGTACGGGCGCGAAATCGAGGTGGAATTCGTGGCGTGGCTGCGCGAGGAGCGGCGCTTCGACAGCGTGGCATTGATGGTGGAGCAGATACATCGCGATGCGGCCGATGCCCGGGCCGTGCTCGGGATGATTGTCAGAAGGTAGAAGTGGTGGCTGATTACAAAAGTACAGTGAACCTGCCGCAGACCGATTTCGCGATGAAGGCCGATCTGGCGCGTCGCGAACCCGAGATGCTCAAGTGGTGGGAGTCGAACGACATCTACGGCGAGCTGCGGCGCGCGGCCAAAGGCCGGCCGCGCTTCGCGCTGCATGACGGTCCGCCTTATGCGAACGGCGCCATTCACTTGGGACACGCCTGCAACAAGATCCTGAAGGACTTCATCGTCAAGTCGCGCACGCTTGATGGTTACGACTCGCCCTACATTCCGGGCTGGGATTGTCATGGCCTGCCGATCGAGATGCAGGTTGAAAAGAAGCACGGCCGCGTGGGCCAGAAGCTGGATGCGCGCGCCTTTCGCGCCGCCTGCCGCGCCTATGCGCAGGAGCAGATCGAGCTGCAGCGCCGCGATTTCAAGCGTCTGGGCGTGATGGGCGATTGGGATCATCCCTACATCACCATGGAGCCGCGCTATGAAGCGCAGCAGATCCGCGCGCTGGGCAAGGTGATCGCCAACGGGCATCTGTATATCGGCGCCAAGCCCGTGTACTGGTGCCTGGACTGCCGCTCGGCGCTGGCCGAGGCCGAAGTAGAGTACGAGGACAAGACTTCACCCGCCATCGACGTGGCATTCGCCGTCACGGATGCGGACGACCTGGCGCGGCGCATCGGCACGACGCCCGATCGAACCTCGGCATCGTCGGTGGTGATCTGGACCACCACGCCGTGGACGCTGCCCGCCAATGAAGCCGTGGCGCTGCGCGCCGACTATGAATACGTGCTGGTGGAATTCGCGCAGGGTGAGGCAACCCGCCGCGTGATTCTCGCCGCGGGCCTGGCGGCGGCCTGCCTGCAACGCTACACCGATGCGGCCGCGGCGGAAGCCGCACGCGAACTGGCGCGCTTCGAGGGCCGCAAGCTCGAAGGCCTGCGGCTGCAGCATCCCTTCCAGAATCGCAGCGTGCCGGTGATTCTTGGCGATCACGTGACGCTCGAGGCCGGTACCGGTGCCGTGCATACAGCGCCCGCGCATGGCCAGGACGACTACATCGTTGGTCGGCGCTACAACCTGCCCGTGGTCAACCCGGTGCTGGGCGATGGGCGCTTCCAGTCCGACACGCCGCTGGTGGGCGGCATGAAGCTGGACGATGCCAGCAAGCTCATCATCGAGACACTGCGCGCCAGCGGCGCGCTGCTGCACCACGCGCCACTGCAGCACAGTTATCCGCATTGCTGGCGCCACAAGACGCCAGTGATCTTCCGCGCCACGCCGCAGTGGTTCATCTCGATGGAACAGAACGGCCTGCGCCGCAACACACTGCGCGACATCCCGAAGGTGCGATGGATTCCGGCCTGGGGCCAGCAGCGCATTGCCGGCATGATCGAGACGCGCCCGGACTGGTGCATCTCGCGGCAGCGCACCTGGGGCGTGCCCATCACGCTGTTCGCGCACAACGAGACGAACCAGTTGCATCCCCGCACGCAGGAGCTCATTGAAACCGCGGCATCACGCGTGGAGAAGGACGGCATCGATTCGTGGTTCGACCTGGATCCACGCGAACTGATCGGCGATGACGCGCAGCACTACCACAAGGTCACCGACGTGATGGATGTGTGGGCCGACTCGGGCGTGAGCTTCGAGGTGGTCGGCAAGCAGCGTCCGGAGCTCGCCGCGCCGGTCGAGATGTACCTGGAGGGTTCCGACCAGCATCGCGGCTGGTTCCACAGCTCACTGCTGATGTCCGAAGCGCTGTATGAGCGCGCGCCCTACAAGAACGTGCTCACCTACGGCTTCACTGTGGATGAGAAGGGCCGCAAGATGTCCAAGTCGCTGGGCAATGTGGTCGCGCCCGACAAGGTGATGAACACGCTGGGCGCCGACGTGCTGCGGCTGTGGGTGGCGGCCACCGATTACACCAGCGAAATGAGCGTGTCGGAGGAAATCCTCAAGCGCACCTCCGATTCGTATCGGCGCATCCGCAACACGGTGCGCTTCCTGCTGGGCAACCTGCATGGCTTCGATCCGGCGCTGCACGCCGTGCCGATGGACCAGCTCATCGATTTCGACGCCTGGGTGATCCAGCGCGCGGCAGCGCTGCAACAGGAAGTGGTGACGGCCTATCGCGACTATCAGTTCCTGGTGGTCTATCAGCGCGTGCACAACTTCTGCGTCAACGATCTGGGCGGCCTGTATCTGGACGTGCTGAAAGACCGCATGTACACCACGCCGGCCACGGGGCTCGCGCGTCGCTCGGCACAGACGGCGATGCTGCACATCCTGCAGGCCATGGTGCGCTGGCTGGCGCCGGTGCTGTCGTTCACCGCCGAGGAGATCTGGCGGGTGCTGCCCGGTGCGCAGTCGAAGGCCAGTTCCGTGTTCCTGACCACCTGGCACGAATTCCCCGCCATGCCGGCGCCGCGCATCGAATGGGATGCGCTGATCGCGCTGCGTCAGGCGGTGCTGCGCGAGCTGGAGAAATTGCGTGAAGCCGGCACCATCGGCGCGCCGCTCGAGGCCGAGGTCGACATCTATGCGCTGGCCGATCATGCCGCGCGTTATGCCGCGGTGGGCGACGAACTGAAATTCCTCACGATTACATCAGCCGCGCGCGTGCACGTGGTGCAGTCCGAACCCGGCGATGTGGTGGTGGCGGAGGCGGGCAGCGCCATCATTCCCGGGGTATGGCTGAAGGTGCGCCGCACCGGCGGCAGGAAGTGCGTGCGCTGCTGGCATCTGACGCCGGACGTGGGCCACCACGCGGAGCATCCCGAACTGTGCGGCCGCTGCGTGGGCAATATCGGTGGGCATCCGGAGCATCGCGAGCATGTCTAGGCCGCTGCGTTCAGGATTGCGCTGGTGGCCGCTGGGCCTGCTCGCACTGGCGATGGACCAGCTCAGCAAGGAGTGGATACTGCGCCGCTTCGCCCTGCACGAGTCTTACACCGTGCTGCCGGTATTCGACATCGTGCACGCGCGCAACTACGGCGCGGCATTCAGCTTCCTGGATATTCCCGGTGGCCTGCAGCGCTGGCTGTTCACGGTGTTCTCGGTGATCGTGAGTGTGGGACTGATATTCTGGTTGCGTCGGCTCGATGCCAGGATGCAGAAGCTGCAGGTCGCGGGCCTGATGCTGATCGTCAGTGGCGCGCTGGGCAATGTCATCGACCGGCTGCGGCATGGCAACGTGGTGGACTTCCTGGCCGTGCACTGGCACGAGCACTGGTTTCCGGCGTTCAACGTGGCCGACAGCTGCATTACCATCGGTGCCGGGCTGATACTGCTGGATGCACTGTTCGAATCGCGGCGCAAACCCCGGACGGGCGGAGCCTGAGATGGATACCGGCATGCGCATACTGCTGGCCAGTCCGCGCGGCTTCTGCGCCGGCGTGGACCGTGCCATCGACATCGTCGAGCGGGCGATCGAGCTGTTTGGCGCGCCCATCTATGTGCGGCACGAAGTGGTGCACAACCGTCACGTGGTCGAGCGGCTGCGCGATCTGGGCGCGCGTTTCGTCGAAGAATTGAACGAGGTGCCCGAGGGCGCCACGGTCATTTTTTCCGCGCACGGTGTTTCCAGCGCGGTGGAAGAAGAGGCGAAGCGGCGTGGCTTCCAGGTGTTCGATGCCACCTGTCCGCTGGTCACCAAGGTACACCTGGAAGTGGCGCGCTATGCGCGCGATGCCCGTGACGTGGTGCTGATCGGTCACGCGGGCCATCCCGAGGTCGAAGGCACCATGGGGCGTTTCGATGCTTCGCACGGCGGCGCCATTCATCTGGTCGAAGACGTGCAGGGCGCCAATGCGTTGCAGGTGCGCCGGCCCGAGACACTGGCCTTCGTCACGCAGACCACGCTGTCGGTGGACGATACGCAGGCCATCGTCGACGCGCTGCGCAGGCGCTTTCCGCAGTTGCAGGCGCCGCGCATCGAGGATATCTGCTATGCCACGCAGAACCGTCAGGATGCGGTGAAGCGCCTGCTCGAGCAATGCGATGTGCTGGTGGTGGTGGGCTCGACCAGCAGTTCGAATTCGAACCGCCTGCGCGAACTGGCCGATCGCGCCAATATTCCCGGTTACCTGGTGGATGGTCCGGATAATCTGCAACGCGAATGGTTCGCCGGGCGTCGCGCCGTGGGCGTTACCGCTGGCGCCTCGGCGCCGGAGCTGCTGGTGCAGCAGGTTGTCGAGCGGCTGCGCGAATGGGGCGGCACGGCGCCGCGGGAAATCATCGGCCGCGAAGAGAATGTCGTGTTCAGCCTGCCGCGCGCGTTACGGCAGGGCACATCGCCCTGAGCACATCGCCCTGAGCCCATCGCTTCAGCCCCAGCAGCTGCCTCCCTGATCGATCTGCCAGCGGCCATCGATGCCAGTGAATCTTCGCTGACCGATGGTATCGATGGAAAATTGCTGACAGGATGTATCCCGCAGCTGACGCCCCGCTGGCGCGACGCGGGCGATGGCGACATAGGACTGTCCATCGGCCGCGGTCTGCAGCGACAGCGCGTAGTTGCCACTTTCGGTGATGGAGGATATCCGCAGACCGTCGGCCTCTGCCGGCGCATTCATCGAACTGGCGTAGCGGTTGTAGGAAGCGAAGTGCCGCTCCTGCAGCTGTTGAACGCGCAGCAGGGCGAAGCGTGCCTCCACCCGCAGCGATCGATGCATGACACTGGCATAGCCGGGCCAGGCGAGGACGGAGAGGATGCCCACGATGCTCAGCACCACAACCAGTTCGATGAGCGTGAAGCCGCGCATCAGTCGGCATCCTCGCGGCGCCAGTAGAGCGGTACGGGTGTGGTATCCACATCGCACGCCGCCACGTGTGTAGCGCCCAGCGTGCAGAGCGCCTGACCGGAATCATTCAGCGTTAGTACAAGGCCCGAACCTGCGGGCAGCACGAGGGGCTGATTCCGCGGTTCATCATTACCCGCTGAGGTTGTGCGCGCGACAGGTGGCGCGGCAGTGTCGATATCGAAAGTCGCGATGGCCACCGCGACCTGGCAATTGGCATCTGGCGCAGCAGTGGAGAGCGCCAGGGTAGCGCGACCCGAAACCGTCAACGACGGCGCCATCACATCGGCCGTGCCCAGGTCGAAGTAATAGCCTTTGTCGATGGCGGCGCTTGCCTCATCGCCGGGTTTGCCGACGGCCAGCAGATCGGTCTCGCGCAGTGGCTGCCACTTGCGATAGTCGGCATCGGACCATGCGTCGAAAGGCTGTTGATCGCGCAGCACGTAGAAGCGGTTGGCGACGGCGCTGTCGGTGGTGCGGGCCGTGCCGGCGGCGATATTGAGCCGAGGCGCCTGGCTTGGCGGCGCTGACAGCGAAACATCCGGCGGCGCCAGGAAGCCGCGCCCCGCTGCGGTGGAGAAGTCCGCCCAGATGCCACCCGACGCCCATTGTTCTGGTGCGGCGCCGGAGTGCAGATCGAAGCGCCACAAGCGGCCGGCCAGATCGCCGGCGTAGAGCCGGTCGTGCACGCCGTCGCCATCCAGATCGATGGCGGTGAAGCTGTCCGCAAACGCCGCGCGCATGGCGGCGAATTGCTGCGTCGCCGGTGGGACATCCGCGGCAGTCCATAGCACGCGGCCGGTATCACGCTCCATCAGAGTGATACGGGGCAACACGCCGCCACTCAGCAGCGCCACGGTTGGCGGTGAGTCGGTGCCGATCCGCACCATGATCGGCACGGGATGCCCGGGCAGGCAGGATGGCAATGCGATCACATTGCCGCTGAGGGCGGCGCACAGGCCCGCGAGCCCCGCCAATCGGCTGAGTTTCATGGCGCCACCACGGCGGGTATCGAACGGTGCATCCCCTGCACCAGCGAGCGCTGCGCATTGCGCGCCGAGTAGCCGGTGCTCTCGATTTCGAAATCCTGTGCGATGACGCGCCCGGCGCTGAATCCCACGCTCAGACCCCGCTCGCTCAATTTGCGGATGCGCGTGGTCAGATGATCGGTGGGATGGGGATCGGGGTGCAGGTCGTGCAATGACTCGTCGGGTACGCGAGCCGCGGCCAGGTCGGCCGCCGCGGACCGCAGTCCGAGCTCGGCCTGCGCCCAGGCCCGCTGTTCGTACAGGTGGGTGCCGGCCTGGGTCTGCGCGAACCAGGTATCGTGCAGCGCGCCGGCACCCAGCAGCGCAACCACTGCAATGATCATCAGCACCCAGACCACCGCAAAGCCGGTGGGTCTCAGCGCGAGGCGCCTATGAGGGCTGCAGGGCATTGCGCAACGTGAAGTGCCGCGTGACGGACAGGTGCCGCGGGGCCTCGCCGGCCCGCAGCTCGGCGGCATCGGAACGCAGTTGCAAGGTGAGACGGATGGTCCGCGGCGCGCCCGCCGGCTGCAGCGAAATTTGAAGATCTTCCACACCCGGCATTACCTCCGTATCGACGAATGCCGGTCTGCCGGCCACTTCGGTCAGCGACTTCATGCGCAGCGCGGGTGTCGCGGCATCGCCATCTGCCGAACGCGCGATGTAGTACGCACGGACGATCAGATCGCGCAGTTCCGTGCTGGTGGAAATTCCCGCCGGCATCACGCCGTCCCACAGCAGCGTGCCGCTGCGCGTTGCGCCTGCCTGCAACAACCACTGCGCACGTCCCTCATGCGCAGAGGTGGTGTGCGCCGAAGCACGCCGCACGATGAGTATCCCGGCGTCGGGCACCAGGCCGCCGTGCGGCTCGCAACCACGCGGCAGCGTGCTGAGCTGCTCCAGGGGCACATCCAGATGCGTGAGCAGCGCGACGCCGCAGGCGCGTACAGCGGATGGCAGATCGGCCGCGGTCAAGACGGCCGGCACGACGCCGCCGAAGTAGCCCGCCATCTGCAGCTCCGGCTCGAGCGTGGCCCAGACGTATTGCGCGCGTTGCTGCAGCTGCTGCTCCACACTCGCCATGTGATAGGACGACTGGACGCGGGCATAGGCCGCAAGACCGCCCGCGCTCAGCGTGGCCATCAAAGCCATGGAGATCAGCAGTTCGACCAAGGTGGCCCCTCGGGCGCGGCGGCTCACGGTACTGCCTCCGCGCCGGGACTGGCCACCGGCAGCGACAGCAAGCCGTCGCGCGTGCCGCCGAGACCGATCCACCCCATCTCCACGTTGAACCACGCGAGTGTGTCGGTATCGCTTCGTTTCAGTTGCGCGCGCGTCAGTCGCGGCGGATCGAAATCGCGTGCGGGCAGGATCCGTTGCACCCGGACCTGCCAGCTGGAAAGCAGCGCCGGTACTTCGTCGGGGGTGGTGGCCGAGTGCAGATCCTCGGCGAGATCGGCAATCAGATCGAGGGCCTGGGTCTGCAGCAGCGTGGCATGCGTTGCGCGCAGCGCGTATTGCGCGCCGCCGCAGATGCCCAACAGGCTCACGGCCAGCAACGTCAGCGCGGTAAGCGTGTCGATCAGGCCGAAGCCGGCACAGCCTGGCAAAAGCGGAACAGAGGGGTGTGCAGCGCGCATGGATGAATCCTCAGCCCGAGCGCCTGCGCAAGGCAGCGCGATATCTGGTGTGTTGCATGCCATTCGCGTCAGGGATGGCAGGGTGGGGGCGCGCCGGCGCCGATGGGCCCTGTGACGCGTGCGCGACCGGTCTGGCTGACGATGACGCTGCGCCGCGCCGCGGGCACACTGGCGAAGCAGAAGTCGAAGCTCAGTGTCGCCGCCGCGCTGGTGCTGGGTTGGTAGGTGGCGTAGCCGCGCGAGCCGGTGACCACGACGCCCTGCGGCAATCGCCACTGCTGCACCAGCGATTCGGCGGCTTCGCGCCGGTTGTTCGCGCCACCCGGCAGATTTTCAAACAGCATCCAGGCGGGTGATCCGAAGGCGCAACGGGCGCTGTCCGCGCTGGGGCAGACCGTAACGCTGTGGCCCGTGGCCAGTGCTTGCTGGCGCGCCAGATGCAGCGCCGCGACCGTGCGGTCTGCCGCGACCCGCACCGCCGCCTCGGCGCGCTGGCGGGACAGCAGCGGCACCGCAAACATCATCAGGATGGCCGCAATGGCCAGCGCCACCAGCAGCTCGGTGAGCGTAACGCCGGCCGCCCGGAGCCGGGATTTGAGGGGCGAAGACATGCCTGGCAGCCTGCCCGCCGCCGGGCGGCGCGGCGACGCGCATTTCGCGCCTGAGTGCCTGATTTTGCGGGCGAAACCTCTGGCTCTTCGGGGTCCGTTTCCCTAGAATTCGCGCCCGGCGCCGGAGTAGCTCAGTTGGTAGAGCACGTCATTCGTAATGATGGGGTCGTAGGTTCGATTCCTATCTCCGGCACCACTTCCC
>Ga0164241_10005499_pt1 | contig 11846 bp, 8 predicted proteins | sample OricomyardsoilBY_FD_108780 | JGI IMG/M metagenome (GOLD analysis project Ga0164241, IMG submission 108780) | Backyard soil microbial communities from Emeryville, California, USA - Original compost - Back yard soil (BY) | ecosystem: Environmental > Terrestrial > Soil > Unclassified | place: USA... | reverse complement strand
GTGCCCCGCTGGGGCAGGTCCTCGTCGGCGGGCCGTTCGGTGGCGTACTGGTCCTTGAGCCGGGAGGGGACGGTCGACTCGCTGGGCACCCGACCCCAGTCGGGGTCGTCGGCGCCGGGGTCGCGCTTGATCTCGCCCAGCCGCTCCATGACCCGCAGACCCTCGAAGGCGTCCTTGCCGTAGAAGAGGCGGCCCTCGTACACCTCGCGGAGGTCGCGCTCGACGTAGGAGCGGGTGAGCGCGGCGCCGCCGAGCAGCACCGGCCAGCGCCCGCCGGTCCCGCGCGAGTTCATCTCCTCCAGGTTCTCCTTCATGATCACCGTGGACTTGACCAGCAGGCCGGACATGCCGATGACGTCCGCGCGGTACTCGCCGGCGGCGTCGAGGATCGTGGTGATCGGCTGCTTGATGCCGAGGTTCACCACGTCGTAGCCGTTGTTGGACAGGATGATGTCGACCAGGTTCTTGCCGATGTCGTGCACGTCGCCCTTGACGGTGGCGAGCACGATGCGGCCCTTGCCGTCGTCGTCGGTCTTGTCCATGTGCGGCTCGAGGTAGGCGACGGCGGCCTTCATCACCTCGGCCGACTGCAGCACGAACGGCAGCTGCATCTGCCCGGACCCGAACAGCTCGCCGACCGTCTTCATGCCGGACAGCAGCGTGTCGTTGATGATCTCCAGTGCGGGCCGTTCCTCGAGCGCGGCGGCCAGGTCGTCGTCCAGGCCGTTGCGCTCGCCGTCCACGATCCGCCGCTCCAGCCGTTCGAACAGCGGCAGCGCGGCCAGCTCGGCCGCCCGCGACTCGCGGGCCGAGGTGACCGTCGCGCCCTCGAACAGCTCCATCAGCTTCTGCAGCGGGTCGTAACCCTCCCGGCGCCGGTCGTAGACCAGGTCGAGCGCGACCGCGCGGTGCTCGTCCGGGATGCGGGACATCGGCACGATCTTGGACGCGTGCACGATCGCGGTGTCCAGCCCGGCCTGCACGCACTCGTGCAGGAACACCGAGTTCAGCACCTGCCGCGCGGCCGCGTTCAGTCCGAAGGAGACATTCGAGATGCCGAGCGTGGTCTTCACGTCCGGGTAGCGCCGCTTCAGTTCGCGGATCGCCCCGATCGTCTCGATGGCGTCCCGGCGGACCTCCTCCTGACCGGTGGAGATCGGGAACGTCAGCGTGTCGACCACGATGTCGTGCACCCGCATGCCCCAGTCGGCGACGAGGTCGTCGATGGTCCGGCTCGCCACCGCCACCTTCCAGTCGGCGGTGCGGGCCTGGCCCTGCTCGTCGATGCACATGACCACGACCGCGGCGCCGTGCTCGCGGACCAGCTCCATCGTGCGCCGGAAGCGCGAGCCGGGGCCGTCGCCGTCCTCGTAGTTCACCGAGTTCACCGCGCACCGGCCGCCGAGGCGCTCCAGCCCCGCGCGGATCACCTCCGGCTCGGTCGAGTCGAGCATGATCGGCAGCGTGGACGCGGTCGCGAACCGGCCGGCCAGCTCGGCCATGTCGGCGGCGCCGTCGCGGCCGACGTAGTCGATGCACAGGTCGAGCACGTGCGCGCCGTCGCGGGTCTGCGCGCGGGCGATCTCCACGCAGTCCTCGAAACGGCCCTCGAGCATGGCCTCGCGGAACGCCTTGGAGCCGTTGGCGTTCGTCCGCTCGCCGATCATCAGCACGCTGGCGTCCTGCGCGAACGGCACGGACTGGTACAGCGACGACACGCCCGGCTCGGCACGCGGCCTGCGCCGTGCCGGGGCGATGTCGCGGACGGCCTCGGCCACCAGCCGGACGTGCTCGCCGGTCGTGCCGCAGCAGCCGCCGACGAGCCGGGTGCCGAACTCGGTCACGAACCCGGCGAGCGCGGTGGCCAGCTCGTCGGGAGACAGCGGGTAGACCGCGCCGTTCGGGCCTAGCTGGGGCAGCCCGGCGTTCGGCATGACCGACACCGGGATGCGCGCGTGCCGGGACAGGTGGCGCAGGTGCTCGCTCATCTCGGCCGGGCCGGTGGCGCAGTTGAGGCCGATCAGGTCGATGCCGAGCGGTTCGAGCGCGGCCAGGGCGGCGCCGATCTCCGTGCCCAGCAGCATCGTGCCGGTGGTCTCCACGGTCACCTGGGCGATGATCGGCACCCGCCTGCCCTCGGCGGCCATCGCGCGCTTCGCGCCGAGGATGGCCGACTTCGCCTGCAGCACGTCCTGGCAGGTCTCGACGATCACCGCGTCCACGCCGCCGGCGAGCATCCCGCGCACCTGCTCGAGGTACGCGTCGCGCAGCGCGGCGAACGTGATGTGGCCAAGCGTCGGCAGCTTCGTGCCGGGGCCGACCGAGCCGAGCACGAAGCGGCGGCGGCCGGACTCGGCGAACTCGTCGGCGGTCTCCCGGGCCAGCCGGGCACCCGCCTCGGCCAGCTCGAAGATCCGCTCGGGGATGTCGTACTCACCCAGGTTGGCCAGATTCGCCCCGAAAGTGTTGGTCTCGACGGCGTCCGCGCCCGCCTCCAGGTAACCCCGATGGACCGCGCGTACCACGTCCGGGCGAGTCACGTTGAGGATCTCGTTGCACCCCTCCAGACCGGCGAAGTCGTCGATCGAGAGGTCGGCGCCCTGCAGCATCGTGCCCATCGCCCCGTCGGCGACGAGTACCCGTTCCGCCAGGGCGTCTAGCAGCGCGAATTCGACATCCGAAGGCATGCGATCAAGCCTACGGTCCCGCGCCACCTGGCACGGGTCGTAGGCTTGCCGGGTGACCGATCCGGATCAGCAGCCGCCGAGCCAACCGACACCAGCCGAGCACGAGGACCTCGTGGAGCCGGTACTGGTCGCAGCGTTCGAAGGCTGGAACGACGCCGGTGATGCGGCAAGCGCCGCCATCGAGCATCTCCAGCTCACGTGGGAGGCCACCGAGCTGGCCGAGATCGACCCGGACGACTACTACGACTTCCAGGTGACCCGGCCGACCGTCCGCATGGTCGACGGCGTGACCAGGCGGGTCGAGTGGCCCACCACCCGGCTGTCGGTGTGCCGCCCGCCCGGGGCGAACCGGGACGTGGTCCTCATGCACGGCATCGAGCCGAACATGCGGTGGCGCCGGTTCTGCGCGGAGCTGCTCGAGCACATCGACCGGCTCGGCGTGACCACCGTCGTCACGCTCGGCGCGCTGCTCGCCGACACCCCGCACACCCGCCCGGTGCCGGTGACCGGGACCGCGTACGACGCGGCGTCGGCGGCGCAGTTCGGCCTGGAGCGGTCCCGCTACGAGGGGCCGACCGGCATCGTCGGCGTGCTGCAGGACGCGTGCGTGCAGGCGGGTGTGCCGGCGATCTCCATCTGGGCCGCGGTGCCGCACTACGTGTCCCAGCCGCCGTCGCCGAAGGCGACGCTCGCGCTGCTGCACCGGGTCGAGGAGGTCCTCGACATGGAGGTGCCGCTCGGCCAGCTGCCCGACCAGGCCGAGGAGTGGCAGCAGACGGTCAGCGAGATGGCCGCCGAGGACGAGGACGTCCGCAACTACGTGCGGGCGCTCGAGGAGCGTGGCGACGCGGAGACCACGCTGAACGAGACCAGCGGCGACGCGATCGCCGCGGAGTTCGAGCGGTACCTGCGACGGCGGCGGCCGGGCCCCGGCCGCGGCTCCGCCGGCCCGTCCTGACGGCCCGGCCGGCTTGGCCCGCTCCGCAGACGAATCCCGTACCCGGCTGCTCGACCGCCGCCGGCTCGCCGTCGCGGGCGTGCACGCCGGCGGGTTCCTCGGGCCGTTCGGCGGCGGCGTCACGACCGCGATGCTGCCCGAGCTCGCCACCGACTTCGGGGTGTCCACACCTGCCGCGGCCGCGACGATCACCGCGTACCTGGTGCCGTTCGCGGCGCTGATGCTGTTCTCCGGCACGCTCGGCGCGCGCTGGGGGCTGCGGCGCAGCGTCATCGGCGCCTATCTCGTCTCGATCGCGGGGTCCGTGCTCTGCGCGGTGGCGGCGACGTTCCCGCTGCTGCTCGTCGGCCGGGGCGTGCAGGGCATGGCGAACGCGTTCACCACGCCGCTGCTGCTGGCCACGATCGCGGCGACGACCCCGCGGGCGCGGCTCGGCCGTTCGCTGGGGCTGTTCGCCTCCATGCAGGCCGCGGGCCAGACCACCGCGCCGCTGCTCGGCGGGCTGGCGGCCGAGGCGACGTGGCGGCTCGCGTTCGTCGGCGTCGCGGCGGCGGCCGCCGCGCTGGCCGTGATCGGGCTGCCGCCGTCCGCGTCGGGCGACGCGCGGGAGCCCGCCCGGCTGCGCGAGGCGTGGCGGCCGGACGTGCTGCGCGCGGCGGCGGTGGCGCTGGTCGGCTGGGGCTGCCTGGGTGGCCTGACGTTCCTGGTCGCGTTCCGCACCGACGACGCGTTCGGCCTGAGCGCCGCCGCCCGCGGGTTGGTGCTGACCGTGTTCGGCGTCGTCGGCATGCTCACCGCGCGGCTGGTGGGCAGGCTGATCGAGCGGACCGGGGCACGGACCGGGGTGCTCGTCGGCGGGCTGGCAGGCGCGGTCCCGATCGCGCTGCTCGGGCTCGTCGGCTGGCTGCCCGCGCTGGCCCTGCTGTGGGCGGTGTGCGGGTTCTTCGCGCAGTTCGTGCAGGTCGGGTTGAACGCGCTGGTGCTGACCGGGGCGGGGGCCAACCCGGCGGGCGCGGTGTCGGTGGTGCAGTCGTTCCGGTTCGTCGGCGCGGCGCTCTCGCCGTTGGCGTTCACGCCGGTCTACCACTTCTCGGCGGCGGCCGGCTTCCTGCTGCCGGCCGCCCTGCTGGCGGCGGTCACCCCGCTGGCCTTGCTGACGAGGCGCCGCCGCTAGCTCAGAGCAGCACGCCCAGCAACGCGTCGACCGCGGCGCGGACCTCGGCGGGCGCGTTGCGGTCCGTGCCGTCGCCGGCCAGGGCAGCGTCCGCCCACGCGTCCACGGCACGCAGTGCCTGCGGTGTGTCGAGATCGTTCGCGAGGTGATCGCGCAGCCTGCGGATCACGTCGGTCCCGTCCGGGCCGGTGAGCTGCCGGGTCGCCTCGCGCCAGCGGGCCAGCCGCGCCTGCGCCTCGGCGAGCACCTCTGCCGTCCACGCGCGGTCGGCGCGGTAGTGGCCGGACAGCAGGCCCAGCCGCAGCGCCATCATGTCGACCTTGTCCGCCCGCAGCCTGCTCACGAACACGAGGTTGCCGCGCGACTTGGACATCTTCTCGCCGTCCAGGCCGATCATGCCCGCGTGCGCGTAGTGCCGTGCGAACGGATGGTTGCCGGTCAGCGCCTCGGCGTGCGCGGCGCTGAACTCGTGGTGCGGGAAGATCAGGTCCGACCCGCCACCCTGCAGGTCGAAGCCCATGCCGAGCCGGTTCAGGGCGATCACGCTGCACTCGACGTGCCAGCCGGGGCGGCCTAGGCCCAGCTCGGACTCCCAGCTCGGCTCGCCCGGCCGGGCGGAACGCCACAGCAGCGCGTCCAGCGGGTGGCGCTTGCCGGGGCGGTCCGGGTCGCCGCCGCGCTCGGCGAAGTAGGTGGCCATGGTCTGCGGGTCGTAGCCGGACACCGAGCCGAAGCGGCCGGAGCCCGTGCGGTCGAAGTAGATGTCCGGGTGCTCGCGGTCGTCGGCCCGGTAGGCCTTCCCGTCGACCAGCAGCTTCTCGACCGCCGCCACGATCTCCGGGATCGACTCGACCGCGCCGAGGTAGTCGCGCGGCGGCAGCACCCGCAGCGCCGTCATGTCCTCGCGGAACAGCGCCGTCTCGCGCATGCCGAGCACGACCCAGTCGTCGTGGTCGCGCTCCGCGCGCTCCAGCAGCGGGTCGTCCACATCGGTCACGTTCTGCACGTAGTGGACCTGGTGGCCGTTGTCGAGCCACACCCGGTGCACCAGGTCGAAGGCCAGGTAGGTCGCGGCGTGCCCGAGGTGCGTGGCGTCGTACGGGGTGATGCCGCAGACGTACATCGTCGCCGTGGCGCCCGGTGCCGTCGGCCGGACCTCGCCGGCCGAGGTGTCGTACAGGCGCAGTGGGCGCGGCGTGCCGGAGACGCGTGGCACCGGCGGGGATGACCAGCTCTGCATGCTTTCGACAGTAGCCGCCGCCGGTTGTGTGACTCCCGTTACGGCTCGCGTGGACGAACCGATTCATCAGCTGCGGGAGGACGAAAGCGACACGAAGAAGGTGGCGGCATGACGTCGGCGACGAGCGGGACGACCGGCAGGTACCTGGTCCTGCTGGAGGACGACTGGTCCGGGGCGGCGAACGAGCTGAACCGGGTGGCCGGCATCCGGGCGGTGGACTCGGCGGACGCGGGTGTGGCCGCGCCGCTGTGGGACGCGGACGGGCTGGTGCTGCGGGAGCTGGGCGTCGCGCTGGTGTCCGCCGACCCGGAGCAGGTCACCGCGCTGACCGCGGCCACCGACCGGCCCGGCCCGATCACGCTGGTCGAGCCGGAGCGGATCGTCCGGGTGATCGCGAACCCGGCGACGGACACCGCGACGCGGGTCGACGAGTCGACGTTCAGCTGGGGCCTGCAGGCCGTCCGCGCGCCGGACAGCAAGGCGACGGGCAAGGGCGTGCGGGTCGCGGTGCTGGACACCGGCCTGGACCTGACCCACCCGGACCTCGAGGGCCGGACCATCACGTCGATGTCGTTCGTGGAAGGCCAGGAGGTCCAGGACGGCCACGGGCACGGCACGCACTGCGTCGGCACGTCGTGCGGCCCGCGGAAGCCGAGCGACGGGCCGGGCTACGGCGTGGCGTACGAGGCGGAGATCTACGCCGGGAAGGTGCTGAGCAACGAGGGATCCGGCGCGGACGGCGGGATCCTGGCCGGCATCTCGTGGGCCATCACCAACGGCTGCCGGGTCGTGTCGATGTCGCTGGGCGCGGCGACCACGCCGGGCGCGGCGTACTCGCGGGTCTACGAGCGGGTGGCACGCCGGGCGCTGACCCGGGGCACGCTGATCATCGCGGCGGCCGGCAACGAGAGCGAGCGGGCGGGCGGCACCGTCGCGCCGGTCGGGCACCCGGCCAACTGCCCGTCGACCCTGGCGGTCGGCGCGGTCGACGTGCGGGGCGCGATCGCCGACTTCTCGTGCGGGACCGTGGACACGGTCGGCGCGGTCGACGTCGCGGGCCCGGGCGTGGACGTGTACTCGAGCTGGCCGGTGCCGACGAAACACCGGCGGATCTCCGGCACCAGCATGGCGACCCCGCACGTGGCGGGCGTCGCGGCGCTGGTGGCGCAGGCGACCGGGGCGAGCGGCTACGAGCTGTGGGCCCGGCTCGCGCAGACCGCGCGCCGCCTGCCGCTGCCGTCGACCGACGTGGGCGCCGGCCTGGTGCAGGCGCCCTGACCGTGCTCGTTCCCGTGGTCGTTGCCGTCGACGACGAGCGCCTCGTGGAGATGGCGGCTGTCGTCGACGCCCTTCGCGATGCCGGGCTGCGCGTGGGAGAGGTACTCGCCGCGGCAGGCGTCGTGACCGGGACGGCCGACAGCGACAGGATCGCGTCTCTGTCGGCCGTCCCCGGGGTGGTGTCCGTCGAGCAGGCGCGCACGATCGGCCTGCCACCGCCGGACTCGTCAGTCCAGTAGCGCCGCGATCTGCGCCAGCTGCTCCTGGCGCAGCGGGCCGTGCGCGAGGGCGCCCGCGTTCTCCTCTGCCTGGGCGACCGTGCGGAACCCGGGGATCGGGATGGTCCGCTCGCTGCGGGCCCAGATCCAGCCGAGCGCGCCCTGTGCGAGCGTGCGGCCCTCGCTGGTGAGGATCTCCCGGATGGCGTCCACCCGGGCCGCCCACTCCGGCGCCGGCACGCCGCCGGCGAAGAACCGCAGCCAGTCGGGCGCGACCGACCGGATGTCGGTGCCACTCGTCGGGGTGCCGGTCGTGCGGCGGCCGAGCAGTCCCATGGCGAGCGGCGAGCGGTTGACGCTCGCGATGTCGTACCGGTCGCACATGGCGAGCATCTCCGGGTCGTCGTGCAGGACGCTGAGCTCGTGCTGCACGGCCACTCCGTGCTTGCCGGCGGCGAACGACGCGGCGCGCTCGGGATCGTCGACGCTCCAGGCATAGCCGCGAATGAGTCCTTCTGCGACGAACTCCTCGCACGCGTCGACGAGCGGTGCGGCCTCCTCAATGGACGGTTGCGGGTGCAGCTGGTAGAGGTCGACGTGGTCGGTCCGCAGCCGCCGCAGGGAGGCCTCCAGCGCGTGGCGGGCGTACTCCGGTGAGAGGTCGTTCCCGTCCAGCACCTTGGTGTCCGGGTCGAACAGGTTGCCCCACTTGGTCGCGATCACCACCTCGTCGCGGTGGCCGGCCAGCGCGCGGCCGAGCACCTCCTCGCTGTGGCCGGCCCCGTACACGTCGGCCGTGTCGAAGAACGTCACGCCGAGGTCGAGCGCGCGGTGCACCGCGCGGGTCGACTCGTCGTCGTCCACCTCGCCCCAGCCGAGTGGCTTTCCCTCGCTGTCGGCGAACGGGCCGCCGATCGCCCAGCAGCCGAAGCCGACCGCGCTCACCTCGGCATCGCCCAGCGGCCGCCGCCCCGTCCAGTTGTCGCTCCGTGAAGAAGTCATGCACCTCATCCTGAAACCTGGAGCGCGCTTCGGGTCCAGCCCTTTTCGCGAGTATTTTGAGTTCATGGCTGAGACGCGTGGCCGGGTGAAGGTCGAGACGAGTCAGAAGCGCATCCGCGCGTACGTTGGCGGTCACCTGGTGGCCGACACGACGAGTCCCGCGCTGGTGTGGGAAATCCCTTACTATCCGACGCTCTATGTTCCGCTGGCCGACCTGCGCGGAAAGCTGGAGGCGACCGGCTCGACGGAGCACTCCCCCAGCCGCGGCGAGGCGACGCTGTACGACGTGGTCGTCGACGGCACGGTCGTGAAGACGGCCGCCAGCCGCTACCTGGCCTCGCCGATCCCCGAGCTGCGCGACCTCGTGAAGCTGCACTTCGACGCGATGGACGAGTGGCTGGAGGAGGACGAGCCGATCTACGTCCACCCGCGCGACCCGCACAAGCGGGTCGACATCCTGGGCAGCTCCCGGCACGTGGTCGTGCAGATCGACGGCGTGACGGTCGCCGACTCCCACCAGCCGCGGATCCTGTTCGAGACGAGCCTGCCGCCGCGGTACTACCTGCCGCTGCCGGACGTGCGGATGGACCTGCTGCGCCCGTCGGACACGCAGACCCACTGCCCGTACAAGGGCACCGCGTCGTACTGGACGGTGGACACGGGCAAGGGCCCGCACGAGGACGTGGTGTGGATCTACCGCTCGCCACTGCCGGAGAGCCAGAAGGTCACCGGCCTGGCGTGCTTCTACAACGAGAAGGTCGACATCATCCTGGACGGTGAGCTGCAGGAGCGCCCGAACAGCCCGTTCAGCTGACGCCGAGGAGGGCAGGGGCGGCGCCCCTGCCCTCCTTCTCACCGGTACCGGCGCGTCAGGCGCGCTGGTACTCCTCCCACGTCACCTTCGTGACCTGGGGGCCGTCGTCCGGAGCGTGGTTGGCCAGGCCGTTCTTGCCCAGGTAGTAGTCGCCCACCTGGTGCTGCGCGCTCGGCGACATGTCCGTGTCGGAGATGGCCACCGCGTGGATGTGGTAGCCCCATGGGCCCTGGGAAGGCGTGCGGCGCCACGCCGCGAAGCCCACCTCGCGCAGCCGGCGCACCACCGTGGTCTGCCTCGTCTCCGTCATGCCCGACACCGAGATGTCCAGCACGCCGCCACCGTCGTGGGTGCCCGCCGAGTCGGGATCCCCGCCCGGGTTGTACGAGCCCTGCGTGATCCCCAGCGACGCGCCCAGCAGGCCCTCCGCCGCGACCAGCATCGCCTTCGTCCGGGTGTTCATCGTGGCGCCGTGGTAGGTCAGCCGCGAGCCCGGGGTCAGCGTGTTGGTCACCGTGAACCGCGCCTCGCCCAGGGTCTGCAGTGACGTGCGGCCAGGCAGGCCCGACGCGTCGAGGCCGGTGTAGCCGAGCGAGCGCTGGTAGGCGGCGTACGCGTCGATGGTCTTCGTGCCGAAGTAGCCGTCCACGTACGTCGGGTCCAGCAGGTTCTTCGCGTCCAGTGCCTGCTCGACCAGCAGTACGCTCGCCTTCGCGCCCGGCGTCATCGTGTCGTCCGCCCGGATCGGGTCGATCTGCGCGGCCTTGACCACGGCCTCCATGTTCGCGGACGGCAGCGCGGCCGCCCCCGGTTCGGCGAACGCAGGCACTGCGGCCGCGGCAGCGACCAAGGCCAGCAAACCCGCTCCTACGGCGATTCTTACCCCCATGACAACTCCTCACCAACAGTCGGTGGACTACGCGAAGAGTCAACCCCGACCGGAGTGGTCAGGGCAAGAGAGAATCGATCGCCTTGTAGACGCGCTTCTCCGACACCGGGTGGGCGGTGCCGAGCGTCTGGGCGAAGAAGCTGATCCGCAGCTCCTCGATCATCCACCGCACCGAGCCGTCGTCGCCGGGGGCGCCGCGCACCTCCGCGTAGGCCTGCGCCACGTCCTGCACGACGTAGGTCCACTCGAGATCGCGGTCCGGGCGCTCCGGGAGCTTGTCCAGCCTGCGGAGGATGCCCTGCAGATAACGCTCCACATCGGACAGTCGAGACAGGCCGGTGGCGGTGACGAAACCGTTGTACACCAACGCGGATCGCTGCGCGCGCATGTCCGCGAGCGACTCGGCGAACACCGCGCCGGTCATCCTGGACAGTGCGGTGCCGACCGAAGTGTCGGCCGCGAGCACGCCACGCACGGAGTCGAGCACCCGGTACATCGTGTCCGCCAGGCCGGACCGGACGGCCGTGCACAGCGCCTCGAACGCCTCTGGTGTCCACACCGGACCGCCGGCCGCGGCGACCAGCGCGTCGGTCGCCGCGTTCAGACAGTCCTCGAGCAGCGCGGGCACGCCGCCGTGGGGGTTCGCCGAGAGCGCAAGCTTCGCCGCGTTCGGCAGCCTGCGCACGACCTGCTTGACCGGGGACGGCACCGTCAGCAACAGCAGCCGCCTGGTCCCCCGCCACATCTCGCGGGCCTGCTCGGCCGGGTTGTCGAACAGGCGGATCGCGACGGACGTGCCGGTGTCGACCAGCGCCGGGTACGCGGTCACCTGCTGCCCGGCCCGGTGCAGCGACACCGATCGCTCGAGCGTGCCGAAGTCCCACCCGGTGAGGCCATCACGGGTCAGGCCCTCCGAGCCGGACGCGAGCGACTCGCGCACCCGGGTGGCCAGCTTCCGCTTGAGCGCGCCCAGGTCCTTGCCCTCCAGCACCGGCTTGCCGTCGTCGACGACCTGGAACGTCGTGCGCAGGTGCTGGGGCACCTGGTCGAGCTGCCAGGCGTCGCGCGGCACGACAACCCCGGACAGCGCCCGCAGCTGGGCTGCGACCTGGTCCAGGGTCGGCTCGGCGACGTCGGCCAGCCGGTCGCGCACGGCTGCGGCGAAGTCCGGCACCGGCACGAAGTTGCGCCGCAGCGGCTTGGGCAGCGAGCGGATGAGCGCGGTGATCAGCTCGTCGCGCATGCCCGGGATCTGCCACGGCAGCCCGTCCGCGCTGACCTTGCCGAGCAACGCCAACGGCACCTTCACCGTGACGCCGTCGGTGGCCGTGCCCGGCTCGAACCGGTACTGCAACCCGAGCCGGATGTCGTTGTGGGACATGGCATCCGGGTACGCATCCGGGCGCACGTCGCCCGCGTCCGGGTTCACCAGCATCGCCGGGTCGAAGGTCAGCAGCTCCGGCTCGTCGCGGCGGGTCTTCTTCCACCAGGTGTCGAAGTGCCGGCCGGACACGACGTCGGCGCCGACCCGCTCGTCGTAGAACTCGAACAGCGCCTGCTCGTCGACGACGATGTCGCGGCGGCGG
>Ga0164241_10005498_pt1 | contig 11846 bp, 7 predicted proteins | sample OricomyardsoilBY_FD_108780 | JGI IMG/M metagenome (GOLD analysis project Ga0164241, IMG submission 108780) | Backyard soil microbial communities from Emeryville, California, USA - Original compost - Back yard soil (BY) | ecosystem: Environmental > Terrestrial > Soil > Unclassified | place: USA... | reverse complement strand
CCTGCTCGTCCCCGAGATCTGGTGCCGCCTCTTTCCGAAGGAGCGCGATCCGGAGCGGCTGCTCGCCGAGGGTCACCTCGAACGCGTGGAAGATTTCGACTTCGAGGGCCGGCGCGTGCTCGCGAGCCGGCTCGGTTGTCGCATCACGAGCAAATTCGTGGGGACGTTCTTCGGGCGCGTGTTCGACAACCCGGCGACCGTCTTCAGCGAAGAAATCCTGCGTCCCGAGGTGCAGGACCTGAAGGTGTTCGCCGACGGCGTCGACAACATCGTCGACGCTCAGCGTCGCGTAGCGGAGGCGTACTTGAATGACGATAGCGTCGAGGACGCGTGCCCGCCGTTGAAGGCGCTGCTGCACATCATGGTGCACGGTCACTACCTGGGCAAAGACGCGCACCACCCCGAAATCCGCGGTCTTTTCACGCGCGAAGCGCTGCTGGCGAGCGACTGGTACGCCGAGCGGCTCCGCGTGAAGCAGGAGCGCGACGTCGACCTCTGGACCCGCCACGTGCGCGCGCTCAGCGAGTTCCTCGCGCGCCCAGGCCACCGCGACGAGGCATTGCGCCTCGGCATCGAGGAGCGCCTCGAGCTGGCGAAAGCCGAGCTCGAGCGCGTGAGCAGCGAGGAGTACCTGGATTCGCTGCGGGGCACGATCGGCGCGGATCCCATTCACGCAGAAACCACACGCGCGGCTCGGCACCGGCGCGGCGCGCGCAGCGTCGAAACGCGTCTGAATTGACGAGAGGTTCGGGCGCCGGGCGGTGAAGCCCGCCCGGAATCGTCTCGTGGGGTTCCAACGTCGGAGCCCCGGTAGTCAGCGGCCCAGGACGGGTCTACGATGCCGGACCATGGCACAAGGCGATGCAACGCCCGGGGCCACCGCTGCTCCCTCTCCCCCTGGTTCGTCGAGCGCACCGCAGGCGAGCGTGCCGCGGCGCTTGCCCTCCATGGACGACACGGACCGCGGCTGGTCGGAGCCGGCGCTCGATACGGCGGTCGAGATCACGGCCGGCAGCGGACCCGCTCGCGAAGGGGCCGCCGCTGCTGCGGCGGGCGCCGCAGCCACCGGCGCCGAGAGCGCGGAGGATTTGCCGCCCGACACCGTGGCGTCGCGCGATCTCGTGCCCGAGCAGCCACTCGGTATGGCTCTCGAGCCGCCGCACTCGGTCGTCGAGCCGCATGCGCCGACGGAGCCGCACCCGGCGCTCATCCCGTCTGCCGGCGCTGTCCCTGCGCCGGTGAACCCGCCGCCGACGGACGCGGCCGCAGCGCCGACGGACGCAGCCGTAGCGCCGACGGACGCCGCCGCAGCGCCGACGGACGCCGCCGCAGCGCCGACGAACGTCCCCGTACCGTCAGCGGACGCCGCCGCTCGCTCGGCGGAGCTCGCCGCCGCGCTGCTCGCGGCACAAGCCGTCGTCGACGCCCTGCCCTCCGCTGCCCCTAAGGCGGAAGCCGTAGTGACGGCGAAGACCGCGCTCGGCGCTTCGCCGACGCTCGTGCCGCGCCCCGCCACGAGCACGCCCTACGTGAGCATTCCTCCGCCCGCGACCGTGCCGAGCGTCGGCTCAATGCCCGGAACGCCCCTCGCTCATTCGAGCCTTCCGCCCGTCGTCGTCACGCGCGCCCGCAGCGGGTCGCCCGTGGCCATCACGGAGGCCGATCTCGCCGACGAGCTGCGCGCGACCGGCTTGCCATCGTCGTTGGGGCGAGCCAAGCCCGGTGGGGCGTGGCTCGCGGTCGCTGGCGTCGTCGTGCTGGTCGCGTTCGGCGGGGGCCTCGCGCTCGGCCGCGGTACCGCTCCCGCGCCGCTGCCGCCCGTTCCCGTTCCCGCCGCCGTGGCCGTGCCCACTCCCGAAGTGCACTCGACGTCCAGCGTGCCCGCCGCCTCCGCGAGCGAAGCGTCGCCCTCGCCCGCCGGGACGAGCACGACTGCAGCGCCGGCGCCGAGCGACGCTGCGACCGCTGCGACTTCCGGCCCGAGCCTGGCCGCCGCCGTCGAGGCGAAGCTCGGCGCCGCCTCCAAGGAAGGCAAAGAGGGCGGCGCGAGCACGTTCAACGCGAAAGCCGCCACGACGAACCTCGAGCTCTCGGCCGGACGCGCCTCGAAATGTCACGTCGCGGGCGATCCGGCCGGTCCCGTGACGGCCGCCGTCACGTTCGGAGTGAACGGGCGCGTCTCCGACGTGAACGTCACCACCAAGGGCTTCTCGGGCACGAAGACGGCCCAATGCATCGCGAACAAGCTCCGCACGACGCGCGCGCCCTCGTTCAAAGGCTCGGCGGAGACGCTGAACGTCTCCGTGACGCTGCGCTCCGCGCGGTGAGCCGCGGGTCGCGGCCGCGACGGCGCGCGGTCGGTTCCCGTCGAGGCGCCGTTCACACCGCTCGAGCGGCCGGCACGCTGCGCGCTGCCGCTGCTTCGGCCAGCTCGACGATGGCTCGCTCCGTCGTCGGGAAGTCGATGCACGCGTCCGTGATGCTCTGCCCGTAGACGAGCTGCGACTTGTCTTTGAGCTCCTGCCGGCCCGCGACGAGATGGCTCTCGAGCATGACGCCGAGCACGTTTTCGCCGCCTGCGCGCAGCTGCGCGCCCACGTTGGCGAGGACGTGCGGCTGGCGTTCGGCGTTCTTCCCGCTGTTGTCGTGGCTCGCGTCGACGAGCACGCGCGGGTTCACGTTCGCCTTCGTCAGCGCTTCGACGGCGCGCGCCACCGCCGCGCCGTCGTAGTTCGGGCCCGCGCTGCCGCCGCGCAGCACGAGGTGCGTGTGGGGGTTACCCGCCGTGCGCACGACGCCCACGCGGCCGTTCGCGTCGATGCCCAGGAAACTATGCGCGCGCGACGCGGCGATCATCGCGTTGATGGCGACGCCGAAGGAGCCGTCCGTGCCGTTCTTGAATCCGACGGGCATCGACAGCCCGCTCGCCATCTCGCGGTGGGTCTGGCTCTCGGTCGTGCGCGCGCCGATCGCCGACCAGCTCACGAGGTCGGCGATGTATTGCGGGATGATCGGATCGAGCATCTCCGTCGCCGCGGGCAGGCCAAGCTCGGCGATTTCGCGGAGCAGGTGGCGCGCCCGCAAAATCCCTGCAGGAATGTCGTTCGTCCCGTCGAGGTGCGGGTCGTTGATGAGCCCCTTCCAGCCCACGGTCGTCCGCGGCTTTTCGAAGTACACGCGCATCACGAGCACGAGCTCGCTCGCGACCTTTTCCCGCAGGCGCAGCAGCTGGTGCGCGTACTCGAGCGCGGCCTTCGGATCGTGGATCGAGCAAGGTCCGACGATGGCGAGCAGCCGCCGGCTCTTGCCCTCGATCGAGCGCTGGATCTCCTCGCGCGCGCGCACCACGGTCTCCGCGGCACGGGGCGTGAGCGGGAGTTCGGCGGTGACGGCGCTGGGGCTCTGAAGCAAGGTGGTATCGACGACGCGAAGGTTTTGGGTTTCGAGCATGGGGTTCCTGAAACGAAAAAACCCCCGGCCGCTGCGGCGACCAGGGGTTTCGGTGTTTCGGCCTTCTCGTATTCTTAGCTAGAGGCCGACCCTGGACGCCGCGTCGCCGCGGGCCAATAGCCAAACCAATAGAAAAAACGGCCGGAAATCACGTGGTGAAAAGCATTCTAGAGGACCTTCCCGCGTTCGGCAAGCCGGCGCGAAATCCCGAGTGATGTCCGAACCCGAGCGCGCCACAGACTCCCGCGAGAGCGCCGGGCTCGTGCGCCGCCTGCTCGCGCTCAGCCTCGACTACCGGCGCGAGTGCCTGGAGGTGTTCGCGCTGCAGGTGTGCCTGCTCGGGCTCGGGGTCGTCGGGCTCGGCCTGAGCGGCGTCGCCGTCGACGTGATTCGCTCGGTGTTGCAAGCGGGCGCGCCCGCGCCGCGCTGGCCGCTCGACCTGCGACCGCCCGCCGGTTGGAGCGCCGTTCACACGCTCTTCGCGATCGGCGGAGCCGTGTTCGCGATGGCCATCACGCGCGCGGTGCTCTCCTATTCCTACCAGGTGCTGATCGGGCGCCTCGTGCACCTGAAAATCGTGCCGGATTTGCGGCTGCGGGTGTTCGACAAGCTCCAGCGCCTGAGCTTCCGCTTCTTCGACGAGAACGCGACGGGTTCGATCATCAACCGCGTGACGGGGGACGTGCAGTCGCTGCGCTCGTTCGTGGACGGCGTGCTGTTGCAAGGCCTCATCATGCTGCTCTCGCTCGCGCTCTACCTCGCGTACATGCTGAGGACGAGCGCGACGCTCACGCTCGCGTGCATGGCGACCGCGCCCGTGCTCTGGCTCGTGACGACGCGCTTCTCGCGCCGCATCCGGCCTGCTTACGCCGAAAGCCGCGAGCTCTCCGACCGTCTCGTGCTCGCGCTCACCGAGGCCATTCGCGGCATGCTCGTGCTCAAGGTCTTCGGCCGCGAGTCGGACGAGCACGCGCGCTTCCGCGAACGGAATCGCGTGCTGCTCGCGCAGCAGCGCGGCATTTTTCGCCGGGTTTCGCGCTATAGCCCGACCGTCAACTTCATCTCGCAGCTGAACGTCGCGATCCTGCTCGTCTACGGAGGCTCGCTCGTCGCGCGCAGCACGCTGTCGCTCGGCGAGCTGATCGTGTTCGCCGGGCTACTGCAGCAGTTCTCGGCGCAGGTCGCCAGCATGTCCGTCGTCGTGAACACGCTGCAGCAGAGCCTGACCGGCGCCCGGCGCGTGTTCGAGGTGCTCGACGCGCCGCTCGACGTTGCCGACCCGCGCCGCCCCGTCGTGCCCGAGCGCATCGACGGCCACATCCGCTTCGAAGACGTGAGCTTCGTGTATCCCGGCGGCAAGGACCCGGCGCTGAGCGGCATCGATCTCGAAGTCTGCGCGGGGGAATGCGTCGCCGTCGTGGGCGAGACGGGCTCGGGCAAGAGCACGCTGCTCGGGCTCGTGCCGCGCTTTTTCGACGCGACGCGGGGCCGCGTGACGCTCGACGGCATCGACGTGCGCGACCTCGCGCTCGACGGCCTGCGGAAAAACGTGGGGCTCGTCTTCCAAGAGAGCCTGCTCTTTCGGGCGAGCGTGGCCGAGAACATCGCCTTCGGCGTGCCGAGCGCGAGCCGCGAGCGCATCGAGACGGCCGCGCGTCTCGCCGGTGCGGACGCCTTCATCCGCGCGCTGCCCGACGGCTACGACAGCGTGCTCGAAGAGGCGGGCGCGAACCTCTCGGGCGGCCAGCGCCAACGGCTCGCGATCGCGCGCGCCATCTTGCCCGACCCTCCCATCCTCCTACTCGACGATCCGACGACCGCCGTCGACACGAAGACGGAGAGCGAAGTGCTCGAGGCGATCGACGGCGCGCGCCGCGGGCGCACGACGATCATCGTCGCCAACCGCATGGCGACCCTCAAGCGCGCCGACCGCATCGTCGTGCTCCACGACGGCCGTATCGCCGAAACGGGAACCCACGCGGAGCTGCTGTTGCGGCGCGGCCTCTACTTTCGCGCTGCCGCGCTCCAGGCGCCCGACGCGGAGAGCCTGCGGCTGCTCGCGGCGCACGCGGAGGGCGCATGAGGACGAAGCCCCCGCCGAGCGCCGACCAGCGCCCGCTCGATTTCACGCTCGTGCGGCGCCTGTTCCGCTACACGCGGCCGCACGCGCGGTTGCGCAATCGACTGGCGCTCGTCGTCTTGTTGCGCTCGCTCCAGCTGCCCGTCGTCACGTGGTGGACGGCGTCGATCATCAGCGGGCCCATCGCGGAGCGGGACGGCGCGGCCACCGTGCGCGCCGTGCTCGCGCTGCTCGCGTTCGCGGCGTTCACGGAGTTCTGCTTCGTGTACCGCTCGCGTTATGCGCTCGAGCTCGGGGAGGCGGTCGTGCACGACCTGCGCAACGACATTCACGCGACGTTGCTCCGCATGCCGGTCGCGTACTTCAAGCGCACGCCGATCGGCCGCCTGCTGGGGCGCGCGACGTCCGACGTCGACGTCGTGCGCATCGGCGTGCAAGACGTCGTGTTCGTGAGCGGCGTGCAGGCGGGGAACTTCTTCGTCTCGGCGGCGTTCATGCTCTTTTACGACTGGCAGCTGTTCCTGGTCGTGCTCGTGATGGCGCCCGTATTGTGGAAGATCGTGCGCCATTTCCGCGCGGCCCTGAGCCGCGCCTACCGCGCCCAGCAGGAGAGCTTCAGCCGCGTCACGGCCAAGCTCGCCGAGAGCGTCACCGGTATCCGCGAGATCCAGGGCTTCGTGCGCCAGAGCCTCAACGGCGAGCTCTTCGCGGAGCTCATCCGGGATCACTCGAAGGTCAACTACGGCGCCGCCAAGCAATCGGCCGTATTTCAGCCGCTGCTCGAGCTGAACGGCCAAGTCTTCCTCTCGATCTTGCTGGTCGTGGGCGGTTACCAGGCGCTCTCCGGCCGCGTCGCGCTCGACGCGCTGATCCAATTTCTCTTCCTCTCGAACGCGTTCTTCAACGCCGTCCCCATGCTCGGCACGCAGTATAACCAGGCGCTCACGGCCATGGCGGGCGCCGAGCGCGTCTTTGCGCTGCTCGATCAAAGGCCGGATTGGGTCGACGAGCCCGACGCGCGCGACCTGCCCGAGCTCGAGGGGCGCGTCGAGTTTCGCGACGTGACCTTCGAGTACGAGCGTGGCCGTCCCGTGCTCGCGGGCGTGAGCTTCGCCGCCGAGCCCGGGCAAACGGTCGCGCTCGTCGGGCACACGGGCGGCGGTAAGACGACCGTGATGAGCTTGGTCGCCAAGCTGTACTTGCCGTCCGCGGGCCACGTGCTCATCGACGGCCATGATCTAGGAGCGGCGACGAGCGCGTCGCTGCATCGCCAGCTCGCGAGCGTGACGCAGGAGAATTTCCTGTTCACGGGCAGCGTCGCCGACAACCTGCGGCTCGGGAAACCGGACGCGACCGAGCAGGAAATGCGCGAGGCGGCGCGCGAGCTCGACGTGCTCGACCTGATCCTGGAGCTGCCGCAGGGCTTCGAAACGCCCGTCGGCGAGCGCGGCGCGGGCCTTTCGCTCGGGCAGCGACAAATCATCTGCTTCGTGCGCGCCATGCTGGCCAAGCCGCGCATCCTGTTGCTGGACGAGGCGACGAGCTCGGTCGACGCCGTCACGGAGGCGCGCGTGCAAGAGGCGCTCGGGCGGCTACTCGCCGGCCGCACGAGCTTCGTCGTTGCGCACCGGCTGAGCACGATTCGCCACGCCGACCAGGTGCTCGTGCTCGACCTGGGCCGCGTCGTGGAGCGCGGGACGCACCGCGAGCTCTTGCGTCAGGGTGGCCGCTACGCGGAGCTTTATCGGGAGTTCGCGAGCGTCGTCGAGCTCGAAGCGGCGGGGGCGTGACGGCGCCGTCGCGGGGTCACGGCCGCTGGAAATCGTACACGGAACCCAGGCCGAGGATGCTCGTGAGCTCGTCGAGCGCCACGCGGCACTCGTTCACGAACTCCGGATCGGCCAGATCGTCGAGCGTCACGAGGTCGCGGTAGCGGTTGGAGACACAGGCCACGAGCGCGTCGTGCAGCGGGCCGTTCCAGAGCACCTTGGCCCCGAGGGCGCGCTCTTCGTGCGCCTCGAGCTCGACGCGCAAGCGCAAGCACGCCGGACCCCCGCCGTTGTTCATGGAGTCGTTCACGTCCACGTAGTGGAGCTCCGTGACGGGGCTCGGCTCGTTCAGGGCCCGCTCGAGGAAGCGCCGCGCGGCGTGTGATTGCTCCGCTTCGCGCGGCGCGACGATCGCCATGCCGCCGCTCGGCAAGCTGACGAGCTGCGAGTTGAACGGGTACGCCGCGACGGCTTCCGCGATCGGCAGCTCGCGCTCCGTCGCGAGCATCACCTCGAGCTCGCCGCCGAGCCGCAACCGGAGCTCGGCGACGAGCGCTTCGTGGTCGAGGAACGCGCGCTCGTGCATGAGGAGGAAAGCTCGGTTTCCGACGGCGAGCACGTCGGTATGGAAGGCGCCGGCGTCGATGCCCGCGGGCGCTTGCTGCCAGAAGACGCTGCGCACCTGCGAGATTTGCAGCAGGCGCGCCACGGCTTCGCTCGCCTCGCGTGATTGGCGCGCGGGGTGCACGCTCGGGCGGCGCTTGACGCCGCGCGCGCGCCCCCAGCCGAAGAGGTGCACGGCGCCGAGCTCGGTCACGAGCCGGACGTGGTTGGCCGCGCCTTCGTCGGTCGTCCAGTCGCTCGGCGGCACCGGATCGTGCACGACGAAGTAGCGCTCGTCGGCGAACACGCGCGCCAGCAGGCGCGTCGTGAACGAGACCTCGAGGCTGCGGTGCAGCATCGTCGCGAGGTTGGCCGGCACGAAATGCACACGCCCGTCGGACGTGTCCGCCGAAGGCGCGACCGTGGCCGCGTTCGCCGCCCACATCGCGCTCGCGCTGCTCGCGGCCGACAAGAGCTCGGGGGCGCTGCGGCGCGCGCGCGTGAGCACGGAGCCGTCGGATCCGTCGAAGCCGAGTCGGCGCAAGAGACCCAGATCGGGGCGTGGCTGCGGCGGCAAAATGGCCTGCGCCACGCCGAGACCCGCGACGAAGCGGAGCTTCTCGAGGCCTTGCAGCGCCGCGGCGCGCGGATTCGACACGGCGCCCGCGTGCGCCTCGCTCGCGAGGTTGCCCGCGCTGAGCCCGGCGTAGTGGTGCGTCGGGCCCACGAGGGCATCGAAATTGAACTCCCGCGCCGCCATCCGGTTCCTCCACAGTATCCGCGAGCTGGCGGCTCAAACAAAAAGATTCATCATTCCGGCTATTTGTGCGGCTGTTTCTGCGGCGCTCCCACGGAGCTTGACAGGCGTGGCACCCCGGCTACCCTCCCGGTCCCCAAATCGGACCCGACGCCGTCCATGCCTACAATCCAGCAGCTCATTCGCACCGGTCGCCACGCCATCACGACGCGCACTGCCTCGCCCGCGCTCCGTGAATGTCCTCAAAAGCGCGGCGTTTGCCTGCGCGTGTACACGGTAACGCCCAAGAAGCCGAACTCCGCGCTTCGTAAGGTTTGCCGCGTGCGCCTGACCAACAGCATGGAGGTCATCACCTACATCCCGGGCGAAGGTCACAACCTTCAGGAGCACAGCGTCGTGCTCATCCGCGGCGGTCGTGTGAAGGATCTCCCTGGTGTTCGCTACCACGTGGTGCGCGGCACGCTCGACGCGTCGGGCGCCATCGGTCCCAGCAGCACGAACAAAGCCAACCGCAATCGCAGCCGGTCCAAGTACGGCGTCAAGCGGCCCAAGCAGTAACTCGGAGGAAGAAGACCATGCCCCGCCGCAGAGACGTCCCGAAGCGCAAGATCATCCCGGACCCGAAGTACAAGGACAAGCTCGTCGCGAAGTTCACGAACTGCTTGATGCTCGGCGGCAAGAAGTCCGTCGCCGAAGGCATCCTGTACGGCGCGTTCGACGTGATTCAGGCTCGCCACAAAGAAGACCCGCTCGAGGTCTTCCGCAAGGCGCTCGACAACATCAAGCCGAAGCTCGAGGTGAAGAGCCGCCGCGTCGGTGGCGCCACCTACCAGGTTCCGGTCGAGGTGCGGCCCGAGCGTCGCGTCGCGCTCGCGATGCGCTGGCTCGTCTCCTACTCACGCGGTCGCGGCGAGAAGACGATGCGCGAGCGCCTCGCCGCCGAGCTCGTCGATGCGTCCCAGCTCCGCGGCAACGCCGTGAAGAAGAAGGACGACACGCACAAGATGGCCGAGGCCAACAAGGCCTTCGCTCACTACCGCTGGTGATAGCCCGTTAGGAGTTCCTCGCCGAGCATGCTGCAGACGACATAACGACGGGTTGCGTTGGTGCCTCGCAAGGGCACCCCGCTCAGAACGAGCGGCAGCGCGCACCCCGATCCCCTTCCGGCATGGAAGCTCCCCGATGGTGGGAGCGAAAGGGCCCGGAAGGGGTTTCGTCCATCTAAAGCTCGGAACGACTCGCAAAGTCCCGCCCCCATGGCCCGTGAATACCCCCTCGAACGCACGCGCAATATCGGCATCATGGCGCACATTGATGCCGGCAAGACGACGTGTACCGAGCGCATCCTCTATTACACGGGGGTAAGTCACAAAATCGGTGAGGTCCACGAGGGCACGGCCACGATGGACTGGATGGAGCAGGAGCAGGAGCGCGGCATCACGATCACGAGCGCCGCGACCAACTGCTTCTGGAGCCCCGAGATCGGCCCGAACGAGGGCCGCAGGCACCGCATCAACATCATCGACACGCCGGGACACGTCGACTTCACGATCGAAGTCGAGCGCAGCCTGCGCGTGCTCGACGGCGCCGTCGGCGTGTTCGACGGCGGCAACGGCGTCGAGCCGCAGAGCGAGACGGTCTGGCGCCAGGCCGACAAGTACAACGTCCCCCGCATCGCGTTCGTCAACAAGATGGACAAGGTCGGCGCGGATTTTCAGATGAACCTCGACTCGATGCGCGACCGGCTCGGGGTGAACCCGGTCGCGATCCAGTGGCCCGTCGGACAAGAGGATCAGCACAAGGGCATCGTCGACCTGATTCGCATGCAGGCGGCGATCTTCGACGACGACACGCTCGGCGCGAAATACGCTTGGGTGCCGATCCCGGACGACCTCAAGGACAAGTGCGCCGAGCTGCGTGAAGCGCTGATCGAGGCGTGCGCCGACGTCGACGACGGCATCATGGACAAGTTCTTGAGCGGCAAGGCTTCGGAGGTGCAAAACCCCGAAATCTACGCCGCCATTCGCAAGGCGACCTGCACCTTCAAGTTCGTGCCCGTGCTGTGCGGCTCGGCGTTCAAGAACAAGGGCGTGCAGATGCTGCTCGACGCCGTGGTGAATTTCCTGCCGTCGCCGCTCGACATCCCGCCCGTCACCGGCATCGCGCCCGACAACGCGAAGAAGGTCATCGAGCGAAAAGCCGACGACGCCGCGCCGTTCGCCGCGCTCGCCTTCAAGATCGCGAACGACCCGTTCGTCGGCAACCTCACCTTCTTCCGCGTCTACTCCGGCTCCATCACGAGCGGCACGAGCGTCTTGAACTCGACGCGCGGCAAGCGCGAGCGCTTCGGTCGCATCCTGCGCATGCACGCCAACAAGCGCGAGGAGCTCAAGGAGTGCAGCGCCGGCAACATCTACGCGGCCGTCGGTCTGCGCGACACCCGCACGGGTGACACGCTCTGCGACGAGAAGGCGCCGATCGTCCTCGAGAAGATGACGTTCCCCGAGCCCGTGATCTCGATCGCCATCGAGCCGAGGACCCAGGCCGATCTCGACAAGCTCGGGCTGAGCCTGCAGAAGCTGGCGCACGAGGACCCGTCGTTTCGCACGTTCACGAACGAGGAGACGGGGCAGACGATCATCGCCGGCATGGGCGAGCTCCACCTCGAGATCATCGTCGACCGCCTCAAGCGCGAGTTCAAGGTGGAGGCGAACGTCGGCAAGCCCGAGGTCGCCTACCGCGAAGCCATCGCGAAGAAGATGGACGCCGAGGGCAAGTTCATCCGCCAAACGGGCGGCCACGGCCAGTACGGCCACGTGAAGCTCGAGCTCGAGCCGCTCGAGCGCGGCAAGGGCTTCGTCTTCGAGAACGCCATCGTGGGCGGGCTCATCCCGAAGGAGTTCATCCCGTCGATCGAGAAGGGCGCCAAGGAGGCGATGCAGCGCGGCGTGCTCGTCGGCTACCCGATGATCGACGTGAAGGTGCGCCTCTTCGACGGCAGCTTCCACGAGGTCGATTCGTCCGGTCCCGCCTTCGAGATCGCCGCTTCCATGGCCTTCCAGGACGCCGCCAAGCGCGCGGGCCTGTTGCTGCTCGAGCCCGTGATGGCCGTCGAGGTCGTCACCCCCGAGGCGAACATGGGCGACGTCATCGGCGACCTGAACAGCCGTCGCGGGAAGATCCTCGG
>Ga0164241_10005497_pt1 | contig 11848 bp, 9 predicted proteins | sample OricomyardsoilBY_FD_108780 | JGI IMG/M metagenome (GOLD analysis project Ga0164241, IMG submission 108780) | Backyard soil microbial communities from Emeryville, California, USA - Original compost - Back yard soil (BY) | ecosystem: Environmental > Terrestrial > Soil > Unclassified | place: USA... | reverse complement strand
GCCCCGGAAAAACTCACCTCGCTGATCTGCGTGATGCTCTGATACTCGGTGGTATCGGGAAACAACTCGTTCGACGTCAACTGCATCGAACCGGGAAACGTGTGCACGCCAACCCCAACATGTACGCGTGAGTTCGCCGAATATGCAAGCGCAAATCGAACGTCGGTGAGGGCTCCGTCGCTCTTGAGTCGTTCACTGAACGGTACCGTGTCTGCGCCGAACACCTGAGTGCGTGCACGGCTGGTCTCCCATGTCCTGTCCAGCAGCGTCGCGGCAGAAAAACCGATCACGAAGTGATCATTGATCGGGAGAATTCCACCGACATTCGGCAGTCGAGCGGTAGTCGTACCCGACGTAATTCCGCCCGAAGTGACTCGGCGAAACTCCGGATCGTACTGTGCGTAGAACTGCGCCGCCGGATTCACGCCAATAGCGGCGGGATTGATCGGCGAACGCGGATCGATGCCGCCAAGCGCGCCAGCGGTACCGAGAGCGCGCGTGCTGAGCTCGCCGGGTGGATAACCGAAGCCTTGCAGGCTGACCGAACCCTGCGCATGCACTGCAGCAGCACTGAACGTGACCAGGATTGCTGCAGAAATTGAAATCGCCTTCCTCATGGAACGCCAACCCGTGAACGAGGTGTGTAGCTGATCCGAAGTTTCGGCCTCAGTTCCGGGGCAGCGGATGAGGAGTAGAACAACGCCTGCTGCGCAGAATAGTCTTCCTCTGCGCTCTGCAGAATGATGGCGCGCGGAAGTTGCGCCGCGGTCTGGATCGACCAGTAGCGGAATACCGGACCAATCTGGACTTCGGCAACGCCCGAATCACCCGGAGCCCGCCGAAGCGGCGCAAGACCGAGTACCGTGATCGGAGCGGTAATCTGCGCGGCACGCACGGGATCGGTGACCGTCGCACCGGCAAGAACCAGAACCGGCTGTATGTACATCGAGTCGGTCGGATCAGGCGACGGACTCGGCTGTTGTGTGAGCAGCAGCGTCGCGGCTATTACGAGCGACGAGTCCGAAATTGACGGCGGCACGTTGAAGCGAATATACGCGCGCCTTCCCGGGAGACCTCCGATCGTCAGCGCACCTGCCGGCGGGGGCGGCGTCCCCTTAACCACGATGGTGAAGTCAGACAGACTGCCGGCTATCGACGCGTTGTTGGTTGGTGTAATGGAATTCGAACCCATGACGATCGGCGCCACCGACGTGTCGGGAGAGGTCCGAACCGACAACAGGGGACCGAATCCGGACTCCGCTGCAAAGACGCGAAATTCCACGGACTTTCCGGGAGCGCTCGCCTGCACTCCCAGGCGCAGACGCGCATGCGCTTGCGCCTTCGCAAGCAGAAAAGCCGACGGCAGTGGAATCTTGAGCGAGTCAACCACCTCGCCAGCCGCGAATTGGGCAGTCGTGATCAACCTCGAAGGAGTGAACAGCTGCGCGACTACGCTCGCCGTAGTGTCATCCACGGCGGTGGAATCATCGACATCGTATATAGACAGCGTCACTGGCGCACCGACATTGATCGCAGCACTGTCGATCTGCAACGTCAGCATCGCACTGTCGAGATATGCAATCGGTACGGCGGTTGCCGAGCTGGACGTCCGACTGACCGACGGCAACGTGTCAAAGCGAATGATGACTCGCGTGTCGAGAGTGTCGCCACGGTTGGCAAGCAGCATCTGCGCCTGAGTGCCGAGGCCGAGGCCTCCGAGCACCGTCGAGTCGAGCGACACCGCGTCGAGAGTTACTGTATTGATCTGCACCGCCTGCCCCGCGCAGGTAAGCGGGCATCCTGCCGAGCCATCCAGGTGCTCCGAGCAGCCAACCACTACCAGTCCCGTCATGGCCGCGACGGCGACTGAAGCACCAAGGCGGCGGAAACTCCATCTCTTCAATATCACTCCGTAAATCCGTTCGATTCGTTGAGTCGAAACTGGTGTGGCAGAAGTTCTGCCAATGTCCACTCTGCTGTCGCACCGTTCTGCCCGTAACTCTTTATTCGCAACGACGGTGCAAACTCCGCCAGCGCCTGCCGGCAAATTCCGCACGGCGACACGGCTTCTGCCGCGTCGCTTACAAGCACCAACTCGCTGAACTCTCTTGCGCCGGCCGCGACTGCCGCGGACAGCGCAGACCGTTCTGCACAGATGCATACACCAAAAGAAGCATTTTCAACGTTTGCACCGACGTACACGTCTCCGGCGTCGGACCTGAGCGCCGCCCCGACATGGAATTTCGAATACGGCGCGTACGCGTTGGCACGTGCAGCATCAGCCGAAACCTTCAACGACGGGTCGCTCAACCCAGGATCTCGCCCAGGAAGGACGTTCCTACACCACGAAAGCCCAGATCGAACCATTCCGCGACAGTCGCGCCCAGATCCGCAAAGGTTGACCTGCGACCCACCGACGCGCCGCCCCGTACCTGGTGGCCGAGCGCCAGCACCGGCACGTTCTCGCGAGCGTGATCGGATGAAGCAGTTGTCGGGTCGTTGCCGTGGTCGGCGGTTATAAACAGCAGATCTTCCTCTCTAAGAGCATGACGAAGCCCCGGCAGCGCTGCGTCGAACTGGCGTAGCGCCCCCAAAAAACCGGAAACGTCGTTTCTGTGGCCGTAAAGTTGGTCGAAATCTACAAGGTTGCCGAAGAGGAACCCCGTATCCGGCCCCGCGGCGAGCCAGTCCTGGATCAGCCCGATTCCCTCCGCGTTCCCGCTGGTGTGCCGGGAAACGATCGACCTGCCCGCGAAGAGGTCATCCACCTTGCCGACGCCGTCCCGACTGACGCCAGCTTGCGCAAGCGCGTCCAGAAGGGTCTCCGCTTGCGGCTCTACCGAAAAGTCGCGCCTGTTCGCAGTCCTTGTGAATGCCCCCGGTTCTCCCACAAATGGTCGCGCTATAACCCGGGAGACATTGTTTGGCGCGACAAGCATCCGCCGCGCGGCCTCGCATCCGGCGTACAACTCGGAGAGCGGAATGACCGATTCATGCGCCGCGATCTGAAAAACAGAATCGGCTGACGTGTAGACAATCCAGGCGCCTGTACGGACGTGCTCAGCTCCAAACCTGGCGATCACGTCAGTGCCACTCCCGACGACGTTGCCAATTACAGGTCGACCCGTAAGCAAGGAAAATTGCGTGAGTAGCTCTGCGGGAAAGCCTGCCGGATACGTCGGGAAAGCCACTTCGATCCGCACTCCCGCGATCTCCCAATGGCCCGTCGTACTGTCCTTGCCAGCGGCAGAAGGGGACATCAGACCGAACGCGCCAGCTGGGCGAGCCATCGACGGTAACTTATTGAAATTACGAATGTTACCAAGCCCGATCTCATGCAAGTTGGGAAGCTCGTTTCCGTCCATCCGGGCGAGAACGTGGCCGAGCGTGTCGCTTCCGACATCACTGTAGGCGGCGGCATCCGGCGCCTCGCCAATGCCTACGCCATCCAACACGATTATCGCTGCGCGCTTCCCCATTTCGTCTTTCTTCAGACCTCGTTGAATCGTCTTTGCAGGCGCGGCGCGAGCCCCGTGAGCAGTTCATACGGCGACATTCCGGCTGACATAGCCACCCCTTGAACCGTAAGGTCCGGCCCACCGGACTCCCCAAAAAGAGTGACAACGTCGCCGATTTCGCACGGCGCGTCTGTCACGTCGAACATTGTCATGTCCATGGTCACGAGCCCGCGCTGCGGGACTCTCTTATCGTTTACCAGGGCGGTCGCCCTGTCGGAAAGTGACCGTGGGTAGCCGTCGCCATACCCGATAGTTGCGGTTGCGATCCGCTCCCGCCGCGGCGCGGTGTAAACAGCGTCGTAGCTCACCGTGTCGCCGGCTTCCACCCAACGGATGTCCACCACTCTGGCTCGGAGACTCACGACAGGATCCGGCTGGATGCCCGTCGCGGCCCCGACCCCGTACAGAAACAGCCCCGGACGCACCGCACTCCAGCGCCCTTTCCCATCCACGCCTCGCGCCGCGGCCGCGCTGTTGTCCGCGTGCAGACATGGAATCTCCGTTTCCAGAGCGTCGATCGCTTGAAAAAAACGCTCGACCTGGAGTTCAGTGGAGCCATTCTCCAACTCCGCCGAATGGAAATGAGTGAACGCACCGGCTGGCGGAGAAGTCCTCACTGCATCGCGCGCACTGCCGATGTCGCGCCACGAAAGGCCCGCCCTGTTCATCCCAGTGTCGATGGCAAGCTGATACGGTTTCCCGTACGCCGACCAGGCGCGAATGGACGCAGCGTCTCCAAGCGATGGCGTGAGATCCGCGGACCTGGCGCGCGGATAATCCGCTTCAAGAATCGGGGTGAAGACGATTATCGGACGGCTGATTCCGAGGTGGCGAAGAATCTCGCCTTCCTCCACCGATGCGACGCCGTAAGCCATTGGCTCCAGCGGTTCGAGACAGGCGACCACGCCTGCTGCACCAACCCCATAAGCATCCGCCTTTATCATTGGAATCAAGGGCAACCCCGTTCGCTCCGTGAGCGCCAACGCATTGCGCCGCAAGGCGTTCACGTTCACGTCGATCCAGGCCCGATTCGGCAGCGGATATATTAGGGGTTCTTCCACAGCCTTAAAACATAATGTCAAAAGCACCCGGCCTCGACGATACACTCGAACTGATGCGCGACCTGCGTCGCCGTTGCGATTGGGATGCTGCGCAGACGCACGAGTCGCTGCGCCCGTATCTGATCGAGGAAGCCCACGAGCTGGATGAAGCCATCCAGTTCGCAGATGACCCGCTCATGCGAGAGGAGCTGGGTGATGTCCTCCTGCAAGTCCTTTTTCATTCCGTGCTCGCCGAGGAACGCGGCGCATTCGCGTTCAGCGACGTCGCGCAGGGCCTTATCACGAAGATGAAGGGGAGGCATCCACATCTCTACGGCGACGGCGCGAAGGAACCGTGGGAAAAGATGAAGTCGAAACGACGGGAATCGCTGGCTGATGGACTGCCCGCGGCACTGCCGGCGCTGCATCGCGCACAACGCTTGCAGGATCGTGCGGCCGGCGTTGGATTCGACTGGCCGACATGGCACGGCGCCGCTGATAAGGTCGCCGAGGAACTCGGTGAATCCCGCGAGCTCCTGAACGAGCTACCCGATCGACCCGCTGGCGCACCGCCTGTCAATGATGACGCCCACGAACGCGTCACCGAAGAGCTTGGGGATCTTCTGTTCGCGTGCGTGAACCTGTGCAGAAAGGCGCAGGTTCATCCGGCGCTCGCGCTGGATCGCGCCAATCTCAAATTCCAGCGCCGCTTTGAACAGGTCGAGAAGCTCGCTCGTGAGCGTGACATGAAAATGGGCACCGCCTCGCTAGCCGAACTCGATACGCTATGGGACGAGGTCAAGGCCAGCTCTGCCGGCTGAAAGCGCGAGTTTACCCAGTAGTCGTCATTCCCGCGAAAGCGGGAATCCATTTCTAGCTGCACCCGCCCAGGAACATGGATCCTCGCTTCCGCGAGGATGACAAGTTGCGGTTTTCCGATGACGGGCTACTTCTCTACGGGCGCAGGCGGTACATGGTGCGCGGAAATGCAATCGCTTCGCGAATGTGTGGGATACCACAGATCCACGTGACTGTGCGCTCGAGTCCAAGACCGAAGCCGGAGTGCACGAACGTGCCGTACCTGCGCAGATCGAGATACCAGTCGTACGCCTCGATCGACAGACCCTCGTCCTTGATTCGCTGCGTCATCTTGTCAAGGTCGTCTTCACGTTGTGAGCCGCCGATGATCTCGCCGTACCCTTCCGGTGCGAGCATGTCGCTGCACAGCACGGTGCGCGGATCCGCCGGGTTCTCCTTCATGTAGAACGCCTTGGCTTCCTTGGGATAGTTCACGACGAAAATAGGCGTGGCGTAATCCGCGACGAGCAGAGATTCGTCTTCCGCTCCCAGATCATCGCCCCACTGAACGGAACTTCCCTTGCCCTGGAGCGTGGTCACAGCATCGGTATAGTCGATACGCGGGAACGGCGCGCGGATCGCTTCGAGCTTGGACATATCACGTTCGAGAACTTTCAATGCGTCGGCGCGCCGCTCGATGCACCGCCGCACGACGTACTCGATCATCTCCTCCTGCACCTGCATGTTGCCCGCGGAGTCCACAAATGCCATCTCAGGCTCCAACATCCAGAACTCGGTGAGATGCCGTCTGGTCTTGGATTTCTCCGCGCGGAACGTGGGGCCGAACGTGTAGATATTCCCCAGCGCGGCGGCCGCGGCCTCACCGTACAACTGACCCGTCTGGGCCAGATACGCGTTGCCTTCGTCGAAATATTCCGTTGAGAAAAGTCCGCTCCTTTCGCCGATTGCACTCGTCAGGATCGGAGTGTCGACGCGAACGAACTCTCGCTCGTAGAAGAAGTCGTTCAGAGCCTGCTCGATCTCGGCACGCACCCGCGCGATCGCCACCTGGCGACTGCTTCGGAGCCATAGATGGCGGTGATCCAACAGGAAATCGATCCCATGCTCCTTGGCCTGGATCGGGTAGTCGACAGGGCTGCCACCGAGCACGAGCATATTTGTGACGCCAACCTCCACCCCGCCCGGAGCACGCGCGTCTGCCCGGACTTCGCCCTCGATTTCGACCGATGTTTCGAGGCTGAGCCCGTTGAACGTCTCCCAGCCCGCGTCGCCTACTAGTTTCTGAACGACGACACATTGCAAGATGCCACTTCCGTCACGCATGACGATGAAGGCAACTTTCCCTGATGATCGCAGGTGGGCAACCCAGCCGCGTACACGTACCGTTTCACCGACGTGGTGAGGCAGGCTGGAAATCGTTTGATACTGGGATGACATTTGGACGTTCGAAAGAGTCGTGGGCAGCCGAATAGAATACCGTACGTTGTGAGACGAGGCAACCGTAGATGATGCCAGCGTTGACACTCCGCCGGCGTCTCGGGATCGGCACAGTCGGGATCGCGGTCGTTCTGGCGATCCCGCTGATCGTTGCTGTTCGCTCCCTGGAGCGAGTCCACAAGACGACGCTGGATCTCCGCAATGGCGCGTTCGCGGCTTCTCTCCTCGTCGGAAATCTGCGTCAGGGTGCCGACGATTTAAGAAGCGCGGAAACGGCACTCGTGTACGTGGGTACGCCGGAAACGCGCGAGCGCATGATGAACCAGATCTCGCACATGCGTACGCTCGCGGATTCGCTGGACAGCTTCTCGCTCAAGACAGCGTCGCTCAACGTTCGCCTAGCACTCGATTCACTCACTGTTCTGGCGAACGAGGAATACACACGGTCGAGCGCCGACAAGCACGAAGACGCCGAGGCGGTCTCGACACAGTGGGTACGGCCGCGCATCGGCGTGATTGAACAGACAATCGGTGCCGCCGAGGCGGTGCTCAGGGCGCGATCACACGATAGCGTGAACGCGGCGACGGACGACACTGCGACCGCCGAGCGTGCGGCAATCATTTCGATGATCATCGCGATACTGCTCGCGGGCCTTATCAGTATCTGGCTGATCCGCTCGATCACGCGACCCGTGTTCGATCTCGAAACAGGGATGCACGCCGTGGCGAGCGGAGATTTTACACGCAAGCTCAGGGTGCGACCGAATCGCAAGGACGAGTTCGGTCGCCTGTCCGAGAGCTACGAAGCGATGGCCAACAGACTGGCGCAGCTCGACCGGCTCAAAGCCGAATTTGTATCAGTCGCCTCGCACGAGCTCAAGACGCCTATCAACGTCATTCTCGGCTACGTCGAGCTTCTGGAAGACGGAATTTACGGAAAATTACAGGAGCAGCAGCGGGAAGTCTGCGAGACAATTGCGGGACAGGCGCGTAATCTTACTCGACTGGTTCGGCGGTTGCTCGACGTGAGCCGCTTCGAAGCCGGCGGGGGCGCCCTCGAGTGCAGACAGGTCAATCTGCCGCGTTTCCTTGACACGCTGCAGTCGTCGTTCAGCGTGCTCGCAATGCAGAGAAGTGTGCACTTTCAGGTCAATCGATCCGATGCCCTCCCCCGTGAAGTGAGATGGGACGAGGACCGAATGAGCGAGGTGATAGGCAATCTGCTTTCGAACGCTTTCAAATTCACGCCGCGCGGCGGCACGGTGGAGCTGTCGGCAGATTCCGACAGAAACGATATTGTGATCGAAGTCACAGACACCGGAGCGGGCATCCCTCCGGACCAGCTTCCGCGTATCTTTCAGAAGTTCTATCAGGCCGACAATCAGGCGAAGGCGTCCGCAAAGGGTACCGGGCTCGGCCTGGCCATCGCAAAGGAAATAGTTGAAGCACACGGAGGAACGATCACTGCCAAGAGTGTAGCCGGAAGCGGCGCAACTTTCCAAATCATACTGCCAGTTGCGGCGGACGTTCGTCGTAGCGGTCAGTTCCCTGCCCACTCAGGGACGGCATGACGTTCGCCAAAGCAATGAGCTTTGTTGCAACCGCGGCACTCCTGACTTCGGGATGCGGTTACAAGCTCGTGCGCAACAGCGACGTGATTGCAAAACGACTCGCGGCTGACTCCGCTTCGATCGCATCGCTGGAGCAGGAGTTGGCTGCGCTGACGCTGAGATCTCGCGCCGATTCTCTCCGTCTTGCGAACGAGCTCGCGATTCAGACCGCGGCGGCGGCGGCGGTACCTCCCGCACCGGTTGCACCGCCATCCGATTCGTTGCTCAAGGCGCGTACGGCAGAGATCACGGCACTCAAGGACCAGCTTACCAAGGTCAGTGCAGAGCTCGACCGCATCAAGCGACGACTGGCAAACCCGCGTCCCTAGTCATTCGTAGCTACCCTACGCGAAACAGTTCCAGCGCCCGAGCATAGCGCGAGGTCAGCACCTTTCTGATTCCGTCATTGTCCTTCGACACCAGATCGGGATCTTCGTCGAGAACGCGCTCGGCCTCGGCATGTGCGAGCAGATTCAGAGCCTCATCGCGAATCGGATCCGCAATCTTGAAGGTCGCTTCCCCGCTCTGACGCTGACCGAACAGGTCGCCCATCCCGCGCAGCCGCAGATCCTGCCGCGCAATTTCGAAGCCGTCCTCGGTACTTGTGAAGATCGCGAGTCTTTCCGCGGATTCATCGCCAACGTCGCCGAGCAGAATGCAGTACGCCGAATCGGCACCGCGGCCGACACGACCACGTAACTGATGCAACTGCGACAGCCCAAACCGCTCAGGATGCTCGATCAGCATTACAGTCGCATTGGGTACATCGATCCCGACCTCGATCACGGTGGTCGCCACGAGGATATCGATCTCCCCACTACGAAACGCTCGCATCACACGATCCCGCTCTTCCGGCGCAACACGTCCATGGAGCAACGCAACGCGAAGATCAGCGAAGACAGACGCCGATAGCTGGTCGAACATCACCGTCGCCGCCTTGAGATCTGTCTTTTCGGACTCGTCGATTACAGGATAGACGATATACGCCTGCCTTCCAGCTTCGATTTCGCGACGCACGAACGCGAATACACGACTGCGGGCTGACTCCGCGCGAGACACTGTTGTGATCGGCTTACGTCCCGCCGGACGTTCGTCCAGCGTACTTACATCAAGATCCCCGTACATCGTGAGCGCAAGAGAACGTGGAATCGGCGTAGCGCTCATCAACAGTGTATCTGGCGCGTGGCCTTTTGCTGCTATTGCCTCGCGCTGCGCGACGCCAAACCGATGTTGCTCGTCGATCACGGCAAATCCCAGATTTGCGAAGCGCGCGCCCTCCTGAAAGAGCGCATGGGTTCCGACCACGAGTGCCGGCTCATCACCAGCCATGCGCGAGAGAACGATTTTCCGATCGCGCGCGTCCAGGCTACCGCTCAGCAATAGCGGCGTTATTCCAAGTGGCGCAAGCAGCGCCGTGAAGGTTCTATGATGTTGCTCTGCGAGTAATTCGGTAGGCGCCATCAGTGCAACCTGGTAACCGTTCTCAAGCGCCAGCAGCGCGGCAAACAACGCGACTATCGTCTTTCCGCTTCCCACATCTCCCTGCAGCAGGCGATGCATGCGCCGAGGACTGCACATGTCGGCGACAATCTCGCGTATCGCATGCACCTGTGCACCCGTAAGGGTGAACGGCAGCTGCTCTCGCAGCAACGATGTGAGCCTGCGTTGATTCTCGAAGTGGATTCCGGTGCGTTGTTCGCGCGCGATACGATTCGCGCGCCGTTGCAGCAGCTGGACGAAAAACAGTTCATCGAAGGCGAGTCGTTCGCGGCCGCGTTCCGCCTCGCGCATAGACGTGGGCCTGTGCACCATCATTAGCGCGTCAGCGAGCGGAACGACACCAGCGCGCGCGCGGAAAGCAGCTGTAAAATGATCTTCGACGAGCGGAACAAGTGCGTCGAGATGCGCGTCGATCAGCGACCGAAGGATCTTGAACGAGATGCCTTCGGCCGCTGGATACACCGAGAGTACTCGGCCACCGCTCGTTGGATTCTCGTCCTGGCCGAGATTGACATGTTCGCGCGGATTGAGTTGGCGCCCGTGAAAAAAACGCACAGGCCCGCTCAGGAGCAGCATGTCGTCCTTGTGAATAACGCGATCGAGAAACGGTTGACCGGGCCACGATGCTTCGATGATGCCGCTCTCATCACGCACAACAGCCTGAAATATCCGCAGACCCTTGCGCGTCGGAATGACACCCTTCGAAATGACGCGCCCAATGATGGTCGCATCCATTCCAGGTTCGAGCGACGCTATCCGCCGCACTGTGCTGGCGTCTTCATATCTACGCGGTACGTGCCACAGCAGGTCACCCGCTGTGATGATTCCCAGCTTACGTAGAATTTCCGCCCGCGCTGGTCCGATTCCCTTCAGGAAGTTGATCGGGGTGTCCAGCCGCACCCGACCGCCGGCCGGCGCGGGCGTGCTGGAACGAGCCATCAGTCGCCCACAACCTCGCGCGAAAAACGCGCTGCGTCGAACTCCACGAGGTCGGTCGCCTTCTCACCCACGCCGACGAACTTGATCGGCACGTCGATCGCTTCGTGCACGGCGACGACAACCCCGCCACGCGCGGTACCGTCCAGCTTTGTAATCACGACTCCGGTGAGCGGTACGGCCTCGGCGAACGTGCGAGCCTGACTCACTGCGTTCTGTCCTATCGTGCCGTCGAGAACGAGCAACGTCTCGTGTGGCGCACCAGGAAGCCGCTTTCCAATAACGCGGTTGATCTTTCTCAACTCTTCCATCAGACTGCCGCTCGTGTGCAATCGTCCAGCGGTGTCGACGATCACCACGTCCACACCACGCTCGATTCCCGCGTTCACAGCGTCGAACGCTACAGATGCGGGGTCGGTACCTGGCAGCGCGCCGACAAACTCCGAACCGGTTCTTTCGGCCCATACTCGCAGCTGGTCGATGGCGCCGGCGCGAAACGTATCGGCGGCGCCGACCAGAACCGTCTTGCCCTCGCCGCGTAGAACGCTGGCGATCTTGCCAATGAATGTTGTCTTTCCTGCTCCATTCACCCCGACGATGAGCATTACGAGTGGCCGTGTGGCAATAGCTACCCGAGTCACGTTTGCGTTTCCTGCCAGAAGTGCGCTTTCCACACCCTTGCTCAACGCAGCCTTGAATTCATCGCTCGACTTGATCTGTCCGCGAGCAGCCTGCCGTGAAATCTCATCCACCAGCCTGAGGGTGACCGGCACACCAAAATCGGACTCCAGCAAAATCTCCTCGATCTGCTCGAGCGATCCCTTGTTGACACCTCCCTTGGCAATGACCGTGACGTCAGTAAGGGCTACGTCCTTGATCCTTTGCCACAATGAACGTTTCGGGACGTCGCCCTGTTTCTTGGAGAGGAATGCCATCTTTGGGAGTAGGCTCGACGCGCCGGGCGCGGCAGCTTGTGGGGTCAGATTGG
>Ga0164241_10005496_pt1 | contig 11849 bp, 8 predicted proteins | sample OricomyardsoilBY_FD_108780 | JGI IMG/M metagenome (GOLD analysis project Ga0164241, IMG submission 108780) | Backyard soil microbial communities from Emeryville, California, USA - Original compost - Back yard soil (BY) | ecosystem: Environmental > Terrestrial > Soil > Unclassified | place: USA... | reverse complement strand
CCGCTGGCAAAAATCCCCACCAAGCCGTCCGGCGTGCCGTGTAAATCGCCCAACGTGATTTGGAATTGACCGATGACTGTCCCGTCCAAATTGACCACTTCTAAGACCTCTGTGCCAACGGCTTCATCAAAACCTCTGATTAAGACCTGTTGACCGCCCGCAATCCACCATGTTTGCATGATGTCGAGGTCTGCCGTGTCGGTCAAGCGCAGCGTGCCGCCGGATGTCGGGTGGATTTCCACCGCGTTATACGCCAGAACGGGGCCGTCTGAAGCGCCAGCGGCGGGCAGGGTTTCATCGTGATACGGCATCACGAGGTCGCCAAAATTTTGGATGTCCGCAAAGGCAGAGGTCAGCCCGAACGGGCTAGGGGTATCTCCGGGTTGCCAACGGTAAAGTTGATATTCCCGAGAGAACTGGGTGTTAATACCGAGCAAATAGAAAATGACGCGCTCACCTTGTACTTGCATAATCATCGGTAGGCCGCCCGATAACCCTGAGGCTGCTTCGGTGAATGCGCCGCCGCCCTTGACTGATTCGGTGGTCAGATCTGCCAACACCAATTCCCATGACCCATCGCGCACCAGCCCAAAAGCAAAGGTCTGGGAATTTTCGTCAAAGGCGGTGGGGTGGATTTGACGCTCGAAATCTAGCGCATCGACTCCGGTCAGGTCATACGTGAATCGGATGATGTCGGCACGCGTGTCATACACCATCAACAGGCGATTCTCGAAACCCGATGTCGTATCTTCGGCGGTATAAGCGATGAAGCGCCCGCTGGATGACACTAACGCGGCTGGCCCATAAGCGTTGAACGCTTGGCTGAGGGGCAGACGGAAAGCATCGACAATTTCTCCGGTGGCACTGACGCGAGTCACGCCGCCGTCGCTTGGCGTATACAGCCATGCCGTCCAATTGGACTGGGCTTGAGGGGTGAGTGTCACCGCCACCAATAACCATCCAATGATGATGAGTCGTTTGAACACGTCCTTATATTCTCCATAACTGGAAGGAGGGTGAGTTTGAGGTGATGAGTGATGTGTTTTCGGAGGCGCTGAAACTACACGACGGGATGCTGGGTCAGCAAAAGCCTTAAGCATCACGACCTGATTTATGTTGGTTCTCAGCCCTCATCACTCTGGACTATGCTTGTTATCGTACACCACGTTTGAGACAGAACTAGGGACAGCGTGCCAACGGTTTCCCTACGGATTATTTCAGGGCAGAAAGGCGAAACTCAAGACATGGTTGAGAAAGCGATAAGCCTCTGTGGTTTGGCCTGTCCGGGTATCGACCCGCAGAATCACCTTGAGGTCTTCGTTCAAGTAGAGCAAGTGCGACTCATCTTCCCAGACCACCCCAACTCGCGGGGGGAGTGAATCGGTCAGCAGGCGGGGCGGGATGTCTGGCGGCAAGAGCGCGAGGGCGTGGCCTCCGCGTACCGGAAGCATGACTGCGACTTGCCTGCCGTCGGGGGATGGCGCGGGATAATACCCCTCTTGTGCCGACAGCGGGGTCACTTGTCCGCTGGCAAAGTCAAACGCCATCGGCAATACCGACCCCCCATCAAGCAAGTGTAGGAGCAACCGCGACCCGTCCGGCGTCCATTTGAGGGTTGTGTGGAGGTGTTGCGGGAGCGTGATGGGCAAAATGTCGGCTTGAGATTCGGACTGTTCTGGCGCGATGAGCTTGACTTGATTGCCGGTAGGTGACTGGCTCAGATAGGCGATAACCGTCCCGTCTGGCGCCCACGATGGCACGGTATCGTTGACATCATTGTCGGTCAAACGGAGGGGCGCTGCGCCACTCAGTGGCATCCAATAAATATCACTGTCGGGGTCTTCCGCGCTGTAAGGTGAACCCAGCCGCCGTGTGAAAGCCAGCGCCCGCCCATCCGATGACCACGCGGGCAACTCATCAATATAGCGCTGACCGTCATAAGTCAGAGAGGATGTCACGTCATAGCCGAGGTCGCGGATATAAATATCCCCCTCAGTGCTATAAGCCAACAGCGGGGTATGGATGAGCGAGCCGACAGCACGGGATACCATAAGCATGGCGCAAATCAGCGCACACAGCCCAACCCCCAACACCGTGATTGCCCGCCACACGCCCATCAATCGCTTTTTGCGTCGCGCACGCGCACATCACCAGCCAGCACACGCCGCCGGAAACCTTCTTCATCGCGCACCCACAACGCGCCGTCGTCATCGACATCTTCCGCAATACCCGTGAAGCTGTACGGGGCGTGAACTGTCACCCGACGCCCCAACGTGACCAGCCGAGACTTCCACGCTTTGAGCAAGGTGGACGACCCCAACAACGCCCAGCGGGTGTCGATTCCGTAAACGATTTCGGTCAACACATCCATCCGATCTACCGGACGGCCTAACGCGGTCTGGATGCTGGTCGCTTGACCTTCAAGCTCCGTGCCAGTGAAGTCGAGGGCGATGTTAATGCCTAACCCCATAATCACGCCGCGCAAGGCGATTCCGTCCCAATCGACCTCGACCAAAATTCCACAGACCTTACGTCCCGCAATCAGGACATCATTCGGCCATTTAATCCCGACTTCTTGCACGCCGAGTTTGTCGAGCGCCTCGGCTACGGCCAACGCGCCCAACATCGTGACTTGGGGTAAGGTTGCCGGCGCGACGCGCAATATCACCGACATCGCCAGCGCAGAATCGGGCGGGGTCTGCCATTGGCGATTGAGGCGTCCGCGTCCGGCGGTCTGTTCATCAGCCAGCACCAAAGCTCCGTGCGGCGCACCCTCACGTAACCAGTCACGGGCGACATCCATTGTGCTTGGGATGATGGGGTAGAACTGGTATGGGCGGCTGCCCATGCGTTCGGCAAGCAAACGAAGGTCTAATGTCATTGTTTACGCTTCCAGAATTTGAACTTATCCAACCAACGCATCAAGATTCCCTTACGAGCGTCCGTCCATGCCGCATCGACTTGTGCATCGACGTTTGGAGATTGTAGGCGCTCTGGTTTCGAGCCGTAGCGTTCTGCGTTATACAGGCGCGTGATGGCCGTGACCGGGCGTTCTGAGCCGGGTAGCGCCCGCATGGTATCGCGGCGGCGTTCCTCCGGCGTTTGTTGCGGGGTGAAACTGACCCCAATCAAGCTCAAATACCGTTCGAGGCGGCTATATGAACGGGTAATCGGGCTGAGTCCCTTCATGCCGCGCCATTCCCACCACCAATACAATAGCCAACCGATGGTGATAAAAACCAGCGCCAAAACAACCAAAATCAACACCAATCCGGCGGCGGGCAAGAGCAACGCCAACGGGTCAGCAGGCGGCGGTTGCACGGGGTCGGGTAATGTCGGGAGGATAATCGCCGTGGCGGTCATCGTTGGGGAGGGCGTGGGCGTGACGGTGGGCGGGATGGTCGTCTCATCCGGCAGATTGGTCGAGTCCAGCGGGGTGGTTGTGATGGTGGATTGCGGCGGGGTTGCCGTCATCGTAGCCGTAGGAGTCGGGCTAGGGCTGGGCGTGGGAGTCGGGCTAGATTGCGCGTCTGGCTGCGCTGCGCTGCTGTCACTAAAATCACGGTCTCCCTCACGAGTCAGCGGCGCTTGCGAGGAGGTCGGCTCGAATTCAATCCAACCATAACCAGTAAAATAGGCTTCGACCCATGTATGCGCGTCAGCCTCGCGGACGACGTATTGACCCGTTGTCGAGTCAAATTCACCTTGCGCGAATCCAGCCGCCATCCGCGCCGGAATCCCCTGACTGCGGAGCATGACAACCATCGCCGTGGCGTAGTAATTGCAATACCCCTCTTTGAGGTCGAACAAAAACCAATCAATCGGGTCAACCCCAGCGGGCGGGGACGGGATAGTCTGGTTATAGGTGATGTTCTTCCGCAGCCAACTCTCGATAGCTTTGGCCTTGTCATACGGGTTGGCGCCAATGGCATCATTATTGATGATGCTACTGGCTAAAGCCGACACACGCGAGCTGATGACGCCAGATGTGACTCGTAAATATTGCGGGTGATTACGAATCCATGCCGGATATGGGGCAGTGGCGGCGCGTAATTGGTCAGCGGTAGCAACGCTGATGAGGCTGGTGGCTGCATACACATCCCCGCGCTGAAGCACCCTGTTCGGGCGCACTGCCGAGACGTTCAGCGGGCTATTGTCTTTATCGTCGGGGTTGATATAGCTGATGAAAGCGTTCGTCCCCAATTCGACTTGCGCCAATTGCGGCAAGCTGTGGATGAGGCGCATCGAACGTGCGCCCACCGTGAAAAGAGTCTGGACGGACTGGCGGGCGGCGTCTGGCTCTAGACGTACTACCAACGGGGCGGTGGGGCTGATGAGGCGATACTGTGCGCCGCTGTCCCATTTGCCGTATTCATAGGTATCGAACACCCGCCCCCGCCAATAATATCGACGTGAGCCTTGCGGGGCGCTAACGGTGAAGATGACCTGTTCACCCAATTGCACCGCGCCGCTGAGTTGTAAGCTGTCGCCGCCGTAGTAATCAGAGCTGACTGGCCCATCGGTGTTGAGGGGGGCGAATAACCGATTCCAGACCTCGCTGATTTCCGATAATGGGTCGCTCTGCATGAATTTTTGGAAGGATTGTGCTTGGTTTTCTAGCGGCTCAACGGGCGCAATCGCGGTCAACATGACCAACACGGCTGCCATAACCCCGCCAACCAATAAGAATTGCCCGCGTGTACGTTTGGGGACGCGCACGCCCGCGTTAAACCACTCCCACTCGCGTTGTTCGAGCGCAGACCGTGCCAGAACCAACAACGTCAAGAACATGAAGCCCAACAAGTAGGGTTCAAAGGGGGTTGGGCCGCTATAGAAGACCGCATTGAGCAGGATAATCATGGCTGAAGGCAGAATCGCCCGCCATGCGCGGTCAATGTGGAAGATGTGCCATGTGACGTTGTAGGCGAGAAACCAGAATAATAGCGCCACCAACAACGTGAAGACCAACTCATCTTGGTTGATGCCGCCCGTGAAAGCGTCATTGATCCAAAAGAAGGTGCGGCTGACGACTTCGGGCATCCCGCCCGCTAGACCTTGCGCCGCCAATATCAGAATCAGCCCGCTTCCTATTAGGGACATCACCGACAGCGCAATCAACTCACCGAGATGACTCCGTGCCGCGATAAACCCAATCAGCGTACCGATGATGGCTGTTATGAAAATCAGGCCGTAATCTACCGACCATTCAGCGGCTTGTAGGGTGAAGGCAGGTAATAACACCATCCCAATCGCCACCGCCAGCATCAACCAATCACTAGGGCCAAACAACTGACGGTAGGCGGTTTGCAAGATACGGGTGACGGTTCCAGAACGCGGCAGGCCGCGTAGGGTGCTTGTGGTCATAGGGGGTAACGACTCATCGCTTGTTTCATCAGGTCATTGTAAACCCGTGTCCGCCCCCGCGACAATCAACAACCCCCCAACGCTTACCCTATGTCCGTTGTTTAATCTCTTTTTGACAATCTGACGATATTCGTTATCCGATTAACGCTTGATTAACGCTTACCCGTTTATTATGGCTGAAGTAAGTCATTTTATATCCAACAGGAGAAACAATCTCATGAAACGTTCGATGTATCGTTTACTGCCCATTTGGGCGGCGCTGTTCTTTGGCTTGATGTTCGCCTCGTCACCAATGAGCCACGCTCAAAGCACAGGTGGATGTCGTGATGCAGCCGGTGCGCCTATTCCCTGTACCCCGACCCCGCGCCCAACAGACGCCCCCGCCCAGCCCACCGCTTTGCCGACCAACACGCCAGAGCCGACGGCCATCCCGTTAATCCCGCTGCCGACCACTGGCCCGTGTGTGGCGTCACCGATTGGGACGACCCGTGTCAACGTGCGTGACACTCCTTCCACCGAGGGCAACATCTTAGAGAGCATCCTCGTTAACAGCACTGTCCCAGTCATGGCTGCGTTCGATTATCTGCTCGATATCGGCACGATTGAGGGTGAATCGTCTTGGGTTCTGACTCCGCAGGGCTTCATCGCTTCATCGGCGCTGCGCTTTGGCGGTGATAATTGCGCTCAATTGCTGAAAATTCACTTCCCCAGCAGCACCGGCCCGTTCATCCTCCGCCAAGATGCAGATGGTGACGGCGTCGATGATACCCAATACATGACCTATGAGCTGAAAAACGTCTTGATTACGAGTGTCGCTGACGGTTCTACTGCTGGTGCAGGCTTTGACCCCGATAACACCACGATTTTCTGGCCGCCGTTTGACCCCGTTGAACCGATTGGCTTGCTGTTACCCGCCGTCCAGAAGGTGCGTGAAGCCGCCGCCCGTATGGGTGAAGGTTGTGGCGATATGACGGTCTTTGACCCCAGCAATCCCGTCCCGGGATGCTTGATTATCATTGACGGCCTGTCCATCTTCTGTGAACAAGATTACTGTGTCGGTCAGCAGACCACTGGTGCAGCGCGGATGCAGACCCAGAACAACATGAAGCAATTGGGACTGGCGACCTTTATTCCCCCCGATGAGCCGTTGGCTGCCGCCTATATGAAACTAGGTGACATCAAGGGCGAAGCCGCTGATAGCAGCACCAATCCGTTGGTTCCCCCGTTGATTTTCATCCCCCGCCCGCCCAATGACGGCAGCACCAGTGACGGGATTGAATGTTCAGATGTGAGCGTTTCAGTCGGTGGTAATGGTGGCGGTGTCAGCATTGGTGGTTGCTTGATGCTCAGCAGCAACATCATCGCTTTCTGCATCAGTGACATCTGCGTCTATCACGAGTGGTAAAGACCACCCAGTTGGAATCGGTTGTGCCGTTTAAGAAATAAAGTGGATTTCAATACAGATGGGCGACTCACAGGTCGCCCATCTTAAACAACATCCCCAAGCATCTATGAATCAACATTGAATGGAGAACTATCGCGTGAAAATCAATCTGTATCGTTCGCTGCCAGTGTGGGGAGCTTTATTTTTCGGCTTGATGTTCGCAACGTCGCCGATGAGCCACGCTCAAAGTACAGGGGATTGTCGTGATGCAGCCGGTGCGCCCATCCGCTGTACCCCGACACCACGCCCGACGGATGCCCCCGCACAAGCGACAGCTTTGCCGACCAACACCCCAGAACCGACAGCCATCCCGTTGATTGCGTTGCCGACCACCGGCTCATGTGTGGCGTCACCGATTGGGACGACCCGTGTGAACATTCGCAATACTCCCTCGACGCAGGGCAACATCCTTGAGTCCATCCTCGTGAATAGCACCGTGCCTGTTGTTGGGCGTGTTAAGCTGGAAGACGGGGATTGGGTCATCACGCCGTCAGGGTTTATCTTGGCAAGCGCGTTGCGTTTTGGCGGTGACAATTGCGCCAAACTCGCCAAAATCATCCCGCCCAGCAGTACCGGACCGTTCATCTTACGTCAAGACGTAGATGGTGACGGCGTGGATGATACGCAATACATGAAAGTTACCTTCCAAGATATCCTTATCTCCAGCGCGACAGATGCACAACCAGATGACGACGGCGTGGGATTCTGGCCGGAGAATTCATCGGCTGTCGCACGTTTGATGGCGGGCGCTGTTGAGGATGAAGATGGCGACCCGACGCTGGCCTGTACGAACGTCAAACTTCACAATCCTTATAACCCTTCAAATCCGACGAATGCTTGCCTTGACATCGGGGATATCACAGGGACATTTGTCGTGTGCTTCAAGGTAGGGTCTGGCGAGCATTGTATGGTGGGTGAAACCACCAACCAAGAGGTACTTGACCAGTGGGAGCTGATGACCCGTATAGCTGTCCCTGTTGACACAAGTGCGGCTGCACACGTGAAAGTTTTTGATGGGAGAGATGGCACATTGGCCGTTTCGCCAACCTTCCCGTTGGTGTTTGTGCCGAGTTCGCCAGCGCGTGATGATGGCAGTACGAGTGGCGATACCAGTGTGTGTATCGACCCCACGGATGAGATTTACGGCGAACCGAGTGGCGGTTGTATCTTATTCGGCTCAACCCTCATCGCTTGGTGCGTTGGTGATTGGTGTCTGTATCACGAGTATTAAAATAAATCACGCAAGGCTTCTGTTCAGCTTGCGTGGAAAAACACAGCTTTACAGGGCGCATCACAATGCGCCCTGTTTTGAGTTATTCAGTTATTCGTTGATAGCGGCCTTGAAATCGTAAATCCCGTTGCGGATGGCATAGCGCAAGCCGGTTACGGTGCTGAGGAGCGTGTCCCCTTCCCGCACGAGAGGCCCGCCGCTGGTTGGGCAAGCGAATAATGGGTCGAAATCCGTCACCGCTTTGGTCTGGACGGGGTTGCCGCCAAAATCCTTGGGGTGGGGCAATTCCGGGCGACGGTTGGCTTTGATGAAAATGCTCGGTGAGATGAACGCGCCCGTGTGCTGCAACAACGCATCGGCCTTAATCATCAGATTGAGTGGCATCCATTTTTTCAATGACCCGACGCGGAAGAACGAGACGGGCATCCGCATTTGAATGTCGAATCCGTTCAGCGCCAGCATATCGCGCATGTAGTGAGGATGGAACACGAAATTCAGCTCGACGAACTCATGCGGCTCATGGCTATAAGGACTCCACGGTTGGCGACGCAAAGCATAACGGGCGATGGCCTTCATATTGCGCTTATTGGCGTGTTCGAGGATGAACGTCCCACCGGGAGACAGCACATTGGCGATTTGGCGCAACACCGCATTGACGTTCGACATGTGATGAATCGTGCGAATCATGCTCACGCCGTCAAATTTGGCGGGGCGGAACGGCAATTGATAGGCGTCGGCGGCCACATAGGTGAACTTATCGGAGTCGCCCAGATGCTCCCGTGCATATTCCAATTGTGAGAACGAATAGTCGAGCAGCACAATTTTCTCGTACTTCTCAACATACTCGTTGGTCAGGCGACCAAAACCCGCGCCGATTTCTAACAAATGTTTGCCGTGCGCGGGCAGGAGTTTCTTGAGAGCGATGCGCTCTACATGGTCTTCGTAATCGCGCCCTTGTCCTTCCCAGAACTCGGTACGGTAATTTGAGCCTTCGTAGTCGCAGATTCCCGGACGGTCTGACGTACTTTCTTCCATGAGTTCCTCCCAAATATCACGTTTGGGTTGAGGTCGCCCGCGTTGGTCATGCGGGTCAACGGTCATGATTGCGCCGTCCGTGGCTCCGAGCTGCCTTCAATCATGACGGGGGTGTGGATAAAGTTGAGTTTCGAGAGTTCGCGCACCTGAATATCGGCGCGGTAGCTGCTGCGGACGAGGGGGCCACTTTCGACCCACTTAAAGCCGAGTTCTTTGCCGATTTGCGCCAGACGCTCAAATTCTTCCGGCGTGTAATAGCGCTCAACGGTCAAGTGTCCCTTACTGGGGGACAAATATTGGCCGATGGTCATGATGTCAACGCCGACGCCTGCGAGGTCTTTGAGGACTTCGACCACTTCATCGAACGTCTCGCCGAGGCCGACCATGATGCCGCTTTTGGTCAAGACCAACGGCTGCATCTTTTTGGCGTTGCCGAGCGTCGCCAGCGTCCACGCATAATTATCTTGCGGCTGCACCTTCTTAAACAGGCGCGGGACGGTTTCGACATTGTGATTGAGGATTTCGGGCTGGGCGTCCATCACGATTTTGAGGGCGGCCTCGCTCCCTTTGAAATCAGGGATGAGGACTTCGATGGAGCAGCCGGGTTGAAGCTGACGGATGCGCTTAATGACCATCGCAAAAATCGGCGCGCCGCCGTCAACGCGCTCATCGCGGTTGACGCTGGTGATGACGACGTGGCGGAGGTTCATAGCGCGGACGCTCTCAGCCACGCGGTTTGGCTCCGCCCAATCCAACGGGGAAGGCCGTCCGGTTTTGATGTCACAGAAGCCGCACGAGCGCGTGCAGGTATCGCCCATCATCAAGAAGGTGGCCGTACCACGCCCCCAACATTCCGAGATGTTTGGGCATTGGGCTTCTTCGCAGACCGTGTGCAGCTCTTTCGAGCGCATCAGGTCGTGGACTTTTTGATACTCGTCACCTCCGGGCGCACGGACTTTAATCCACGGCGGGCGGCGGCGGGGGAAATTGGGGTCGGGCTGCCAATCAGCGGTATTGGCTTCTACGGGAATAGCATTGGGGTCAATGAGGAGGGTCACTTAGGTTGGGACTCCATACTCGTTTGGACTTTATACACATAATAGTACCACAGCGGTGTAAAAAGCTCTCACCACGGTTAACCAACTCCCCCACCTTATGCTAAATCCATCGCTTGTTATATTTCGCCAGATAGCAGGCCGCATGTTATACTTCCCCGTATGATTCTGGCACAGAGATAGAAGGCGTCATGCGGCATTTTCTCCAACTTGAAGACTGGTCATCAGATGAACTCCACGCGATGCTCGACCTCGCGTTGGAGCTGAAACGCGAATATTTGGCGGGGGGGAATAAACCCATCCTTAAGGGGAAAATCCTCGCCATGATTTTCCAGAAACCGTCGTTACGCACCCGCGTCAGCTTCGATGTCGGGATGCAGCACCTCGGCGGGTCTGCGATTTATTTGGGGCCGTCCGAAATCGGGCTTGGCAAGCGCGAGAGCATCGCTGATGTCACCCGCGTCTTGAATGGGATGGTTCACGGCATCATGGCGCGGGTGTTCGGTCATGAGGATGTGACCGAAATCGCCAAGTGGTCAAGCGTGCCGGTCATCAATGGGTTGAGCGATGAACGTCACCCATGCCAAGTCATGGCTGATGTCATGGCGATTAAAGAGAAATTTGGTCGCACGCAAGGATTGAAATTGGCGTATATTGGGGATGGGAACAATGTCGCGGCGTCACTGCTGTTGATGTGCGCCCATTTCGGCTTAGATTACGCCATCGCTTCACCCAAAGGTTACGAAATCCCCCAGAAAGCCAAAGACGCCGCAGCACCCCTTTTGCGCCGTAGCGAAATCGACTTCACTGAGGTGGTCGCACCAGAAGAGGCCGCACGCGGGGCAGACATCCTTTATACCGACACATGGATTAGCATGGGGCAAGAGGACGAGGCCGCCGAGCGCATCGAGACATTTGCGGGCTATCAGGTCAACGCGGAATTGCTGGCGCTGGCGAAGCCCGATGCGGTGGTGATGCACGACCTCCCCGCATATCGGGGCAAAGAAATCACCGACGAGATGATGGACGGGTCGCGTTCGATTGTCTTTAATCAAGCGCATAACCGTCTACACGCCCAAAAGGCTGTCCTAGCCACATTGATGAAATAAGCGATATAAGGAATTTGAACAATGGCCGGCAACCAACAAGCCTATAACACCTATATGACGGCTGGGCATGATGCGGCATGGGAACAGAATTGGGATAACGCCATCCGCTATTATTCCTTGGCGCTCAAAGAGTTCCCTGAAGAGGTCGAAACGCTGAATAACCTCGGATTGTCTCTGGTACGTGCTGACCGCATGGCAGAGGCGCTGAAGGTGTATGAACGTGCCATCGCCGTCGCGCCGCAAGACGCCACCGCATTAGAAGGCGCGGCCTACGTTCTGGAAGCCATCGGCAATCTCCGCGAGGCGTCGCAGCGATATACACAGGTGGCAGAACTTTATCTGCAAGAGCGTGACCTCGAAAAAGCGATACAGGCTTGGGAGTTTGCCGTCCAGTTCACCCCGGGTCTCATCCCCATCCATGCCAAGCTGGCACAAGCCCATGAGCGTGCTGGCAACAAAAAGCGTGCGCTCTACCATTATTTGATGTTGGGGTACAACTTCGCCCGCGCCAATCAGGTGGATAGGGGCATCAAGGCGGTAGAACGCGCCCTCGCCATTGAACCCCGTGACATGCGGGCGTTGAATACCATGGCAGCCCTGCGCTCTGGGGG
>Ga0164241_10005495_pt1 | contig 11851 bp, 9 predicted proteins | sample OricomyardsoilBY_FD_108780 | JGI IMG/M metagenome (GOLD analysis project Ga0164241, IMG submission 108780) | Backyard soil microbial communities from Emeryville, California, USA - Original compost - Back yard soil (BY) | ecosystem: Environmental > Terrestrial > Soil > Unclassified | place: USA... | reverse complement strand
GTTCGATGGCAGGGCTCCGGAGTCCAACAGCTGTGCCGGCGACTCGGGCGCGCCGATCTTGGCCAAACGCAACGGCCACTCGTACGTGGCCGCGATCAACTTCTTCACGGGCCTGTCGTGTGAAGGGTACTCGATGGCCACGCGCGTCGAGCCCTTCCTCGACTATTTCGATGACGCGGCCAAAAAGGGCGGCGCCTCGGCGGTCAAGCCCACCCTCAACTGCGTGGACCAAGCCGCTGACGGGTCTTTCACCGCGTATTTCGGCTACGACAACCAGAACGTCGTCTCGATGGACATTCCGCAGGGCCGCGACAACCAGTTGTCGGAAGACACCGCTTCCGTGCGCCCCACTCACTTTTTGCCGGGCGAGCACGATTGGAGCTTCTTTCTCGACTTCGAGCGGCGCGACCGGCTCACCTACGACCTGCGCTCGCCTGACGCTCGCTGTCATAAAAACAGCGTCACCGCCAGCTCTCGCTCGCCGCGCTGCGATGCCACGGCCGCCGACGTGTCGTGTGCGCGCTTCTGTAAGACCTTCGATGCGTGCGGTGTGCCGTTCGCGGACTGCATGACCGATTGCGTGGGCAGCATCCCGTTCTTCGAGCAGGATGCGCCGCAGTGCCTCGCCCCCTGGGCGGCCCTCAATCGCTGCATCGCCGCTCTTCCTACCGAGGAAGCGTGCAACTTCGGACCCCCTTCGTGCGAGCAAGAGCAAGCCGATTACGACGCTTGCTGGGCGCTCTGAGCGGGCGATGAGCGACGTCGCGAACGCCCGGTTCTGCAAGGGACTTGGCGTTCGTGGTGCGCCCGGTGACGACAGCTCACTACCTGTCCTCACGTCGGTCGATTGCAGGGTCGACCATTGGCGGAAATGAAAAACGTGGCACGAGCGAACGGAGACCGCAAAAAACGACTGGGCAGCCGCGTTGCGGGGGGAGTAACCTAGGAGTTCGTCCAGAGGGCAGCACTCGGACATCAGGCGCATGTCATTGAACAAGACGACGCTGAAGCCGGGCGACACGCTCGGCGGTTATCAGCTCCTGCTCCCTATCGGGCAGGGCGGAATGGGGCGCGTCTGGGCTGCGCGCGAAGCGCAAGCGGGGCCGTTTCCGCGTTGGGTGGCGATCAAAACCGCGCTCGCGGAAAGCTCCAGCAATCGTCAATTTTGGACGGTGCTGCTCGATGAAGCGCACATCGCGTCGCGGCTTCGTCATCCGAACGTGTGCGCAATCCACGCCGTCGAGACCGAAGGCAGCGTGGTGTACCTGGTCATGGATTGGTCCGACGCGGGCTCGCTGCGCGAAGTCCTCGACGCGGCGCCGGGAGAGCGCATCTCGGCGCAACTGGCCGCCCGCATCGTCGCGAGCGTGTGTGCCGGCCTTCACGCCGCCCACGAGCTCACCGGTGACGATGGCGAGCTCCTCGGCGTCGTGCATCGCGACGTGTCGCCGCAGAACATCCTGTTCTCGACCTCCGGTCAGGTGAAGGTCGCCGACTTCGGCGTGGCCAAGGCGCGCGGCCAACTCCAAGAGGCGACGCGCACGGGTGAGATCAAGGGCAAGCTCTCGTACATGGCGCCGGAGCAGGTGACCCTCAAAGACTTCGATCGACGCGCCGACGTGTTCGCGCTCGGTTGCGTTCTTTATGAAGCCACGCTGGGCAAGCGCCCGTTTCACGGCAACGACGCGCTGGCGACGCTTTACTCGTTGCTCGAGCAGCCCCTCACTCCGCCCCACGATGTCGACCCCAGCTATCCGGCGGGGCTCGAGGCCATCGTGCTCAAGGCCTTGGAGCGGGAGCCCGACCGCCGCTACCAAACCGCGGAAGAGCTCGGCTATGCGCTCGAGTCGTGGATGAACTCGATGCGGGCCATCGTGACCGAGGCTCACATCGCGACCCTGCTCCGAGAAACCCTCGGCGACCGCATCAAGACCCGCGCGGGCGCGATTCAAGAGATGGTTCGTCGGCTGGACGCCGGCGAGCGAATCTCTGCGGCCGCAGAGCTCGACGAAGACTCCGCGCTCAGCCGCACGCCGCTGAACATGACGTCGGCGTCGGCTTCTCCCGAGCCGCTTCCTCAGCGCGGCCGCGGGGCGATCCTCGCGTTCGTGGTCGGGCTCGCGGCAACGGCGGCGGCAGCGGCCTGGCTTGCGCGTCCGGCCCCGCAACCACCGGCGGGCGCCGCCAACCAAGCTCCCGCGGTCGTCGCGCCGACGGCCGTCGCGCCCGCGGCCGTAGTGCCCGCGAGCTCCGCCATACCGAGCCGTCGCGAGCTCGTCATCACGCTTCGCGCCAGCCCCGAGCTCGCTCGTATTTCGGTCGACGGCTCGACCCCGCAGAAGTCACCGCTCGTCCTGCGCGTCCCGGCCGATGGACAATCCCACCAGGTGGTCGCGTCCGCCGGCGGCTATCACGACAAGGTGAGCTTCCTGACCTTCGACACGAGCCAAACCCTCGACCTGGAATTGGACCCGGTTTCGCGCACGGGGCGGCGGCCCAATGCGCCTCGCGTTACGGTCGAGCGAGAGCCGACTCCGGCCAAGGTCGCGGCGCCACCCAAGGTGACGACGACAGCGCGCGCGCCTGGCGAGCTGCCGGCCGTGGTAGAGAAGGCTCCTCGCTCCCTAGACGCCGACAATCCGTTCGCCCAAGCCAGATGATGAACTTCGCACTCCCTTTTGCCCGTGCCCGTTTCGCGTCGGTAATCTCGTCCGCGCTGGTGGGTCTCGTCACCCTAACGGTGTCGACTGAAGAAGCCCGCGCGGCCGACTCCAGCGCCAAGCCGTCCCCCGAGGCGGTTGCCGAGGCCGGTCAGCGATACGATCGCGGTTTGAAGCTGTACTCGGAAGGCGAGTACCGGTTAGCGGTGATCGAGTTCGAGCGTACCTACGAGCTCGTCCCTGACTATCGTGTTTTGTACAACATCGGCCAGGTTCGAATTCAGCTCGGAGACTACGCGCGCGCTCGCGTCGCGCTCGAGCGCTACGTGCGTGAAGGCGGCGATCAGCTTCCGCAGGCGCGTCTGGATGCGGTCAAAGGCGACCTCGACATGCTCGAGGGCCGCACCGCCACGTTGAAGATCCAGAGTAGCCTCGTCGGCGCCGAAGTGCTCGTCGACGGAGAATCAGTGGGCGTGACCCCGCTTGCGGAGCCAGTGCTCATGAACGCGGGCGACCACAACATCGAAGTGCGCAAGCCGGGCTACCGAGCGCGAGTGCTCCGTCGGACCTTGGCCGGCAAAGACGCGGGTGAGATGTCCGTCGAGCTGGACGAAATCGCCACGACGCCGGCGACGCCGGTAGGCTCGATGCCGAGCTCGGCGTCGCGAGCGCCCGCGCGCTCCACCACGCCGATGTGGATCGGCTGGAGCACCACTGCCGCCCTGGCGGCCGGGGCCGGGGTAACCGGCATCCTGGGCTTGCGCGCGGCGGACAAGCACGACGACATGCTTGGTGAGCGCGACGTCTCTCGGTCCGACCTGACCTCGCAAGAAAGCCGCGCGCGCATGTTCCTCGTCACGTCCGACGCGCTCACCGCCGCCGCCGTCGTGGCCGGTGGTATTTCGCTGTACCTAACCTTGCGTTCGCCCTCCACCTCCGCAAGTCGTGAGACCGCAAGCCTCGCGGTCGGCTTTACGCCCTCCGAGGTTCGGCTCTTCGGGACCTATTAGAATCTTCATCCTGCCAACCTGACACGGTCTCTTGCGCGCGCCCGTCACGTCGTCCGCGGCGACTGACCATGACTCCGCCGAGGTTTCGCGGTCAATACGCGCAACTCGCGCGCCGCCCGCGCTTCGGCATTGGCAAAACCCCTTCGTCTCCATGGTCTATCGCGCGAATGGGAGGGGACACCTGGTTACGCGTCGTGGTGACTTAATTCAGTGTCAGAAGCTTACGACGCCCAAATGCACCCGTCCGCGAGAAGCGGAGTGACGAGTGGTGTAGCCTCCGCCCATGGTCGAGGACCTCAACGACGGCTTCCTCGGCGCCGCCGCCGCTACGAGGGATGATCGGCGCCAGGCGTTGCTCGTCACGGTCGTTTTGGTCGCTGTCTTCGTGGTCACGGCGCCCTTGGCGCCGCAGCACGTGGGCTCCGTGCCGCAGTTTGCTGCGATATACGACACGGCGATTGCCGTCATCGACACGCTAACGGCGGTGCTTCTGTACGCGCAGTTTCAGCACGTCCACCGCCGCAGCCTGCTCGTGCTGGCATGCGCCTACGTCTTCACGCCGCTGTTGGTCGCAGCCCACGCGTTGAGCCTCCCCAACGCCTACGTGCCCGGGACCGTGATTGGCGGCCCCCAGAGCGCGGCTTGGTTGTGGGTGGTCTGGCACGCGGCGCTTCCCTTGTTCGCTACCGCGTACGCCCGCTTGGCGCACCGCGAACCGGCGCAGGCGTGCCTGCCCGACGGGGCACGCTGCTCGCGGGCACGGGTCGTCATTACCAGCAGCGTGGCGCTCGCGCTCGTCACGATCGCGGTCGTGACGGCCGGCGATTCGCTGATGCCGCCCCTTATGAACGGCGACACGCAGCAATCACGCGTCACCACCTTGGTGCTCGCGGCGACCTGGCTGGTCCACATCGCCGGGCTCGCGGCGGTGATCTGGTACACGCGCTTGCGGCGCGTCATCGACACGTGGCTGGCGGTCACGCTGGTCGCGCTGACCATCGACGTGTTGCTGAGCGCAGTGCTGGTTCAGAGCCGCTACCAGCTTGGCTACTATCTCGGCCGAATTTATGGCCTGCTGGGGGCGATTGTCGTGCTTGGCGTGCTGCTGCGCGAGACGGTCATGTTGGCCGCCAACGCCAGGCGCGCTCGCATCGAGGCGGAACGGGCGATGGCGCTGCGCGACGAGTTCCTGGCCGTGGTCAGCCATGAGCTGCGCACGCCCCTTTCGGCGGTCCTGCTGTGGACGAAGCTGCTGCAGCGCGGGCGCATCGCCGGCTACGAGCAGAGCGAGGCCCTCGACATGATCTTGCACAGCGCCGAGGCGCAGCAGCAAATGATCGAGGACCTGCTGGAGGCTTCGCGCATCATTTCGGGCAAGCTTCAGATCGCGGTGAGAGAGGTCGAGCTCGCGCCGATCGTAGAAGCGGCGGTCGCGGCGCTGCGCCCGATGGCCTCGGCCGAACGCGTGGAGCTGCACGTCTTGCTCGACGACCGCATCGAGAGCCTGCAAGTGGATCCCGTGCGCATCCAGCAGATTATCTGGAACCTCGTCAACAACGCCGTGAAATTCACCGGTCGCCTCGGCGGCGGCCGCGTGAACGTGGGGCTGCGGCATCTCGAAGACGCGGTCGAGATCGAGGTCACCGACACGGGAGCAGGTATCAGCGCCGCGTTTCTGCCGCACGTGTTCGATCGCTTCAGGCAGCAGGACACCGGCGTCGCGCGCTCGACGGGCGGATTGGGTCTGGGGCTAGCGATCACTCGTCACTTGGTCGAGCTGCACGGCGGAACGATTTGCGCCCACAGTGCCGGCGAGGGCAGAGGGGCAACCTTCATCGTCTCGCTCCCTTACACGAAAGAACCGCTTCAACCGAGCTGGGCGCGAGCCCCCGACGTGAGCATCGAGAATGAGCGAGTCGCGTTGTCGCGGGTGCTGGCCGGCGCACGCGTGTTGGTCGTCGACGACGAGGCGGCGATGCGCGCTGCCATTCGCTTGCTGCTCGAGCAATGCTCGGCGAAGGTGACGGCAGTCGCTTCCGCGGGCGAAGCCCTGACCGCGTTCCGCGATGCCCTCGCCGCGGGAACGCCATTCGAGGCCCTGGTGAGTGATCTGGGCATGCCCGGCAAGAGCGGCTTCGACCTGATCCGCGAGCTGCGGCTGGTGGAGCGCGAGCGCGGCGCCGCCCCCGCCATCGCTGCCGTGGCCCTGAGCGCCTACGCGCGCGACGACGACCGAGCCAAAGCCACCGACGCCGGCTTCGACGCCCACGTCTCCAAGCCGGTCGAGCCCGCGACCCTCGTCAACGCAATCTCCGAGCTAGTGGGCGCCCAACCCGTCTGAGGTCGGCAAGAGACTCAGCCGAGGCGGATGGCCATCGAAAGTGGCCGACGACGGGCGCGTTCGGTGTCCAGAACACGCGGTGGGATCGGGGGTTCTGGTAAAGTGAAGCCATGGCTGCAGCTGCAGAGCCCCTCGAGGACGCGCTCGAGCTCGCCGAGCTCGCGGAAGAGGATGGTGCGGGCTCGACTGCGCCGTGAGCATCCAGGGTGGAGCGAGGGAGAGCTGGATGAGCGAGTGCACTGGCCGGCGTTTTCGTTTGTCCCGCGTCGGCCTGGGCGCCGGCCAGCGAGCCGAGGGCGGGAGCTCGCCGAGAGCTTTCTCGAGGTCGTCGAGAAGGCGCCGACCGCGATTCGTGCCACCGAACAAAGACGAGCCTTGCGCGTCTACCACCCCATGGGGGCTACGCGGAAGCCCGTAGCCGGAAAGACGTCGCAGCGCGCGGCGTGTTTCTTCCCGCAACCGGAAGCCACCCTGCACCGCGCCACCTCGCGCTCGAGCTTGTCCTGCGTCGCGAAGCCATGCGCCGACTTTCACGCCGCACAAGCGCGCTCTTTAAGCCCCTCCATTGCCGCGCCTCGAGGTAACGGAGGCCAGTGAGCGCAGCCGGCGCCGTTCTACGCGTTCGTTGAGCTGAAGACGCACGACAGCTCGGCGCAGCGCACGTCGCGCACCAGGCTCGCGACCAGTCGAGCCGCAAGCTCGCGGCGAAGGCAGGCCAGATTGGCGGCCGCGTCCTCACGGCCCGCGCGGCTACTCTTGACTACATTAGCAAAGCTTCCGCTTTTTTAGCCCCATACGGATAGACACTCTTCAGCTCTTGCGACGCGCGGCGGGGTCCTGTAACTAATCGTATTATGAGCTTCGTATCAACTGGTTCGTTTTGCTTCGCACTGGTGTTCGTGGGTGCCGTGGGCTGCGGCAGCAGCGATAGCGGAGGCAACGATGGCGCGGGCGCCAGCAATAGCGGAGCCACTGGCAGCGGCGCTTCGTCGACAGGGGCCACCGGCAGCGGCGCTTCGTCGACAGGGGCCACCGGCAGCATTGCGATCTGCGATGAGTGCGAGGCGTGCGTAGCAATGCTGATGCAGGGCGAGGGCGACCCCGACGAGTGCGCGGCCACCTGCCAGGCGTGCGACGACGGCGGCACGGGTGGCACTGGAAGCAACGGGGGCAGCGGGAATACCGCTGGCACCGGGAACACGAACAACCACATCCCCGAGAACGATTGCATCACGGCGCAAACTTGCAATTTCAACTCCGACTGCTCGGATGGTTATCACTGCAACAGCGTGGTCAATCAGTGTTTCGACCCCGATCCCGTGGCCAGCGTTGTCCTCGAGTGCGATGTCGTGCCTTGCATGTTCAACTCCGATTGTCCGATGGAATGGTCGTGCAGCACCTCCACGAAGAAGTGTTTCGTCCCGTAAACACCTGACGCGGCAACCGCCCGACGCTGGCTGGCCTCAGGCCCCTAAAATGCTGCTTGGTTTTCGACCGTGCACTACACGCACTCGCCGCCGTCACAAAACGGGTGTGTCACCGCCGCATGTGTGATCGCAGGGGAGCGTCACGGAACCGCCTTCGCCCCTAGTTCGCTGTCACTCCCCGATGATGAGATTGGCAGCCACTAGGGACACCAGAATGCCGTGGGGATGCGAATCAACGGGTCCGACTGATTGCAGCTCTCCGGAGAGTCGACCGCTGATGCCGCCCAGAAAAATCAACTTTTGACCAGCGAGCGCGGCCAACTCTTTCTCGGGGTACGGACTTGCCGGCAGCGGGAAGCCCACTGGCTCGAAGGCCATTAGCTCTGGCACGACCTCGAAGCACGCCAGGTCGACAAGCCGTGGTCATTTCATCGTGGAGTGTGAGCAGCGCACCCGCTTCCTGTAGCTTGGTCACCGTAAAGGCAGCGACCGGGTTGGCCTGGCTTCAGCTCCTGCAGCTTGGCGGGAGCCAGTCGCCGGCGCAATGGCCCCTTCACGTCTGCCCGCCGTGCTCGGCGCTGGCAGCCTTGGGGGAGGCGGGCTGCGGGGTCATCCCGCAAACGTGATCCTTTGCGGTGGCCGCGGGCTCAGTCATGGCTGGCCCGCAGGTGACGGCTCGCCAGCAAGATTTGCGGCTGGGACCGGGTGAGTTTGGGAATATGCCTGCTGGTGATCGGTTGCCATGGGGCGTTCTCCAACCGAGCAGACGCAAGCCCCCTCAACGCATTACAGGTTATTTCGGTGCCACGACGGTAGATCGCGTGGGGAGTGTAAGATTTGCAACGCGCCCGCGTCAGCGAGTCCGACCAGCTGGCACGCGATGCGAGGTTGCAAGCCGGCAGGTCACATCCGCCGAAGGGCACACCGGACCGCTGCCAACGGGGGCTAGGTGTGAAGCCTGCCACGCCACGCCGCGCAGCCGCCTACTACTCAAATCTCGGAGAAATGATGGTCACAAGACGCGAAGCAATGGTCTCGAGCGCTGCGGCAGCAACCGGCGCGCTTTTGCTAAGCCGCTCGGCGCAGGCTCGGGAGGCCGATCGCGGCGGAGCCGGTTGGGACAAGTCTTACAGCGGCGGAGCCGTAGACGCTCCGGCCCAAGCGCCAGGGCAACCCGGAGGGGATTACACGCCAACCATTACGCCCGGCGGTGCCACCCTACCGTTCAAGGTGGTCGAGGGCGTCAAGATCTTCCACCTGCGAGCCGAAGAGGTGGAGCACGAGTTCGCTCCCGGCCTGAAGGCTACTTGCTGGGGCTACAACGGGCGCGTGCACGGCCCGACCATCGAGGCAGTCGAAGGCGATCGAGTACGCTTTTACGTCACCAACAAACTGAACGCACCGACCACGATCCATTGGCACGGTGTGTTCCTGCCGAACGGCATGGACGGCGTCGGCGGCCTCACGCAGCGGACGATCCAGCCCGGTGAGACCTTCAAGTACGAGTGGACCTTCCGGCAGCACGGAACGTTCATGTACCACTCTCACCACGACGAGATGACGCAAATGGCGCTCGGCATGGTGCGCATGATCGTCGTGCATCCTCGCCGTCCAGCAGTCGGCTACCGCGTCGACAGAGACTTCGTCGTTCAGCTGAGTGAGTGGCGCATCGATCCGGGCACCTCGCGACCCGACCCCAACGAGATGACCGATTTCAATGTGCTGACCATGAACGCCAAGGTGTTTCCAGGCACGGCACCGTTGGTTTGCAAGAAGGGTGATCGGGTTCGGATCCGGTTCGGCAACTTGAGTGCGATGGACCATCACCCCATCCATCTGCACGGGCACTACTTCAAAGTCGTGGCCACCGACGGCGGGCGGCTGCCCGTTTCTGCACGATGGCCGGAAACCACGGTGCTCGTTCCTACCGGCAGCACGCGCGATGTCGAGCTCATCGCGGATGCACCCGGTGACTGGCCGCTGCATTGTCACATGAGCCACCATGTGATGAACCAGATGGGTCATCAGATCCCAAACATGATCGGCGTGAAACCCGGCAATCTCGACCAGCAGGTTCGGCCGCTGCTGCCGGGCTACATGACCATGGGCCAAGACGGCATGGGCGACATGGGTGACATGGGCATGCCCGTGCCCAAGAACAGCATTCCGATGGTCGGCGGCAAAGGCCCGTTCGACTACATCACGATGGGCGGCATGTTTACGCTCTTCAAGGTGCGCGAAGAGCTAGCGGACCGAAACGTCGACCCGGGTTGGTATCAGCACCCGAAAGGCACCGTGGCAGACGCGGCCAGCGCCGCCGAGCTCAAGCGCGACGGTGTCGAGATTTGAACCTTGGAGATGGAGGACCCGATGTTTTTCAAAATGAACATACTTTCTCGCACTACTTTGCTGTTTTCACTGCTGGCCTTCGCCGCCTCGTGCGCGTCGACCGAGCTCTCGATACCGAGCACGCATCCGGGCAATCCGGGTGCACCAGCCGGCCAGGTGGCGTTGGCCTCCCCGCTTCTGGGGACACTCGGCGCAGCGGAGAGCTCGAGCGCGCCCGAGCAAGCCGCCCCGCAGGAACACTCGCATGAGCATGCGACGATCTACACGTGCCCCATGCACCCAGAAATCATTCGCGACAAGCCGGGTAGCTGCCCGATTTGCGGAATGAAGCTCGTACCCAAGAAAGAAAGCAAGTGAGGCGGGTCTGGCTATTGGTTTTGGGAGTCGCGGTAACGGGCTGTGGCGCTGGCGCGGTCGATTACTCGACCCTCAAGAGCGCGGCTGAAGCTCGACAACGGCAAGCGGGAATGACGGACCCCGCGACTCAGCGAGCCGTACGAGATATTTTGGCTCGGCCACTGGACGCGCAAGCAGTATCTCAGCTCACGCTCTTGAACAATCGCGGAGCGCGCGCACTGGTTGAAGAGCTCAACGTTGCGAAGGCCAACCTCGCCAGAGCGAGGCGCCCGCCGAATCCGATCCTGCAGGGCGCCATGCGCTTCCACAGCGGTGACCGTCCCGCCATCGACCTGGATGCGGTGATCAGCGTTACTGACCTCTTGTTGCTCGCGGCTCGGTCAGGCGCGGCCGAATCGGAGGTGGAAGCCGCCAAGCTGAGCGCGGTCGGCAACGTGCTCGATCTTTCGTTTGAAGCGCGCCGCGCTTTCTTCGAGTACCAGGCGGCGCTGCAGACGCTGGAGCTGCGCGGGAACGTGGTCGACGCCTTCGCGGCTTCGAGCGATGCCATCCAGCGCCTGCGGGATGCCGGCAACACCACCGAGCTCGCGGTGGCGAACGAGCGAGCCGCATTGGCCGACGCGCGGGTCAAGCTACAACGCGGCCAGCTCAGGGTCGGAGCCGCTCGAGAGCGACTCAACGGGCTGATGGGCCTCTCGGGCCGGGATACGCGATGGAAGACGGAGGTGCGGCTTCCCGAGGTACCGCGCGCCGAGCTCGACGTGAAGGACTTGGAGTCGGAAGCGGTCCGCCGCAGTCTGGATCTGGAGCTTGCCAAGCAACGCTTTGCAGCCGCCGCCAAGCGCGCCAATCTGTCGCGCGCAGCTGGCTTCATTCCAGAGGTGCGCGCCGGTGTTTCCGCCGAAAGGCACGAGTCCTGGGGAGTAGGCCCCGCCGTCGAGGTGCAAGTGCCGCTCTTCTATCAGGGGCAAGGTGAGGTAGGCGTCGCCGAGGCTGAGCGACGCCAGGAGGAGAACGTCTACACCGACACCGCCGTGCGCTTGCGTGCCGCCGCTCGAGTCGCCGCCGCAGAGCTCGCGGCAGCGCGAGATCGAGTCCTGTATTCGCGCGGCGTAGTGATGCCGCTTCGGCAAAAGGTGATCGAAGAAACGCAGCTTCAATACAACGCCATGCTGGTTGGTGTGTTCCAGCTACTCCAGGCCAAGCGCGAACAGATCGAAGCTGGCGCAACGTACATCGATCAGCTGCGAGAGTATTGGACGGCTCGCAGCAACGTGGAACAGCTGCTCGCCGGGCGCATGCCAGAGGCGCCCGCGCACAAAAACGGCCCGGCAGCCGACGGAGCCGCGACCACGGGCGAGTAGTGGTTCATGAGGCGGAACGCCACACGCATCATTGCAACATCCCCTCACGGCATCGCCGCTCACGGCCGTATTCCAGGCAGAGACCCGCATTGGCTTGATCTTTCTCGCAGGTGAAGGGTCCAAACAGGATTTGGTTGCGTTCGCAACCACTTGCCCGTACAAGCAAGTCGATGGGGCACTTGAGAGCGCTAGCGTCGAAACCGACCAAAGAGACGGCGGCCGATTCCGACGTCGGCCGTCTGAAATTCTTGGTCCAAGGCTTTGCGAGCACGTTCGGCCTCCTCGTCACTAAGCAGACGCCCTGCGGCCTCCCGATCTCTCCCTCTCACGCGCATTGCCTCAT
>Ga0164241_10005494_pt1 | contig 11851 bp, 8 predicted proteins | sample OricomyardsoilBY_FD_108780 | JGI IMG/M metagenome (GOLD analysis project Ga0164241, IMG submission 108780) | Backyard soil microbial communities from Emeryville, California, USA - Original compost - Back yard soil (BY) | ecosystem: Environmental > Terrestrial > Soil > Unclassified | place: USA... | reverse complement strand
TTCCGGCTGCTCAAAATTTTCAATAGCGGGTAATGCAACCTTGTCGGGCTGATTATTTTTAACTGCATTTAAGATACGATCGCGGCTGCTCATGCTTTCTTGTTCTTTAAATACCAATCGCGGAAAGATTCTTTTGGAGGAACAGGCATTTCCCGTTGCTTGTACCAGGGATTGAATTTGTTATTCACAACGAAAGGAAAATGCTTCATTATCCATCTTCCGATTTTTCCCGAAGCGCGATACGTTGCCGGGCTGGATAAAACAGAACTCATTGCTTTTACACCAACACTCTTCTCTGTGTTCACATTTCCTTCCTTCACGATTACCTGTCGCCATTTATATAACTGATCATGAATGTCAATTTTCACGGGACAAACATTACTGCACGATCCGCATAATGTGGAAGCGAAGGGAAGATCGGCATACTTCTTCATATCCAGGTTAGGAGCGAGGATAGAACCAATCGGTCCTGCAATAGCAGTATGATAACTATGTCCGCCACTTCTCCGATACACCGGACAGGTATTCATGCACGCACCACAGCGAATACACTTCAACGCATTTCGAAAATCGGGTCTTCCTAAATGAACACTTCTTCCATTGTCTACGAGAATAATATGAATTGCTTTTCCCTCTCTTGGTTTTTTGAAATGACTGGAATAAGTGGTTACCGGCTGACCGGTAGCACTTCTCGCCAGAATCCGTAGAAATACTCCCAGGTGTTTTCGTTGCGGAATAATTTTTTCAATACCCATTGAAGCAATGTGTACCTCCGCGAGATGCGCGCCCATGTCTGCGTTGCCCTCATTCGTGCAGACAACAAACTCACCGGTTTCTGCAATGGCAAAGTTTACACCTGTGAGCGCTACTTTTCGTGTAAGAAATTTTTCACGCAAATGAAGTCGCGCGGCATGTGTCAGGAATTGCGGATCTGCGTTTCCTTTTGGAGTGCCGAGATGTTCGTGAAACAATTCACCGATTTCTTCTTTCTTTTTGTGAATGCAGGGAAGTACAATGTGACTGGGTGGCTCTTTGGCTAATTGAACTACGCGTTCCCCTAGATCGGAATCCACGACATCAATTCCGTTTTGTTCCAGGTATTCATTCAGATGGCATTCTTCAGTGAGCATGGATTTACTCTTCACCATCTGGGTGACGCCTTGTTGCTTTATCAATGATAGAACAATTTCATTGTGTTCTTGTGCATCGGCAGCCCAATGAACAATCATGCCATTTGCACTTGCATTCGCTTCAAACCGAATGAGGTATTCGTTTAAATTAGAAAGTACATTATTCTTGATTTGTGAAGCCGTCTCTCTCAGTTGTTCCCATTCAGGTAACGCGTGCGACATGCGATCGCGTTTGGTTCGTACCCACCACAACGTTTCATCGTGCCAGTCCACCCGCGCTTCATCGGCATTGAATTTCTCCGCAAGCTCTGAATGACTTTTCATTTATGAGATATATTATCAAGTAAGTTAACTTTATTCACTATTAACTGATAACGATTAACTTTTAACTGAATTAAGTATTTCAGCAATGTGCTTCACTTTCACCTTACTTTTTTGTCTTCTTAAAATTCCTTCCAGGTGCATCAGGCAACTCATGTCGCCACCAGTAATGAATTCAGCATCGTTTTGAACATGATCTGTGATTCGATCTTTTCCCATCTTCACACTTACAGCCTCTTCTGTTACACAAAATGTTCCACCAAAACCACAACACTCATCCTTACGATTAAGATCAACAAGTGTAAGACCATTCACCATGCGTAATAGTTTTTCTGGTTTGGAGAAAGGTGCCGCTGTCAATTCAGTCATTTGAGATAAGTGCAATCCTCTTTGACCGTGACAACTTTGATGCAATCCTACTTTGTGTGGAAATGATGCGGTAAGATTCTTAACATGGAGAACATCGGTAAGAAATTCGGTGAGTTCATAAATCTTTTTTCGAATGTTGGTCGCTTCATTTTCCTGAGTCTCGTCATGCAAATGATCTTTTATATGCAGAGTACAACTTCCCGAGGGACAAACAATGTAATCGAAGTCTTTAAAATTTTTAATGAATAACGAATTGCAATCGGGGGTGAGGTGTTCAAATCCTGAATTCGCCATAGGTTGTCCGCAACAAGTTTGCTGAAGCGGATATTCCACTTCAACTCCAAGCTTGTTTAGCAATTGCAGAGTAGCAATACCGACTTGTGGATAAAACTGGTCTACATAACAGGGAAGAAAGAGTGCGACCTTCATAAACTCATGAGATGCGCATCTCCGTAAGCATTCAGTTCAATGAGATCAGTGGGAACGCTTTTGGTATTCCAGTGCTGATGGAGTACCAATGCAGCTCCCAATGCTGAAGCCTGAGCGACAGAAGCGCCATACACTTTTAAATCCGGAAAAGCTGCAGCCAACAGATTCATGTAGATTGGGTTCTTGCTAAAACCACCATCTACAAATATGCGATTGACAGAGGTCATTTTCAACACCAGTTGTGTAGAAATTGCCTGCTGATTGATGATATCGATAATTAATTGATGATAAGCTTCTTCAGCGGAATGGAAGGAGCTTAGTTTTCGTTGAATGAATGCCGAAGGTTGTGTTCCTCCGTGAAACTCCTCTTCTGATAATGGATTGGTCTGCTTCTTTAAACTTAACGCCATGGCTTCGTTGAAATCGGCATTTTTATAGAAGTCGTCTTTCTGATGAAAGTAAGATGCAATTCGCTTTATTTGCTCTTCGTGTTCATGACCAGCAAATAGTCTTGCTGCCTTGACTGGTTTGCCTTCGTAGCTAAGATAGCAGAGGCAATCTTTTTTTAACTCTTCATCTGTAAGCGGGGAATGATTAAACGGATTTAGGCTAATGCACCAGGTGCCCGTTGAGATAAGTATAAATGGATCTTTAAAGCTTTTCAAATATGGAATCAGTGCGGCAGAGCTGTCGTGTAGACCGATTCCCGTTGAAATATTTTTTTCGTTAAAAGAAATAGTCTGGGTTTCGTCAGCTTGTAGAATAGGAGGAAGGTGATCGATCAAATTCTCTTTTGTAACCCATTCGTGATAGTGGTTCTTCTCAAAATCCCAAAGATGAGTGTGACAGCCGATACTGGTGATATCGGAACTTGCTTTTCTGGTTAGCGCATAACTGATGTATTGAGGAAGATGTAATGAGTACTTTATTTTTTTAAATGTCTCTGGACTGGTATAACGAATCCAATAAAGCTGTAGGCCGGAATTGAGATTTCCTAATACCGGAGAAGCTGTAATCTTTGGAAGATCATTTCCGTAATCTAAATAGAATTGCTTTTGTAATTCCTCTGGAAATGGTTTGAGGTAATTATAAAGCGGTGTTACAGCTGTTCCGTTCTCATCGATGTTTACGAAACTGGCGCCATGGGCAGAGATTGAAATGGCTTTTATATCAAATTCAGTTAGTTGAAGAACCTCGTTTAAGGAATCCTTTACCCATTGAGTTAAGACATTGACATCTTCACACTCAAAGCCGTCTTCATCTTTGGTTTCCTTTAGATGTGTTTCCTTTTCATAGCGGATATGATAATCCTCATCAAAAAGAAAAATCTTCTTGTTGGTACGACCGACATCGAATACTGCTATAACATTAATTGACATGTAAAACTAGATTCAGGATTCTTGATGCTGGTTGTTAGAGACCTGTAGCTACTGTTTTTGCTCCGCGTTCAGTGATTAATTGCTTTCTTATGGTAAGATCACGATACAATTGAAGTGGTTGTACCGCTCCACCGGATTGTATCCTTGCTTCAGCAACCAATGGACGAACATCGGTACGGTAGGCTTGTTGTAAAATCTCCTGTGCTTTGGCAACATCATTTGATTCCTGTGCCCGATTCAATTCTCTCCGATCTACCAGTAATGCCTGTGTATAAGCAATCTTAATCGCTTCCACGGATTGCAGTAAGTCTTCCAGCGGATCTTTCACATTGTGCGATGCATCGATCATCCATCCTAAATCGGTAGCATGATTCATACCACGTGAGTCCATTCCTTCAACCAGCTCATTAAAAATCAGGAACAATTGATACGGATTAATGCTCCCAACGGTAAGATCATCATCACCATACTTGGAGTCATTAAAGTGAAATCCCCCCAGTTTCTTTTCCATTAGTAGTAATGAAACAATCTGTTCGATGTTTGCATTTGGTAAATGATGTCCTAGATCAACCAGCGTGTAGGCTTTAGGTCCTAACTTATTTGCATATAATAATGATTGACCCCAATCTCCTACAGTCATTGAATAGAAGTTTGGCTCGAAGGCTTTGTACTCCACAAACATTTTCCAGTTGGAGGGAAGTGCGGCATAAATTTCCTGAAGTCCTTCCAGTGTACGCTCAAATGCCTTCCTGAAGTTCAGTTGCCCTGGGAAACAGGAGCCATCCGATAACCAAACTGTTAATGAATTTGATCCAAGTGCTTTTCCGTATTTGATTACTTCAATATTGTGATCGATTGCCTGGCTTCGAACTTTGTTATTTACATGTTGCAACGAGCCGAACTTGTAACTATGTTTTTGTCCGGGTTGATCCTGAAAAGTGTTGGAGTTCACGGCATCAAATGCCAGACCATGTTCAGCCGCGAGTGCTTTTATCTTTCGTGTGCTGGTTGGAATATCCCAGGGAATGTGAAGCGAGATGGCACCACTGGATTGATTCAATGAATGCAATAAGCCTACATCTTCTATTTTCTCTTCGAGATTTCTGGGTTCACCGCCACCTGAAAATCTTCCGAAACGTGTGCCTCCCGTACCCAACGCCCAACTGGGAATGGCAATCTGAAAGTCAGATAGCTTTTTAATGACTTTTGCAGCATTCGGTATTTCAGATGAAAGCTGAGTAAGTTTCTTGCGCTGCTTCGCAGCTAATTTATCGTTATGGTTCTGGATTTTTTCTTTCTGTATTCTCATAGCTGGTTTTTTTTGTCACTAAGTCACAAAGTCACTATTGTAATGTAAAAAGAATTTTATTGTGTCTTAGTGTCTTTGTGGCTAATACGTTATTTCAAATAAAACACTTCTTTTAATGAAATACTCACCGGTGAGTTGTCTTCATTAGTTTCCATGATGTCTTTCATGTAGGCCCACCACTTCTTCATTACCGGATGAGCCGGAAGTTCGCTCATTTTTTGTTCCTCACTCACCTGCAGGACTCCGAAGAGTGAATTAGTTTCTTCGTCAAGGTATATTGAATATTCCGAGACACCTGTTTCTTTTAACAAATCTTTCAACTCAGGCCAAATGGTATCATGTCTGCGTTTATATTCTTCTTCCTTACCAGGATGAAGTTTCATTTTGAATGCCATGCGTTGCATGTGTTGCGAGTTAATAGTCAAAAGTTAATAGTGATTGAATGGTTCTCATTTAATTTAGTAGTTTACGTTTAATGTGGTTTGCGTTACTATTAACAATTAACTGATAACTTTTAACTACTAATTAACTACCTCACAAAAGCCATAGCCACCCCACCATCCACATTCAATACATTGCCGGTTGATTTATGCAATAATCCTCCTACAAAAGCGAAACAGGCATTAGCAATATCTTCCGGTAAAATGATTTCATTTAGCAACGTACGCTTCGCATAAAAGGCAGGAAGCTCTTCTACCTTCACTCCGTATGCTTTTGCTCTTCCTTCTGCCCATGCACCTTCCCAGATTTTGCTATCAGAAATTACTGCATCTGGATTCACCACGTTTACACGAATGTGATCAGCGCCCAACTCTGCTGCGTTCAATCTGCTTAGATGTAACTGTGCTGCTTTCGCAGAACCATATCCTGCGTTATTGGGTCCGCTTACCAATGCGTTCTTACTTACAATATTGATCACATCACCACCGATGTCCTGCTTGCGCATGATCTCTACACCAGCTTGTGTCACCAGGAATTGCCCCTTTACTAAAATGTCATAAAGGAAATCCCAATCCTTTTCGGTATGATCCTGTATGGACTTTGAAATAGAGATACCTGCACAGTTCACAACAATATCTACTCCGCCAAAAGCAAGAGCACTGGATTCAAAAGCCTTCTTGATTTGGTCTGCATTGGTTACATCCAATAGGGCAGAAGCGTATGCATCCTTACCAAATTGCTTTTTGAATTCTTCCTCTGCTTTCTTTAGTCGATCGGAATCATTGTCATTGATAATCACACATCCACCTTCTTCTGCGAATTTCTTTGCGATCGCTTTTCCTATACCACCTGCGCTGCCAGTAATCAATGCGATTTTCCCAGTCAACGGTTTAGGTTTTGGCATACGTTGCAGCTTGGCTTCTTCCAATAACCAATACTCTATATTAAATGCTTCCTGTCGTGGTAACGAGGTGTATTCTGAAATCGCTTCAGCACCCTTCATTACATTAATCGCGTTAATATAAAACTCAGATGCTACCCGCGCGGTTTGTTTGTCTTTCGAAAAGGTAAACATTCCGACACCCGGATATAGAATCACCACAGGGTTTGTATCTCGTACAGTTGGACTGTTAGGATGCTTACAGCTTTCATAATAGTCTTTGTACATTTTTCGATACGCTTCAAAAGCAGAAACCAACCGCTCTTTGATTGCCTTTGAATCTTTCAGGTCTTCATCAGGTTTCAGATCTACTACCAACGGACTGATCTTGGTTCTTAGAAAATGATCAGGACAACTGGTGCCCATGGGAGCAAGTTTTGCAAGATCGTTTGAGTTGGTGAATTCCAACACCCGATCATCGTCAGTAAAATGACCAACCATTCGATTATAGCTCGAACATAATCCTCTCAGGATGGGGGCAAGCAATGAAGCTTGATTTAGCCGCTCTTCTTTTTTTAACGACTGAATTTTTGCTCCACCAAAAACGGGTCTTTTCTTACCGTAATTCTTTTCCAGGTATTCGGCACATTGTTCAATTACTTCTAATGTGTTGATGTAACTTTCATAAGCAGTATCTCCCCAGGTAAACAATCCATGTGAACCCAGCATGATTCCCTTAATGCCAGGATTTTCATCTAAGCATTGTTTCAGTTTTAATCCTAAATCAAAACCAGGGCGCTGCCATTCAACCCAACCGATTTTTCCATTAAATAATTCCTGCGTGATCTTCTTTCCATCTTTTGCAGCAGCAATGGCAATAGCTGCATCAGGATGTAAATGATCGATATGCTTGAAAGGAAGAAAGCCATGAAGAGGTGTATCAATGGAAGGTGCTTTGCTGGCGAGATCATAGATGCAATGATTAAACAACTCTACCATTTCATCTTCCTGTTCGATGCCGCGATAGATATTTTTCAATGCACGGAGACGATCAACATAAAGCGCAGCTAAGCCACTTCGCTTTAACGTACCAATATCGCCACCTGATCCTTTTACCCACATTACTTCGACTTCCTTTCCGGTTAACGGATCTTTAGCCATTGCCTTGCAGGAAGTATTACCGCCACCATAATTGGTTAATCGTAAATCAGCACCCAATAAATTGGAGCGATAGATTAATAATCCTACTTCGTCACCTTTTAATTCATCTGCTTTTTTTTCATCCCACAGGTAGCTGACGTGTTTGAAATTTTTATTTGACATTGTGTTCTTTATTTAAAACTTAATACTTTTGATAATCGATGCTGGATTCTTGATGCTGGTTGTTCGCTACCAGAATCCAGTATCCAGAATCACTTTAGTGAATTCCCCAATCCTACAATCAATACCGAAAGCATAATCGTAGCTATGCCAAGTGTAATCGTAGTCTTCGTTTTCTTACTCACATCTTTCCATTCTTTTAAAATGATTCCCCACACATTGGCAATGATGATAATGAATGCCATGTGAAGAATCCACGAACTGGCTCCGTTGCCCAGTTTACTTTCACCCATGCCATAAAAGAAGAACTGCAAGAACCAGGTCGTGCCGGCTAATGCAGAAAAGAAATAGTTGTTCGCTAAAGGAGTGGTTTCATTAGTGTAATCTCCAAATGTTTTGTTTCTGAAATTAAGAATCATACACCATATGAAATTAGTTGCCAATCCTCCCCAAAGTAATACTACATAGGTGACGTTATTTTGATATAACGGATTGGATCCATTGGCAACGGCCATTTCTGCCATAGGTTTGCCAACCTCAATTCCAAAGTTGAAGCAAGAGCTGAGAATTCCCGAAGTAATAGCAACCATCAATCCTTTTGTCATATTGAATTCGGCAACACTCTTTTTCTTTTCAGCATCTGATAATTCTTTTTCTTTCAACATCCCTGCACGACCACAGATATAAATTCCCAGAAGACAAACACCTACTCCAAGCAAAACAATTTGTCCCCAGGTGGAAGTGATCATGTCAGAGAAACTGGTTTTACCTTCGGTAGGAGAGAAGTTATAATAGATCGATGGAACCAATGCTCCAAATGCAGAACAAAATCCGAGCACCACCGAATTTCCCAGGGACATTCCAAGGTAACGAACTCCTAAGCCGTAAGTCAACCCACCTATTCCCCAGAGTACTCCAAAGATGATGGTCCAGAGAATAACATCGGAAGAAGAGGCTTTTATGATTTCAGAGAATCCGGGTAATGTAATCCATGCTGCCAAAGGAGGTACGATGAGCCATGAGAACACTCCGCCCACAATCCAATAGCTCTCCCACGACCAGTTTTTTACTTTTTTAAATGGAATGTAAAAACTGCCGGAAGCAAAGCCCCCGATAAAGTGAAAGATAACGCCTAAAATGATTTGCATAGAATTTGAAGTAAAATTAGGTCTGTTTGGTTCTTAACCATCCTGCACCTTCATGAATGCACAAGTTCATTAAGGTACAAATTAGGATTGGGCTATAAAAAAGAAGCACTCCGCTGATGGGAGTGCTTCACAATCATAAGGTTCTAAATCCAGGTAATTTATAAAGGCTGTGCAGGCTTTGTTTCTGCTACGGTATTGCGAAACACTGTTTCTACCATTTGTACAATAGTTTGATTGTCTTTTGCCTGCGGATTTTTAAAGACAAAGTACACATCATGCTGGCCTTCTGTTGCCTGGATATTCGTATTGATAACAATTGACATCAGTCTTCGCAGCATGCTGAAATCAAAGCCGGCTGCCTGTTGCGGCCTTTTCGCTGCTGGTTTCTTTGTGTCATTCTTTTTGTTGGCATTGTTGTTATTGGCCGCCATCATGCGCTGAAAGTTTACATCTTTAGGTACGATCTGCTCTGTCTGCCCAATGATTGGTCCGTCAGGACTGTCGAGGTGAATTTCAATTGTTCCACCTACGGCACCCACACGTGGTTGTGCCTGCACTACGAATTCAACTTGCTTGATGTCAGTAAAGTCGATGCCTTTGTATCCGATATACGATCCCGGTCCGACCATACTGAATGAACGGCTTGGAGTAATCATCACCACAGTTCCTTTAGAAAAATCAGCAGCCTCCGGATCAAGCGCGGGATTCCGTAGCGCAATGATCTTCTCTGAAGTAATCGAACTCAGTTGATTGCTTCCTTTGTCTTTGTAAGCTGCGCGTAAAAGATACCCACCTTTGCCGTTATCACCTTGAGGAGTGGTGGTTGAAAAGTTTCCGGTTAACGGAATAGTTTTAACGTCTGGCTTTTTATCTCCTAAAGTCATGATGTAGGCCACCATGGTAGCAGCATCCTGAGGTGAAATGTTAGGGTGAGCGCTCATGGCATGATCCGCCCATACACCGCTTCCTCCGGTAATGATCTTAGCGGCAATGCGTTCCTGGGAAGCTGCATCATTTTTGTATTTTTTAGCTACGTCAATATAGCTTGGTCCAACGGATGTTTTATCAATCATGTGACACGAACGACAATCACTTTTATTGATCAGATTCAATCCGGTTGAGAACTCTGTCCATTCATCGCTGCTTCTATGGTTTTGGGAGATCTCAATGATATCAAATCCTTGCGGAGCGTAATCAAAGTTTACGGCTACTTCATCGGATGGAATTTTTCCATCCGATGTGCTGCCATCTTCTTTGTCATTCACAGTAATCGTATAGTCAATTGAACTCTTATCGAAAAAGAACGTCTTGTTTCCTTTGGAAATATCCAGTGCAACTACCGGTGGTTCATTTCCTGCTTTTACCTGTAATGCCTGCGTGTTCTTTTCGCCTTTGGTGTCTGTAACAGTGAAAAGCACATCATAAACTCCGGCATCATTGAAAGTAAATTGCGGATTGGCCTCGGTTAGTGTTTGTACCGACTTGTTTTCTTTTTTAATACTCCACTCATATTTCAGTGCGCCTTTGTCGTAGTTATCATAATCATCTGTGCCTTCGGATGAGAAGGTTACGGAGAGAGGCGTAGCACCAGCTGCCTTATCAACAGTTGCCTTTACCACTGGTTTGCGATTGCCTGAATTATATTGGATGCGAACAATCTGCGCATTCTCATTTCCTCTGAACCAGGCTGATCCATATTCAAGTACATATAAATCACCCTCCGGACCGAACTTCATGTCAATGGCACTACTAAAATTCTCATTCGGTAAAAATTTCTCCATGGATTTATAATCACCGTTTTCATCCATAGTGATGGACATGATCCAGCCTCGCATGAATTCAGTAGCGAGCCACTTTCCTTCATAATAAGAAGGGAAAGCTCCTTTCTTGTCTTTGAAATCTGCTTTACGAAATACAGGTCCACCTGTCGCGCTTCGTCCTGAACTTCCTACTAATGGAAACTCCTCTGAAGTAGAATAAGGATAATAGATGAAGGCCTTTACGGGCAATGGTAAATCTTTTAAGCCGGTATTATTAGGTGAATTGTTAACTGGTTTTGCCGGATCAAATTTTGCACCGACCTCATTGGTGGCATAGTTAAACATTGCATACGGTTTATTATCACCAATGAGATAAGGCCAGCCGAAGAAGCCTGCTTTCTTTGCCTGATTGAATTCATCGTACCCTTTTGGCCCGATAATAGAATCTTTAGATGCATCTGGACCTACTTCTCCCCAATAAATGAAATCAGTTTTACTATCCACCGATACACGCCATGGATTACGATGCCCCATCGTGTAAATCTCCGGTTTGGTTTTTTCTGTTCCTTCAGGGAATAAGTTGCCTTTTGGAATAGTGTACGTACCATCGTCTTCCGGATGAATGCGCAGAATTTTTCCTCTTAGATCATTGGTGCTTCCTGCTGTGCGCTGATCGTCCCAGCTTGAACGACCTTCGCGTTCATCCAGTCCCGAAGTACCTGCGGTCGGATTGCCTGTATTATTACCTGTAGTAAGAAAAAGATTTCCTTCTTTATCCCAGGCCATGCCACCACCGGTGTGACAACATACCTCACGTTGTGTTGGAACTTCCAATACAATCTTTTTAGTGGAAGCATAAAGTGAATCTCCATGCAATTCCCAGCGGGCCAGCACATGTTGTATTTTATCTGGGTCGGCATAGTACATATAGATCCAATGATTCTTTGTAAAGTCGGGATGAACAGCCAACCCCATCAGTCCTTCCTCTGCTTCACGCACATCGCCTTCTTTACTGGTGTATTTTGTATTCACCGGAATAGTTGCAATGATCTTTACTTCCTTTGTCTTCTCATCGAATGATTTCAAATTTCCTTTCCGTTCTATCCACAATACTCGTCCGTCAGGAAGAAAGTCAAGGACCATTGGCTCATCCAGTTTGCCAGGTTCAGTGAGTACAGTAACAGAGAACCGATTTTCTTCCGGAATGCTACCGTCATCAACGGCTTCATCTTTGGGTTTGCAGGAGAAGAAAAGGACAATCATTGTTAAAGCAATGAAATGCCGATGAAAGGGATAAGTGATCTTCATGAATGGTAGAGTTAGACTGCGCTAAAGATGTGTATTTTGTACACATTTACAAATTGC
>Ga0164241_10005493_pt1 | contig 11852 bp, 11 predicted proteins | sample OricomyardsoilBY_FD_108780 | JGI IMG/M metagenome (GOLD analysis project Ga0164241, IMG submission 108780) | Backyard soil microbial communities from Emeryville, California, USA - Original compost - Back yard soil (BY) | ecosystem: Environmental > Terrestrial > Soil > Unclassified | place: USA... | reverse complement strand
CTACGCCGTGGCATCGCGATCCGTTGGCGGAACTCGCAGCGGCATGCCGCAAGGAAGGCATCCGGCTCGGCTTTTATTATTCCGAAGCGCAGGACTGGCATCACCCCGGCGGCGCGGCGGCGAACAAGCATCCCGCCGCCGACGTGGACAAACAACATCACTGGGACAAGGCGCAACACGGCAGCATGGACGATTACATCAAAAACGTGGCCGTGCCGCAGGTGAAGGAGTTGTTGACCGATTATGGGCCGGGCGTGCCGGCGGTTCTGTGGTTCGACACGCCGGTCGGCATGACGCCGGAACGCGCGGAACAATTTCTGCCGCTGTTGAAATTGCAGCCGGATCTCATCATCAACAACCGGCTGGATTCGCATCACGCGATTGGCGATTACCAGACGCCGGAACAGAAAATACCCGCCAACGGTCTGGATGGCGACTGGGAAACGTGCATGACCATCAACAGCACCTGGGGCTACAAGAGTTTTGATTTCAACTGGAAAAGCGCGGAAACACTCATCCGCAACCTGGTGGACATCGCCAGCAAAGGCGGAAATTATCTGCTCAACGTCGGCCCAACCAGCACGGGTATCATTCCGCAACCGGAAGTTAAACGGCTTCAACAAGTCGGCCGATGGATGAAAGTGAACGGCGCGGCAATTTACGGCACGACGCGCAGCCCGTTGAAATCGCAGCCGGCGTGGGGCCGCGTCACGCAGAGGGGCGACACCCTTTACCTGCATGTTTTTGACTGGCCGAAGGATGGCAGGCTGCTGGTGCCGGGCTTGAAAAATAAAATCGCCAAAGCATATTTGCTGCAATCCAACTGGCTTGGCTGGCATAAAAGTTTGACTGGGGAAACAAACGTGGATGGAGTGACGGTGACCGTGCCAAAGAATGCCCCGGATACAATTTCTTCGACGATTGTTTTGAAACTTGCCGCTGCGCCGGCCGTGGATTGAAGCGGGCGCGAACCGATCTATTTCACTTGGTCACGTCTCAATCAATCCCGGTGTTTTAAGATCAAGGTTGCCGCGAAGAAAATCAGCGGCAGCGGACGGTTTCGTTTGCACGGCCTCGTCTTGCAACCGGTGACTTCGCCCTGATTGACCGGCCCGGCGGATAGAACAAATGTTCAGTGGCGGAACGGCCTGGATTGCGGCGATGATATGCAGAATGTGTCCCTGTCCGAGAAGCCCTTACACCCGACGCTTGAAGCTTATGTTGCCGGCGTTGGTGTGGTTGTGCCTGACTGCCATCACTTCAGCGCTGGCGGGGGAACGCGTGACGCTCAACTTCGATCCTGACTGGAAATTCATCAAGGCCGATCCGACGAACGCCTTTTGCGCCACGCTCGATGACCATGACTGGACTTCGGTTTCTCTGCCGCATACTTACAACGATACGGATACGTTTGATGATTTTTCGCTGCCGGGGCATCGCGGTGAACAGAACCAATGGGGCGGCCGCACCTGGTATCGGAAGTCGTTCACACTGCCCCAGTCGTATGCGGGCAAAAAAATTTACATCGAGTTCGAAGCGGCGCGGCAGGTGGCGGAAGTTTATTTGAACGGCCATTTTCTCGGCGTCAGCAAGACGGGCTTCATCCCGTTCGGTTTCGACCTGACCCCGTGGTTGCGCTACGACGCGCCGAATGTTTTGGCGGTGATGTGCGACAATCGGTTCATGAAAGATCCACTGGCCGATGAAGGCGCGAACGGCGACCCGCCGCTCTCGGAAATTTCCGCCCGGGTGAACGCCGCGATACCCGATGACGTTGACCAGCTTCAGGCAAACCAGATTCCCTGGAACAATCCGCACTGGCATCCGGCGCATGGCGGCCTCTACCGGAACGTCTATGTGCAAGTCACCGATCCGCTGCACATTTCGCTGCCGCTTTACAGTTTTTTGCAGACGGCCGGGCCGTATGTTTATGCCACCGACATTTCCACCAATGCCGCGACAATTCACCTGGAAGTGCCGGTTGAAAATGGCCGCCGCTCAAATGAAAACGTCGAAGTCGCGGCGCAAATTTTAGATCGCGACGGCAAGGCCGTTTTGAATTTGAACCGGTCGGGCGCGGTCGCCGCCGGAGAAAATCAATCGTTCACGCTCGCCGGTGTTTTGAAAAACCCGCTGCTTTGGAATCCCGGTTCGCCTAATGTTTACCGCGTGATTTTGGCATTGCGTGTGAACGGTGAAACCGTTGATACGACGGCCGTGCCGCTAGGCATCCGCACGGTGCACTGGGATGTGAAGACCGGATTTTGGATCAACGGCGAACATTTGAAGTTGCACGGCTGGGGCCAGAAACCGACCGACGAATGGCCCGGCCTGGGCGCAGCCCAGCCGGACTGGCTGCATTATTACACGCTGGATTTAATGAAAGAGGCGGGCGGTAACTGGGTGCGCTGGGGACATTGCGCGGCCGGCCCGGCGATGATTTCATCCGGCGATCAACTGGGCATCATGGCCGAACAGCCGGGCGTGGACGGCGAGTCCGACACCGTGGGCGCGGCGTGGCAACTGCGGGCTTCGGCGTTCCGCGACATGATTATTTTCTTTCGCAATCATCCGTCCATCATGATCTGGGAGGGCGGCAATCAAAAGGTCACGCGCGAACACGCGCAGCAGTTGCACGACATTTTTGAAAAATACGATCCGACGGGCGGACGCGCCTTTGCCTTTCGACGAGCGGACAAGACGACTGGTTCGTTCATGGATGTGGACATCGGCACGGAAGGTGGCCGGCAATTGCCGCAACTGCCCGTTGTGGAAGGCGAATATGACCGCGAGGAATCACCGCGCCGCGTCTGGGATGATTTTTCACCGCCTAACTTTGGTTATCCCGAAGCGAAGGGGCAGTCGTATCAACTGACTTCGGAGCAATACGCGGTGAACGAAGTCAGCCAGTATGTCAGCAAACTGGGCGAACCCAATCATGCCGGCGGTGCGAACTGGATTTTTTCCGACTCGACCAGCGGCGGACGCGACGCGGCGGAAGTGGCCCGCGCCAGCGGCGAGGTGGACGGCGTGCGTCTGCCCAAGGAGGCGTATTACGTCTGCCAGACGATGTTCCGCAGCGATCCGCAAATCCACGTTATCGGCCATTGGAATTATCCCGCCGGAACGAAGAAAACTGTGTATGTCACCTCAAACTGTCAGGACGTGGAATTGTTCGTGAATGGCCGGTCGTTGGGTCACGGAAATAAATCCGACAACTATCTGTTCACGTTTGAAAATGTTTCCTGGGAGCCTGGCGAAATAAAGGCGGTGGCTTATGACGATGGCAAAGCCGTCGTTTCAGAAAGCAAACACACGGCCGGACCGCCGGTGGCGCTGCGGCTGACCTCGATTATCGGGCCGGATGGTTTTCAGGCCAATGGTTCGGATGTGGCGTTGGTGGATGTCGAGGCCGTGGATGCCAAGGGCGAACGCTGCCCGACATTCCAGCAACGGGTGGATTTTGACCTGTCGGGACCGGCCGTCTGGCGCGGCGGTTACAACAGCGGCAAAACCAATTCGATCAATCATACTTTTCTGGATTTGGAATGCGGCATCAACCGGGTCGCCTTGCGTTCCACGACGACGGCCGGATTGATCACGCTCACCGTTCGCGGCCAGGGACTGAAACCCGCCACCTTGGAACTGACGAGCAAACCGTTTGTCATCGAACACGGTTACGCGACGCAGTTGCCGCCGCTGCCGTCGCCGCCCAAGTTGGATCGGCTGGCTTTTGGCGACACGCAAAGCCCAAATGAAACCGGCCCAAAACTAAAACTGGGGCAATTTTTGTCGTCCTTTTCCTATTCCGGCCCGACAGCAACGGTGCGCGTGCAGCCGGGGGCGAAAAACGGGGCGAAAATTTATGCCGACCGCGATTACGTCTTCGATCATTTGCCGGCGGCGCTGGCCGGCAGCGACTGGGTGCAGACGGCGAACGCGGACAAACTTTACAGCGCGGTGGATCTGCTCGATTTCGCGGTGAAAACAAACGGCGTGGTGTATGTCGCGTATGACCGGCGCCTGCCAGATCCAGAGTGGTTGCAGCGCCAGTTTCGCCCCGTCGGCCTGGTTCTTTCAGTGAACGGACAGCCGATGAGCGTTTACGCGCGGCGTGTCCACGGCGGCGAAAGCCTCACGCTCGGTTCCAATGCGGAAATGTTGAAGCTCAAATCGTGCAACATGTATGTCGTTTTCCTGCGGGCGGGCGCGGCGGCGGTTCAGGCGATCCGGTAAAATATTTTCAAGCCTGATTCTTCTCCGAAAAATAGCGGTAGCGGTTCGCGCGATAAACCCACGCAAGAATTTCCGCGACCGCCGCATACAATTGAGCAGGCACCTCGCCCCCGACGCGGCCATGTTTGAAAAGCATCCGGGCGAGCGGTTTATTTTCAATAATTGGAACCTGATGCTGCCCGGCGATTTCGCGGATTTTTTTTGCGTTCAAGCGGATGCCCTTCGCGACGACTTTCGGGGCGCGCATGGTTTTGCGGTCATAGCGGAGGGCGATGGCGATATGGGTCGGGTTCGTCACCACGACATCCGCCGTGGGAATTTCCGCCAGCGACTTGGCCTTGCTGATGGCGCGCCGTTTTCTGCGCCTGGACTTGACCTGCTGGTTGCCTTCCGAACTCTTCATTTCATCCTTCAACTCCTGCTTGGTCATCATCAAGTCACGCTGCGTGCGCCAGAATTGGTAGGCGTAATCCGCCGCCGCAATGATGAGCAGGCCGAAACAAACGCGCAGGAAAATCCGCAGGCAGGTCTGGCCCAGAAATTCAGCCAGCCGTCCCACGCTGACCGCCGTGGTGAAAATCGGATCGCTCAAAACACTCCGAATCTCCGAATACGTCACCGCCAAAATGAAGGCAAATTTCACCAGGCTGATGGCGGTCGGCGCAAGCGAGCGGGCGGAAAAAAGTCGTTTGAATCCTTCGACTGGATTGACGCGGTTCCAGTCCGGGGCCAGCACTTCGGAAGCGGTGTTGAAACGGTTCTGAATTCCACCGGCAATCAATCCGGCCAGCGCGGTGGCCAGCGCGATTGGCCCGGTGCATTTCAGCAGGATCAGGACGCCGGAAACACCGTAGCCTTGCAATGAATTGGCCGTGATGCTGGTGTTTTGCAAATGGCTGAGCGTGAATGCCGTCGTGCCGACGAGCTGCTGCCAGATTTCCCGGCCGGCGAACGACAGCGCCGCGAGCGCGCCAAACAGCACGAACACGGTTTGCACCTCGGCGCTGCGGGCGATCTGGCCCTTTTTGATCGCGTCCTCCAGCTTGCGCGGTGTCGGCTGCTCGGTTTTTTCTCCGGTCTGCTCGGCCATGTTATTTTCCTGCGAGCATTTGCGCCACGGCCAGCAGGTCATTCGGCAGCCGGTGCAGATAATTGACCACGTATTGCGCCATAAGCTGCAAGCTAAACCCGAAAACGATCAGCCCGCCGGCGACGCGAAAGCCATACATTTCCGTGAAGATGTTCATTTGCGGCACGGCCCGGCTCAACATGGCAAACACCAGCGTGATGACGAATGAAGCCGCCATGACCGGCGCGGAAATTTGCAGCGCGAGGGTGAAAATCCGGCTCGTTTGAGCCACGATGGTTTCAAACAGGGCGTTGTTCAAGTGCGCGCCGCCGATGGGCAGCACGGTGTAGGTGCGCTCAAATCCGAGCAGCAGCCAATGATGCAGGTTGAGCGTCAGCATCACGACGGTGGCGAGAAAAAGCAGGATGGTTCCCGTAATTTGGGAGGATTGCTGGCTCATCGGATCCAGAATCGAAGCAAGGTTCAGGCCGATTTCCGAAGAGATGACATTGCCCGCCAGCTCGACCGTGTAAAAAATCACGCGCGTAACAAAGCCCAGCAGCAGGCCCACGCTCACTTCCTGGATCATCACGCCCAGCAGCGAAATAAAATCCAGCCGGCCCATCGGAAAGGCCGGCAGCAAAGGCGCGATCAACAGCGCCACCAAGGCTCCCACCGCCACCCGCATCGTGACGGGAAAATTCGCCATCGAAAAAAACGGCAGCACGAGCAGGAAGGCGCTGGCGCGCATAAAAACCAGCAGCCAGTTGTAATAATTTATCTCCATGATTCACGCGGTGATTCAATGGATCATTTGCGGCATTTTTTGGATGACGCTCGTGGTGAATTCGATGAGCGACCGCACGATCCACGGCAGCAACAGCAGCAGAACGCCGATGACCGCCAGCGCCTTGGGCACAAAGGCCAGGGTTTGTTCGTGAATGGTCGTGACGGCTTGAAACAGGCTGATGGCCAGGCCGATGACCATGGCCGTGAGCAGAATCGGCGTGGCGATGGTCAGCGCCTGATAAATCATCGTCTTCAGCAATTCTACGGCGAATTCGGGATTCATGTTTTACATTCCAAAACTGCGGACGAGCGATTGCACCACCAGCGACCAGCCGTCCACGAGCACGAACAACAGCAATTTCAATGGCAGCGAAATCGTCATCGGCGGCATCATCATCATGCCCATGCTCATCAGCACCGTTGCCACCACGATGTCTATCAGGATGAACGGCACATAAATGAGAAAGCCCATCTGAAATGCCGTGCGCAGTTCGCTGATGATGAAAGACGGAATGACGACGCGCAACGGCAGCAGGTTCGGATCGGTCGGCGGCAATTTGGCCATCGAAACGAACAGCTCCACATCCTTCGGCCGCGTCTGTCGCAACATGAACGTGCGGACTTGCGCCGTTGCCCGATCCAATGCCTGCTGGTCGGAAATCTGATGCGCCTGATACGGCACGATGGCGTCGCGGCTGATGTTTTCCCAAACGGGGGCCATGACGAAATAAGTGATAAAAAGCGAAAGCCCGATAATGATCTGGCTGGCGGGCGTGCCCTGTAATTGCAGCGCGCTGCGCACAAATGAAAGCACGATGACCACGCGCGTGAAACAGGTCATCAACAAGAGGATCGAAGGCGCGAGCGTCAGGAGCGTGAGGAAGAATAAAACCTTGATCCCCATGTCCACGTTTTGCGGGCCGTTGTTGGCGCCGAGCGTGATGGAAACCGGGCCAAAACCGGTGACGGCATTGGTCTGCGCGGATGCGGTGGAACCGGTCAAGGCAAGCAACAACAGAAACAAGGCGGCGATTTTTAATCCGTTTTTCATTTGCCCTTGAGAACCTGTTTCAATGCTTCGGCGAACGATGGATTGGGAGCATTTTTTGCATCCGCGGCCGGCTCGTTTTCGGCGGCGGCAGGAAGATGACTCAACAGATTCACGCCGTTGGGCGATGAAGCGATCAGGAAACGTTCCTGTTCATAGCCCACGACATAAACCGCGTGACGGCCGCCGAGCGAACGCGTTTCAAGAACATTTAATTTTGGCGTCCGCCCGCGATGGATGGTGATCCGCTGCCAGTTTCTGAAGCACCACACGCCGCCGAAGAAAATACCAATGACGAGCACAAACGCGCCCAGAATGCGGATAAGTGAACCGGTGGGATCAGGCAACGGTGAAACAGCCGGCGAAATGGCGGTTGAGCTGGTGGTTTCAGCGAGGGCCGATTGCAAAATAAAAAGCGTGGAAACCAAGGCGGCTTTTGTGAGCGGCCTTTGGTTCATTCTCACATTTTTGATTTTGCCTTTCACGCCGCCACGGGGTTGCCGATGACCTCGGTGATTTTCACGCCAAACCGGTCTTCGATGACGACGACTTCGCCGCGGGCGATGAGCTTGCCGTTGATGCTCAGTTCAACGGGCGAATCGGCCGGCTTGTCGAGCTGGACTACCGAACCGATGTTCAAGTGAAGGACTTCGCGCATGGGCAACTGGCAGCCGCCCAGTTCAATGGTCAGGCTCACCGGCACATCAAGCACGATGTCCAGGTTGGCCGGAGTTTCAGCGGTGGCGTTCATGTCAGATTATTGCTGTTGATGGTGCTGGTGAGCTGCACGGCCCATTTCCCGGAGGAAGTTCCGGGGCGGCCGATAAATTTGGGAACATGGTTGAGCAGAAGCTGGACCTGCGCGGCGCAGCCGGGATCCAGCGCGAGCATGTCGCCGGCCTTGAGCCGCGTGATTTCGCCGGCGGACATTTTCAATCCCTGCCATTCGGCGATGATCGGCACCTTCACCTCGTCGAATTCCGAATTCCACTTGGGTTTGGCCGCCCGCGCGGGAGCCGCCTCCGATCCCGACATCGAAGGTGAAAGCAGACGCATGAGCGGTTCAACGGTCGCGTAGGGAAAAACAATTTGGATCGGCTCGGACTGTTCGCCGATGCCGCCGCTCAAGGTCAAGACCAGCATCGCCGTCTCCGGCGTGGATGTCTGCAGAAAACGGCTGTTGTTTTCATGGCCCAGCAGCGACGGGGCCAGGCCGCGCATTTCCGGCCAGTGATTGCACCATTCGTTGATGACGAGCGTCGCGACCTGGTCAATCAGGGCGATCTCGATTTCACTCAAATCCCGCGCCTGCGCCGGCGCCTGGCCCGGACCGCCCAGCAGCCGGTCCACCAGCGTCAAGCCGAGCATCGGCGGGATCACCAGCAGACCGACGCCCTTCAACGGATCAGTTTTGAACAGCGTGATGTGCATCGGGCTGGGCAGTTCCTCGATGAATTTTTGATAACCGGTGATCTGCACCTTGGAAAGTTGCAGGCTGAATTCCAGCCGCAAAAAAATCGCCAGCCGCGCGGCCAGCGAACGGATGAACTGCTCGTGACGTTGGCGGATGCGGCGCAATTCGCTGGGCGCAAGAAACCCGGACTGCCGGAAATCGTGCCCGCGAATTTCATCGGCCCGGCGGCTTTCGCGCACGCCTTTGGCCGTCAGCACAAAAACATCGGCCGCGGCGGGCGGCGGGGGGGAATCGGATTCGCTCATTTTATTGGATGGCAAATTCGGTGAGATAAATGTCCTGCACCATCGAATCACCAAGAATGTTGTTGAACCCGGTGATCAGTTCACTGCGGATCAAATTCCGTGCGCCGGGCTTTTCCAGGTCGGCCAGGGTCTTGGCCGCCAACGAGCTGCAAGCCATGTCACGAAGTTGCGCGTCATGCTCCTGCATCTTCTCCTTGAAATTCGCGCTGCTGCCGGCGACGGACAAGCTGACCAGCAGATACCGCGCGCCCATCGTGCCGGAGACATTGACCAGCAGTTTGTTCATCAGCACTGATTCCTGCTTCGCGCCGGCAGCTTCCTTTTTTGATTTGCCAGACTCGGCGCCTGCAGCCTCAGTTTTCATGCCCAGGCCCTTTTCCAACTGCGGCAAGATGACATATTGCGCGACGCCAAAGGCCAGCGCGGGCATGAGCAAAATGGTGACAATAAGCGGCAGCCACGCCTTGAACCCGCCGGCGGGCGCGGCCGGGGCGGACGCTTCGTCGTCGTTGTTTTTTTCAACGGCCATAAATCAGCGCTTCAAATTCACCAAATCCTGCAGGATGTCGTCGCTGGTGGTGATCACCTTGGTGTTGGCCTCATAGGCGCGCTGCGTGGTGATGAGCGACGTGAGCTGAACCGCCAGGTCCACGTTCGACATTTCCAGCGAACCCGTGGCCAGGCTGCCAACCCCGTTGGTTCCGGGCGCCACCGCCGCGGTCAACGGCCCGGCATTGGCCAGTCCTGAATAAAGATTGCTGCCCACCTTGAGCAACTGGCCGGGGCTGGTGAAATTTTGCAGCAGAATCTGCCCGTCCGTATATTGCGTGCCGTCGGAAAGCAGAATGTTCACATTGCCGCTCGAATCAAATGTATAGCTTTGAACGGCGGCGGTGTCGCCGGCCGGCGCATTGACATTGGTGATCTGGATGTCGCCAATCGCGCCGTGGCTGGAATCAATGTAGCCCTGCACGCGCATCCCGGAACTCGTCTCAAGATAACCGTCGGGCGTGACGGTGAACTGGCCGTCGCGGGTGGCGTAGGTTTGACCGGAAGACGCATCTTTCACGAGAAAAAAACCATTGCCGTTCACGGCCATGTTGCTCTGCACGCCGGTGTTGGTGATGGATCCCTGCGTGAAATCATTGGTGATGCCGCTGGTGGTCACGCCGGTGCCGACCTGCAACGTGCCGGCGGCATTGGAGCCGAGCGTCTGGCTCAAGGCGTCGGCAAACTGCACGTCCGCGCTTTTGAAACCGACCGTCTGCACGTTCGCGATGTTGTTGCCGATGACGTTCAACTGCTGCTGAAACTGGTCAAGGGCGCTCACGCCGGAATCCATTGATTGAAGCATAATTTTTTTGGTGAATGGTTTAATTGCTCTGGTTTGATGTTTCGCCCGTGGCCGGAGTTGTCACCGTGGGAATGACCGAGGTCACCTGACTCAAAGAATAGCTCAAGCCGTTGACGATGATTTGCGGGGCGCCGTTTTGCATGATGACTCCTTGAACCACGCCCATGGTGGTCGTCTTGGGATCCACCTGCAGCGACACCGTGCTGCCGATCAGGCTGTTCGCCTGCAACATGGCCAGCGATCCCGACATGGCGCTCGATTGCTGGAGCGAGGTGAACTGCGCCATCTGCGCCGCCATTTCCGTGTCCGATTGCGGATTCAACGGATCTTGATTTTGCATTTGCGCCACCAGCAACTGCAAAAAATCATTTTGCGTCAGGGTTTGTTGCGCTCCCGAAACGGCGTCACTTGAAGTCATTCCCGTGGAGGCCAGATTGGCGGCGGAGGCGGCAGATATGACTGACATAAATAATTAAAAAATAAAATTAGGCCCACGTTTCCCAGCCACGATGCGTCGCCGCAACCGTTGCCGGCGGTGTAAATGTTCCCGATGCCGAGATCGCTGGCACAAATTCGCCAAGCGTCTCGGCCGGGCGGCTGTTTTTTTGCTGAAATGAATTTCCGCCCTGCCCGGCGGCAAAACTTCCGTCGCCCGTCAAAGCCGCGAGCCGGATGCCGCGCTGTTCCAGGCGCTGCTGCAATTCCGGCCAGCCTTGATTCAACTGGTTGAAATCCCCGTGCTGCAAAGTTGCCTGAACTTCGACACCGCCGCCGTGCTGGCGCAGTTCCAGCGACAACTGCGTTCCCGCGCCGGGCTTGATCACCACCTGCAACGTATCGCCGCCGGCTCCGTTCAAACGCAGCGCGTGCTGCACCACCATTTCCTGCGTGCGATCCAACGTGTGTGAACGGTCATCCATGCCAGCCGAGCCGGCAACCAAGCTGGCGGACAATGACGGATCAGCGGCATTGCGGCTGGACATCGAAAAGTCAGCCGCGCCATTCGCAAGCGGCTGGTCCGCGCGGGCGGGCAAAGCGCCTTCACGCGCAACCGCCGCGCCGCCCGGCAAAATTTTCTCCGTCGCCCCGGCAAATTTGTTCATTTTATCCGTCTTTTTCATTGCCGCATCATCTTTAGCAATGGATGTGCCATCCACATCTGGAGGCGGTGTCTCTGCACTTTCAGCTTCCGGTTCCATCTTGGAAGAAGATGCGGGCGGCACCTGGCTGACGGTAATTTTAGAATCAAGATCAGCCGGTTTTTTAGCAGTTGCGACTGCTGCGACTGTGTCTTTAGAAACCGTAGCTGTTTCGCTGGTTGAATTTACCGCCACTGAATCCGCTGGTTTTGCCGGCGATTGATCCGACGACTTTAAGTTTGATTTTGGTTCAACCGTCATCGGAACTGGCAAACCCGCACCGGGCGCCATTGGTGGAGATGCTGAAACTGTCTTTGCATCCGGCGGAATGATGGCTTTGTCTGAAGCAGTGGTTTTATCTGAAAATGGTTTCTCCAAAGGCGCGGATATTTTCACGTCTTCAACCTTGTTCTTGGAGGCGGTCATCGCCTTTATCACATCAGAAGAATCAGATTTTTTTTCAGGAACCATTCCCGGAACAATTGTCATGGCATCTTT
>Ga0164241_10005492_pt1 | contig 11855 bp, 10 predicted proteins | sample OricomyardsoilBY_FD_108780 | JGI IMG/M metagenome (GOLD analysis project Ga0164241, IMG submission 108780) | Backyard soil microbial communities from Emeryville, California, USA - Original compost - Back yard soil (BY) | ecosystem: Environmental > Terrestrial > Soil > Unclassified | place: USA... | reverse complement strand
GCGGCGTCGCGAGGAACAATCATGAGCAGCGGCGGGCGGAGGACACTCCCGGAAACGCCGGGCGAAGGCTAGAGTTTGTAGCCAGCCGCGGTGGCGTCGTTGGCGAACATCTTCACCGTATCCAGCGACAGCGCAGTGTGGTCCAGCCCCAGCATCTTCGCGGCCTTGGCGAGCACGTCGTGGGTGACGGTGACGATGTCACAGCCGCACTGCTCGGCTTGTACAATGTTCAACACTTCGCGGACGCTGGCCCACAGCAGCTCCGCTTGCGGCAGGCTGGCGAGCAGCTGGCGACTGGCACGCATGACCGGCATCGGGTCAATCCCGGTATCGGCGATGCGGCCGGCGAAAATCGAGACGACGACCGGTATCTTGGGATTGAGCACCCCGGCGACAGCATGCACTTGTTCCAGCGTGAGAAGGGCGGTGAGATTGAGCTGCACGCCCTCGGCGGTTAGCTCCCGAACGAGAGGAATAGAGGATTCGGCGCGCGTATTGGTGATCGGTATCTTGACGTAAACATTGGGTCCCCAGCTCGCGATCTTGAGGGCCTGGCGCTTCATTTCGGAAAACTCATCCGCGAAGACTTCGAGCGAGATGGGTTTGGCGGTGACGGTCTGGAGAATGTCGCGTGCGAATGCCTCGTAATCCTTGATCCCGGCCTTGTTCATCAAGGTCGGGTTGGTGGTCAAGCCCTTGATATAGGGCTTGGCGTAGAGATCGAGGATTCCGGCTTTGTCTGCACCGTCGGCAAACACCTTCACCTTGAGGTCAGAGAGTGTCGGCATGCGAAAAAGGAAGCCGTCACGTTCGGCTGGCAGCAAGAACAATGGCCGCAGCATCCGTAAACGAAGTGACAACATGATCGGGGGGCAGGCGTAACTTCTCCGCATAGCCGAGATCGATGAACACCGTCTTGAGGTTCGCCCGCTGGCCGCACTCGATGTCGCGCCACCGGTCCCCGATCATCCAGGATCGTGCCAGATCAATTCCGAGCGCCGCGGCAGCGTCGTGCACCATGCCTGGCTCCGGCTTGCGGCGGTAATCTTCGGGATCGGATTTTCCCTGGCCGGGCGCGTAGCAGACTTCGACGCGGGCAATTTCCGGGACGAGCGCGAGCAGCTTGGCGTGGATGGCTTGCACCGCGCTGCGCGCCATGGTGCCGCGGCCGACGTCAGGTTGGTTCGTCACGACGACGAGCACGTAACCGGCAGCGTGCAGCGCGCGGCAGGCTGACGGCACACCCGGGAAAAGCGTGAATTCGGTCGGAGACAATGCCGGAAACGGCTGGCCTTCGCGGACGACGGGAACATTCAGCGTGCCGTCGCGATCGAGGAAAACGGCGGGGCGTCTCTGCGGAGAACTGGCGGTGGGAGAGGTGGGGCTGGAAAGGGGCATCACCGCGGAGGCTGCGGATGGTTTCTGGTTGGACTGACTCCGGTCACTGGCCTCACGGCTTTCCGTCCTGCTCGCATGCTTTGGGCGTGACCGATTCCCATTTCGTCTGACTCACCTTCAGATCGGGATGGGATACGAAGAGGTGCCAAACGACAGCCTGGAATGCTTCGGAATGCGGCGTGATGTTGTTCGGATTGACGGTCGGCACGATCACGCAGGCGTCGGCTACCTTGGCGGTATATCCGCCGTCTTTGCCGACGATACCGAGGACGCGCGATCCAACCTGCTTGGCGAATTGCAGGGCCAGGACGAGATTGGGGGAGACATTCTTCTCCAGGTTGCCACCACCGACGGAGAGCACGAGCAGGCAGTCTTTCCTGTTGAGGCGGGAGCCGCGCAACCACTCAACGAACACGCTGGCCCAGCCCTCGTCGTTGGTGCGGGCGGTGAGTTCGGAGACATTGTCGGTCGGAGCGTAGCACTCGAATCCGGCAATCTTGCGGAAATCGTTCACGGCGTGGGAGGCGTTGGCCGCGCTACCGCCGACGCCGAGGATGAACAACCGGCCGCCGCGCTCGCGAGTGGCTCGCAATTCGGCAACGCACCGCTCGCAAGCGGAAGCATCGAGTTGGGCGACGATCTCAGCGGTTTCCTTGAGATGCTGAATGGCGTAGGACATAGGCGGAAAGGATGCAGACGGTAACCGGGGGGAGAAAGAGGAAAGAGGAGCCGTCAGGTGTTTCTCCGCAGCAGTGCATCCAGTTCCTGCAAGCCGCCGGGAGATCCAATTTCGTAGAAGCGTTCTTTTAGCTCGTAGCCGGCGAGCTGGTCGTGGCGGCTGAGTTCGGACTGGATGGCGGAAAGATCGACCACGGTGTCACGCGGGCTTGAGGCGAAAGCCGAGGCGAGGAAAACGCCCAGGCCGTAGTCGATGTGCCGCATCTGCGGGAGCTTTTCCTTTTTCGAATAAAGCCGAATGTGTCCGTCTTCGAACCACACGTTGCTCGCATCATAGGCCTCCCGGTTCTCGAACACCGTCATCAAGCCCGGCTGGCCGGAGGCAAGAAACGCCCGCCCCACGGCCTGATAGTCGATTGGCAGATACGAATCGCCGTAGAGAACGTAGAAGGCGCTGCCGAGCTTGGGCAGCGCACGGATGAGGGCGCCGCCGGTCCCGAGCAATTTTTCGCCGTCGAAAGAATACTCGATCTGCACACCCCACCGTGAACCGTCCCCGTATTGCGCGACGATTTGTTCGCCGAGATAGCCGACGCAGAGGACAATTTTCGTCAGACCATTTTGTTTCAGCAGCCGGATCTGGTGGGAAAAGAAAGGCTCACCGGCGACATCGACGAGGAGCTTGGGAATCTTCTCGGTGATTGGGCGCAGCCGCGTGGCAAAGCCGCCGGCCAGCAAGGCCACCGGGAGGTCCGCGCCGCGTGTCGTCATCGCCGGCATCACCCTTGCGACACGACCTTCGTGCCCTCGAAGTCGAAACGGAAGCGCACCTCTTGGAGGCCCTTTTCGCGCATGGCGTGGCGGAGCTTCGTCTTGTCCGTCGCGTAGAACATGAGGAATCCACCGCCGCCTGCACCGATGAGCTTTCCGCCGAGGGCGCCGTGGGCCATGGCGTGGTCGTACCACTGATTGATGTGCTCGTTGCTCATGCCGGTGCTGCGGATCTTCTTGCGCTGCCAGTGCACGTCCATGAGGCGGGCGAACTGCTCGAGATTGCCGCTTTCGAGCGCCGCGAGCGACTGGTAGCCGAGATCCTTCGTGTAATGCAGGTTGTCCAGCATCTCCTGGTTTTGCTGCCGCGATTTTTGATCCTGATCTTTCAGAATGGCCGAGGCGGAACGGGAGTAGCCCGTGAAGAAGAGCAGGAGATTGTCCTCAAGATTGAAGAGGGTTTCCTCGGCAAGGTTGCAGGGACGATATTCGACCCGTCCATCTTTGTGGAAGGTGAAAGCGGTGATGCCGCCGATCGCGGCGATGTATTGATCCTGTTTGCCGATCGGCTCACCCAGCTTGTTGAGTTCGATGTCGCAGGCCTGCTCGGCCAGCTCGGCGGGAGAAACGATGCTCTTGCGCGAGGTATGCAGCGCCTTGAGCAGTGCCGTTGTGAAGCTGCCGGACGAACCCAAGCCGGTGCCGCCGGGGATGTCAGCCATGGATGCGAGTTCCAGATGGGGGTCCGTCATGCCCGTAAGTTTCAGCGCTTCGCGAACGATGGGATGTTCGATTTGGTCGACCGCCTGCACCCGCTCCAGCCTGGAGTACTTGATGATGATATCCTGCTGAAAGGTGCGATGCTGCGTGATGTACACGTACTTGTCGATTGCCGCGGCGACCAGGAATCCGCCGTATTCGCGATAATAGGAAGGCAGGTCCGTACCGCCGCCGCCGAGGGAAATACGCAGGGGAGAGCGGGTGATGATCATTTTCGATTTATGATTTACGATCTATGATTGCGGTGGGAGGCGGGCCGTCAGAGCGACGCGGTGTTAATCGGGTAGCCGGATTTGCGGTAGATTTCCTCAACAACCTCGAGAATGCGAATGCCCTCGGGCAGACCGGGGCTGGGGACGCGACCGGTGTGGACGTCCTCTGCAAAAGCCGCGAGTTCCAGCGCCCACGAACCGTCGCCCGCCGGATAGTCCCACACGGTGGTCTCGGGTGGACCCATTTGCGGCAGCATCTTGTAGTAGGTGCAGCGTTCCTGCCCGTAGCTGCCGCCGAGACCGTCGATCTGGATCTTGGCGTCACGACCGTAGAGCTCGAGGGAGAACATGTTCTTCCATTCGGTGCAGCTGACCTGCAGCCAAGCGGTCTGTCCGCGGGCGGTGCGCAGCGAGAGGAAAGCGTTGTCATCCACCTTCATGTCCCAGAAGTAAGTCGCGGCGTGACCTTCCACGGTGGGCAGGTCGCCGAGGAACCAGCCGGCGAGGTCGATCAGGTGCACGCCTTGGTCGATGAGTTCGCCACCGCCGGAGAGTGCGGGGTCGGCGCGCCACTCGCGATCATATCCCTTGCGACCGCCGTGACCATAGCGGCCGCGCAGGAACATCAGGGGGCCGAGCGCGCCGGCGTCAGCGAGTTGGCGGGCCTTTTGCAGGGCGGGATGGAAACGGTGGTTGTAGCCAAGACGCACGCAGACGCCGCGCTGCTGCGCCGCGGCATGAACGGGGCGGAGCTGGCCGGCATTGAGCGCACCGGGCTTCTCGAGCAGCACGTGCTTGCCAGCTCGCACGGCGGCCAGTGCGACCGGGGCGAGCGCACCGTTAAGCGTGGCGACGATGACGGCATTCACCCCAGGATCGGCAAGGGCTTGGCGAAAATCAGTAATGGCGATGCTGCCGGGATAAAGTTTCGCCAGCTCCGTTGCGCGGCCGGCATCGAGGTCGCACGCGTAGCGCAACTGGCCGGGCGGAAGTGCGGCGGCGCGTTTGCGACCGATCAGGCCGCAGCCGACGATGAGATAGGAGAGGGGAGCGGGCATCAGGATGCGGGGTTCGGCCTGCGGTCCTCCGGCACGATCCGGCGCAACGTATAGACGTCGCCGGTTGCGAGGCGGCGGAACTGTTCATCGTTCCATGGATCCCACGGAGCGCTGATCAATCGTCCCGTCACGCCATCGGACGCAGACGAAAGCATCCAATCGACCAAGGCGATGACGCGCTCGAGGGAGGCGCCGCCGCTTTGCTTCTGCTTCACCGCAGTTTGGTATTCGGCTTCGCCAGCCACGGTTGGCCCCAATGCGATAACTTCGTCGGTCAGCCGCGTGTTGATCGCGCCGGGAGCAACGGCATTGATGTCGAGCGGCTGGCCGTGCTCCTCCTCCGCAATGGTTTCGACGAGCCGCACAATGGCCGTCTTGGCGACACCGTAGGCCGAAAAGTTCGGCCGGGGTTTGGTGGCGCCACCGCCGGAAAAGCAAACGACCTTGGCGCGGCGCATGGCACGCTGCAGCAACGGATGGCCGGCTCGGATGGCGTGATAGGTGCCGTCGAGATTGGCATGCACGGTGGCCGCCCAGCGGGTGGGATCAGTGGTGACCGTGCGGCCGACCTCGCCCTGCAGGCCGGCGCAGGTGACGATTGCATCGAGATGCTGCCATTCGTGACGGATTTGCGCGCAGGCGGCGAGCACCTCCTCCCACCGGGCGACGTCGCAGCGCGCGTGCCGAAAGCGCCCCGGATGAGCGCGGGCGAGGTCAGACTGATCGGATCGGGCCAGGCCCCAGACCGAATGTCCTTGCGCGAGCAGATGAGTGGCCAACGACCGGCCGATGCCCGTGCTCGAACCCGTGAGCAAAATGTTCATCGGGTGGTCGGGTTTAATGGCGCGCCGCGAAGACCCAGCGGTTGTCTTCGAGCCAGCGCAGCGTGCGAATGATGCCCTGCTCAATGGTGAGCTTTGGCTTCCAGCCGGTGGCCTGCGCCTTTTTCGTGTCGAGAAAGATAAACGGATTGTCGCCGATCCAGCCGCGGTCACCGCCGGTGAACTCTAACTTCGGCTGCAGGCCAAGCGCCCCACAGATGTAGCCGATGCTCTGCCGGACTTCGACGAACTCGGGCGTGCCCAGATTGTAGACCTGCGTGTGATGCCTGGCGTTCTTGGCGGTGCCCTGGCCGGTCACGTGGAGAATGGCGTCGATGCAATCCTGGACATACAGGTAGCTTTTGCGCTGTTTGCCGTCGCCGAGGACGCGCAAGTGGTCGGGATGATCGAGCAGCTGGCGGTAGAAATCGAACACGTGGCCGTGCGTATAGCGTTCGCCGAGAATTGAGACGAAGCGGAACACATAAGCTTCGTCGAGCTGGCCGCCCTCGGCATAGGAGGCGAGTAGGCCTTCACCCGCGACCTTCGACGTGGCGTACAAGGATGTTTGAATCGGAAACGGTTCGGTTTCGGGTGTCGGGTGGTCGGGGGTGACCAGCGCTTCGCCGTAGACCGAACCCGTCGAGGAAAAGGCGATGCGGCGGACGCGGTTGGCGCGCATGGCTTCCATGACGTTGAAGGTGGCGATGGTATTTTGCTCGAGGTCCTTTCGCGGGTGGTTCCAGCCGTCCTTGATGTCGGCGTTCGCGGCGAGATGGAAAACGAAGTCCGTGCCTGCCATGGCGGCGGTGAGCGTCGCCAGGTCGAGATTGTCGCCTTGGATCAGGCGGAACCGCGAGTGCGAGCGGGCGCCTTCGAGAAAGCGCAGCTGGCCGGTGGAAAGGTTGTCCCAACCGGTGACTTGGTGGCCGGCGGCCAGGAGCCGGTCGACAAGATTGGAACCGATAAAGCCGGCCGCGCCGGTTACGAAACAGTGTTGCATGGAAACAGTGGGCGCGACGGGCACGGGATGAAGCTCAAGCGGAGGGGAAACCGACGGAGCGTTCAACGATGTACTTCGGCCGGGAGCGCACTTCCTCATAGATGCGGCCGATGTATTCGCCGAGAATGCCGACGCTAATCAGTTGGATGCCGCCGAGGAAAGAAATGAGGATTACGAGCGTCGGATTGCCCCAAAGAATCGTCCACCCCATTAGCTTGTAGAAAAGGTAGATTCCCATCAGCAGGAACGAAAATCCGGCGATGATGAACCCCATGAGCGTGCTCAACTGCAGCGCGTACGTGGAAAAGCAAAAGATGCCATTGAAGCCGATGCGGAGAGAGCCGAAGAAGCGGTTATAGTTGGTCTCGCCGCTGAAACGTGCCGGCCGGTTGAAGGGGATGATGCACTGCTTGAAGCCCACGACGGCGACCATGCCGCGGAGAAAACCATGCGATTCGCGAAGCTTCACGACCTCGGTGACTACGCGGCGCGACATGAGCCGGAAGTCGCCGGTGTTCGGGGGAATCTGGACGTCGGCGATCTTATTGATGACTTTGTAGCCGACGGCGGCCACGAGCTTTTTAATCCAAGGTTCGCCAGTGCGGTGTTGGCGCTGCGGCAGGACGACATCGTAGCCTTCGCGCCATTTCGCGAGCATTTGCGCGACGAGTTCCGGCGGGTCCTGGAGGTCCACGTCCATGACGATCACGGCGTCACCGCGGGAGTATTGCATGCCAGCGAGCGTCGCCATGGGCTGGCCGACCCGGCGGGAAAATTTCAGCAGCTTGATCCGCTCGTTCCCAGCCCGCGCCTCGAGAATCACTTCCTCCGTTCGATCCGGAGAAGGATCCAGCGAGAAAATCAGTTCATAGTCCGTGACCAGCGGCTCGACGATCTCGCGGAGTCGGCGGAGGAATTCAGCAATGTTTCCTTCCTCCCGGTAAACCGGTACAATGATCGAAAGCTGCATGCTTCTTTGATCGTTGAGCGGGGGAGGAAAATCAATCCCGGTTCAGGTGGATCAGGGCGCGCGCAACCCGAGACGCCATAAAAACTGAATAAAAGAACTGCGGCGAAGATAGCGCAGCAGGATTGGATTGGCCTCCAGCTCCAGTGGGGGAAACGGGCGGCCAAAGGTGCGTTCACGCAACTGCGTGATCTCAGTCTGGCCGACTGACTGGATCTGGGCCGTGGTTTTTTGGGCCGAATGAATGCGGAAGCATCCCAGGAAATAGGGCACGCGCACGATTTTTGCTCCACTCGACTGGAGGCGCAGCAGGAAGTCCCAATCGAGGGCAAACTTGAACGACGGATCGATGCCGCCGGCTCGTTCCCACGCGCGTCGTCGCCAGAACAGCGTTTCCTGGGGAATAAAGTCATTGAGACGGAGGACGCCGGGATCGTGTTTGGGCAGGAACCATCGCGCGATTTCCTGCGATTTTTCATCCACGACAATGCGATGCCCGTAGATGACATCCACCTCCGGGTGTCGCGCGAAATAGTCCGCCACAAATCCGAGCGCGCCCGGCAGGTAGAAGTCATCCGAGTTGATCCAGGCCATGAGGTCGTCGGGACCGCCCGAGGTTTTCGCGAACCCGCGGACAATGGCATCCGCCTGGCCGCCGTCGGGGCCGATTTCGTAAGCTCGCAGGCGCGCCGCTTGGCTCGCGATGAGCGGGGCGCTCCCGTCGGTGGAACCTCCATCCTGCACGACGTAGTCACAGGCGACCCCCGCTTGCTCCAGCACGCTGCGCATGGTTTCTTCGAGGAAACGTACTTGCTGGAACGAAGGTGTTACGACCGCGAGCCGGGGGCGAGGCCCGGGGGCGGACGGCCGCGGAAAGGATTCTGGATGGATCTTCCGCGGAAGGTGCACGGCGTGGGCGGGCATCTGGAAAAACATCAGCTGCTGCCAGCTGCCACCTCCCAGCCACAACGGCAGCCGGTGCGTGCGGACGTCGATCGGCTGGCGCACGAGAACCGTCCAAGCTCCGTCGCGGGCGAGCGTTTCGATTGTCACGTCATGCGCTCCGGCAGGCAGGATGCCGCGGATTTCGAAACCGCAATAGTCATTGGGCGCTTCCGGATGCGTTGCGCGGACATCGGGACGCGCAACGCCGAAAGCGCCGGCGATCGTCAGAGCGCCGGCGCGCAGGCGGATTTGCTGAAGAGGGTATCCATTGGTTGCGAACGCCCAGCCGCGCAGAATCAAACAACCGTCGCGCAGGGCGGAAGCAAGTGGGGTATCGAGATGCCAGCGTACGGGTGCGAGATGAGCGGGCGGAACGGCGAGCGAGTAGTCGGCGCGGCGCGCGTCGAAGTGCGGATTGAAGAAGGGATCAAACTCCACGGGACGCGATGCCGGGGGAATTTCCTCCTGCCAACTGGTAGAGGTTTGCAACCGGGCAGTGGGGCAGACGCGCAAGTATAGCCCGGCCTGACGCAAGCGCAGGCAAAATCCGGCCCAGTCTTCCGCGGGCGTCGCCATGAGTTCGCGGCGGATCGCCAGGCAGAGGGGCGCAACGGCTGCAACTTCGCGGCGACATGGCAGCGAGCCATTATAGCCATCGCCGAAGGGATCGAAGCCACGCATGATCGGCTGACCCGTTGAAACGCGGCCGGATTCGAGCACCCATCCTTCGCTGCTTAACAGCAGGGGGGCGCAGAGTCCGGAGTCGGGCAGCGCCGCTGCGGCGGCCAGCTCTTCCTTCCACCTGGCGGTGGCTTGGATCGGTTCGAAAGCGAGCAGGACGAGCACTTCGGCGGTGCTGTTTACTGACGCGCGCTGCAATGCCGTAAGCGCATCGGCAGCGGAGCCCGTGCGAACAAGTTCATAGCGCGGAGCGGACACGCACTCCAGTGCGAGACGATGTCCGCCAAGTGTTCGCACCCGGTCCGTCCGCCCGCGGCGCATGAGATGTGCCTGCACGGCTTGCGCTTGGCGTGCGTCCATGTCGCCCTTGACGTTGCCATGCAGGGCGCTGGAAGCGGCCGATTGCCGCCAATGATAGAGGATGCGGGGAATATGTCCGATTCGCTGGGTCTGCTCCGTGAACCTCAGAAAGAATTCGTAGTCTTGAATGCCGTCAAAGGTGGGATCGAAGCCGCCGGCAGCGCGAGCGATCGCGGTGCGCAGGCAAAGCGCGTGACCGATGTACATCACGCCAAGCAGGAATTCGGGGGAGAAGTCCGGCTTCAGGAAGGGAGTCAGTCGGGCTCCGACCTCGGTGATCTTGTCTTCGTCGGAGTAGAGCGCGTCGAATTGTGGATTTTCGCCCAGCGCCCGCGCGAATTCGGCCAGGGCGTGGGGACGGAGCAAATCGTCGTGGTCCAGCAACACGATGAATTCGCCAGTGGCGGCGGCCAACGCGTCGTTCGTGGCGCGGGCGATGCCACCGTTGGTGGTACGCCGGTGTAATCGGGCGCGAGGCTCGTTGGCGGCGAATTTCCGGAGAATGGCATCGACTTCGGGATGAGTGGACGCGTCATCTACGATTTGCAGTTCCCAATGCGAATGTTGCTGTTGCTGCACGGACTCGAGACAAGCGAGGAGCAAGGAGGCGGGCGAATTGAACACCGGCAGCAATACGGAAAAAAGTGGTCCGGCGGCCGGAAGCGCCCGCTCGGGCACCGGATCGTAGCGCTTTGCCCAGCGGGCGTAATCGGCAATCCAAGGCCGGCGGCCGGGCAGGTCGACGGGGACAAACGTCTGAAAGGGGAGCAAGGTGCCGTCGTCCATGATGGCAGAGAGGACGACTGCGTTGTCGCGCTGAGGAATCGAGAGTACCCAATCGAAGCCGGAAGCGAGAGCTTGAGCGCTGCCGGCGAAGTGAGCCTGCACGTCCGGCCGGGCGAGCGGAGGAGTGGATTCCAGCCACCGGTCGTTTTGCGTGGCGACCAGCTGGCGCAGGCCATGGCCGGCGACGTGGCACCATCCCGTGACGCGGACTGCCCCTACACTGGCGTCGTCCCAGCGAGCCGTCTCAAGGCCATGATGCAAAACTGCGGCCGGGATGGACCAGCCCTCGAGCGACACCATGAAGAGGACCTCAGCCAGCCGCCGGATGACGCCAAGCCGGACGGGCGCCACGTGCGCAAAATAGCCCGGGGTATTTTGAACGAACTCCAGCGCGAGTTGTCGGAGCCAGAAAAACAAATGCCAGGCCGCGCCCGCCTGAGGCAGGGCCGCGGTGAAGAGTGCGGGCTGCTCACGCGCTGCCGGAGAAAACGTGAAGAACCGCGCAGCGTCCTCGCGATAGAAATGCGTTGTGCTGGCAAATTCGCAGTCAATCAGGCGCACGCCGCCGTTCGGAGCGATCAGGATATTGCCGCCGGTAAAATCGCCATTAGTCCAGCGCAGGACGGGAGGGGAAATGGTGAGCAGGGGATAGACTCGCGGCCAGACGATTTCGCGCAGCAACCGCCTTTCGTCCGGGGTCCAGAACTCGTGACGCTCAATGTCGGACGTCCATGCCTGCCATTCGGCAAGACGTGCCGACTCTGCAGAAGATTTGCCCGTCGCCGCCAGCGCGGTGCAGAGTTGTGCGAAAGCAGATTGGGCCCGTGCCGTCTGCGTGCGCGCGACAGTCTCGAGCGGTTCGCTCTCAAAGAAAATGCAGGCAAACGCTTCACCGGGGGAAAGTTTCTCGTGGAAAACCGGCGCCGCAATCAGGTCGGGTGCCGCCGCGGCGAAAGCCGAGTGGCGACGCACAAGATCGGTCAGATCGGTGCCCAGAACGATCCGTACCTTGCGTCCGTCGGGCAGGCTGGCCAACCACGAAGCACGGTTGGCAGGATCACGGCGATCGATGTTGCCGACAGGCAGCGGCTGCGGTTCTGGCGCGGCGGCCAGCCGGCCGCGGGCGACGAGTTCGAGGAAGGCAGACTGAACAGTATCGGCCATGGCAACGAACTCATCCCGCCCGCACAAAGAAACTGGGGACGAAATGATGCGCCACACCGGCGGTGGCCAACGCGGCGTAGCGCTCCGCCAAAGTGGCTTGCATGACGGGGTCAAGGCGCGAGCCATCGTAGCCGTTGTGTTCGGGCGGGAGCGGATTCGCGCTGAGCCAAGCTTGAAGCGTCTGACCGCCATCGGAGAGAGGGACAATGGCTTGCGGAAGCTTATAGTCTG
>Ga0164241_10005491_pt1 | contig 11857 bp, 6 predicted proteins | sample OricomyardsoilBY_FD_108780 | JGI IMG/M metagenome (GOLD analysis project Ga0164241, IMG submission 108780) | Backyard soil microbial communities from Emeryville, California, USA - Original compost - Back yard soil (BY) | ecosystem: Environmental > Terrestrial > Soil > Unclassified | place: USA... | reverse complement strand
ATCATTGGTCTTTGGGTGAATGATGAATTGTCATTCAATAGGTACCATGATAACTACGATCAGATTGCCCAGGTGATGAAAGCCGGCAGCTTTCAGGGAAAACATTATTCCGGACAGAACTACCTTCAGTACCCCATGCTCCATGAGTTGAAAGAAACCTATGGTGCAAACTTCAAGTATGTGGTGCCGCAACAGGGAAGATATGAATCCATCCTTTCTATTGGTAACAAGAAAATATCCAAGATCGGAACCAATATGGGTGAAGACGGCCCTGAGATGTTCACCTGGAAGATGATCTATGGTACCCGCGAGGGATTGAAAAAAGAGGTTCGATCGATTATGATCTCCTCGTCTACCGCAGATGCATTGTTTGGCGATAGTGACCCCATAGGAAAGACCGTGAAACTCGACAATGAGCAGGAAGTTACTATATCAGGTGTGTTTGAAGATTTCCCAAAAAACTCTGCGCTGTATGGTATTCAGTTTGCCCGCCCCTGGGAGGCGTATCTCCTGGACAATCCCTGGGTGAAAGATCAGGGCTGGCAAAATCACTTTTTCCAGATCTATGTACAACTGCAACCTACTGCTAACTTCCAAAGCGTAGAGGCGAATATCAGAGACCTGGAACTTAATGTCACACGCAACCTCGATTACATGCAGGATTGGTTGAAATATAACCCTGAAGTTCACCTCAATCTCATGAGCAGGTGGCACCTGTATTCCGATTACAAGGAAGGAACGTTGCAGAATGGTCCGGTACAACTCGTTTGGTTCATCGGATCGATCGGAGTTTTTGTGTTATTACTCGCCTGTATCAACTTCATGAACCTGAGCACTGCACGTTCTGAAAAAAGAGCCAAAGAAGTGGGCGTTCGTAAAACATTGGGATCAGATCGCAGACAACTAATCGCCCAGTTTTTTGCCGAGTCATTTCTGGTGGTCATCATCTCCTTTTGTTTCGCGTTGTTAATAGTAGCTGCTGCCCTCCCCTGGTTCAATACCATCTCACAAAAAGCAATGCAACTTCCATGGCAAACAGCCGCTTTCTGGATGATCAGTATTTTATTCCTCTTTGTCACTGGTATGCTGGCAGGAAGCTATCCTGCCCTTTACCTGTCGTCATTCAATCCGTTGAAAATCCTGAAGGGCTCCTATCGTGCTGGACGATTGGCTTCAATGCCTCGCAAAGCGCTGGTAGTTTTACAGTTCACTGTTTCCATCATGCTCATCGCTTCCACGGGTGTAATTTATCATCAACTGATGTTTGTCAAAGATCGTCCTGTTGGATACTCGCGTGAGGGATTGTTAATGATGCAGAAGAAAGGCAAAGAGTTCTACGACAAATTTGAAACACTTCGCACAGAACTTAAGCGCTCGGGCTCGGTAGAAGAAATCGCAGATGCGGGCGGACAAATCACCACCACCTGGTCGGGTAATGGAGGTTTTAGTTGGAAAGGATATGATCCCAACGGAAGCAATGACTTCAGCACATTAAACGTCTCGGCAGATTTTGGAACGACCGTGGGATGGCAAGTGATCGATGGGCGGACCTTTTCCCGCGACATGGCCAGCGATTCTTCCGCCATCATCATCAATGAAGCGGCTGCTGAACAGATGAAACTAGAAAACCCCGTGGGCGAAACAGTGCATTGGACAAACCTTGCATGGAATATGGACAAAGACTTTCATATTGTTGGTGTCATTCACAACATGGTGATGAACTCTCCTTTCGAACCCGTGCGACCTGCTATATATCTTAACATGGGAGGTGCAAGCTGGATGTACCTTCGCATCAATCCTGAAATGAGTACTGCAGAAGCATTACCGAAAATAGAAGCCACATTTCAAAAAGTAATCCCAGGCGCTCCCTTTGACTATACGTTTGCTTCTCAGGAATATGCCACCAAGTTTTCCACTGAAGACAACATCGGAAGACTGGCTATCGTGTTCACAACACTAGCCATCATCATCAGTTGTCTGGGTTTATTCGGACTGGCGTCATTTGTAGCGGAACAGCGTACAAAAGAAATTGGAATACGAAAAGTAATGGGCGCATCTATTCCAAATCTGTGGCGAATGCTCTCCAGTGAATTCGTGGTATTGATTTTTATCGCTTGTATTATCGCAGTGCCCACCTCCTGGTATTTTCTTTACAATGGAATAAGCGGCTATGACTATCGCACTGAGATTGCATGGTGGATTTTCGCAGCAGCTTCAGGCGGAGCACTGGTGATCACTCTGGCGACAGTAAGCTTCCAGGCAGTGAAAGCAGCACTTGCAAATCCGGTGAAATCATTACGAAGCGAATAGCCAAATCTTTCATCGTCTCAGACTAATGAATGCGCGCTATTTCGGTGTTCTTCGAAATATAAGAAACGTTGGTGAAGCGCATTGCATTTATGTTTCTTTCTCGTCATCAGGAAACGCGATAAAATCATTTTATAAACTGATTTTTATCCACTGATATCGCAATGATCTTATCTACATTTGTTTTATCAATCATTGGCCATGAAGCATATCCTGATCCCGTGCGATTTTTCCTCTGAAGCAGAAGAAGCTTTCATCTTTGGGATTTCATTAGCCCGGGTGACACAAGCTGAAATCACCGTGCTTTATATAATTGAATTTCCGATCCTGACCGATCCTGCTAGTGGAATCCCCCTCCAAATAGACAGGAATCTTTATCAGAAACTCGAAGGGCATGCTAATGAAAAGTTTAAAGAATTTTGTAGTAAACATGCACATGACTACCCGAAAACTAAACTCGTTGTAAAAGAGGGGCCGGTCGCACCGACAATAAATCAATACGCAGAACAACATCACATCGACTTTGTTGTGATGGGCACAAAAGGCGCTAGCGGGCTTAAGGAATTTTTCGTAGGGTCCAATACTGAAAAGGTAGTCAGGTTCTCACCGGTGCCCGTATTCTCATTGCGTAAAGCACCTGCGCTATCAGCAATCAAAACCATTGTCCATCCGACTTCGCTGGAATTAGATCAAACCACATTTATAACCAGGTTAAAAGCCATTCAATCGATATTCAATGCTCATTTGCACCTGCTCTACATCAATACCCGTCATACCTTCATGAAAGAGGTGGATATAGATGAGTTCATCTCTTTTTATGGACTAAAAAATGTTTCGTATTCTTTACGCGATGCGGCTGTTGAGCAAGAAGGCATCTTTGACTTTGTGAAAGAAAAACAACCTGACCTCCTTGCCATGGCAACACATGGAAGACGTGGGCTTTCTCATTTTTTTTCAGGTAGCATTAGCGAAGATGTAATCAATCGCATTGAATGTCCGGTTTGGACTTGCGCTTTGAAGAAAACAGAAGATGTGGAATTGCAACAAAGAGAACAACATGCAACTACCGAACGGCAAAAACGGCACCTTCGTGAATATCGTGTCAGGTTTTGATTGCCTTGCATTTTATAAATCATTCATAACCAATGAACCAGGATCAAGCAACCGGCAGTTTACAACACGTTCATTTCCCAACCCATAACTAAAGGCAGTACTAACTGGAGAATAATTATCTTAGGGGTTAAATCTTACCCATGAAGACCTTCCTCCCCCTACTCGCTCTGTTACTGCTAAGCACAGCCTGTCAGAAACAAGCCAAACAAAAGCCAAAAGCGCTGGCAGAAGTAGCACCGGAGAGTGGCGGATTTTCTACTGCCCGCCTGGCCAGGCTCGATTCATCAATGAATGATTGGGTGAAGAATAAATGGGTCAACGGAAGTGTAGTGCTCATTGCACGAAATGGAAAAATTGTTTTCTATAAAGCAGTTGGGTACAACGATATCGAATCGAAAGAAGTGCTTTCAAGGGAGGGCATCTTTCGCATCGCCTCACAAACGAAGGCCATCACCAGCGTGGCCGTGATGATGCTTTGGGAAGAAGGAAAATTTTCACTGGATGATCCGATCTCCAAATTCATTCCTTCTTTCGCTAATCAAAAAGTGTTGGATCAGTTCAACCCGAAGGACACCACATACACCACCGTTCCGGCCAAACGATCTTCCACCGTGCGCGATTTGCTCTCACACATTTCCGGTCTGGGCTATGCCACCATTGGCACGCCCGAGGCCACGGCCATCTATGCTAAACATAAAATTACTGCGGGGCTCGATGTAATGGATGATCAACTTTCAACGGCTATGACACGACTCGGTACCCTACCATTAATGTATCAGCCGGGTGATCAATGGATGTACGGATTGAATACGGATTTGCTCGGATACCTGGTGGAGATCTGGTCGGGCATGACATTGAATGATTTTTTCACAACGCGGATCTTTAAGCCTTTGGGGATGAATGATACTTACTTCAATTTGCCTCAGGATAAAGCAAAACGGTTGGTAAATTTCTTTATGGAAGATTCCACCGGCATCAAAAAAACAGCTAATGCATTTGATGAACTCGACATGAGCTTTCCTTTGCACCAGAAAGAATATTTCTCAGGTGGTGGTGGTCTGTCATCCACTATTTACGATTATGCCGTGTTCCTTCAAATGTTAGCGAACGGAGGTGAATACAACGGAACACAAATCCTGGCACGCAACACCGTACGCATGATGACGATGAATCAGATCGGAGACCTGAGCCTGGGTGATGAAAAGTTTGGGCTTGGCTTTGGTATCGTAACTGAGAAAGGAAGTAGCATTGAACCCAATCAGTCGGGAAGCTATTACTGGGGTGGAGCATTCTCAACAACCTATTGGGTAGATCCGAAAGAAAACATGGTGGTGCTACTCTATCGCCAGATGTGGGGATCAAAAATCGGTGATATCGATAAAGCCTTCAAACCACTCGTCTATCAGGCGATTAAGGATTGAAAAGTGACAGAGTCTTCAGATTGCTTAATGCATCCGCTAACAGCGTGGTCAAAGTGATGTTGTAAGAACAGGCAGCCGGGACAACAGCATTACTGGATGAACTGCTGCTTCGTTTAACATTTAGTGGTTTGCTAATAACAACTAATCTTCAAATTACTCACTCTTCAGTACCTCACTTGGATTACTCCGGGAAGCCTTAATGGTCTGCGATCCGATCATAATAAATGCAATCGAGAACACAGCAAGCAATCCGCCAAACAACTCTGCCATACCTATATTCTCATGGAAAGGAAAACGAACGAGCACTGCCATTTCAAAGAAGAGATAAGTGACGGGAAGGGCTATCAGTGCAGATGTTGTAAGCAGCAGCACGAAGCTTCGACTCAGTAACAACACCAGATTACCTGAAGTTGCTCCAAGTACTTTGCGTATGCTGATTTCCCTCAATCTGGTTTCAGTTGTAAACACCACCATGCCCAGCAATCCCAATGAAGCAATTGAGATCGAGATAAAAGAAAGAAACCCGATTACTTTGATCATCGCAGAGAGTTCACTGTACGCTTCCTCTATGGAGTCATCATAAAACTTAGCTTCGAAGGGATGAACAGGATCAACACTCTTCCACACTTCCCTGATCTTTGCAATGGTCTCCATTGGATCCCTGGTATCGAGACGGACATTCACCAGGCCATCCATCTTATCCGACCGTAGGAACCGATCCGGTGTGAGGTAAGTAAAGGCAACGGGCTTGATCTCTTCATCAAGCTTTCCATAATGAAAGTCTTTGATCACACCAACGATTGTAAGTTTTTTACCCGCATCCTGCATACTACTCAGAAGGACCTCTTCACCCACTGCTTTTTGCGCGTCACCATTGGCAATGTTAAATAGTCTTAGTGTTTTTTCGTTCACGATAATCTCACTGGTTGCGGCTTTAGTTGAAGGTCTGGTTATAAAATTCTGACCTGCAATCAGATGATAATCATGCACAGCCAGGTAATGTTCATCGATGAAGTTGGTGAATACAAGGGAGGAATCGCGTGAGCCGTTGTACTTCACAAAAGCACCCCATGCGTTGCCCACACTGGTTACAATCTTCGATTGTGATATTCCTTTCACCTCGGGTACGGCTTTCAGCTTGTGGATCAACTGTTCCGGATTATTCCCCTGCAGATCGATATTGAGAATGTTCTCCGTATTAAAACCAAGATCAAAGGCAAGGATGTTTTTATACTGAACATAACCAATTAGAGTACTGGTAATGAAGATCAGCGTTAATGTATATTGAACGACTACCAGTGCCCGCCTGAAGCTAAGTCCTTTAAATACTTTCACAGAAGACACATCTCTAAGCGCATTCATAATATTTATTCTTGCGAAGAAGACTCCGGTTAAGAAGCCAGCCACAACACCTACCACCATAGCGAATGCAATAAAGAGTAACACCATTGTCACGGTGACCTCAAGCTTTACCATTTTCAATAATTCTGGTGCGATGGTCATGAATTGAGGACGCAGCAACAGGAATAATCCGAACGAAAGAACAAGTGCGACAAGTGATACTATAACTGCTTCGGCAAGGAACTGCATGCGCACCTGCCTCCTTCCTGCTCCGATCACTTTGCGCAAGCCTATTTCTTTGTTCCGTCTCATCGCCAGGGCAATGGAAAGATTAGTGTAATTGAAACAAGCCGACAGAATCACAACCAATGCCAATCCGCCAATAATCCATACTACAATCTTTGGCATCACTGGCCGGATGGAATTCTGAAGCTCTTCACCTGACATGATATCGTGCAATGGAAGAAGTGTGACATATACCTGCGCTTCTTTGTTTGCTTTGTTTTCTTCAGCACAGATTGCATCAATTTGTACCTGAATGTAGTCTGCACTCGTGTTCTTATCAAGCAACACATACACGTAGTTCCGCTGATATACATTTTCCCAGCTCAGCCGGTCACGATCTTTATCAATTTGTGGTGCGATGGTACTATATGAAACCAAAGATTCGAATTGCAGGTGTGAAAAGAAGGGAACGTCTTTGAGGATGCCCGTAACCTGGTAATCACGTTCTTTAAATTGAATAGTCTTACCAAAAGCCTCTTCCAAACCGAACACTTTTTTAGCAGCCGTTTCGGTGAGCACAATAGAACAAGGTTCACGGAGAGCGTTGGTCATATCGCCTTTCAGCATGGGCAAGGAGAAGATCTGAAGCAGGGAAGGTTCGGCATAATAGCCCTTGAGCGGAACACTATTTCCCTTAACGTTTGCATCGGCAGCAAATTCAGTCTGCACCATCGTGACTGCTTCCACACCGGGAATTTTTTCTTTGATCAGGTGACCAACTTTTACAGAAGTGGTGGCAAACGTGCTGCTGTATTCTCCCCTGAAGGCTGCATGTGAAGTAATGCGATAGATACGATCTCCCTTCTCGTTGAATCGATCGTATGAAAGCAGGTCGTGAGTAAAAGCAATGAGCAACAATCCCACCGACATGCTGATGGCAAGCCCCACAATGTTGATGGCTGAGAATAGCTTGTTACGTGAAATACTGCGCACGGATGTTTTGATGTAGCTTCCAATCATAACTGTTGATGTTTGATGCGAATTTCTAAACGACTTTATAAATTCAGGCCGAAAGTACCTGATCACACTCCATATAAATTCCCATTTCGCTTTGCGCGGGGAATTTTCAAATTGCTTTCTGAAAATCTCTGTGAGATCTCCTTCAATTTCTTCGAGATAATCTTCACGGCAAAACCAGCGCAGAAAGTGAAGAGCCTTTTTTGGTGGCTTCACTTTCATCATCCAAAAGATATTTTAGGAATCTGCTTGTAAATACTTGTCCGTAGCTCAAACTGTGCGTCCAGCATCTTTTTTCCTAAAGCGGTGATGACATAGAATTTTTTACGTCTGCCTCCCCTATCCTCCGTAATTCCACCAAACCGTGATTTAACGAAGCCCTTATCTTCAATGCGTTTTAAAGCAACATGAACAGCACTGATGTTCACTTTCTTTTTTAATTTCTCTTCCAGTCCTTCGAGTATAGTAACGCCATAAGCTTCGTTATGCAATGCAGCCACCATGAGCAAAACCAGCTCTTCAAATTCACCCAGTGTATGAATTTTCATTTTTGAATGATTTACTTAACAAACGTGAATGTAATTGATTAGTTTCATTTTTGCTAAGTAAATCATTAAATCTGCATCAGAAACGATCAGGATAAAAAATAACACAAGAACTAATTGGCTCAACCATTGAACAACAACTCCAACCTGTTCCGCATCTCATTGAAGGAGGAGGACTTTACGATAAATTCATTCACACCCAGGCGTTTACATTCCGCTACGGTAACTGGACTAACATTAGTGGAATGGATAACCAATTGGGAATGAGGAACCAGATTCAGTGATTTGATTTCTTTGAGCAGGTCCACCCCATTCATACGTGGCATGTTGATGTCTATAAAGATATAGTCAGGCTGAAAGTCATTGTTCCGCTTTAGGATGTCGATAGCTTCTGTTCCATCACTGGCAAAGGAGCAGCTCACAGGAGAATGTAAATTCTTTATTGTATGCGAGAAGATCTCCTGATCTTCCAGGTCATCATCGACCATGAATACTTTTTTGATTTGACTCATATACCATGCAATAGACCCTGCAAGGTAAAAAGGAAATGGGACAGACAAACCATTTTATCAAGGGATGAAATCAATTTGTATTCCTGGTAACCAGTTTTGGTTAGATTTCTTTACCCAGTTTTAATTTTTCCTGTCTCGTCTATGCGCAGTCTGTAATTAGCAGCCTTGCTAACCATTTAAAAACCAATAAGTAAAATCAGTTGCCTGACTTGATTAATTTAACGTTGTTTGACTTATCCGAAAAACTCAACATAGCCCGTGAAAAGCCGCTTCGCACTAACTTTTTTATTTTCGACTCTTGCATTTTTTTCCTTCGCTCAGAACCCGACCATTCCTCATCTTGAAACAAGGAGCGGCACCACTCAGCTGACTGTGAAGGGAAAACCGTTCCTGGTATTAGGTGGTGAACTTCATAATTCAAGCACATCGTCCGGCACCTACATGCAGCCTCTATGGGAGCAGATGAAAAGAAAAAATCTCAACACCGTGCTTGCACCGGTCTACTGGGAACTGATTGAACCGCAGGAAGGGAAATTTGATTTCTCACTGGTCGACCAAATGCTTGAAGGAGCCCGTAAGCAGGGCCTCCATTTGATCATCTTGTGGTTTGCCTCCTGGAAAAATGGCTACTCCATGTATGCACCGGGATGGGTGAAAACAGATACCGACCGATTTCACCGTGCACAAAATAAGAGTGGTGAATCCTTTGTAGTTCTTTCAGCCTTGAGTGACAACGCCATGAATGCAGATGCGAAAGCTTTCAAAGCACTCATGCAACACATCCGCCAGGTGGATGAAAAAGAACAAACGGTGATTATGATACAAATTGAAAATGAAGCTGGCCTGTTCTATGAACCACGTGATTACAATGAAGAAGCAAATAAAACCTGGCAGTTGGGTGTGCCTGCTGACCTGACGAAATACCTGGTAGCGAATAAAGGCAAATTGCAACCAGAACTCGACAGCGCATGGAAAGCCAACGGACGCAAAACGTCAGGAGGCTGGGAAAATGTTTTTGGTAAAAGTGTGTTCAGTAAAGACTGGCGCGATCTCTCCAATTTACCGGAAGAACTATTCTCCGTTTATCACTATTCGAAATACATTGGTCACGTAGCGGCTGCAGGCAAGGAAGCCTACCCTATTCCCATGTTCGTGAATGCGTGGATCAAACAACAGGACTTTCACTGGCCTGGAAAATATCCAAGTGGTGGTCCCATCCCGCACACACTCGACTTATGGAGAATGAATGCACCAGCTGTTGATTTCATTGCTCCCGATATTTATGTGTCCATTCCGGAAGCGCGCTATACGATTGAGCAATATCATCGTAAAGGAAATCCCGTCTTTATTCCTGAATTCAAACCCGGTGCCTTTGCAGCCAGCCTGGCTTTCTGGGCGTATGGTCAGCATGATGTGAACTGCTTCTCGCCCTTTGGTATTGAAGATACTTCTCCGGAGAATGATCCCATCACAAAAAGCTATGCAGCATTATCGCAGGTTCAGGAATTGATTTTACAACATCAGGGCAAAGGAACCATGGCGGGTATTTACATGGATACTTCGGCAACCACTCAAAACTTTAAACTCAATGGATTTGACATCAAAGCTACGCTTGCATTGCCCACTGTAGTTCCTGAAGGAGGTGCAGTAGCAGGATTAACTTCTTCCAACACGAAAGTTATTTCCGCAGGTGGTATCCTCTTCGCTACCGGACCTGATGAATTTATATTAATAGGAAAAGATTTCACGCTCGCGCTTAATCCGCTAACTATCGATGGGAAGAAACCAAAGATAGACATCGAATACATGGATGAGGTTACATTAGTCAATGGCAAATGGGAAACACTCAGGCGATGGAATGGAGACGAAGGCACAGGTGGTGGTGACTACGGCTTCGGTTATCATAATGGTCGATTCGCTGCCATTAAATTTTTACCATCCTCCGATGGTCGTTACCGTATTCTGAAAATAAAGCTTTACCGATATTGATACCAGGAGTTGTAATTCCGATCCAAAGCTTATTTTTTTAATTCATTTCTAAAAAGTCAAATTCTTTTTTCAAGAAGCCTTCTTTACCTTCCACCTTATTGTCAAACAGCATGATATTACCTGATTGCTTATCATAACTTTTCCATTCCGGTAAACTAACTCCGTTTGGATTGCCTGTCTTTGCAAAATTTACCCAATAGGAAGACATGCTGTTTTCTAACTCTTTATCCGATTGCTGCCAGGGGCGGTTCCAGGTATGCAAGGTGTGCAATGTATAGGGCACCTCTGAAGTATGAAAGGCTCCATAGTTTGGAAAGCCTGGCTTATCCGGTGGGACGTGACTGAATTGATAGATATAGGTGGGCTTTGAATTGAAGCCTGCCAGCAGGTGCGAAGGCATTCCGGCAAAATTTAACATCGTCAGTTTTTGTTTTTCTGCTTTCACTTCATCAGTAGTGGTGGCTGGGAAAAGAGCTAAATAAGTATTGGCTTGAACACCATATTTTGTTTGCGCTTCTTTTTTATAGTCTTCCACAGTCATTTCGCCAGTGCCCATAAAACTTCCGTCACCAGTCACCCACCCTGTTAAAACAGGTGTTTGATTATGTAACCCCTTTTTAAAATGTTCCATCAGATTGACAGGCAAAACATAGCCATCCATGGTTGTTCCAAAACGGCCTAGCTCCTGGTTGTTACTGAGTTCCTGTAATTCCTTAGCTGACTTTTTTCTCAATTCAACTATCGAACTGCTATTGGCTTTTTTCATGAATGCAATTCCTTGTTCTTCCGCTTTGGTAAGATTTTGACTTAACACATTGGATAACAGACCACCACTTTGCGCAATAGCTTTATGAAATAAACCTTTAGCTAAAGGAGAAGCAATCAATGCGGTTACGCTAAATGCACCCGCAGACTGACCAGCGATGGTTACATTATCAGGGTCACCACCAAAGGCTTCGATATTTTTTTGAATCCATTTTAACGCTGCGATCTGATCAAGAAATCCATAATTGCCTGATGAATGATTATCCGATTCTTTTGTCAATTCAGGATGTGCCATAAAGCCAAGCATGCCCACACGATAATTGATACTCACGAAGACCACCCCTTTCTTAGCCATCTCTTCACCATCATAGATAGCACAATTCGCAGAGCCACTACTCAGACCGCCACCATAGATCCATAAAAAGACAGCATGCTTTTCTTTGTTTGACTTGGCAGTTGTCCATACGTTCAGATACAAACAATCTTCACTGAGTGGTTCGGGCTGTGCGATAAACTCTTCGCTCCAGCAATAAAAAGGCTGAGGTTTGTTTTGAATCGGACTGGCAGAGAAACCAGTACATGGTTTTATACCTTCCCAGTTTTGAACAGGTTGTGGAGCCTT
>Ga0164241_10005490_pt1 | contig 11858 bp, 13 predicted proteins | sample OricomyardsoilBY_FD_108780 | JGI IMG/M metagenome (GOLD analysis project Ga0164241, IMG submission 108780) | Backyard soil microbial communities from Emeryville, California, USA - Original compost - Back yard soil (BY) | ecosystem: Environmental > Terrestrial > Soil > Unclassified | place: USA... | reverse complement strand
TGTTCGATGCACACGCTCGGTACCGCGGACGACCTGCGGGCGCTCGCCGCCCTCGTCGCGGACGACGTCGTCGAGCCCGTCGTCGCGACCTGCTGCGGGACTGCCGGCGACCGCGCGATGCTGCACCCCGAGCTCACCGAGACCGCGACCCTCGAGGAGGCCGCCGAGGTCGCGGGCGTCGAGGCGGACGCCTGGGTGTCGGGGAACCGGACCTGCGAGCTCGGGCTCGAGCACGACACGGGCAAGCCGTACGAGTCGGTCGTCGTGACGCTCGAGCGCGTCACCCGCCCCGCTTCTCCGCCGAAGTAGGCCTCCGGGACGCCTACTTCGCGAGGTACCCCGCGCGGAGGGGTACCTCGGCGTGGTCGGGCGGCAGGATGGGGGCGTGACCGAGCTCCGAGAGCGCCTGCGCGCGCTGCCGTCGTTCCCGCCCGACCTGCCGCGCTTCGACCCCGAGCACGAGCCCGCCGACGCGCCCACCGACCCGCGCACGCTGTTCGTGGCCTGGCTCGAGGAGGCGTGGGGTGCCGGTGCGCCGACGCCCCAGGCGGCGGTCCTCGCGACCGCGGACGCGGACGGCGTCGTCGGAGCGCGGACGCTCATCGTCAAGGACGTCACCGAGGACGCCGCCTGGCTCTTCGCGACGCACCGCACCAGCCCCAAGGCCCGGGCGGCCGAGGCGAACCCGCATGCCGCGATGACGTTCTTCTGGCCGACGCGCGGCCGGCAGGTCCGCGTCGCGGGCACGGTCCGCCGCCTGCCCGACGACGCAGCGGCCGCCGACTTCTCGGCCCGCCCCGAGGCGTCGCGCGCGGCCACGCTGGTGGGGCACCAGAGCGAGGCGCTGACCTCGCGCTCCGAGCTGACCGACGCGTTCGACGTGTCGCTCGAACGGGTGAGGGCCGATCCGGAGCTCGTCGACCCGGCCTGGGCGCTCTATGCGGTCGACGCCGTGCGGGTCGAGTTCTGGCAGGCGGTGACCGGTGGCGGGGCGGTCCGGTGGGCGTACGAGCGGGACGCCGTCGGGCGGCCGTGGGGGGCCGGTCTCCTCTGGCCGTGAGGCCGGGAAAGGTCAGCGGGGGAGCGCGGCGCTGACGCGCCCCTGCCACTCCGTGAACGCCTTGCGCGCGCGGGCCACTCCGATCGCGCCGGCCATCGCTCCGGTGTTGCCGCGGTCGATGCGGACGACCGACCCGGCGCCGTCGGGCGACGCGAAGACCTGGACCGTGTACTTGAGGTGCTGACGGTTCTTGCCGGCAAAGGCTCCGAAGGCTGCCGTCATCGCAGCGGACCCCCGCACGACCTGCGCCGAGAACTCGTCGAGGGGCTTGATCTCGCAGCCCTCCGACGCGAAGACGCCGTAGGTCAGGTCGCGCGCCTGCGCGGGGTGGGCGGTGGTCAGGATGTCCTCGGCGGCCATGTCCTCGTGGTCCTCTGCTCAGGGGCACCGTGCGGGCGCGCGGCGCGCCGAAGGTACCAGAGCGGGTGCGGGCCGGCCGGCGCCCATCCACAGGCGCGCGGCGTCAGGGAACCAGGACGACGCGTCCCGCGCTCGGCTCTGCCCAGGCCGTCTCGACGTCGGCGAGCGGGACGGCCCGCGCGTCCACGGCGAGCGAGCCCCGGGCGATCTCTTCGATGAGCGCAGCGAGCTCCGTGACGATCTCGGGCGTGCTGACCGAGCCTTGCCCGCTACCGACCAGCTGGAGCCGCGCCGACCGGAGAGCCGCGGACGGGATCGACGCCTCGAGGCCGCCCATCGACCCGATCTCGACCCAGGTCAGCGGCTTGCCACGGTCGGGACGCGCGGTCACGACAGACACGATCGCCGCCGTCGTCGTCGGACCCCACACGTAGTCGAGGACGACGTCCACGTCAGCCGCGGCCCCGACGAGGCGGGCTGCGACGTCGTCGGGTGGCCCGGCGAGGCTGACGGTGGCGTCGGCCCCGAGCGCGGGCAGCTCGCCGAGGCGCTCGGGGTTGCGTCCGGCCGCGACGACCCGTCCGGCCCCGAGCAGCTTGGCGACCTGGACTGCGGTGCGCCCGGCGTTCCCGGTCGCCCCGAGGACAAGGACGGACTGCCCGGCTTCGAACGCGATCCGCCGGCGGAGCGCGACCCACGACGACATCGCCGGGTTCATGGCGGCCGCGACGGCGACCGGGTCGACGCCGTCCGGCAGGACGACGCTGCGGCGCGGGTCGATCACGGTGCGCTCGGCCATCGAGCCCTGGGTCGTGTCGTGGAGCACGAAGTAGCGCAGGCGCCCCTCGGGGTCGCGCCCGACGCCGTCGACGCCGGGGACGAGGGGCAGCTCGTCGGTGCTCGTGTAGTGCGACCCGTCGGCCTGGGACCGGACGCGAGGGTGCAGCCCGGCCGCGACGACGTCGACGACGACCTCGCCGTCGGCGGGGACGGGCTCGGCGATCTCCAGGTAGCGGGGCGGGGTGTCGAACGCGGTGACGACGGCGGCGTTCATGGCATCTCCTCGATAGATTCTGATTCGTACTACGAACTAAAATAGATCGTGATACGAAGGATCGTCAAGGTAGTCTGAGTGCATGACGACGCCCGCCACCGATCACGCGGCCCCCATCGGCCCTTCCGACCGCGTCGAGCGCACCCCGAACGACGACGTCCTCGACGCGCTCGCCCAGACCGCCCACGCGGTCACGACCGTCCTGACCCGGGTCGCGGCCGAGCACGACCTGTCGCTGACGCAGCTCCGCGTCCTCGCGATCCTGCGCGACCGTCGTCTGCGGATGAGCACCCTGGCCGACTACCTGGGCCTCGAGCGCTCGACCATGAGCGGGCTCGTCGACCGTGCGGAGAAGCGGGGGCTGCTCGCGCGGGGCCCGAGCGCGTCGGACGGCCGTGCCGTCGAGGTCTACCTCACCGACGAGGGCCGCGCCCTCGCGGAACGGGGCACGGCGCAGGTGCGCGCGGCACTCGTGCCGTCGACGACGGCGCTGACCGCGGCCGAGCAGCGGCGCCTCCAAGCGCTCCTCGAGAAGCTGGTCGACGCCGGTCTCCACTGAGCTCGCCCGCGGTGCGTGGGCGGGCGGTTTGATGCCCGCCGACCAGCTCCGGGGCGCTCAGCCCAGGAGGAAACGGACGGCCGCGTCGACGTGCGCCGCGGTCGAGTCGACGAGCGGCACCGGGGAGACGTCCTCGTCGAGCAGCAGGTCGAGCTCGGTGCACCCGAGCACGACGCCCTCGGCACCGGCGTCGGCGAGCCGCTCCAGCACCCGCACGACGGCGTCCCGGGACCCCGCGCGCACGTCGCCCTGCGTGAGCTCGTCGAAGACGACGCGGTCGACGGTCGCGGCGTCGTCCTCCCAGCCGACGGACGGCCGCACGACCTCGATACCGTGGCGGGCGAGCCGCTCGCCGTAGAAGTCCTCCGTCATGACCCACCCCGACCCGATCACCCCGAGCCTCCCGAGCCCGCGGGCGCGCGCGGCGTCGGCGACGGCGTCGGCGATGTGCAGGAGCGGGACGTCGATCACGTCCTCGACCGCGGGCGCGACCTTGTGCATGAGGTTGGTCGCGACGAGGACGGCGTCGGCGCCGCCCCGCTCGAGCCCGACGGCGCGCTCGGCGAGCAGCGTGCCCGCGCCGTCCCAGTCGCCGTCGAGCTGGAGGCGGCGGACGTCGTCGAAGTCGACGGACGCGAGCAGGAGGCGGGCGCTGTGGTGCCCGCCCAGCCGCTCCGCGACGGCGGTGTTGAGGAGCCGGTAGTACTCGGCGGTCGAGTGCCAGCTCATGCCGCCGAGGATCCCGAGGGTGGGGGCTGCGGGCGCGGTCGCTGCGTCGGTGGGGGCCATGCGTCCCAGCCTCGCGGGCGTGCGCCCATCACGGAATCCCCGTGTTGCTGCGCTCATCCATAAGCGATGCTTGGAGCATGACGAGCATCCCCACGGCTCCCGGGACCAGGCCCGACGATCCGCCAGCGCTCGACCCGCGCCGCGTGCTCATCCTGCGCGCGGTCGCGCAGGCTGGGTCGATGAGCGGGGGCGCCCGGGCGCTGGGCTGGACCCAGCCCGCGGTGTCGCAGCACCTCCAGGCGCTCGAGCGCAGCGCCCGCACCCCGCTCCTGCTCCGGCACAGCGGCGGCGTGACGCTCACGGAGGCGGGGCGTGCCGTCGTCCCGCACGCCGACGCGATCGCCGCGCACCTCGACGCCGCCGCGCGTGAGGTGGGGGAGCTCGCAGCGCTCGGCGGCGGCAGCGTGCGACTCGCGGCCTTCCCGTCCGCGCTCGCCGTCCTGGTCCCGCCCGCGCTCGAGCGGCTCGCCACCACGACCGGCGTCGCGGTGCGGCTCGTCGAGGCAGAGCCGCCCGAGGCCGTCGAGCTCGTGCGGTCCGGGGACGTCGACGTCGCCCTGACCTTCGGCTACGCCGAGGCGGCCGGGGTCCCGCCGGACCTGCGGGACGTCGCGCTCGGCGTCGACCCCGTGGACGTCGTGCTCCCCACCGGGCACCCGGGCGCGGACAGGCCGGACCTGCGCCTCGCCGACCTCGCCAGCGACGACTGGGTCGCCGGCTGCGTGCGCTGCCGGGAGCATCTCGTGGCCTCCGCTGCCGCGGAAGGCTTCGCTCCGCGGGTGCGGCACGAGACGGACGACTACGTCGTCGTGCAGCAGCTCGTCGCGCGGGGCCTCGCGGTCGCCGCGCTGCCCCGGACGGCCCTCGAGGCGTACCGCCATCCGGGCGTCGCCACCCGGCCCGTGGAGGGCCTCGAAGGCAGGAGCTTGCACGCCGTCCACCGGCCCGGCGTCGAGCGGGTCCCCGCGGTCGCCGCGCTCCTGGGCGTCCTGCGCCGGCCGCTGCCCGGTGGGACGATGACGGCGTGACCACGCCCGACGCCCCCACGGGGCTCACGACCTTCGACGACCACCCCGTCCGTCGCGTGCTGTGCGTCGTCGCGCACCCCGACGACATGGAGTACGGTGCGTCCGCCCTGGTGGCCCGGTGGGTCGAGCGCGGCGCCGAGGCGGCCTACCTGCTGCTGACCGCCGGCGAGGCCGGGATCGAGGGCATGGACCCCGACGAGACCAGGCGAGTCCGGGCCGGTGAGCAGCAGCGCGCGTGCGACGAGGTCGGCGTCGGGGAGCTCGAGATCCTCGACCACCCCGACGGGACGCTCGTCTACGGGCTCGACCTGCGCCACGACGTCGCGCGTGCGGTGCGCCGGTTCCGCCCGGACACGGTCGTGGTGATGACGTGGGAGACCGAGACGCCGTGGGGTCTCAACCAGGCGGACCACCGCGCGGCCGGGCTCGCGGCCGTCGACGGGGTGCGCGACGCCGACAACACCTGGATCTTCCGGGACCTCGCCGACGCCGGGCTCGCGAAGTGGGGCCCCGACCGGCTCGTCGTGATGGGGCACCCCGCCCCGACGCACGGCGTCGAGGTCACGGGCGAGCCCCTCGAGCGGGCGATCCGCTCGCTCGAGGCGCACGAGCAGTACCTCGCGGCCCTGCCCTGGCATCCCGCGCCGCGCGACATGCTCACGGGCGCGACCGCCGCGCAGGGCGCGGCGCTGGGCGTCCCGAACGCGGTGCTCTTCAAGGTCTACGAGCTCAAGGCCGTGCCTGCGCCGTCGGACGGCTGAGCGGCGGATACGCTGACGCCCGGGGGTCTTGTCCACCGTCGGTCGACGAAGGAGCGTAGGCGTGGCCCCGAGGATCACGATCGCCGACATCGCCCGCCGTGCGGGGGTGTCGACGGGGGCCGTGTCCTACGCGCTCAACAACCGTCCCGGGGTCTCGCAGGCGACACGGGAACGGATCCTCGCCGTCGCGGCCGAGCTCGGCTGGCAGCCGTCGGCGGCGGCACGGTCGCTGTCCGGGGCGCGCACGGAGACGGTCGGGCTCGTGCTCGCCCGCGACCCCAGCGCGCTCGGCTCCGAGTCGTTCTACATGCAGTTCATCGCCGGCATCGAGTCGGAGCTCGAGAAGCGTTCGTACGGCCTTCTCCTCCAGGTGGTCCCGACCCTCGACGCGGAGCTCGCGACCTACCGGACCTGGCGCGCCGCGCGGCGCGTGGACGGCGTCGTGCTCGTCGACCCGCGCGTGGACGACCCCCGTGTCCGGCTGCTCGCCGAGCCGGACGCGCTGCCGTCCGTCGTCGTCGGCGACCCGACGCTGGCGCGCGGGCTGATGAACGTCTGGACGGACGACGCGACGGCGGTGCGGGAGTCCGTGCGCTACCTGTACGAGGTCGGGCACCGGCGGGTCGTCCGGGTGGGCGGGACCGAGGGCTACGTGCACACCCTCATCCGCGATCGCGCGTTCCGTGACGAGACCGAACGGCTCGGCATGCACGGCGTCGTCGCCCGGACGGACTACACCCCGGGCGAGGGGGCGGCGGTGACGCGTTCGCTCCTGGCCGGCGGCGAGCGCCCGACGGCCTTCATCTACGACAACGACGTGATGGCTTTGGCAGGTCTGGGGGTGGCGAGCGAGCTCGGCCTGCGGGTGCCGGCGGAGCTCTCGATCATCGCGTGGGACGACTCGCCGTTGTGCCTCGCGGCCTATCCACGGCTGTCGGCACTGAGCCACGACGTGGCGAGCTTCGGTGCCCACGTCGCGCGACGCCTGTTCGACCGGCTCGACGGCGGGCCCCCCGCCAGCTTCCTCGACTCGGTCCCGACGCTGCGTCTGCGGGGCACGACGGGTCCGGCCGGGGCGCCCGGCCGGACCGGTCCGGCGCTTGACGGGCCAGGTACTTAAGCGTTTCACTATGCGTGTTCGGCGCGTGTGTGCCCATGCGTTCGTCAGTTCCGTCCCACTGGGGTCCGCTAGGGTTTCGACAGCGTTGTCAGACGACGAACCGCAAGGAGTGCCCGCATGACCCGTTGGACCGACCTCCCCACGCACCGCGCGTGGCTCCAGCAGCACGCCGAGGCGCTGCTCGCGTTCGGCCGCCGGACGGCCGCGCCCGGCGGGGGAGCGTACTGGCTCGACGCGGTCGGGAGACCTGAGACAGACCGGGGCGTCCAGACGTGGATCACCGGCCGCACCGTGCACATCTACTCGCTGGGTCACCTGCTCGGCATCCCCGGCGCCCGCGAGGTCGCGCAGGGCGCGCTCGACGGTCTCGTCGGGCCGGACGCCCCCCTGCACGACGTCGAGCACGGCGGCTGGTTCGGGACCGTCCTTTCCGACGGGAGCCACTCCGAGGGCAAGGAGGCCTACCAGCACGCGTTCGTCGTGCTCGCGGCCACGTCCGCGGTCCGGGCCGGGCTCGACGGCGCGCGCGAGCTCCTCGACGAGGCCACGCGCGTCTACCTGGAGCACTTCTGGGACGACGAGGCCGGCCTCAGCGTCGACACCTGGGACACCGCCTTCACGACGCTCGACGCGTACCGCGGGGTCAACGCCAACATGCACTCGGTCGAGGCGATGCTGGCCGCGGCCGACGTCACGGGCGACGCGGCGTGGCTCCGGCGGGCAGCGCGGATCGCGGGCTTCGTCGTCGGGCAGGCGGAGAGCCACGAGTGGCGGATCCCCGAGCACTTCGGGCCCGACTGGGTCCCCGACCTCGAGCTCAACCGCGACCGGCCCGACGACCCGTTCAAGCCCTTCGGGGCGACCGTCGGACACGGGCTGGAGTGGGCGCGCCTCCTGCTGCACCTCGAGGCCGCGCTGGACGCCGCGGGCATCGCCTCGTCGACCGACTGGTACACGGCCGCCGCCTCCCTGTTCGACCGGTCCGTCACCGACGGCTGGGACGCCGACGGCGCCCCCGGCTTCGTGTACACGACGGACTGGGAGGGCAAGCCCGTCGTCCGACAGCGGATGCACTGGGTCGTCGCGGAGGCCGTGAACACGGCCGCGGCGCTGCAGGCGCGGGCGTCGCGCGCGGGCGACGAGGAGGCCGCCGACCGGTACGCCGACCGGTACGCCCGGTGGTGGGACTACGCCGACCGGTTCGTCCTCGACCACGAGCACGGGTCCTGGTTCCACGAGCTCGACCCCGAGAACCGCCCGGCCGGACGGGTGTGGCCCGGCAAGGCCGACCTCTACCACGCGTTCCAGACGACGTTGGTGCCGAGGCTCCCGCTCGCTCCGTCGATGGCGACCGCCGTCGCCGAGGGGCTCCTGCGCCCCTGACACGCCCCTCGCCGGGCCGAGGGCCTACCCCGGCGAGGGCGTCCGCGGTGCGGATGCGGTGCACGGCAAGATGCAGCCCGTGTCAACACTTCGGGGCGCCTCGCGACTTGAGGGGGCATGAGACGACCACCTGACCCCGGCTCGCAGCCCCTCCTCGTGTTCGAGGACTGGTACCGGGCCGAGTTCCCGCGCGTCCGGCAAGCCATGACGCTCGTCACGGGCGATCCCGGGCTCGCGGAGGAGGCGGCCGCCGAGGCGTTCGCCGTCGCATTCGCCCACTGGTCGCGCGTCCGCCGGATGGCGTCTCCCGGCGGTTGGGTCCACACGACGGCGCTCAACCAGGTGCGGCGCTCGTGGCGGCGGGCGGTGCTCGAGCGCCGCCACCGCGGGTCCTCGCCCGCCGAGCACGTCCCGCCGCCCGAGCTGCCGGACACCGCCGTCTGGCGCGCCGTCGCGACCTTGTCTCCGCGCGCCCGGACCGCCGTCGCGCTCCGCTACGTCGCCGACCTCACCGAGGCCCAGGTCGCCGACGCCATGAACGTCACCCGCGGCACCGTCGCCACCACCCTGTCCCGCGCCCGCCGCGAGCTCGCGGACGCCCTGCGCACCGAGACCACCGGGAGCCCCTCATGAATCCCTTCGACGAGCTGACCCACGTCGACGCGACCGCCCCGATCCCGTCCGTCGACACCATCCAGATGCGTGGCCGCGCGATCGTCCGCGCGCGGAGAGCCCGGCGGGGCGCCGTCGTCGGGGCGCTCGCCGTCGCACTGACCGTCGGCGGCCTGGGATTGCCGCACCTCGCCGGTAATGATCCGGCCGTCCAGGCGTCAGGCGGGTTTCTCGGCATCGCGCCGGCGTCCGCGTCCGACGGCGGGGCGTGCAACATGGGCCACGGAGGCTGGGTCGAGCGCGACGACTGGGGCGAGCACGCGGACGTCGTCGACGTTGCGAGCCTCGTGGTGGCGGACGGCGTCGGGCCGGTCCGCACGGCCGGGGTGCACTGGGATCGCGGCGTGTGCGCGGTGGTGACGCCGGCCGCCGTGCTCTACGACACCGATCCCGTGCGCGGGCTCACGGTCTGGCGCGACGTCGCGAACCCGTACGGCGACCGGCTCGACCTCGCGCCCCAGCAGGTTCGCGGACGGACGGCCATGACCACGGACCTCGACGACGGCGAGCACGTGCTGAGCTGGCGCGACGCCGACGGGATCCGATGGCTCGCCGAGGCGAGCGGGATGTCGCTGGCCACGACCGTCTCGGTCCTCGACGACCTCACCTTCGCGGGCGGCGTCGTCGTGCCGTCGAGCGTGCCCGCGGGCTTCTCCGCAGCGCCCGCGGTCGCGCCGACGACGACGCACACCACCCGGGGCTGGCACGTCACCTATGGCTCGGCCGCCTGGGACTCGAGGCGGATCGACCTGATCACGTCGCGCGTGACGCAGCCGCCGGAGGTGTATGCGGCGCGTGACGCCCAGGGGGTCCGTTTCACCACGGTCGACGGCGTGACCGCGGTCTGGACGACGGACGCCGACGGCTGGGGCTCGCTCGACTGGGTCCGAGACGGCGTGCGGTACACGCTCAAGGCGAGCGGCGGCCTCGATCGGCTGCGCGGCCTCGCGGCGCACGTCGAGCACGTCGCCGTCGACGATCCTCGGCTCGACGGGGTGCCCGACCCTCGCGGCGTCGTCGAGAAGGGCCGCTGAGGCCGGGGCCCTGACCCGCCGAGTACGAGGGTCTCCGTCGAGAACAAGGGTGGTGGCCTCGACCTCGGCGGAAACCCTCGTACTCGGCACAACCCCGTGTCGGTGCTGCGCGCCACGATGAGTCCATGGCCTACGACCAGGTGCTCGCCCAGCGCGTCCGTGACCGGATCGGTGCCGACCTCGCGGTGACCGAGAAGCGCATGTTCGGCGGGTTCGTCTTCCTGTGGGACGGCCGGATCGCGGTCGGGATCTACGGGGACGGACTCCTGCTCCGCGTCGGACCCGACGACGTCGAGCTCGCGCTCACGGAGCCCGGCACCCGCCAGGCGATCATGGGCGGACGGGAGATGCGCGGCTGGATCACGATCGACGGCGACGTCCTCGACGACGACGCCCTCGAGACCTGGATCCGCACAGGCGTCGAGTCGGCGGCCCGCCTCCCGGGGGAGTGACCCGGTCCGACGGGCGCGGCGAGCGGTCGCCGTCGTCGGGGGCTCCCCGTACGGTCGGATCCATGGGCACCACCGAGGGCGCTGCCGTCGAGATCGAGGTCGCCGGGCGTGCGGTGCGCGTCTCCAGCCCGGACCGGGTGATCTTCGAGGCCACGGACCGCACCGCTGCCGTCACCAAGCTCGACGTCGCGCGCTATTACGCGGCCGTCGCGACGCACGGCGGACGCCCCGGGGAGTCCCGCCCGGCCGCCGTCGCCGGGGGTGCGCCGTCGGACGTGGGCGGGCTGCTGCGCGCGCTGTGGCACCGCCCGACGACGCTCGAGCGCTGGCCGCGCGGCGTGCGCGAGGGCATGGTGCTGGCCACGCGTCAGGGGCACGAGCGCGACGCCGACGCGTTCTACCAGAAGCGCGTGCCGTCGGGGGCGCCGGGGTACGTCGAGACGGCGACCATCGCGTTCCCGTCGGGCCGGACCGCCGACGAGATCGCCCCGACCGAGCCCGCCGTGCCGGTGTGGGCCGCGCACATGGGCACGATCGTGTTCCACCCCTGGCCGGTGCGCAGCGGCGACGTCGAGCACCCCGACGAGCTGCGCATCGACCTCGACCCGCAACCCGGGACCGACTTCGCGGACGCACGCCGGGTCGCGGGGGTCGCGCGGAGCCTGTTCGAGGAGATCGGGATCCGGGCGTTCCCCAAGACGAGCGGCAAGGGCGGGATCCACGTGTTCGTGCGGATCGAGCCGCGCTGGACGTTCACGGACGTGCGGCACGCGGCGATCGCGTTCGGGCGCGAGCTGGGTCGCCGCACCGACGGCGTGACGACGGCGTGGTGGAAGGAGGAGCGCGGCGAGGCGATCTTCGTGGACTACAACCAGAACGCCCGCGACCGCACGATCGCGAGCGCGTACTCGATCCGCCCCAAGCCGGGTGCGCCCGTCTCGACGCCGCTCACCTGGGACGAGGTCGCCGAGCTCGACGACCCGCGCGTCTTCCACGTCGGGACGGTGCCCGCACGCCTCGAGCCGGGCGGCGGCCCGAACGGCGACGGCGTCGACCCGTGGGCCGAGATCGACGACGTCGCGCACTCGCTCGAGCCGCTCCTCGCCTGGTACGACCGCGACGAGGAGGAGGGCCTCGGCGACCTGCCGTACCCGCCCGAGCACCCGAAGATGGCCGGCGAGCCGCGCCGCGTCCAGCCGAGCAGGGCACGCAAGCCCGCGGACTGATGTGCCGGCTGTTCGCCCTGCACGCCGGGCCGCAGGCCGTGCCGGCGACGTTCTGGCTGCTCGACGCCCCCGACTCGCTCGCCGCGCAGTCGCGGCGCAACCCCGACGGTGCCGGGATCGGGGTGCTCGGGCCCGACGGCGTCCCCCGCGTCGACAAGCGGCCGCTCGCCGCGTACGAGGACCAGGCGTTCGCGACGGACGCGCGCGACCTCGAGGCCACGACGTTCGTCGCGCACGTCCGCTACGCGAGCACCGGCGCGCTGACCGTCGAGAACACGCACCCGTTCGTCCAGGACGGGCGGCTGTTCGCGCACAACGGCGTCGTCGGGGGCCTCGACACGCTCGACGCCCGGCTCCGCG
>Ga0164241_10005489_pt1 | contig 11861 bp, 12 predicted proteins | sample OricomyardsoilBY_FD_108780 | JGI IMG/M metagenome (GOLD analysis project Ga0164241, IMG submission 108780) | Backyard soil microbial communities from Emeryville, California, USA - Original compost - Back yard soil (BY) | ecosystem: Environmental > Terrestrial > Soil > Unclassified | place: USA... | reverse complement strand
TCGCCAGGTTCGTCGTCATCGCCGGCACGTCGCTCGCCGGATCGTGGACACTGATCGTCGGCGCGCTCGCGCTGATGGGCGACAAGACCGCGCTCCGCGCCGCATCGGCTGGCGATGTCTGGGTGTTGTATCCGCTCGATCCCATGCCCGCGCGCTGGTGGTATACCGTTCTATGGGTCGTGCTCGCCGCCGTCGGCGCAATGGTGCAGTACGCGACGACGAAGAAAAGCGGCGCGCCAAAGAAGCGAGGAAAAACCAAGGCGGCCTAGCGTTCAGCGTAGAGCCTGGAGCCGTTCCCCAAGCCTTCAAGCCCTCAAGTCCCAAGTCCCAAGTCTCATGTCTCATGTCTCTGAAGGAGTCACCAAATGTCCCAGTTCTCACGTCACGTCACGGTTGATTGGAAAGGCACGCTCATGGAAGGGAAGGGGCAGGCGAACGCCGGTTCCGGCGCGTTCTCGCTTCCCGTGACGTTCCCGCAGCGAATCGGCGAGGCCGGGGGCGCGACGAGCCCCGAGGAGATGATCGCCGCTGCGCACGCCGCGTGCTTTGCCATGGTGATTGCCGCGACGATGGGGAAGAAGGGCGGGACGGTGGCGAATCATCACGTGACGTGCACCGTGACGGCCGACAAGTCGGAGGCCGGCATCAAGATCACGACATCGCGTCTCGACGTCATTGCCGAAGGCGTACAGGGCATGGATGCGGCCACGTTCGAGCAGACCGTCAAGGACGCCGAAAAGGGCTGCCCCGTCTCCGGCGCGCTGCGGAACTCGGTAGCGATCGAAGTTCACGTGACGGTCAAGTAACCGGTCACGGGTACGACTGGTACGACGGGCTCGGGTTCGACGGGTACGACTGGCGAGAGGAACCAGTTGCATGTCTGCTTTGGTTGGATGCGGTACGACTGGTACGCCGTGTAGCTGACGGCACCTGGTCCTGTTCACCAGTCGTACGCGTCCTCCCCGAGCGGTCCCTGACATACCGAACCTGGTAAGTTGACCGGCGTCTTTCCTGTCGTCTGATGTACCTCGCCCCCTGGGCCCAGCTCAGGGAGGCGGCAGACTGCTGTACCGGCGGGGCCGAGCCCCGCTGCCTCACGCCTCAAGTCGTCAAGTTCCCGCTGAGTCCCCTCCTTCCCAGTCTCGGCACTTTCCGCGGCGTTGGCAGGCGCGGGCGGGACCGCCGTGGTCCTCGACCGGGGCACGAAGCTTGCTCTCTGTGACGTGTCCCCGGTGGGACGAGCAAGGAGCAGATCAATGTTTGGAATTCTTGGCTGGATTCTGTTCGGGTTGATCGTCGGAGTCGTGGCGAAGCTCTTGATGCCCGGCCGTGATCCCGGCGGGTTCATCCTCACCATTGTCCTCGGCATCGTCGGCGCGGTGCTCGGCGGGATGGTGGGGCGGGCGATGGGCTTCTATCGCGAAGGCGAGCCGGCCGGCTGGCTGATGTCGATTGCCGGCGCCGTTATCGTGCTGTTCATCTACCGCGCCGTGGTCGGCCGGCGGAGACTGACGTAGCGGACGGTCGACGTTGGAAGCCGGAAGTTGGCGTGAGACCGTCAGACGTCGCACGCTGACTTCGAAGTCAGGCCAGGAGGCCGAAGCCGCGCTTCGGTCTTCTGGCCTTTTTCATGCGGCTCACGGGCGCGCGAGGTTGCACCGGGCAGGTGGGGGCGGCTAGAATCAGGGGTCCTGCCGCGGGTGCCAGTCCGCGCAGGGCATGCACCATCCGTTCGCCGGAGCCGCGCCAGCGGCAGAAGGCCGCGGACGCCATCGTTCCTCGGTAGCTCAATGGCAGAGCATCCGGCTGTTAACCGGAGGGTTGCTGGTTCGAGTCCAGCCCGAGGAGCCAAATCTCGCTTCGTTCAATTTGGCTCATCGGGCCGTCCTGCGGGAAGCGCCCTCCTCGCGTTGCTCGGAGTTAGCGGTTCCGAGTCCAGCCCGAGGAGCCACATCACAGGCAAACCTGACTGGTTACCGCCGAGCGCATACGCATTCCGACGTGCCCATCACTCACGCCCATCAACTCTCGATTCGATAGATTTCCCGCCGGCCGCTGGCGACGAGGTCGTGATAGTCAGCCATTGCCTTCCGAAGAGTCTCGTTGGTCGTGAGTGCGTGCTCCATGATGAAAAAGTCATCGATCTTCTCGACCTTTGCCTCGGCGATGACCGTCCAGAAAGGCTCGCCAGTCACATCCGTGAGGATGCGCATCGGCTCGTGCCCCATGTCTTTCAGCACCATCGAGATCTCGCTGAATTTCTCGACCATCTGGCGAACCTTTCCAGGCTTGCAGTTGAGGACTTCCCGGATGACGTACATGACCAGACTCCTTTCACAGCGTGATTCATCGATGGGACTGCTGATCCCTGGCGGCGGCGGTGATGCGGTCGAGATTTCCGGCCGACATGAAATCTGACAGCGGAATAGCGCCGGTTATCGCAGACAGGAAGGCGTTGGTGGCGTCCTGGTTGCCTCGGAGCGCGCCGAAGAGAGCCCGCATCTCGGGCGGAGGGGGCTCGAGCGCCGCGAGGTGCGTGGTGAACTCGTACATGGGACGGACGCGTTCGTTGCGCGCCGCCTCCTGGGCGGCCAATCCATCCTCGAGCGTACCGGCGCCGGACCATGCCCGGCCGAGGGTCGCCGCCTGCATCTCGGCATCGATGAATGCATCGCTGATGCCCTGTGCCGTAATCGGATCGCGGCTGTAGCCCGCGTCGCCGACGAGCGCCCAGCCAGGGCCATACGGCTTGCGGAAATGGCCGGGCACGCGGCCGTGCCGTACCACTGTTCTTCAAGATGGCCCTCGCGCACGCGGGCAGCGAAGTCCGGCGCGGACTCGAGCGCCTGCCAGACGTGTCCGGCGATGTCGGCGCGCACTGACGAAAAGTCCCTGGTGGGCCAGTTCACCATCACGAGATGGAGACCGTCGTTGGTCGGCGCGCCACCGAAGGCGTGGTGGTCGCGCACGTACAACTCGATATCATTCTGTCTGACGCCGCTGAAGTACGAGTAGTAGCCACAGGCCGCAACCGGGCGAACGTCGTACTCCGGAGGTCGCACCGCGCGTGCGACGAAGGAGTTGACGCCATCGGCGCCGATCACGATTCGGGCGTGCTCCTCGACGGGCCTTCCATCTCGTCCGTGGCCTCGAACACCCACGACGACGTCGCCGGTCACGAGCAACTCGTCGACGGTAAAGCGCTCCCGAATGTCGACGCCGGCCTCCGCCGCGGCATTCACCAGGAGACTGTCGAGCACGGTGCGGCGCGGACAGAATCCGCCCATGCCATCGTTCGCGTCCGGAATGGTGCCGCGCAGCGCGAACGGGCCGACGTCGAACGTCATGTGCCGGCAGATGGGTGGTGCGCCTGTCGCCGCCAGCCTGCCGAGAAGACCCCACCGCGCCAGGATCTCGGCGCCGTGAGGCCAGAGGATGTGTGTCGAGATCGTATCGCTGGGGAAGGCGGCTCTGTCGACGAGCAGCACCTTGAACCCCTGCCGTGCGAGGAGCATTGCCGTCGGGGAGCCCGCACACCGCGCGCCGACGATGATGGCGTCGTACATCTGGCCTCCGCGTCGACCTGACGCTACCGGACGCGAGACGCAGTCACATCGGACGGAATACCCAAAATGGCCACCGCCGTGAATTTGGGTATTTCTTCGTACTGGTCAGGTGAGGTTGTGCTGGAACGCCCAGGCCGTCGCACCCGAACGGGTCGACACCCCAAGCTTGTCGAAGATGTTGCTCACATGCCGGGCGACAGTCTTTTCGCTGATGAACAGCTCCTCCGCGATGCCGCGATTGGTCTTGCCGGCTGCGACCAGTCGAAGGACCTGCGCCTCGCGGTCGCTGAGCACGCCGACGCGCGGACGTGAGGCGCGCTCCGACTGCCTGGCGATGCGCGCGAGGCACGGTTCGGCCTTGAGGTGCGTGAATATCCGTCGCGCGGTCTGGATCTCGAGGCGCCGGCCGTCGTCATCGCCCCGCTTCTCACAGACCCTTGCGAGCAGCAGACAGGTGTGCGCCTCTTCGTACGGCATCTCCAGTTCACGCCAGGTCTCGCACGCCTGCCGCAGCGACGTGGCAGCGCCCTCGACGTCCCCTTCCATGAGGAGCACCGCGCCGGTGGCGTGCGCGGATGCTGCGGCCAGGAGTGGCGCGCCAAAGGCGCGCGCGATCTCCGCCAGTTCCGCGGCCGCGGCCCGCGCGGCTGCCACATCATCAGCAGCCAGCAAGATCTCGACGGCGGCAGGCAACAGTCTGGCGCGGCGCGTCCGTGGCTGGGTATCGAGGAGCACGCTCCGGATCGACCCGGCCGCCGCCTCGATCTGACCCTGAGCGAGACGAAGCAGCGACAGGCCCGGCTGCGGCGTACGTCCGCGCTCGTGCGCACGGCTGTAGTCCGCTTCGGCTTTGGTGAACTCGCCCCGAAGCCGATGCAGGTCGCCGCAGCGATAGAACGCCGCTCCCGCAGCCGGCCGCGCGCTCAAGAGCTCACACGCGCCCTGGGCGTCGCGCGCCGCATCGTTCCACTTCCCCCGCAGCTGAAGGACTTCCGCGCGGTAGTGCAGACACTCGCCGCGATAGCGCACGAGATCCGGCTGCGCCGCGCACCACCGCGCAAGTGAGGCCGTCCATTCATACGCCCGCCGCAGATCGAAGGTCTCCTGACAACCTTCCAGGACGCTGCAGTAGACATCGCCCGCGACCAGTGGAGTCACCTCGCCGGCGATCACGGAAGCCATCGCTTCATCGAGGAGCGAGTCACCTTCGGCAATGCGTCCGAGGCGGATCAGCGCGCGGCCACGTCCGTGGCAGGCCACCGACGCCAGATCGCGGTCGCCGAAGCGGCGAGCGACCTCCGCCGCCTGGCTGAATGTGTCGTGCGCCGCAGAGGGATCACCCCGCGCGATGCAGGTGATGGCGACGGGGATCAGCAGATACCCTCGGACAACACAGTCGAGCTGCCCCTCATCGAGCACGCGTCCGGCCCTGGCGAACCAGCCGGATGCCGGAGCGATGGCGCCCCGTCCCATGAGACCAAACCCGAGCCAGAACGCCGCTCGAGCGGCCCCTTCGCCGTCTCCCCGGTCGAGGAATGCCTGATGGGCGCGCGCGGTGTACGCGTCGCAGTCGTCATCACGGCCGATCAGGTGGGCCGCGATCGCGAGCCGCTCGAGGTCTTCGGCGTCGAGCGGTGCGTCGCGATCGGCGGCCTGCAGGAGCCGATACGATTCAGCCCACGCACGCTGCTCGAACGACTTCCGCCCACGCCGCAGTGTCGCGAGGTCCATGGTCGCGTCGTCAAACGGTAGACCGGCCGGGGAGCGTTATGTCAACAACGTTATCGCGCCGCGGACGATTCGAGCGCGCCTCTTGGCGGCCCTATTGACCTTGTGCAGGCGGTGAGCGGAAAGCCACCAAATCGGCGACGTCAGGACCCTTCCACGCTCGCCCCGAGGCTGACGAGAAGCTCGTCGAGTTGCGCGAATGTCTCGACCGTCGCATCCGCGGCGCCGCCGGATGCTTCGAAGGCTTCCTTCGACGGATAGATCTCGTGCATGACCAGCAGCGTCTGGTCACCCTCTTCTTCGAAAGTCACTGTGGTCACCGACGCGCCCTCGCCACCCTCGTCGTTGGTCCACACCAGCCGCGACGGCGGGGTCACTTCGAGGTACGTGCCGAAGAACGCCACGCCATCGGGTTCGAACTCGAGACGGTACTGGCCTCCTACACGGACATCCATCTCACACGAACGCAGGGACATGCCCATCGACTTCGGCACCCACCACCGCTTGAACAGTTCGGGCCTGGTCCACGCCTCGAACACGATCCGAGCCGGGGCGTTGAAGCGTCGGGTCACGACGACTTCACGTTCGGACGTCCGCTCCACCGACGTGCGGTTCTTCACGGGCACGGCTTCACTTTCTTTTCTTGCGTCCATCAACCTTCTCCTTCCGCTCGAGTTCCTCGACCACCTTGTCCAGCTCGTTGAACCGCGCCTCGCAGAGCCGGCGGTACCTCTCGATCCAGGCCGCCTCTTCATCGAGTCTGTGCCGTCCGAGCCTGCAGGTCCGCACGCGCCCGACCTTCGCCGTCGTGACGAGCCCCGCCTGCTCCAGGACGCCGACGTGCTTCTTCATGCCGGTCAGGGTCATGTCGAACCGGTCGGCAAGATCCGTGATCGACGCGTCCCCACGCCCGAGCTGCTCCAGGACACCGCGTCGGGTGGCGTCGGCAAGCGCGGCGAACGAGGCAGCGAACCGGGTTCCCGAATACTGAACCATGTGGTTCAGCATACAGCATGGCGCCCGGCCGAACGCAAGGGCAGGCGTCTTGGCGAATCCGGCGCACCTGTTCGATACTCGCTGGCGATGAAGGTCGCACTCGTCGTACTGGTCTCATTCCTCGCCGCGACGCTCAGTGCCCAGGCTCCGGCACCGGTCACCGTCCAGCCCGATCTGAGAATCGAGTCGATCGGCGTGGTGCCGCAGGGCCGCCCGTCGCAGATGGTGCTCGGACCCGACGGCCGTCTGTACGTCACGATCTCCGATGCCGCGGACGCGAACGGTCCGAGCGTCGTCAGCTTTGCCTACGACGCGACAGGTCCGCTCGCCGATCCCGCCGTCGAAGCCTCCACCGGCGGAGCCATCGGCGTCGCGTTCGGTCCGGTGTCGCTCGGTCCCTCCGGCGCTCCGGGTTCGACACTGACGACGGGGATGTACCTGACCGACAAGCCGCGCGACGGGATCTCCAACCTGCGCGTGCTCACGCGCGGCGCCCAGAGGCCGTACGGCGGCGCCGGCGGCACGAACACGGTCATCGTCCAGAACATTCCGGGCGGCTACCATCACGCGGATCAGATCATCATCAAGGGCAACACGCTCTACGTCGGCATCGGCGTGCGCACGATGGACGGCGTCCAGGGACATCCGGGCCGGGGGAACCTGCGCGATAACGCGTACGGCGGCACGATCAGCCAGATTCTCGATCTGCGGCTGGTGGACGGTCTGACGAAGGATTCGGCGGGCTTCGGCCTGACCGGCGACATCTCGAGCAACGCGGTCCCCGATGCGACCAACGCGGGTCCGTATACCTCCACCGCGCTGAACAAGCTCATCGTGCACTCTTCGGGCACGCGCAACCCGTTCGGCCTCGCGCTCGACGGCAACGGCGATCTCTGGTTCACGAACAACTTCAGCACGACGCAGGCGGATGGCAGCTTCGACGGCACGATCGATCCGGCGACGCACTGGCTGAAGGGATTCGAGCCGGGCGACCTGAGCCTGCCCGACCCGAACGACCGCGATCTGAAGAACAATCCGCACGATCAGCTCTTCAAGGCACGCCCGCGCGGCGACTACGGCTACAACAACATCAACTGGCGGAACGACGCCAGGAAGAACAACCCCGAGGCCACGTCGGACGCCGCTGTCGCGGCCGGCTTCTTCGACTTTGCCACCCACGGCGTACGCTCGACGACGTTCGACAACCTGGTTCCGCCGCGCGGCGGATTCGCCGAGTACGATCAGTCCGACCCCAACCGCATCGTCGGTCTCGGTCCCGGGTCCTCCGCGGACGGGTTCGTCTTCTACACCGCATCGACCTTTCCCGCGCGCTATCACGGTCAGGCCTTCATCACGCGATGGACAGGCAGAACCAACGACTCGACGGGACACTCCGTCGATTACCGCGACGTCATTGCGGTCGACGTGAAGACCGGGATCGGACGGCAGGTTGCGAAAGGCTTCGGCAACCCGCTCGCCGCACTCGAGGATGGGCACGGGAACATCCTGATCGCGGACTACACGACGCGGATCATCTATCGCATCCTGCCCGCGGCGTCCGCGCCGTAACGACCGGCGGCGGGTCGTTTCACGCGGCTACGCCGGCACGTACGTCAGCCTGATCACATCGTCCGCGATGCGATCGTGCGCTGCGAGCCGGAGCGGCGCGCGCGGTCCGGCAAAGTATGGCTTGCCCTGACCGAGCACGACGGGATGCAGGTAGATCCGGTACTCGTCGATCAAGCCGAGCCGGGTGAGGCTGTGGGCGAGCGACGGCCCGGCGACTTCGATCTCGCCGTCGCGTTCGGCTTTCACCTTGCGGAGCGCGGCCTCCACGTCGGCGCCAATCAACGTGGCATTCGGTCCGACCGACGACAACGACCGTGACACGACCCACTTGGGCTGCCTGCGCCAGGCTGCCGCGAACTCGCGTTCTGGGGCATCCCACTCGTGCGGTTCGTCCCAGTAGCGCATCACCTCATACATGCGCCGGCCGTAGATGCTGCCTGACTGGTTCTCGGCCTCCTGGATGAAGTGCCGGAAGAGCGCCGGTCCGGGCCCGAAGGCCGTGTGGTCGACGTAGCCATCCAGCGACTGGTTCATGCCGAACACGAACTTTGCCATGCTGCTCCTCGTAATCTCAGGTGCGCCGGCCGAGGCCGGTGCCCGCCACGACATGCGTGCGCACACAGTGTAAGCAACGACGGCGGGGGCGGTCTCGGCCCTGACCGATGCCGGCGCAACATAATGAAATGGCCATGATCGACGATCACTCTCCCAGCGCCGGCGGCACGCGGCGTCTCGACACCGTCCGCGCCGCAATCGTCCGCCGGCCGCTTCTGACGATCGGCCTCGCCGTCCTTCTCCTTGTCGCGGTCATCTGGATCCTGGGCGCGCGCGGCCCGCTTGTCGACGCCGCCACGGTGGCGCGCAACGACATCGAACAGCACCTTGTCGCCAGCGGCCGCGTGCGCGTGGTCAACCGCGTGCAGCTCATCGCGCAGACGGCGGGCCGGGTCACGCAGGTCACCGCCCGCGAAGGCCAGCGTGTCCAGCCGGGCGACCTGCTCGCGCAGATCGATGATCGTGAAGCGCGCGCGGCCGTGGCCGAGGCGCGCGCCGGCGCCGACCAGGCGCGCGCGCGTGTCGAACAGCTGCGCGAAGTCAGCGTCGTCGTCGCGAGCGAAGAGGTGCGCGAAGCGGAGGCCAATCACACCCGCGCGCAAGCCGATTTTGCCCGCACCGAGTCGCTGGCAGCGGCGGGTGCCCTGACCACGCGCGACGTCGAGGAGGCGCGCCGCGCCCTGGACGTGGCCGCCGCCGCGACGAGTGCGGCGCGCGCGCGCCAGCAGGGCCTGGCCTCCGAGGGCGCGGATGCGCGCGTCGCAGCGAGCGCGCTGCGCGAGAGCGAGGCGCGCCTCGCGTCCGCAGAGGTGCGGCTCGCTCAAACGCGTGTCGTCGCCGTACAGGCCGGCGTCATCCTCGCCCGGCAGGTGGAAGCCGGCGACATCGTGCGCGCGGGGGACACGCTGTTCGAGCTCGCCGGCGACAGCGAGACTGAGATCGTCATCGAACCGGACGAGCGCAACCTGGCATGGCTGCGCGTGGGACAGACGGGGAAGGCGTCCGCGGATGCGTACCCGGATCACACGTTCGACGCGCGGATCACCTACATCGCGCCCGCCGTCGACCGTCAGCGCGGCAGCATCGAGGTGCGCCTGCACGTGCCCGATCCGCCGGCCGCGCTGCGGCCCGACATGACGGTGTCCGTCGATCTGACCGTCGCGTCGAAGAAGCACGTGCTCACTGTTCCCACCGACGCGATTCGCGACGCCGCGACGCCGTCGCCGTGGGTGCCGGTCGTGGAGGCCGGCACGGTCGCGCGCCGCACAGTGACGCTCGGCATCACCGGCGAAGGGCAGTCGGAGATTGCGTCCGGTGTGTCTGAAGGCGACGTCGTGGCGCTGTCCGGTTCGCGAGCACTCGAGCCCGGTCAGCGCGTGCGCGTACGGAAGACGCCCTGATGCCGTTCCAGTGGTTCGTCGCCATCCGCTACCTGCGCGACGCGCGCGGACAATCCGCGCTCATGCTCGCGGCGGTCTCCGTCGGGGTGAGCGTCATCGTGTTTCTCTCGGCGCTGATCAACGGCCTGCAGACGTCGCTGATCGACTCGACGCTCGGCTCGCAGCCGCACATCACGCTGCGCGTCCCGCGCGAGGAGCCGCGCGCCCTCGTCGAGTCGCGGGACGGTGTGGCCATCGCCAGGCTGCGCCAGCCGGCCGCGCAGCGGCTCCGTTCGCTGGATCAGTGGCCGTCAGTCATGCGCGCCCTAGCCGGCACGCCAGGTGTGACGGCGGTGTCGCCGACCATCAGCGGCTCCGCCACCGCCACACGCGCTGAGGCGCGAGTGCCGGTCGTCATTCGCGGCGTCAACCCCGAATCGTTTCTCGACATCATCGACCTCCGGCGGGACATCGTCCAGGGCACCTTCGATGTCACGAGCGGCCGCGTCGTCATCGGCTCGTCGCTGGCGTCCGAGCTGGGCGTGGGCGTGGATGACCGGATCCGCGTCACCTCCACCGAGGACGTGGAGGACGTGGTCACGATTGCCGGGCTCTTCACCGTCGGCACCGATGCGGTGGACAAGTCATGGGTGGTGACGTCGCTGACGCACGCGCAGTCGCTCTTCGCGCTGCCCGGCGGTGTCACGAACATCGAGCTGAAGGTGCGCGACGTCTTCGAGGCGGATCGCATCGCGGACGTCATCCGCGGGCGCACCGGCCTGACGGTGGAGAGCTGGATGACGCTGAACGCCGAGCTGCTCTCCGGTCTCTCCGCCCAGAGCAGCTCCAAGACGATGATCCAGTTCTTCGTCGTCGTTTCCGTCGCGCTCGGGATCGCGAGCATCCTGATCGTGTCGGTCGTCCAGAAGTCGCGCGAGATCGGCATCCTGCGCGCGGTCGGCACCCCCGCGCGGCGCGTGCTCGCGATCTTTCTCATCCAGGGCGGCGTGCTCGGCGTCGCGGGATCGTTCATCGGGTCGGCGCTCGGCGCGCTCTTCGCCAAGCTGTTCGAGGCGATGACGGCGGACGCCTCGGGCGTGCCGCGATTTTTCGTGCAGGTCGATCTTCCGCTGTTGATCGGGACGACGCTGCTCGCGACGGCCGTGGGCCTGACGGCGGCGGTCATCCCCGCGCGGCGAGCGGCCGCGCTCGATCCTGCGGCGGCCATTCACGGTGACTGAGCCGCTGATATCCGTCCGCGGCGTCGTGCGCGACTACGGGCAGCAGGTGCGCACGCGCGCCCTCCGGAACGTCGATCTGGATCTGCATCGGGGCGAGTTCGCCGCGCTCATCGGGCCGTCCGGATCGGGCAAGAGCACGCTGCTGAACATCATCGGCCTGCTCGACCGGCCGACGGAGGGCCGCGTACTCGTCGATGGCGCGGACACCTCCGGCCTCGACGACCGCGCGCTCACGACGCTGCGCGCGCGGTCGCTCGGCTTCGTCTTCCAGTTTCATCACCTGCTGCACGCGTTCACGGCGGTGGAGAACGTGATGCTTCCGGAATGGGGCGACGCCGGTGCACCCACACGCGACATGCGCGACCGCGCCTTGGAGATGCTCACGGACGTGGGGCTGGCCGATCGCGCGCAGTACAAGGCCCGCGATCTGTCCGGCGGTCAACAGCAGCGCGTGGCGATCGCCCGGGCGATGGTGCGCCGGCCGCCGCTGGTGCTGGCCGACGAGCCCACGGGCAATCTGGATACCGGGTCGGCAGACGACGTCTTCGAGCTCATGCGCCGGTTCAACCGTGAGTCCCGCACGAGTTTCCTGATCGTCACGCACGACCCGCGCATCGCGTCGCGCTGCGATCGGGTGATCGAGATCGTGGACGGCCGCGTCACGAGCGATACACCTCGTCCCGGTGCGGCGGCGACCTGATCGTCCCGTGCCCCGCGCGGAAGATCTCACACCACCCCGGCAAAATCTCTGGCCGGGCCGATGACGCTGGGACACGCATCGCGCCAGCGCTCGGACGTCTTCCGCAGTTGCCCCCGAAGAATGCAGC
>Ga0164241_10005488_pt1 | contig 11862 bp, 8 predicted proteins | sample OricomyardsoilBY_FD_108780 | JGI IMG/M metagenome (GOLD analysis project Ga0164241, IMG submission 108780) | Backyard soil microbial communities from Emeryville, California, USA - Original compost - Back yard soil (BY) | ecosystem: Environmental > Terrestrial > Soil > Unclassified | place: USA... | reverse complement strand
TCGGTCATCGACTCGGGCATGTCCGCGTTGTGCAGCAGGCTGGCCTGGTACTCGTCGAACAGGCGAACCAACGCCGGACGCAGATTCTCCGGCGCCAGCCCGGCTCGCAGGTCGATGAGCGCGCGCGCCGTGGCGAAGCGCACCGACTTCACCGGATCAGTCAGCAATGGCGCCAGCTGCTGGATCCGCGGCAGCGGTTGCAGCTGTTGCAGCGCCGTCGCCGCGGCGGCGCGAAGCAGCGGATCCGCCTCGCGCAGCGCGGCCGTCACGGCGGTGTTCTGCGCCGGGGTTGCGAAGCGGCCGCTCTCTTGCAGCGCAATGGCGCGCAGTATCGGCGGATGGCCGGCATCGCGCGCGAATGCCAGCAGATCGGGAAGCACTGCCGGGTCGTTGCGGCGAGCCGCAGCCAGCAATGCGGCCTGTGGATAGCGCGGCGCGGTGCGTGCTGTGCGACTGGCCAAAAACCGCGCGGCCCAGCGCGCATCGCGATCGGCGTGACACTGCGTGCATGCGTTGGGAACGCCCGTCTCCACGCTTGCGGCCGGATCGGGGATGCGCAGCGAGTGATCGCGACGCACGTCCACGCCCATATAGGTGCGGGTGGGCATGTGGCAGTTCACGCACTGCGCGCCGGGCGAATCCGGCTCGTGGAAGAAATGCGCCTGGGTCTGGAATTTCTGCGGCTCGTGGCATTGCAGGCACAGGCCATTGCCACTGACGCGCAGGCGGCTGCTGTGCGGCTCATGACAGTTGGTGCACGAGACCTGGTTCTGGTGCATGCGGCTCTGCAGGAATGAGCCGGTCTCGTAGACTTCATCGCGCATCTGCCCGTCGTGAAAGTACAGCGGATCCAGCAGCGCGGCGAGCGCATAGTTGTCGAGAAAGCCGGCCGTGGCCACCGGTTGCTGCAATTCCGAGCGGCGCGAATGACAGCCCGCACACCTGCAACTGGGCGCTCATCGCGGCGGTGGCCGACGGGGAAACGGGGCGTGCGCGGGTGGACTCCCACGTCTTGCCGATTCGCACCGTCAGACCCTTGTCCTTTTCCTGTGCACGCCGGCCGCCATTGGCCCACTCCACGTGTCGCGATCCCGGCCCATGGCAAGCCTCGCAACCCACGTTGATTTCCTGCCAGCGGGTCTCATAGCGGTTTTCGGCGCTGGAGTAATTCCTTTCCAGCGCCGTGGAGTGACAGGCGGCGCAATGTGAATTCCAGTTCTGCAGTGCGCCCGTCCAGTGCAGCGGATCATCGTGCGTCACGCGCCGATCCGGGTAGAGGGAAAACCAGCGCTGTCCGCCCGCCGCCGCCGGCCGCGCATCCCAGGCGATGCCCAGCGCCTGCATCCGTCCGTCCGGAAATGCGATCAGGTATTGCTGCAGCGGGTAATATCCGAAGGTGTAGGCAATGCGGAATGTCTGCGCCTTGCCCTGGGCATTGTCGGTCTGCACGAAATACTGGCCATCGCGCGTGAAGAAGCGCGACGGATTGCCGAAGTAGTCGTACCTGGCGTCCCGGAAATTGCCCAGCACCGATTTTTGGTCGGCCGCTTCCATGGCGTGGCGATGATGGCTGCCTTGCCATAGCGCATAGGCCTGCGCATGGCAGCCCGCACAGGCAACCGTTCCCACGAATTGCGGAACCGATGGTCGTGCCCGTCCCTGCAGCATCCATGCTGAGACAGCCACTGCCAGCAGCACCAGAACTGCCACGACCAACAGGTGTTTGGATTTGCGCATCTATGGCGAGGCGTTTGCTTGCGGATCCCGCGCCATCGTAACCGCTGGACGCGCTAGACTGCGCGCCCCTGCCCTCTTCGAACAAACATCATGCACCGCGGACTCACGCCTTCTGTGCTCGGAATGATTCTGCTGTTCGCTGCCTGCAGTGCGCCGGTGCGCCAGCCGCAGCCCGCCGTGACGAACGCGGTGGCGCCACCGCAATCCCCTGCCGCAGCGGGCCCGCCGCGTGGCGGTCCGCCCGGCTATCTGTCCACGCGCAACATCGATCTCATGCCGGTGCTGCCGCCGGCACCACAGAAGGGTGATGCCACCTACGAACATGACCGCCGCATCTTCCGCGAGACGCGCAAATACCAGGGCACGCCACGCTGGGAAATGGCCTCCGGGGATGCACAACTGGGCACGGCACAGATGCTGCAGCACTTCTCATGCAGCCTGGATATCGAACTGACGCCGCAGCAGGCGCCGCGCATGGTGCAGATCCTGCAAAGGGCCACACGCGATGCGTCCCAGGCCATGGGCAAGGCCAAGGATTTCTACAAGCGCCAGCGTCCATACCTGATCGACCAGGGTCCCACCTGCCGCCCGCCTGCTGAAACCGGCAACAGCTTCGATTACCCCTCGGGCCATACCACGGCCGGTTGGAGCTGGGCCATGGTTCTGGCCCAGATCGACACGGACCACGCCGTGCCGATTCTCGAACGCGGCCGCGCCATCGGCGACAGCCGCGTCATCTGCGGCGTGCACAATGCCTCTGCCGTGCAAGGCGCGCGCTTTCTGGTGGGCGCAACCATGGCCGTGGTGATGGGCACCGAGGCCTACCAGAGCGATCTGGCGGCAGCCCGCCAGGAACTGGCCACACTGCGCGCGCAGCCACACGCCACGCCCGAACCGCAACGCTGCGAAGTCGAGCGGGAACTGGTAGCCATCCAGCCTCGCTGAGGGCCGCGAGCGCGGCGACGCGGCACCCCGGTGGCCGCGCTATAGTCACCTGAGACAGAACAGGGACCGCGCAATGCTGCTCGCCACACTGCTGATACTGGCCGTCACGGCCGCGATCTACACCATCACGCAGATCGGCGCCGCGATCACGCTGCTGTTCGTCATAGCCGTGCTGGTGCTGGCCTACAAACGCCTGCCGCTGCTGGCCTTCTCCATCGTCTTCACCGCGTTGTTCCTGCTCTACAGCTGGTTCGGCGCGCCCGGCGGGCTGTGGAAGGGGCTGCTGCTGGTCATGCTTGTGTTGATGTGGCTGTTCAACGTGCGGCCACTGCGCAAGGCGCTGATCTCGCGCCCTTTCCTCAAGGGTTATCTGCGCATGCTACCCACCATGTCGTCCACCGAGCGCGAGGCGCTGGAAGCCGGCACGGTGTGGTGGGACGGCGAACTGTTCACCGGCAAGCCTGACTGGAACAAGCTGCTGAACACGCGGCCCGCGCAACTCTCGGCCGAAGAGCAGGCCTTCCTCGATGGCCCTGTCGAACAGCTGTGCGCCATGGTCGATGATTTCGACGTCACGCATCGCCGCGCCGATCTTGCGCCCGAGGCGTGGGAGTTCATCAAGAAGCAGGGCTTCTTCGCGATGATCATTCCCAAGCAGTACGGTGGCCTGGCGCTCGGCACCTTCGCCCAATCCTCGGTGCTGATCAAACTCTCCAGTCGCAGCATCGTGCTGGGCTCGACGGTGGCGGTGCCCAATTCGCTCGGTCCGGCCGAACTGCTGGTGCACTACGGCACCGAGCAGCAGAAGGACCATTACCTGCCGCGGCTGGCGCGTGGCGAGGAGATCCCCTGCTTCGCGCTGACCAGCCCGGTGGCGGGGTCCGATGCCGCGTCGATCACCGACACAGGCGTGGTATGCCGCGGCATGTACGAAGGCCGCGAAGTGCTGGGGCTGAAGCTGAACTTCTCCAAGCGCTACATCACGCTGGCGCCGGTTGCCACCGTCGTGGGCCTGGCCTTTCGCATGTTCGATCCGGAGCATCTGGTCGGCGAGAAGGAAGACATCGGCATCACCTGCGCGCTGCTACCGCGCAACACGCCGGGCATCACCATCGGACGGCGACACTTTCCGTTGAACGTGCCGTTCCAGAATGGTCCGGTCCAGGGCAAGGATGTGTTCGTGCCGCTGGATTTCATCATCGGCGGCGTGAAGATGGCCGGCCGCGGCTGGCGCATGCTGGTGGAGCAGCTGTCCGTGGGTCGCTGCATCTCACTGCCCTCCAGTGCCACGGGCGGCGCAATGGCCGCAACCTGGGCCAGCGGCGCATACACGCGCATCCGCCGGCAATTCGGCATGCCGGTGGGCCGCTTCGAAGGCGTGGAGCAGGTGCTGGCGCGCATCATCGGCACCACCTACATCATGAACGCCTCGCGTTCGGTCACCACCGGGGCCATCGACGGTGGTGAAAAGCCCGCGGTGCCGGCGGCCATCCTCAAGTATCACGTCACCGAGATGGGACGCCTGGTGGCGGGCGATGCCATGGACGTGCATGGCGGCAAGGGCGTGATGCTCGGGCCACGCAACTATCTGGCGCGCGGCTGGCAGGCCGCGCCAATCGCGATCACCGTGGAAGGGGCGAACATCCTCACGCGCAATCTCATCATCTTTGGCCAGGGTGCGATCCGCTGTCATCCCTTCGTGCTGAAGGAGATGCAGGCGGCGCGCAGCGCCGATGGCGAACGCAGTGTGGATGATTTCGACCGTGCGCTGTTCGGACACATCGGCTTCACCATCTCCAACGCCGTGCGTTCGCTGGTCATGGCGCTCACCCTGGCGCGTTTCGAAAGCGCGCCGGGCGAAGGCGCCGTGAAGCGCTACTACCAGCACATCGAGCGTTTTTCCGCATCCTTCGCGTTCGCCACCGACGTGGCCATGCTTTCTCTGGGCGGCTACCTGAAGAAGAAAGAAAGTCTTTCGGCGCGCCTGGGTGATGTGCTCTCTTATCTGTACCTGGCCTCGATGGTGCTCAAGCACCATCACGATGCCGGCAGTCCGCGCGGGGATCTGGCCAGCGTGGAATGGGCGTGCCGCGACCTGCTGTATCGCGCGCAGGAACAACTGCATGGCCTGTTGCGCAACTTTCCCAACCGCCAGCTCGCCTGGCTGATGCGCGCCATGATCTTTCCGCGCGGCCGCACCTACTTCGCACCCAGCGACAGGCTCAGCGCACAACTGGCCGAACTGGCCATGACGCCCAGCCCTTCGCGAGAGCGATTGTGCGCGCATGCCTTCCGCAGCCCCGTGGCCGGCAATCCGCTCGGCGCATTGCAGGAAGCGCTGCTGCTGGCCGCCCGGGTGGAACCCATCGAACGGCGGCTGCGCGTCGATGGCGTGAAAACCGGCCGCATCCGCGCGCTGGGCGTCGCCGCCCAGGTGACCGAGGCACTGGCCATCGGCCTGCTGTCGAAAGAGGAAGCCGAACTGCTACTGGACTATGATCGCAGGATCATGGACATCATCCACGTGGATGATTTCGCACCAGCGGAATTGCCGGCCGGACAGCCCGGACGTTAAGGCCCTCACCAACGGAGTATCAGCATGATTCGCCAAGTCACCATCGCCCTGGCCGCCATTGCATTGGGTGCCACCGCAACTGCTCAGACGCCCGCGCCCGCGGCCAAGGTCAATCAGGTCCCGGCGGTCACCGGACCGAACAACGTCAATGCGCTGCCACGCACGGCCGCGCCGGACGGCGCCCGGGTGTACATCGTCACTCCCAAGGACGGCGCCACCATCAAGGGCCCCTTCACCGTGGTGTTCGGCCTTGCCGGCATGGGCGTCGCGCCGGCTGGCGTGCAGATGGAAAACACCGGCCACCATCACCTGCTGATCGATGCCGCGCTGCCGGCCAATCTCGGCCTGCCACTGCCGGCCACCGACAACATCAAGCACTTCGGCAAGGGACAGACCGAGACGACGCTGACCCTTCCTCCCGGCAAGCACACGCTGCAACTGGTGCTGGGCGATCACCTGCACGTGCCCTTCCTGCCCGTGGTGGCTTCGCCGAAGATCACCATCACTGTCACGCCCTGAACAGGGCTCGAAGGGATGGGCGCTGAACCGCATCCATCCCTCCTCGGCACGCAGCGATGTACCTCTCCTTCTACGGGCTGGCCGAAAAACCATTCTCGATCACGCCCGATCCGCGCTATCTGTATCTCGGCGGCCGGCATGCCGAAGCATTGGCGCATCTGGTCTATGGCATCAGCGAGGCGGGGGGCTTCATCCAGCTGACCGGTGAGGTCGGCACCGGCAAGACCACCATCATCCGCTCGCTGCTGGCCAAGCAGCCGGACAACGCCGAGATCGCGCTGATCCTCAATCCACGCATGAACGCGCCGGAGTTCATGCTCACGCTGTGCGAGGAACTGGGCATCCTGCTGCCCGATGATGCAGTGGGCAGCGTGAAGGAGCTGGTCGACATCCTGAACCGCTACCTGCTCAAGGCGCATGCGCAGGGCAAGCGCGTGGTGCTCATCGTCGATGAGGCACAGAACCTGATTCCCGAGGTGCTCGAGCAGGTGCGGCTGCTGACCAACCTGGAAACCGAAACCCAGAAGCTGCTGCAGATCATCCTGATAGGCCAGCCTGAACTGCGCGACATGCTCTCGCGCAACGACCTGCGCCAGCTCGCGCAGCGCATCACCGGCCGCTATCACCTGGATCCGTTGTCGCGCGATGAATCCGCTGCCTATGTGAAGCACCGGTTGCGGATCGCCGGCGCCACCACCGAGATATTCACCAGCGGCGCGTTGTCCGAGATGTATCGCGCCAGCGGCGGCGTGCCCCGCCTGTTGAATGTCATCGGCGATCGCGCGCTGCTCGGGGGCTATTCCGAAGACCGCCACGTCATCACCGCCGCACTGGTGCGCAAGGCCGCCGGCGAAGTGTTCGGCCGGCGACGCACGCCGGTGTGGCTGCCTTGGGCGCTGGGCGCGGCAACCATTGTGGTGGTTGCCGGCGCGGCCCTGGCGGTATGGAAGTTCACGTCGCGGCCTGCGAGCGCGGTCGCGCCAGCGCCCGTGGTTGCGGCCGCGCCCGCGCCCGCGCCTGCCGGCGGCGCACCCAGCGTCGTGGCGCCGCCACCTGCACCGCCCGACTTCGCCGCGCTGCTGCGTGGCTCGGCGGCCGTCACCGATCTGGACGGTGCCTATTCACGACTGTTCGCACTGTGGTCGGCGCGCTACGTCGCCGGCTCCGAGGACGCCTGCTCGCAGGCACTGCGCCAAGGTCTGGAGTGCCTGAATGAAACAGGCGGCATCGATGCGCTGCGACGTTACAACCGGCCCGCGTTGCTGGCGCTGGAGGATGATGCCGGGGCGATTCACCAGACCATCGTCGTGCGGCTGCAGGGCCAGAGCGCGCGCTTGCTGATCGGCACCGACATGCATGATGTCGCGCTGACAGATCTGCAGCCGCGCTGGAATGGCGAATTCCTGATGCTGTGGCGGCCCCCGCAGCTCGACACCCGCAGTCTCACCGTGGGCATGCAGGGCGAACCGGTGCGCGCGCTGCGTGATCGTCTGCGCCAATGGGCCGGATTGCCCGCGCAGACAGAAACCTCGGATGTGTTCGATGAAGGCTTGCGTGATCTGGTCGTGCAGTTCCAGCGACGCAGTGGCCTGGTCGCCGACGGCATCGCCGGTACGCGCACGCAGGCGCTGCTCGACGCCGCCCTGGCCGCCACTGATTCGCCGCTGCTCAGCGCGGTCGCACCCTGAAGGTCCTTCCATGTCGTTCATTCTCGATGCGCTGAAGAAGTCCGAATCCGAACGACATCGGCATTCGGGGCCGGTACTGATGGATGTGCGCATCGCGCCGCCCCGGCGCCGCCTGCCCACCTGGGCCTGGGTGATCGCGGGCGTGCTGCTGGTGAATCTGTTGTTGCTGATATGGCTGCTGTGGCTGGCCCCGCATCGTGCGCCCACCGCACCTGCGCCAGTCAGCGCGGCGGTGGCACCACCAGCGCCGGCGCCCACCGCGGCGCCCACCGCGCCACCGGCCGCTGTACCGCAGAGCGTCGCGCCACCCGCAGGTGCGCCCGCCGCGGCGCCCGTCACACCACCACCGCCGCCCGCCGCGCCCAGCACATCCCCGGCCATGCCAACGCCGGCGACGGGGGGTGCCCGCCTGGCAGAAGACACTGCCCCCATCGATATCGCCAGTCTGCCCAAGGTGCCGGATCTGGTCGCCGCGGGCGCGGCGCTGCCTGAACTGCGCCTGAGCCTGCACGTCTACGATCCGCTGGCCGCCAACCGTTACGTGCTGCTCAACGGCATGCGCTTGCGCGAAGGCGAATTCACGCCCGATGGCCTGAAGCTGCTGCAGGTCACGCCCGGTGGCGCAGTGCTGGAATGGCGTGGCCGGCGGATGTTCCTGAGCGCCGGCGGCTGAATTTCCTTTATCGCCCTACTCGGCGATGTACCACTGCTTGTCGATCAACTCGAGCGCCAGCGAATCGAAAGGCAGGCCCTGGCCTTTCAGATCGTAGATGGCGCGCGTACCGGCGTATTCGAATCGCGGCGCCGCCTGCCGCGCCAGCTTCAACGCCGTCACCAACCGCTCGCGCACCTCGGCGCGCGAAGTGCAGGACGTGATCAGCGCGCGCAGCGCCTTGGGCGCGATGGTGCGTCGGAAATTCGGGCTCATCTGCTTGTTGTAGTAATCATCGCAGCGCTGCGCCAGCAGATTCTCCTGCGCCGTCTGCAGCACCGTCACAATGGCCTGCGGAGTGCCGACGGGCGCGGGCGCGCCGCTCGCGGTCCCCGCCCCGGTGGTTGCGACCGCCGTTGGAATCCGCGTGCGGCCCGCCCGCAAATCATCGATCTGCGCCTGCAACTCCAGCGGAATGGTCGCCTTCCAGTCCTTGCCCCAGGGCATGATGGAAACCAGCACCGGCACGCGTACGGTGCCCATGTCGCGCGGCGGCTTGCCGCGCCCCACCATCAGCACCATGCCACCGCTGTCGGGCACGGCCTCGAGCCAGTCCACGCGCTCGAAGACGCGACCGCCAAAGCGCAGCCGCCGCGCCAATGTCGCGAAGAAATTCTGCGGCGTCAGGCGCTCGATCTCGGATAGCGGCATGCCACTGCCGAACAGCCGGTCGCGCAGCAAGGTCTCGTTGCGATCGGCCTGCAGCTTCATTTCGCCCACGAGGTTCTTGCGCAGCAGCTCCAGCTCGTTCTCGTGGATGGCCTGGGCCATGGCGGCGGCGTCCCCCGTGGCCATGGCGGCCAGCATTTCTTCGGCCGCGCGATGCTGCGCACCGGTGCCGTCGCCGGCCGAAACCGGCATTGTCAACGCAATGCAGCACAGTCCGGCAAGCGGCAGCCGCCAGGCCGCCAGGTTGCGCAACCAACGCTTGATCCAGTGCACATTTGGCATAATTCCCATCCAACCCGCGTCACAGATCCGGAAAACAACGCTCTTTATAGGTTGTACCGTGACGCCAAGTTCGTAAAGTCCCCACTATCGATGACAAGCGGAGGCAGGAGTGCCTCTGCAACAAAGCAACATTGCGCGGGAGACGGTCTTGACTGCTTACCCCAATCATCGCGGCGAGGATGCCGATCTGCCCGGGGAGGCTAGCCGGGCGCGCACAGCACCCCAACGGCAGCTGGTCACCCTGACCAATGACAGCGCGCTGATACGCGCATTGCAGGAGCTCTCGTCGGACAACGTGGCCGTTCACGTGGTTTCCGACATGCGCTCGCTCTCGGACGAGCTGCTGCAGCACGCCGGTGCCGTCGCGCTTATCGATGTCGCCGCCCTGGACATCCCTGTCGAGGGCGCCGTCGACGCCATTACCACCCAGTTTCCCGATCTGCGGCTCATGATCGCAGGCCAGAGTGCCGAGCAGAATGTGCTGGCCCGGCGCATCGCCGACCAGTCGGTCTTCCGCTTTGTGCACAAACCCGCTTCCCCGCAGCGTCTGAAGCTGTTCCTCGATGCCGCGGCACGTCCGGTGGAGTCGGCGCGTGGCAGGACGGCGGCGGTGGAACCTGCCTTTGGCGACTCGCCCTCGCTGGCGCGCATCGATACCGCGGTCCGTGGCCGCTCGCCGATGACGCTGGCTCTGGTGGGTGTGGCCGTGATCGCGGCCATTGCCGTGGGCGCCTGGGTCACGCTCAAGGGCGGCAAGCCTGCCGAGCAGGTGGCGGCGGCGCAGACCGCCGCGCCAGCGCCTGCGCCCGCGGCCTCCAATTCCCCCGCCGCGATGGCATTGATCAAGAAGGGCGACAAGGCTTTTGCCGACGGCCGCTATGTGGCGCTCGACGGCAGCAGCGCGGCCGAGTTCTATCGCGAGGCGCTGAAAGTCGAACCGCAGAATCAGATCGCGCGTAGTGGCTTCGATCGCAGCGTGGACTACGGCACACGGCGTGCCGAAGAAGCCGTGCTCGCTGGCAAGCTGAACGAGGCCGCGGCGATTTCCGAAGCCCTGCGACCGCTGACGCCGGGCAGTTCGCGGCTGAATTTCCTGAATTCCCAGATCGAGAAGGAACAGGCGCGCATCAACGCCGATGCTTCGCTGCGCGCCGCCAGCGATGCGCAGAAGGGACAGATCCGCGACGCCCTTTCGCAGATGAACGAACGCATGCGTCGCAACGCATTGCTCGACCCGCTGACCAACAGCGCGGTTTCCCATTTCCGTGAGGCCGAGGCGCTGGGTCCGGCCGACCCGTCGGTGCGCGGCGCACGCGAAGGACTGGTTGCCGCATTGCTGACCGCTGCCGATGTCGAGCTGACCGCGCGCCGCGCGCCTGCCGCGCGCCGCCTGATCGAAGCGGCCGCGACGCTGAACAGTTCCGCATCGGGCCTTGATGTCATGCGCAAGCGTCTCGATGAGTTCGCCGAGCAGCAGCAGGCCGCGGCGGAAGCCGAAGCCGCGCGGCTGCGCAACGCGGAAATCGCCGCACAGGCAGCAGCGGCCGCAGCCAAGCCCGCCGCTCCCGTGGTGGTCGTCCCCGCGGCTGCGGCTCCGGCAGCGCCCAGCATTGTGCTGGCCACCACGCTGAAAGCCGTGCGCACGCAGGAGCCGGAGTATCCACCACGCGCGCTCGAGCAGCTGGTTTCCGGCTGGGTGGAAATGGAATTCACCGTGGCCCGCGACGGTTCAGTGCAGGACATCGTGGTCACCAACTCCGAACCGCGCCGCACTTTCGATGCGGCAGCGCTCGCGGCCATGCGCCACTATCGCTACCAGCCGGTCGTGCGCAATGGCGAGGTGGTGGCGCAACGCGCGCGGTTGCGGATGCGCTTTACGGCCCAGGACGGTCGCTGACACGTCTTTGTGCCGCGCCAGCTACGCATCCTGGTGGTCTCTGACGACGCGCAGGTCGGGCGCTGGCTGCAGCATCGCATCGAGGCGCTGCGCGAAGACTGCGCGCTGACACTCGAGTCGTACGAGGCTTTCGAGCGCCGCCTGGCCACCTGCGGCACCGACGAAATCGACGCGCTCTTCGCTGTGCTGGGATTCGCGCGTGATGAGACCGCGGCCAGCCTGGCGTGGCTCGACCGCATCAAGGGCATACCCGGCTCGCCGCACCTGGTAGTGCTGGCCGAGGACGGTGACGAACTCAGCGCCGTGCAGTCCATGCGCCACGGCGCCGTCGACTACCTGCCGCGCAAGCTCATTACTTCAGAACTGCTCGATGCCGCCATCTCGCATTGCATGGAGGGGCGCCGCCGGGCGCCCGCGCCGCAGCCGCAAGCCCGCAGCCGCCAGCGTGGCGAGACGCCGCTGCACAGCGCGCTGAAAGTCGCCCGCGACCTGATCCCCCGCTACATGCTGCTCGACACGCTGGGTGAGTCGGTGCGCGCGGCGGTGTATCTGGCGCACAGCGCCGCGCTGAATCGCAACGTGGCGCTGAAGGTCTCGCGGGTGGCCGAAAACGACGAGCCGCAGTTCGCGCGCGAGTACGAAACCGTCGGTGGCATCCGTCACGACAGCGTGGTCGACATCTACGACTACGGCATGCATGAGGGCCGCGAATTCATCGCCATGGAGTACTTCCCCTGCGGCGACCTGCGCGCGCGCCTGCAGAACCCCCTGACCGAAAGCGAATGCCTGGATTACCTGCGCGAGATCGCGCGCGCGCTGGCGGTGGTGCACGCCCATG
>Ga0164241_10005487_pt1 | contig 11863 bp, 9 predicted proteins | sample OricomyardsoilBY_FD_108780 | JGI IMG/M metagenome (GOLD analysis project Ga0164241, IMG submission 108780) | Backyard soil microbial communities from Emeryville, California, USA - Original compost - Back yard soil (BY) | ecosystem: Environmental > Terrestrial > Soil > Unclassified | place: USA... | reverse complement strand
TTCCGTAAAAAAAGGGTAAAAAGCAATAACAAGTAGTGGAAACAAAACAAAGGTTGATACCTGAACCACGAAATGAAGCTTCCAGTTTTTTAATCCTGTTTTTATTTTATCGGGGCTGAGTTTTAAACCATAAAAAAAGAATATTAATGAAACGCCGATACTGCCGATAATATCTAAGGGGATGTTGCTATCCTTACTACCCCATTGCGGAAATAAATAAGCAAGCGCAATGACACAGGCGATAGCTATTACAAATTTGTCAATTTTCATTTACCAGTAATAAGCAAATGTAATCATCCTGATTGGCAGCTAGTATTTCTCTTGTAATGAAAACCAGGTAACCTTGTACTAACAATCAAATCGAATCAGAAGATTTCGCCAAGGTTTACAAAAAATCCGCGTGAGCCCTTCTGGCCAAAGGCATAGTCAATGCAAAGGTTAGACCCTGAGTTTTTGTTTAATTTAATCCGTAGCCCGGCACCATATCCCATTTTTATGCTTTTGTATGATGAAGACAAATCGCCGGAATAAGCCTGGAAGTTTGTAAATGCGACAGCCCCCAGTAATCCATTATTTGTAATCCGGAAGCGGTATTCATTTTCAAAATAAAATAAGTTATTGCCACGAAAGCGCCCTTGTATATATCCTCTTCCGGTATTGTACTGCTCATCCCAACCAGTCGCAGGCTTTAAAAGATAGGGAGCTTTATTATGCCCGGGTGTCATCCATGCCATACCCCATAGTGCAAGCGTATTGGCAGATGATGCAGGAAAGCGGATATACTTGCGTACATCAGCCAGCAGCGATGACCAATTTTTATCACTACCTAAAAAAGTAAAATTGGGGCGGAACTGCACATTTGCATACACACCTTGTATGGCATTAATCTGGTTTAGACGCGAATCGTAAACCATTCGCAATGCCAGTCCAGATGCAGTTTCCTTAGTCCCCAGTTGATCGCCAATCTGTTTATTAATAATACTGCCTGCAGAATCTTTTAGTTTTATGTTCCAGAAATGATCATAAAAAAAACCAATACCTGCATATATATTTTTTGCTACAGCATATTCAAATGACTGATGCAATTTTATTCCACGAAAATCAATTGTGTATCCGGTATTCGCATTCGAGTCATTGGAAATGATATCGCTTCCCAATCCATATATATCTGAGGGATAATTAAGATAGCGCGTATCAGTAATGAAATGGAAACGATTTCCTTTCGTCCAGATACTGGCAGTAAACGGAAGAATAATCTGCCGGTATTGTGAATATGTAAAACTGGTGCTGATACTTGAAATTTTTTGATTCTCTTCCTCTCCATTATAAAAAGCAAGATTAGCACTCACAAGCCCTGCAAAACCTGTTTGTAAAGTATAGCCTACCGCAGGAACAATAGAAAATAAGAGTTTCTTATTAGCATGTTCTGAAATGGAATCTGTTTGTGTTTTTGGATGCAGTATGTGTTTTACAACATCCATAATATCTTTTTGAGCCGTCATTACAGAATCTTTCTGGCCAAAAGATGAGCCTGATACTACGAAGAGAAAGCAAAGCAAAAGAAGTGCTGGTTTCAAGCAGGCGAATGATTTACAATGAATAAAAGCAACCACGCACGAATGTATGCCAATATCAACAGCCAAGTTGCATTATCGCTAATAAAAAACCCTGCTGGTTAGGCAGGGCTGCTATGAAGAAAAATGTAAATCCAAAAAAATAGAAGTTGACTGATATTGGATTCGGGTGTTACCCCTTTGGTTTTTTAAAAGATATTGATTTTAGGTTCTTTCAGTTGATATTGGATATTGATTGATATATCAACCAACTTCTGCTGCAAACATATGCAAGGCTTTGATAGGAGTCAACAGCAAAACCACCCGATTTTTAATAGGAAATTTACGATGCTGGTTATTTTTATATATTAGAGGAGAACACACAGTGAGGACATTAAAAACAACTATTTAAATAACTGCTATGTTAATTGTAATCCGACTGATAATAGTTATAGCCGCTTCTTTATTTTTCCTCTCCTGCTCAGATAATACCAAAACAATAGTTCCTGAAGAAAAACAAAAACAAAGTATCCCGGATGTGTTTAGTAAACTACTAGGAACATGGAAGAATACAAATACGAATCAGTTTGAACACTGGTCGCAGATAAGTGATACAACTTTCACATCAGTGGTGTTCTCTATTAATGTTATGGATACAGTCCGCACTGAGGAAGCCATTATATATCCCCAACACGGAAAATGGATCTTTGAAAACAAGGTCAGTAATCAAAACGATGGAAAATCAGTGCAGTTTATCTCGTCTATGCTCACGGATACAGCAATACAATTTACCAACCCTGCTCATGATTTTCCCACCGATGTTCACTATACTATTACAGGCCCCGCCAGTATGCGGGCTTTTATTATTGGCCCTGGAAAAACAGGTAAAAAAGATACTATCTATTTTAATTACAGGCGGGTAAAAGACTAATAGTGAAATAAACTTTGATGTTTGTGCATTGAATGTTGATTTTATTTTTTTTAATTCTGTTTCTTTACGTTACAACCTCTTTTAAAAGCATTATTTTTACAAAAAATACAAAATGAAAATCTTTGTTGCCGGCTTACCTTACGATTTAGATGATGCAGAATTAGTAGAGATATTCGAAAAATTCGGAGCCATTACTTCTGCCAAAGTAGCTATTGACAGGGAAACCGGTAAAAGCAAAGGATTTGCTTTTGTGGATATGCCGAATGAAGAAGAAGCCAGAGAAGCCATTGATGGCCTCAATAATATTTCATTAGGTAAAAAACCTTTGATCGTAAAAGAAGCAGAAGATAAGCCGTCGGGTGGCGGTTCTTCAGGTGGTTTCAGAGGTGGTAGTGGCGGTAACAATAACAGAAGGTTTAGCCCTCCCCGCTTTTCCAACAATCCCGGCCGCAGGCGTGATTAAGAAAACACGTCTTATCATTTATTGATTGTAAAAAATAAAACGATGAAATTTGCTATGCCTATGCGACTGTTTTGTGCAGTCCTTTTTTTTGCCCTTTCTTTTAATGTAAATGCAGAAGACAGCAAGCCTTCTCCAGAATATTACCAGATCAAAGTATACCATTTCAAAAGCAGCGAACAGGAAACGCTATTAGATAATTACTTTAAAATGGCTTACCTGCCAGCATTACACAAAGCCGGTATTAAAAACGTAGGTGTCTTCAAACCGCTAGCAAATGATACAGCTTCTGATAAAAAAATTTACATCTATATTTCTGCGAAATCGCTGGATAAATTAATGGGCCTCACTCCTGTTATTCAAAAGGATGCCGCTTATATGACTGCGGCAAAAGAGTATATGGATGCAGAGTATAATAAGCAGCCATTTGTACGCTTTGAAACAATCGTATTAAAAGCATTTCCTCTTGCATTAACTATGCAATTACCTGCTTTAAAAGGTGACAGGAAAGACAGGGTATATGAATTGAGGAGTTATGAAAGCGCAACAGAAAAACTTTATAACAGTAAAGTAAAACAGTTTAACGAAGGTGGCGAGATCAAACTATTTAAAGAGCTTGATTTCAATGGCGTATTTTATGCAGAAGTACTAAGTGGTAGCCGTATGCCTAACCTGATGTATATGACAACATTTGAGAACATGGCAGAACGTGATGCGCATTGGAAAAACTTTTTCGCACATCCTGATTGGAAAACACTGTCGGCCAAACCTGAATACCAACACAACGTTTCAAAATCAGAAATTAATTTTCTTCGTCCAACTGAGTATTCTGACTTCTAGGATTCAGAGAGATAAAAAACATACTAAATTAATTCCTTCAGTTTTTCCACTACTTTATCTATTTCTTGTTTTGTATTGTATTTGCTGAATGAAAAACGGACTGTAACAAGATCGGGTCTGTTATTTACAGCGGCTATTACATGCGAACCGATATCGGCACCGCTACTACATGCGCTTCCACCCGATACGCAAATCTGGTTAATATCCAGGTTCATCAAAATCATTTCTGATTTTTCAGTACGGGGAAATGCGGCGCTGATTACAGTATACAATCCATTACTATCCCCATTAAATACTACACCCTGAATATGATTTTGTAATTGCTCTATCATATAATTTTTCAGGGATAGAACATAAGCACTATCTTTTTCATGATTTACCATTGCAATTTCTAATGCTTTGGCAAACCCAACAATCCCATATAAATTTTCTGTTCCTGCCCGCATATTTCGCTCCTGCGCTCCTCCATATATAAGAGGTTGAATCTTTACAGCATCACTTATATATAAAATGCCTACGCCTTTAGGGCCATGAAATTTATGCGCTGATGCCGAAATAAAATGGACAGGAATATTTCGTAAATCAATTGGATAATGCCCGATAGTCTGCACACAATCCGAATGAAAAATGGCATTATACTTTTCGCAAAGCATCCCCACAGCTTTTACGTCTAGCAGGTTGCCTATTTCATTATTAGCATGCATTAATGAGACGAGGCATTTTTCTTTGCAAGAAGCTAATTGCTGTTCAAGGTCATTCAGGTCAACATGTCCATTGGGAAGCAATTGAACAAAGCTGCTTGTTATTTCACCTGAATTATGATAGTGTTCAACAGTATGCAAAACCGCATGATGTTCTATTGGAGATGTAATGATGTGTTTACATCCCAAATCCCTGATCGCCGATAAGATAGCAGTATTGTTACTTTCTGTGGCGCCGCTGGTAAAAAAGATTTCTCCCGGATGGGCATTGAGTAAACGTGCCACCTTTTTTCTTGCATTTTCAATAGCCAGGCGTGATTCACGGCCATACGAATAAATAGAAGAAGGATTACCAAAATGTGTGGTAAAATAAGGCATCATTGCTTCCAGCACCTCTTTATCAATGGGTGTGGTAGCTGCATTGTCAAGATAAATTCGGTTCATGTGAGTTACTAAAAAACGGTTAGGTACCGCCTTATTTAAGTTACAAAGATACTAGCCGGCTTTGAAAAATGGTAAATTGCTATTATCTTGGTCCTGAACCGAAACACCAAATACTTATCCACTAATGGGCATTTTAGCTATTCCACAAAAATTACTTGATCTTCGGGTGATCAGAAAAACAAAAGTTGCTTCAATTTTAGAAGAAGTTTATCTCAAAAAAATTTTAAAAGAATTTCAGATTGATTGTGTTTTTGATGTCGGCGCGAATAATGGACAATATGCAAAGATGTTAAGGGAAAAAGCTGGTTATAAAGGCACTATTATCTCTTTTGAACCTATTCCCTCTGCCCAAAAGATATTGAATGAACTGGCCAAGAAAGATAAAAACTGGTTTATAGAACCAATTGCATTAGACAAGATTTCCGGCGAAGCTTCATTTTATGTAATGCAAAGCAATCAATTTAGCTCTCTCCATTCACCGAATAACGATGAAATAAATATTTTTGAAACGCTTAATAAAGTGAATGAAACAATCAAGGTAAAAACGGCTACCCTTAAAGAAATGTATGAGAAATATCAGGAGAAGCTAAATTTCAAAAGACCATTTCTTAAAATGGATACGCAGGGCCATGACATACAGATAATCGAGGGTTCTGAACCTATTGCGAAAAAATTTGTGGGACTTCAAAGTGAGCTTTCTATTAAACGCCTTTACAATGAGACAAAAAGTTTCAAAGAAGTTATTGAATATTATATCTCATTAGGATTCGAATTAAGTGCTTTTGTGCCAAATAATGCCGGGCATTTTCCACGCTTGATTGAAATTGATTGTATAATGTTTAATCCACAGCTTTCAACAGTTAATTAATTATCACAAACGCATTCCGCAATAAACATAGATATTGCTGAAGAGCTTATGCACCTTTTATCTTTTCCCTGATTTTAAATTCTTCTATATCCACAAGCGAAAGATATTTACGGATCAATTCCTCGTCAAATTCCGCTTTGTGGTTCATTGTAGTTAGTTGTACCCGTTGTGCTTCTAATATATCTAAATAAATATCCCGAAAGCCTGTCAGTTTATTCTCCTCTTCAGCTAATGCTTCAATATCCTGCTGAAAATATTTTACATCCAATTCAAGCCGTGCAAATAAATTGTCAAGATGTGGGTTTTGTTTTCTTTTATCTGCATACTTCTCTTCCAGTAGCTTTAATGATGCCATTGCTACTTTCTTTTGTATAATTTGCTCCTGCCTCTCTTCTGGCAAAGCTGCTGATGATCTTAATTGTGGATTTAATTTGCGTATCAACCATGGTAATGTCAGTCCCTGAAATACCAATGTGACAAGAATAACAATAAACGTAATGAACAAAATAAGATTACGGTATGGGAAGGCCTCTCCTTTTTCAGATAATAATGGAATTGAGAGCGCCATTGCCAATGACACAACACCTCTCATTCCCGCCCAGCCAAATATAAATGGGGTACGCCATCCCGGATTTGCTTCTGCCACTGTAATAAAATGGCTCATAAATCGTGTGAACAGTGAAGCACCGAATGTACATAACACCCGTGTGATAATTAGAATTAATGAAATTGCAAGGCCATACCCGATTGCTGTAGCCAGGCTGGTATCACCTAATTGTTGAACGATTGCAGGCAACTGAAGCCCGATTAATAAGAATACTATACCATTCATTACAAATACAAGGCTCGACCATACATTCACACCCTGAATACGGCTTGCATACGATAAAAGGCTTTGGCGCCTGTATGATAAAAATAAACCGCCACTTACTACAGCCAATACTCCGGAAAAATGATAATGCTCAGCGAAATAATACATGCAATAAGGTGTAACAAGCGACAATACTATTTCAATACTTGGAGTAGTGGGCAACCATTTATGAATTAAATAGACGATCAGGCCAATACCTACTCCGATCAGTGTACCCATTACAATTACAAGAAAAAAGCTTCCTATTGCATTGCCAAAATGAAACTGCCCGGTTAATACAGCGGCTAATGCAAAGCGAAAGACAATCAGGGACGATGCATCATTCAGTAAGCTCTCCCCTTCTGCAATACTGATTAAACCCTTCGGTACATTCACTTGTCGCATAATCGTTGTGGCAGAAATTGCGTCAGGCGGAGAAACAATTCCCCCTAATAAAAATCCAAGCGCTAATGTAAAGCCCGGTATTAATGCAGTCGACGCGAAAGCCACTACGCAAGAAGTAAGTATTACAATAGGGAAGGCAAAACTTGTAATTATCCTTCTCCATTTCCAGAACTCTTTCCATGATACCTGCCAGGATGCTTCGTATAATAGTGGAGGTAAAAAAATAAAAAAAATGAGATCAGGATCGATGACGATATGAGAAAATAATTTTACAAAACTTAATAATAAGCCTCCCAAAACAAGTATAATCGGATATGCCAGTTTTAATTTATTTGCCAGCATTACCAGCGCAAGGATAATGAGGATAAGGTAAATGTATTGTATAAACTCCGTTAGCATGGTTATATGTATTCGTTGTGAAAATACAAAAACCATTCATTCGTTAATAACACTCTTATAAGCTATTATTCAAATAGTTTCCACATTTATGTTTTTTTCTTCATGCTAAACTTTTACTATTTCAAAATGTTGTATCCTACATTTGTTATTTAAATTTAATTAAGATGAAAGCAGTTGGATTCAAAACATCGTTACCTATTTCAGAAGAAAATAGTTTTATAGAATTTGAAGTAGCCATTCCTCAGCCAACCGGGCATGAGTTATTAGTAAAAATCGAAGCTGTCTCGGTTAATCCTGTCGATTATAAAGTGCGGACAAATAGCGCAAAAGATAAAGTTTTAGATATACCGAAAATCATCGGATATGATGCGGTAGGCATTATAGAAGCTGTGGGCGAAAATGTAACGTTATTTAAAAAAGGCGATGAAGTATTTTATGCAGGCGATATTAATAAACCAGGGAGCAATGCAGAGTACCAATTGATTGATGAACGTATTGTCGGCAAAAAACCAATATCTCTCAGTATCGAACAAGCAGCCGCTATGCCTTTGACAGCATTAACGGCATGGGAAATATTTTTCGACCGTATGCGTATCTCTGAAAAGGATAAAGGAAAAACAATCCTGATTATCGGTGGTGCAGGTGGTGTAGGTTCCATTGCTATACAAATTGCAAAGAGGATCGCCGACCTTACAGTAATAGCAACAGCAAGCCGTCCTGAAACGATTGCATGGTGCAAAAAGATGGGTGCAGACTATGTTATTAATCATAAAGATTTAGTGAACGAAGTACGCAAAATTGGTTTTCAGCAGGTAGATTTTATCGCAGACTTTGTCGATACCAATTTTTATTGGGATGCTATGGCAGAATTGATAAAACCACAAGGCCATATTGCATCTATTACTGGTTCAGCCGCACCGATTGCGTTGAATAAATTGAAAGGGAAAAGTGTAAGTTTTTCCTGGGAACTGATGTTTACACGGCCTACATTCCAAACTGAAGACATGATTGAGCAGCATCATATACTAAATAAAATAAGTGAATTGCTGGATAAAGGAATATTGGTTTCAACACAGCAGCAAACTTTAGAAGGGCTATCTGCCAATAATTTTAAAAAAGCACATGCGCTATTAGAATCAGGTGCTGCCATTGGAAAATTAGTGATCAGGTACTAAATGATTGAAGAAAGCGAATGTATGCGCAATGATAACTAAATAGCATTGCGTATCTTCCTTTTTCAATTATTGCCAATGAAACTGAAACTACTTGCGCCAGCCTTAATAGCAGCCGCACACTTTTTGATAATCACTTCGTGTACCTCAAAAACTAAAGTCACTAAAGATGAAACTGGTGTCGCTGTTTTATTAGTCGATACGGATCATCCTGTAAGCATAATTAATGAAAATATTTACGGACAATTTTTAGAACATATTAATCATTCTGTCGAAGATGGTTTATACGCTGAGCAAGTTCAGGGACAAGGATTTGAAGGAAAGGATTTTGAATCTTACTGGGAAAAAGAAGAACAGAACGGAAAGGTAGAAATTGTAGATATTCCCTTTGAAAAAGGACAGAAGAGCCTGCGCCTTTCTTCTGCCAACGGAAAAGCCATTCTACGGCAAGGCCGTTTTTATTTACAAAAAAATAAAGAATACAATGGCTCAATATGGATAAAGCCTGAATCAGGAAAAGCGGCCATTCATTTACATTTTATAGATAAAACCAAGAAGGAAATTATTGATATCCCTTTGGCTTATTCCGATTCCGGTTGGAAAGAAGTACCCTTTTCTTTTACATCTCCAATAATGGATACATCTGCAGTCATGGAGATTATTGCGACAGGAACAGGTTCGGTTCTCATCGATTTTATTTCTATGATGCCTGCAGATGCGAGAGCGAATGGTAAATTTCGCCCTGACTTATTGGAGTCATTAAAAGCATTGAAGCCCACTTTTATCCGCTGGCCTGGAGGTTCATTTGCATCTACGTATAAATGGGAAGATGGAATAGGACCTGCTGTATCAAGAGTATATCATCCGAATGAAATGTGGGGAGGTTATGCAGATTATTACGGCTATGGTACAGATGAATTTTTAGAAATGTGCCGCCAACTGGAAACAGACCCAATGATTGTATTAAAAGCGCAATCCACAAGGCCGGAAGAAATAAACTATGCAATGAATTGGGTACATTATCTCATCGACCCCTCTACTACCGAATGGGGTAAGAAACGTGCTGCGAATGGCCATCCTGAACCTTATACCATTCCTTATATACAGGTGGATAATGAACCCATGAATAATAATCAGAATGCAGAACAATATGCTGCTATTGTAAATGCATTTGGAAAAGAATTAAGAAAGATAGCACCTCATTCTAAAATTGTAGCGTGCGGACAAAAGCGGTCAAACGATTTAAACTGGAGCCAGAAAGTAATAGATATCGCTGGTGATAATTTTGATATTCTCGGTTGCCATAATTATGAATATGAACCAGAGAATTACCAATGGGGTATACAACGTATTTCAGATTATCTCGTTAAACTTGATCATTTCATTCACAACTCATCTCATCCATCTATAAAAATTGCGGTGTTGGAATGGAGCTCCTGCCGTACTTATGATTGGAGTGCGGGACTTCACGCAGCCGGTAGCCTGATTGCCTATGAACGTTTGAGCCCTGCGATTGATATGACATGCCCTGCCCTTCTTATGCGCAATACTACAGACAATCCGGAATGGCGTTCGTTTATTTATCATGATCATGTATCATGGTTTCCGGGTTCGGGTTATGTAGTAGAAAAACTATTCAGAGAACATTATGCACCTGTACAGTTAGCATTTACATCCGGTACTTTTAAAGATATCAGTAAGAGAGAATTATTTTTCAATGATATTTCACAAATGAAACCGGAAGACTGGACCGCAGGAACAATTGATGCAATTGCTACTAAAACTGAAGATGGTAAAAGAATTATTATTAAAGCGGTTAATTATAAAGGAACTGCTAATATGTTGCTTATGCGTTTGCAAGGTGCGGCAATTTCTCCCAATGCGAAGATTAAAACCTACACAATACAAGCAGGTATTAACGATGAGCCATCTATGGATAAACCTGATGCAATTAAACCAGTAGAAGGCACCCTACCATTTTCTAAAGATTTAAATATACAGATGCAGCCTTACTCAGTGGTTGTAGTGGAAGTAATAAATGAGTGAGTAGATAAGCTAAGGATAAGCATACCGCGAGAAACGAAAAACAATTAACCAGAAATCATATGACCATTTCTAAAAAGAGCCGCCTCTCGAGGCGGCTCTTAATATTGAAATTATTCTTAAGACAGGTTAATAACCAGGGTTCTGCTTTTCCTTAAATTTCGGATTGCCATCAATTACAACCTGCGGAACAGGATTCATATACATTTTATCTGTAAACACATGAGGATGGTTTAATGCAACGGGAGTGTACACCCATATCCCACTGTTATTAACTGGTACTGAGTTTTCTATCTTCATACCATGCAGATCAACGTTCATAACATCTTTTGCCGTTTTCCATCGAATGATATCGTAGAAACGTTTTGCTTCGAAAGCGAACTCAATACGGCGTTGCTCTCTTATTTCCTGGCGCATTTCTGCTTGTGTCATACTAGTATTCAAAACGGGCAAATTTGTTGAAGGACGTTGACGGATCAAATTTACAGCAGCATATACAGAAGCATCGGGCCCCACTGCTTCGTTTTGTGCTTCAGCATATCCTAATAATACTTCAGCAAAACGGTAGTAAACATAATTTTGCCCGCTTTGTAAACCGCCTTCAGGTGCAAGATTATTCAATTTCTTTTTGAAATAATAACCAGTATTGGTTCTGTCATCAGAAGAAAAGTCAATCTCATTGTCTTCCTTTTTTACCTTATTGATACGAGTACGGATAGTATCTGTCTTTGGCATCCATTCTTGCTTATAAGGAGCGCCATCATAAACAATAAAATCATAAAAACGCTGCTCCCGATTCGCATAAGGGTTTTGCGGATCATATCCGGATGTTGGGTCTGTAATACGTTTTCCGTTAGCCATCCTGTATACATCTACTAACTCCTGTGTGGGATTATAGTTACCCCAGGTATGATATGTACCAAGAATCCAAACCGGGCCGCCATACTGATCTACATTATTCTGCATTTGGCCACCAGCACCTGCTACTTGTTGCCTATCCCAGATGACTTCTGAGTTGTATTCATTAGCAACATACCAGAACTTGCTCATGTCTGAATACAGATTATATGATTTACCAGTTCCACTCCAATCGTCCATGAACTTTTTAAATGTTGCAGCCGCAGTAGCCCATCTTGCAGGATTGGCTGTAGCAAAGTGCACCAAATTATTAGGATCAGCTACTACGTAGGAACCTGA
>Ga0164241_10005486_pt1 | contig 11865 bp, 9 predicted proteins | sample OricomyardsoilBY_FD_108780 | JGI IMG/M metagenome (GOLD analysis project Ga0164241, IMG submission 108780) | Backyard soil microbial communities from Emeryville, California, USA - Original compost - Back yard soil (BY) | ecosystem: Environmental > Terrestrial > Soil > Unclassified | place: USA... | reverse complement strand
TTTGGCAAAGCCGGCACGAATCGAATCCGTGGTAACAACCATGGATTTTTTTATCGTATCAAGTCTGGCGATTGTTTCAATATAGTACGTATCGTTAAAGTAAGTTTCTCTTTCAACGTATGAGGTACTGAAGAATACAATCAAAAAGACGACTATGAGGAACGTGCCCAAAATGATTCCAGCTCGTTTCATCAGTCTAATATATTTATTTGGTTGGTGCGCCTTCATTTCTTGCTCTTCTTTTCAAATCTGTTCATGATCTCTTTCCAATTGGTGATAATGATGCCTTCTTTCTGGAAGAACTCAGTAACTTTTGGATCGGAGAATAATTCTGCTTCCCACACTCTTTGCTGCCACGATCCGGTAATTGATTTTAGGTTTTCTGTTTGCACGGATGGATGAAAAATGATTTCCGTTAGTCCCGGCTTCAATGATTTTATCAATGCCAGGAACTTGTCGCGCTTTTGTTCGTATGTGGCGGCAGATCCTACACTGGTGAAATTATCCAGTTTGGGCAATCGATAGTTATCTGAGGTGCTGAGCACTTCGTCATTAAATGGGTAGCCTTGTCGTTTGAATTGGCTTACAAAATCAGGATCGTGCATATCTATCGCATTTGCCGGAATATTGTATTCCTCTGCAACCTTAAAAAATGCTTTTGTGTATTCAACAGAACCATACAAGGTGCCCATGTGTGTGTCTATGTGAGTCGGCCGATATCCAAGGGCCAGGCATTTTTCGATCTGAGCACGAATTTCTGTTTCCACCTCCTGAGCTGATGCGTGAACCACCACATCGGGTACTTCGTGCCAAAGTTTTCCATCAGGATCGATTAAGCCAGGCACGACGGCAGCAGGGGAAACTGGTGGCCAGCGATAACTTTGCCATTCGCTAGTTAATGTAAGATGCAGGCCAATTTCAGCTGCTGGATGAGTTTTTGCCCATTCAATAAATTCAACTGCATTAGGGCAGGGCATCATAACAGCTGCTGACATGATGTTTTTGTTTTCTATATAGCGGATTGCAGCTTCGTTGGCTTCCGGGCACATGCCGATATCATCCATGTGGAGAAGAAGGACCTTTTTGCCTTTAGGAAAATTCAGCCTTTCGGCCCATGTTTTATGTTCCTTTCCTGCTTTATTAGATTGGGCCAATACAGGTAGCGCTAATAGTACGAATGCCAGTATGAGCGTGCTCATCATGCTGACTCGTGTACCGCCCTTCTTGATTTCATTCAATATCGTTGTCATTCGTTCATTGTTTAAGATACTGTTCAAAAAAGGAATTCATCTTCGGAATGGAATAGTCATATACGCGCTGTACTATAATCATAGCGTGCGGCCACAATGGGAAACGATAGTCAACGCAAGGAACGCCCAGGCTATTCAATTTTTCCTTTAGCAGATCGGCCTGACTGTCAGGCACGAGTTCATCTGACGTTCCTTGAATGATCATTGTTGGTGGAGCGTTTTTATCTATGTATTGCAGCGGCGAGGCTTCTTTATAAAGTTCGGGAGCTTCAGCATATGATTTGCCAATAAAGGAAATGGCTGTGGGGTGATTCCTGGCAAAGTCGGTAGTCATATCTACAGGGCCAAAGATATTTACGATTGCCTTTATGTGGTGTTTGCTGGCAATCGTATCCTGAGGATCGGTGCCCTTCGTCTTTTCTTTCCAGCCGTAGCCGGCTATCATGGCTAAGTGTGCTCCTGCAGAAGCACCTGCTAATGCAATGCGATCAGGATCGTAACCATATTCTCCTCCATGGTTGTAGAACCAACCGACCGCATCTGAAATATCTTCTACACATTGTGGGTAAGGACCGAACCGATAGGAAACAGTAGCCGTGATGTATCCTCTTTCGGCAAAGTCAATTAGCAAGGGGAGCATGTCAGCCCGGTTTCCCTTCTTCCAGCCACCACCATGAAGGAAGACTATCAGGGGAGCTGGCTTGTCCATATTTTTTGGTTTGTAGAGATCTAGTTGAAGGGAGTCGCCATTGATATTTTTATATGTTACGTTTTTAATTTGCTCAATATCATCGGGAACCACAGGGGCCTTTTCGATCAGATCCTCGAGGCCGATCATGAGTGCCAGATAGGAAGTTGTTAGAAAATGGTATCCAAGCGGGGGCTTTTCGGGAAACAACGCATCATAAGCCCTTGGGGTGAGTAGTAGTAAAAAACTCACTCCAATCAGAATTAACAGACCGTAAAGAAATCCTTTGATCTTACCTTTCATGAATAGCTGATTTGATTACGACATTTAAAGTTCCCAGGGCTAAGCAAGTTTATTGGGGTTGATTCAATTCTTTTAGTATCTGCTTAATATTTTCATGTAATAAGGGTGCTGTTTCCGGCCCCAGCGAATTTACTTCACCATAAGGCCGACCTGATTTTCCGTAAGTAAACGGTGCCTCAGCATCCCATTGACTTCGCGGAACAATATAGCCGATCTCATCATTGGCAAGGCCAAACACGAATTTATACTTACCTCCCATCATGTCGCGCACAGCTGGTGTCTCTATCGGTTCAATGCCAAAGTCTCCACCTTCAGGAGCTTCTACGCCACCGTTAATAATCTCCGGATAGACTTCACCAGGAATGGTTGTAAAAGAAAGCGGACCGATGTTGAATGCTGAGACCTCCGAACGCATGTTCATCCATCCGGTTACGCCACGATCCAGTGTGCCAAGCATTGTTCCCAACTGAAAGAGTTTATTGGCTACTGGAAAATAGACGGTCTTTACGACAAGCGAGGTGGCGGCTGAATCAATTTGTTCCAGTGGATTGTCCATGGCATTCAAAGCAAGTAAGGCTAATTGTTTGCCTTGCGCTTCCGTCTTTTCAAAAGTGGGTTCATCGTACTTTTGATCGGTAAACGGGTCATTCACGGTTAGGCTGGGGTGTGTAGTCATTAATCCACCAATGGCACCATTGATATATACCGCTACACCGCCAATGCCGGGCTTAACCAGACTGTCGCCCTTATAAACTCCTTTCTCGACACCTTCGCGCACGTAATGTGGAAAATCCGAAGAGATCAAAAGATTATCACCCCACAATGTTTCCGGATGATCGGCCCAGGAGATTAATGAGCCGAGTACCTTGCCGTTCTCTTTGTCGATGGCTTTGATCAGTCTCAGGCCTGAGTCAAACACCTCCGGATTGCGTGTGTCTTTTACCAGGGGAATTGCGCCTGTAAGGTCTTGAGATATTGACAGCCGGGCGGGGCGCATATTTTGGACAGCGGTTACTATGGACTTTACAGCCTGGTCTTTCACAAGCTCCATGTACTGCTTATTGATACCACTCTTCAAAGGAGTATCGCCCCAGATGCCGACCAGGTCAGGGCTTTCATGATCATGGGTGGACGCAATGATAGTATAGGTAACTCCGGCTTCCTTCGGTATGCGCGACCGGATGTCTACAACATCGTCATGCAAATAGCCAATGGCATCGAGTACAACTACTGCGATACGTGTCGTGCCATCATCGATCACCATTGCTCTGGCCCAGAGGTCATCGTGAATTCCGTTGGCGGCTCTGCCTCCGCTGAATCCGGCTATCCAAAATGCATCGAAGACACCATTGCCGTTGCCATCTTCAAAAGTATCGCCATCTTTTGTACGATATTCAAAATCATGGTTTACGTCCGTCCAGCGATCGGGAATTTCTGGCGTGATCTTCATGGCACTAAATCCAGCCTTCAATGAAGAAGGATTCTTGCCCATAATTTTTAAGTCTGCGTTGTAATCAGGATTGCGGTCTTTCAGATTTGAATAAATCCAAATGGCCAATGCAACGATCGCGATCAGCAAGATCAATCCTACTGCTTTAAAGATTTTCTTCATCAACTAGTTATTCAAAAGTTGTATAAATATTATGCTTGAGTAAGGCGCATGAGCATGATTGTAAAATGCCTGTTCCAGGAACAAAGGGGGTATGTTGTTCAGGAATCGAAAGTCAGGCTTAGAAACATATGAACTTGACCCCGGAAATCGATTCGCCTTTGCGTATTTCGGTGCGCATTATGCGCATTTGTCAGGCACCTTCGGGTGTGCCTGACGTCTTGCGCGCAAATCTGAATTCGTCAATGCGCCTCAAGGCTATTTCGATGACACACGCCCAACGCGTCAACGGAGCACATAGGAGACGTTGTGATGCACAAGTTGACAAGGTTCGTCTACTCAGGATTCTGGAGGTTTTTAATCATCGCGTATCCCTGCCGTTGGAGGAGCCCACCCTAAATTTTCTGCGCTCGGGTTATCCGGCTCCGGTGTTTGGAGAGGGCTCAGCACTAGATTCTTGGGTCACGATTGCCCTGAATATTCTGCGGCTGCCGAATGGATATTTAAGTATCTCCGCAAAGGTTGGTCCACGGGCGGCAATTATCGCCACTGTAATTCTTCCGGGAACCTTTATCTCAGGTAACAAAGAGGAGAGGAGGGCAGTAACAGATATTGAATCTTCTACTTGAGCTATTTCGCAGTAAACGCATAATGGCCGCTCTCAACTCGGAATTTCGTATAACCGTTTTCAAACCCATCCATCTTACTATATCCGTCGCCTGCGCTTTCATTCGTGGATGCCGTCTGCCCTTGTTGTGTCGGTACATATACTGTAGCTGTACATCCCACGGGAACGCTTACGTCCATTTCGAACGCATTGTCATTCAGCTTCCATTTTATTCCTGCTTCACCATATGAAGTCTGGAGCATGTATGCTGTGTGGTTAACGGCTGCAACAGGTTGGGGCTTAAAGATGATGTGGCGGTACCCAGGCGATGCTTCATCGGATTTCATGCCTGCAAGATTCCGATAAAACCAAACCAGTCCTCCGCCAAACATGGGGTGGTTGTGCGAGCCGCCGGTATCCCATTGCTCGCGCGAGGTTGTCGAGCCAAGTTCGATCCAGTGACCAAAACTGGGTTCGGTCGTTTTGTTCATGGCTTCAAATGCGAGGTCATTCATTCCGTTTTCCGCCAGTACTTCAAAGAAAAAGCGCGTGCCGAAGATTCCTGTATCCAGATGACCGCCATTCGCTGTGACGCTTTTCCGGAGCGCTGAAACTATTTTGTCGTATTGCTCCTGGGGTACCCCCATTTTCAAGGCAAAGATGTTTCCACCTCCATCTCCGTAACTGCCCACGTCACTTTGATAAAAGCGCGCCTGGAATGCCCGTTTGGTTTTGTCGGCGATTTCCTGGTATTGTTTGGCGTCATCTTCACGGCTCAGTGCTTTTGCGGATCGCGCAGTGAGGTCAGCACAATACCAAAGGTAGAACGTGTGTACCATGTCATCGGGTACAGTGGGGCCGGGGGCCACCCATTCACCAAGATTAAACCACTTTACTTCTTCACCTTTTAGATTTTTACGCTGCGAAAACATGATGCCCTTTGCATCCACCCATGTCTGCATGTAGCGTATATATCCCTTCATACCTTCGTAGTTATCCTCCAGCATGTCGCGGGAACCATACGCCAGATAAAACTCCCAGGGAATAATGCAGATAGCCGCACCCCAGGCCACACCGCCGCCGCATCCCGGCTGCCAGGGCGCGCCGTTAGGTACATAGCCCGTCTCAGGATTCTGTGCCTCGAGCATGTCCTGCACCCATTTGTGATAGAAATTGCGCGAGTCAAAGTTATGCATCACTGTAGGGCAGGCCACCTGCGCGTCGCCCGTGTAGCCCGACCGTTCCCGGTGGGGACAGTCACTGGCAATTCCTCCGTGCATATTATCGAGCTGGCTGCGTTGCCAGATGGTATTGATCTGATTGAACAGCGTGTTCGACGTTTCAAAATCCGACGAAGGCGCGATGTACGTGTTTACCGCCTCTGCTACAAGATCACCAGCGGTCAATTCTCCCGGCCAATTGATGATTTCCACGCCACTAAAGACAAACCAGTTAAACCGGGGTGCATAGGTAGCGGTGCCGTTGCCCGAACAGATGTAGCGGTTGTCGCCGGAATACAGGTTGCCGTTGAAGGAGATATCGATAGCGTGCCCTGCCGGTCCTTTCACATTCAGCAATTTCACCCAGCCTGAAACTTCAACACCAAAATCGACCTTGTAGTGGCCTTCACCGATGCGTTCGATGGAAACGGGCTTGATCTGCTCCATCACTTTGTCGGTATACGCGGTATGTGCCGTAAGTATGCCGTGTGGTGCTTTTCTCTCTACGGCCTTTTCCCAACCATCATCGTCGAACTCGCTTTCACTCCAGCCCTTCTGTTCTTGCCGCGCATCATATACTTCTCCGTAATACACCATGTCTCTTACGATGGGACTTCGATGAACGGTCCATGTGATATCACTAGCGATGATCTCTTCTGATCCATCCTCGTAGGTGAGCTGCAGTTGTCCCAGAAATCTCGGCGTGCCGTAACCTTCTGTCCAGAACTTTGCAGGATTATAGAAGCCATTTCCGAGGATTGCTCCCATGGTGTTACGGCACTGAACAATGTTGTCGGTGATGTCGTAAGCCATGTACATAAACTTAGATTTTCTGAAGTTATCCGACAGACTGATTAGCGCGTTTTCTATTCCCGGACGCTTTCCGTAATTCGTTTGATTGGGTACCAGTACATCATCGCCGACTTTTTTTCCATTGGCATAGAATTCGAAATAACCGAGGCCGGTGACGAACGCTATAGCCCGCCTGATCTTTTTGGTTACTTCAAAAGTCTTCCTAAGCAACGGTGCCGGTGGACCAAACTCTTTGGGACGGCCATCGGGACCGCCGTCAGGTTTAGGAAGCGCGTCTTCACTTTGCCACGGTGCGCCAATCCACGTTGCCTTCCAGTCGGTTTCATTCAATAGTCCCATCCGCCAGTTCGCCGGTTCGCTCCATGCCCCTGCGTTGCCGTTCTTGTCCCATACGCGTACCTGCCAGAAACAGTCCAGGCCTGACGTTAACTCCTTACCGTTGTATGCTATCCTTGTCGATTCCTTTGAATCTACCTTCTCGCTATCCCATAGGTCAGGGGCGTCTAATTTTTGTACTGAAGTGGCTACACGAATCTGATAAGCAGTCTGTGCTTCTCCTCGCTGTGAGTTGTTTGTCGAATTGATCCACGCCAGGCGGGGCTGTACATCAACGACACTGGGATTGCTGAGGTATTCGCAAGTGAGCTGCGTGGGCGCCAGCAGATTTGATGATGTCTGTCGGTTGTTGCAGCCTACCATTAAAAGGGCGATCAATATCACATATATACGCATAGCCACGGGGTTTTCTTGAAGGTAATAAGTTGTTCCGATTGGCAGACCATGTTTGATGGAAAAAGTACCAACGGTTCAAAAAGGTGTTTTCGTTAGCTATCGCAAAGGAGGTCGCCCTTTCAAAGGTGAGAGGTCTTTAGCCTGTATTAGCCAAGATGGGAAAATTTCGTTCGCGTTGTTTGAAGTCAAAGTACTTTAAGAAATCGCCGGTAACAGCGTGTTCCCGTCTGGTGTACAGCAACACAGGTAGTCAGAATTTGTTTGAAGAGATCGATAAAATCAATACTGCAGGTTTAAGCCTGAAGCATCTTCTACCTGAAAGCCATTACGATGTCAATTTAAACAGGTAGATAAATACACTTAAACTGGTATTACGCAGTATCTCAAAGCGGTGTAATTTTGATTGTCAGCCTGTACTTCATTTTTGTGCGTGTAGTGTACAGGAAACTGGAGATAAATTTCGTTGCTGCCATGTAATCAATTGTAAATCACCCGTCCACTTAAACATTTAATATTATGAAAACCGTTAACACCTGGATCAGTTTTGTCGTGATTTGTTGCTCGATGACGTCATGCAAGACCACTACGTTGCTCAATGCTTCTTTTGAAGCAGATGCTGTTGGAAGTTCCCCTAACAAAACGTTGCCGGGCGACCCATCGGGAGATGAACTCGCCTATGTGACTGAAATGGAACCACGTCTGAAAGTGCAGAACTCGCCTATTGCAGGAAGCAAAGCGCTGCATTTTTCACTTGCAGCCATCTCAGATATTTCCGGCCACCAGAAGGGGATTTCCTTTAAAGGGAAATCAACAGACCTGACGGAGACGGTCTGGTTCATGCTCTCGGGTCAGAATACAAACGCTACATCGAATGATGTGTATATGGATCTCTCTGACGGAAGTGCACATCCTATTGCCCGGCTTACCATCAAGCCCGATGGAGAAGTGGAATTGACCAACGATAACACCTATGCCACGAGTACAAATATCGGTAATGTAGGTAGTCAGGTTCATACCATTATATTCACCACGCATGCAGGTACATTGAAGTACAACGTGACTATCATCAAGGAGACCGGGCCTGCTATCACTGTTGAGAACAGAAACATGCTTACTACAAATGCAACATCGTTTGTTAATCCGGCCCGGCCCACGATCAGTGTTTCAAATCAAGGCGTATCGGGGGCTCAGATATATGCGATAGGTAATGTTTCGATCTCGAAGAAAAAACCGAGTGAAATGCCTTAGTTGTGCCGCGCACTTTCCTGGTTATTTTGAATAGGAAGTAGCAGATGAATAACAGGCTGATCGCCTCGCTGCCTTTAGCCTGTTGTCGGCCATTGATTGCTTCAGGACGAATTGGTGGTGTGCAGCTTGGGACGGACGTTCAATGGCAGTGCGAGAGCATGATTTAACGTCCACTCAGGACTTTATCATACAAGCTTTTTACCTGTACATCGCCAAATCCATAAATGCTTTCGCGATTCCAGAATTCTCGCAGCACTTCCTGAAAATCGGTCGAGACATTTTCGATGATGTTCTCAATGACTTTTTCAGGTCTTCCTCTTTTTCCATTATCCGAAAAGCGCTCAACATGTGCCTTAACTACTTCTTGCAGATACGGAAACGCTTTGGATTGACGCTTCGAGAGTTTCGTGAGTTCCTCTAAATAGCCATTTTTGTAAGCTTCCCACAACTTCTGACCGAGATTCAGGTCTACATCATTCAAAAAAATCCGATTGGCATAACATGTCCTAAGGTCATCAGCATTTGCCGGTCCAAATCCATTCCAAAAAAGTTTACTGGTTTTATCCAGGTAGGAAGTAGGAACGATAGATACATTCTTTACAATTTTCAAGCTGTTAATCAGGGAAATAACGAACCACATATTCACCTGACAGAACAGATCATACTCAAACCAAAGATTGAATTCAGTATTGTCGGGCGCGTTCAGAATGTTGTAAAGCTCTTTGACAACGGAATTTTTGTATTCGGCATCAGATATCCCAATGTGCCTGGCTCTTGCGTGAAAAAAATCATTGAGGTTATCGCCCGACAGTTCTCCGTCAATCAGGGCTTCCCGAACAACGATCATGTCTCCTGCAATTTTTGCTTCCGGAAATGTGTATGCGAGAGAGTCGCCGTTTAGAATATTGTATATCATAGCGCCACTTTACGTCGGCTGCAAGCACTGCGAATATAGTCAATACCAGTTTCCTTACTCCGGATTCTGCAGATTCTTAATCATCGCATAGAGCATGCGCGAAAGTTCGTCGCCTTGATGGTAGAATTCTTGAAATGGTTTTTCTTCGATACCGGATTCGTCCTTCAGTACATCCAGGATGGCTACGCATTCAAACACAGAGCTTCTCGCTATGATGTAGAAGTTTTTACGATCTGGCTTGCTGAAGCGACCGGAGCCTTCTGCGAGGTTGAGGACTACACTAAAGGCGGCACGTCGGAGTTGATCGTTCGTGGTTGAATCCAGGCGCGTGGATTTGATGAAGGCGCGGATCGCTGCGTTAAAGGTTTTGGCTTTTCTGTAGACGTCGAGTTTTTCAAAGTCGAACATAACGGTTGGGGGTTTGTGGTGGAACACCGGGTTCCGGGCGCAGAGGTTTGAGCGGGCGCGGAGAGAAGTGTGAGCGTGAGCGTGAGAGCGAAGGGAAAAACAGTGTGAGAGTAGCGTGTGTTCGCTTCGCTCTCACACGCTACTCTCACACTGTTTTTGTAGCCCCGGCAGGAATCGAACCTGCATCTTCAGAATCGGAATCTGAAATTCTATCCATTGAAATACGGAGCCATTAAAATCTCACGCCTTCTGCGTGCGCGCGGCCTGAACAGCGCTGCAAAAATAATCAAACCCACCAACCTAAAAAATCGGGCCGCAAATAATCCCGAGCCCTCCAAATTCACCATCTGTTAACCGCTATCGGGCTCCATTCTGGTACTCCTCGCATCCTGTAGGCTACTATCCGTTCTTTGGCTATTTCACTGTGGGCCAGTGTGTTCGCGCAGTCACGGCGCCTGTGACAACCTGGATTCCCCGGCATCCGCCACCACCGGTGACTGCTCGGGTAGCACTCCGTCCATCGTCATGCCCGACGAAACCACACTGCATAGGTGTGCTGGAGAAGTGAACAGTCAGCGGAAGCCGAGTTCGGTAGGCTCAAAACCTCGCCGCGGCTCCAGGACGCTTTGCTGTCAGCGGCGCGAAGTGAAGCATCCAGCGAATATATCAACAAAGTGATGCCCGGAACAAGGTCGAACGATTATACCCTGATCACGCATTTTCACAGTTATCACTTCAGCGTTACCCAATACTCATCGCCGTGGTCCAGGGGCGGGTACCGGATGCTGGTACTGACAAACTGGACGAATATCTTCCGATCGGGTATTGTGCGACCGCACACTTCGACCGTATAGCTATCCCGTTGAACCTTATCCAAACTTCTCGATACAGACGATGACCTGCTGTGGGTCGGACCGCGACGACAACGAAGAGCATCCTTGCTGCACAGATCGAAAGAAGGAGTACAACGAAAATGTCTTTATTATACAAATCAAGTTACTTATGGTCAATCTGACTATTTCTCGGGGCGCACGGGGATCCCAGGGATGGATTCCCCGAATGGTTTGCCGTTGAAACCCGGTGGCGACTGCAAGGGGATAGTAGCGGTCGCTTTTCTGGACGAAGCCGTTTTTTTGCCAATTGAGAATTTTTTTGTCTCTAAAAAAGCGACAGTACTACTGAGCTTCACTCTCGCCTTACAGAAAGTTAATGTCGCATGACTCCGGATATGCGCCGGAATTGCATTATATTTATTCTCATCGAACTGGTTTTTTACGGACAGTCAGACCCCCTGAGAAATTATCGCATTACCTTTTGAGTGTAGCCGGCGGCAAGGCGCACTCTGTTCGCGTTAACCTCTACGAAATGAACATTCAATACATCTGCCCGCTGCTTCGGGTTTTTGACATGGAAGCGTCGCTGGCGTTTTACGTAGATATCCTTGGATTCACCGTTCGGGAAAGCGCCGGCGATGCAGACGATGTGGGCTGGGTATGGTTGTCGAAAAATGACATCAACCTGATGTTAAATACCCAATTTGAATCGCCTGACAGACCTGCACATCCTGAGAGTCACCGTGTGATAACCCACCAGGACACGGTACTTTATCTGGGTTGTCCAGATGTAGATGACACGTACAAAGAACTTAAATCAAAGGGATTGAAGATGAAGCCACCGCGCTTCACTTCCTATGGAATGAGGCAACTTTATTTGCACGATCCGGATGGCTATGGTCTGTGTTTTCAGTGCAAGCACGAATAGACAAGTCACGGCCTGAACTTGCGGGTGACGATGGCTTTTAGTCATTATCAATCGTGCGACGTTATCCATTTTCTTGCAGGACGCTTATCCTATAACGAAGTGATCCGTGTGAATCAACCAGACGACCATTGTGATAACGTGACATGCGACAACGACGCTCTGGTTGCTCATGAAGCACAGCCAATGTCGATAGGAGATTAGATTGAATTGTCCGGATTACGTGAATGGACAGTTGCAATCCAGTACACCAAAGCAAAAATAACTGCACATAATTTCTCGGTTATTCGGTTAGTTCACTGTGACTTAGCTG
>Ga0164241_10005485_pt1 | contig 11865 bp, 5 predicted proteins | sample OricomyardsoilBY_FD_108780 | JGI IMG/M metagenome (GOLD analysis project Ga0164241, IMG submission 108780) | Backyard soil microbial communities from Emeryville, California, USA - Original compost - Back yard soil (BY) | ecosystem: Environmental > Terrestrial > Soil > Unclassified | place: USA... | reverse complement strand
CGTCGTCTTCGAAGGCGATGCTGCACTGAGCGCAGGTGCTGGTCGGGCCCGTGCACGCCGGCGTGTCGCAGTTGGGGATGCTGGTGCAGTCGGTGCACTCGCGGTCGTTGGTCGGGCCCGGCGGCGTCGACGGGTATTGGGTCGCCGAGCAGACCGTCAGGGGCGTGCAGACGCGGTCGGCGAACGTGCTCGGCGGGGTCGACTGATACTGTTCCGCGGTGCAGGTCGTGAGCGGCGTGCAGGTGCGGTCGCTCTGCGCGGTGGGCGCGTGCGACTCGTATTGTTGGCCGCTGCAGGTCGTGAGGTTGGTGCAGATGCGGTCGCTGCTCGAGGTCGGTGCGGTCGATTCATACTGCGTGCCCGTGCAGACGGTCAGCGCCTTGCACTGGCGGTCCGTGGTCGGCGACGGCGGGACGGACACGTACTGCGTGCCCGTGCAGACCGTCAGGGGCGAGCAGGCGCGGTCATGGGTCGAGGACGGCGGCGTCGACTCGAACTCGGCCCCCGTGCAGGTCGTCAGGCTCGAGCACACTCGGTTCGTCGTCGCGGTCGGTGCCGTCGACTGGTACTCGGTCGCCGTGCAGGTCGTGAGGTTCGAGCAGACCCGGTTGGTCGTGGCCGTCGGCGCGGTCGATTGATACTGCGTGCCGCTGCACACCGTGAGCGGAGCGCAGACGCGGTTCGTCGTCGCGGTCGGTGCGGTCGACTGGTACTCGGTCGCCGTGCACGTGGTGAGGGCCGCGCACACCCGGTCGCTGGTCGGGGTCGGCGCGCTGACCTGGTATTGCGTGCCGCTGCAGGTCGTCACCGGCGTGCAGCTCGCGCCGAAGGTGTTGGCCGGGCACTGGCTGCAGGTGCTGTCACTGCCCGAGGTGCAGATGAGCTGGCCCACGCAGCCGACGATCGGGGTGCACGCGGCGCAGGTCGTGCCGCTCGGGAACTGGCCCGCGGCGCACGCGCACGAGAACGTGTTGGTGCCCGTGTCGGTGCACGGGCTGCCGTTGCACGGATTGGGCTGGCAGTCATCGCGATCGACGCACGCCCCGGCCGCGTTCACGACGAAGCCATCGGCACACTGCGCGCAGGTCTCGTCGGTGGCGGAGCTGCAGGTGACGCTCGTGCAGTTCGCCAGCGCGTCGCACGTCTTGCAGACCGCGCCGTCGTCGTAGCGACCCGCGGGACAGGTGCAGTCGTGGGCGTTGGTGCCCGTGTCGACGCAGCTGCCGGGCGCGCACGGGTTGGGGGTGCAGTCGTCCTTGTCGATGCAGCCGCCAGCCCCGTTGCCGACGAAGCCGCTCGCGCACGCGCTGCAGGTCGAGTCGGTGGCGCTGCTGCACGTCACCGCGCTGCACCCGGCGAGCGAGGTGCAGGCCGTGCACGTCGTGCCGTCGCTGAACTGACCGGCGGGGCACGAGCAGGTGTAGCCGTCGAGCGTGTCGACGCAGCTGCCGGCGCCACACGGCGCGCTGGCGCAGCCGTCGATGTCGCGGCAGTGCCCGCTGCCATCGAGCTCGAAGCCGGTCGCGCAGGTCGTGCACGCCTCGTCGGACTTGCTCGTGCAGCTCACCACGCTGCACGAGGGGATCGCGTCGCAGGCTGCGCAGGTGCTGCCGTCGTCGAAGTGGCCGACCGGGCAGGTGCAGACGTGGACGCCGACCCCACCATCGCTGCACGTGCCCACGCCGCACGGGTTGCCCGCGCAGTCATCGACATCCTGGCAGCCGGCGCCGGCCTTCTCGAAGCCGGGGGCGCAGGCGCTGCAGCTCTCGTCGCTGGCGTCGCTGCAGACGACGGTCGCGCAGTTCGCGATCGGGTCACACGCCTGACAGGTCGCGCCGCTGTCGAACGTGCCCGCCGGGCAGGTGCAGTCGTAGCCGCCGACGCGGTCGACGCACGTGCCGAGGCCGCACGGGTTCGGCGAGCAATCATCGCTCGCGCGGCAGCGGGCGCCGTCCTCGACCCGCTCGAAGCCGCCCGCGCAGGTGGCGCAGGTCGAGTCGCTGGCGGTCGTGCAGGTGACGCTCGTGCAGTCGGCGATCGCGGCGCAGGCCACGCACGTCGTGCCGTCGCTCCACGTCCCGTCGAGGCAGGTGCACGCGAAGGAGTTGGCGCCGGTGTCGCGGCACGTGCCAGTTCCGCACGGCGCGTCGGCGCAGTCGTCGATGTCCCCGCACGCGCCCGCGGCGTCGACGGCGAAGCCGCTGTTGCAGGTGGCGCAGGTCGCGTCGGACGCGCTCGTGCAGGTGGTGGCCTGGCAGTCCGCGATCGCGGCGCACGCGCTGCAGGTCGTGCCGTCGTCGAAGGTGCCCGCGAGGCAGGTGCAGTCGTAGCCGTCGGCGCCGTCGCCGATGCATGTGCCGGTGCCGCAGGGGTTCGGGTCGCATGCCTGGATCGCCACGCAAGCGCTGCCGTCGAGCTCGAAGCCCGCGCTGCAGGTCACGCAGCTCGCGTCGCTGCCGTTCGTGCAGGTGCGCGTCGCGCAGTTCGGGACCTCGGCGCAGGCGACGCAGGTCGTCGCGTCGGCGTAGGTGCCGGCCAGGCACGCACAGTCGTAGCCGCCGTCGCCGTCGTCGTTGCACGTGCCCGTGCCGCAGGGCGCCGCATGGCATCCATTAGAGATGTCGCAGTCCGTGCCGGTCCAGTTCTCCGGACAGTCGCAGGTGCGTGCCGAGCCCACGTCGCGACAGACGCCGTCGTGCTCACACGGGGCTTCCGCGCAGGCTTGCGAGACGCAGACGAGCCCGTTGCAGAAGCCGCTCGCGCAGCTCGAGGCATCGGTACACGCCTCGCCGATACAGGCACCGCAGCTACCGCCGCAGTCGATTCCAGACTCATCGCCATTGCGGAGTCCGTCAGAGCAGACTGAATCGCACGCGGTGCCCGAGCACTCATGATTGTCCCCACCGCACGCGGCGATCACCAGGGCAAACATCAATGGTGCGACGAAATTCAGGGTGCGGATCACGTTGAACCCCTTGGACAAAATGAATCGCGCGCACAGCACGGCCAATACACATGACCTCGCGAGAGGCCCAATGCTGGACGCGACCGTGCATCGACCACGTCTCAGAGAGACGTGGACTCGCGAGCCGCGGGGTGGATGTTACCGGCGACTCGCGGATGCGCTTTATGTTCCGACTTGCGGCTGTCGGTGAGTGTCGTACTGCTCCTGAACGTTTTCAGGTTTACAGAGAAATTTCCGCTGGGCGAACCGAGGGAGCGGTCAGGCTGGCTGGCAGATCGAAATAAGGCAAGACAAACCGACGGCCAGATCCGGACGAGTCGGATCATTCCCAGCAAACGACTCGATTTCCGGTGCACGACGACCGCGAAGAATGTCCGCTGAGTCTGGGTGGCGGCCGCCCATCGACCCAACATGCGGGATCGCGGCGTGACCAACGAAGGCCCGCGCAGCTAGGTTCTAGGCGGCCCAGCGGCCGACGCGGGCACGCCGTGGGGAATCGACAATATTTGCTTGTGCGGAGCTGTCGCACGCCTGCGACATTGAAACACCCGGACATCCCTACTGCAGCCCCAGTCCCTCACTGAGTGGCATTGGGGTAGCCCGGGTTCACGACGCGCCGGCGCGCATCGACTGGTGTCGATCTTCGAGGGCCACACGCGTCGCCGCGCTCGCCTTCGACACCGCGGCCCACGCTGGCTCGCGGCCGGCGGCTGAGACCGGCGCGGCGCGCGCTCGAGGCGCCGCGGACGACCCACTCGTTGCGCGGCGGGCGTTCAGATGGCGCGCGTGTCGAGGGCGGCCGGGTCCTGCAGGTAGAACGCCTGGAGCTGCGCGTAGAGCTCCGGGTGCTTGTGCTTCAGCTGGCGCGGCTTCTCGAAGAAGACCTCGGTCACGACCGCGAAGAACTCGGCCTCGTTGGTCGCGCCGTAGTCGTCGATGAGGGTGGGCTGGTGGTGCTCGAGGTCGTGGATGAGCGCGCCGAAGTCGTGGCTCAGGACGCGTCCCCAGGCCACGTACATGGAGCTCTTCGGCAAGACCGGCGTGCCGTTGGACGCGCCGCTCTCCTGGTCGAGCTGGTGCGCGAACTCGTGCAGCACCAGGTTGTGCCCGTCGTGGATGTCGGCCGCGCCCGACAGGACGCTGTCCCACGCGAGCACCACGATGTCGCGCGACCACGACTCACCGAGCCGCGCCTGCGGGCTCATGTCGACGATGCCGTTCGCGTCGCGGCGACCGCCGGGCGCGAGGTAGGTCGACGGGTAGACCAAGATCGACACGAGCCTCGGGTAGTAGGTCGCCTCGCGGTGCAAGAGCAGCACGCTCGCCTGCGCGGCGATCGTGACACGCACCTCGTCGGTGATCTCCTGGCCGCCGCAGCCCTCGAAGCGCTTCTCGGCCAAGAGCACCTGCACGTGCCCATGGAGCTCCGTGCGATCCGCGGGCGGCAGGCACGCCACGTAGGGCACGTTCTTCTCGATGATGGCGCGCCACGCGTCCGGGAACGGCTCGCGCTTGATCGCCTCACGCCGCCGCCGCCGCCACCATCCGAACATCGCACACCACCTGACTCGAGCCGCTCGCTTCTACCCCCGCGGCGCACACCTGTCTCGGCTCAGGGCTCGCGCGCGCTCGGCCGCTCGATGCCCGCGCCCATCACAGCGGCCATGAAGGCCGGCCGGAACGTGCGCGGCACGAGCCGCAGGAAGAACCCCGAGAGCACGTTCATGAACCCCGGGATGTAGGTGCGGCGCCCGCGCAGCATCTTGTGCACGCTCTTCTTGGCGACCGCCTCGCTCGTCATGAGCGAGCGCTTGCCGATGTTCGTGAGCGTCTGTCCGGCCGCGTCGGTGAAGCTCGTGCGCGTGCCGCCCGGGCACGTCGCGAAGGCGCGCACGCCGGTCTTCTTCAGCTCGTGATCGAGCGCCTCGGTGAGGCTCAAGACGTAGCCCTTGGCCGCGGCGTAGGTCGCGAAGTCGGGGCACGGCGCGAACGCCAGGAACGACGCGACGTTCATGATGTGGCCGCGACCGCGCGCCTTCATGCCGCGCACGAAGTGGTGCGTCAGGAACGTCAGCGCGCGCACGTCGAGGTCGAGCAGACGCTCGACGTCGCCCCACGGCGTGTCGCTCAGCGCCGCCCAGGTGCCGAAGCCGGCGTTGTTGACCAGCACGTCGATGACCAGGCCCAGGCGCTCGACCTCGGCGGCGAGCGCGGCCGGACCCTCGCGTGTGGCGAGGTCGATGGCGATGACGGTGACCGTGATGGCGCCGCGCGCGCGCAGCTCGGTCGCGAGCGCCTCGAGCTTGTCGTGCGAGCGCGCGGTCAGCACGAGGTGCGCGCCGAGCGCGGCGAGCTCACGCGCGATGTCGGCGCCGATCCCGCCGGAAGCTCCAGTGACCAGCGCTGTCTGCGATGCGAGCGGTAGGGCTTTCATGGGTGCCGGTCTTCAAGCACGCGCGCCCGGCCACGTCCAGTCGCGGATGGCGGGCTGATCCTCGAAGTGCTCGCGCACATAGGCGTGGTGCGTCGCGAGCTCGCCGTCGAGGCGCGCGACCAGCCCGGCCACGTCGCGCACACCCGCACCGGCGCGCTCGAGCGCGAGCTTGGCGAGGTGGAAGCGGCTCATGCCGTTGAGCACGACCATGTCGAACGGCGTGGTGGTCGTGCCCTCCTCGCGGTAGCCGCGCACGTGGAAGCGCTCGGCGCGCGGGCGGCCGTGCACGACCTGGTGCACCGCGCCGGGGTAGCCGTGGAACGCGAACACGACCGGCAGGTCCTCGGTGAACAGCGCGATGAAGCGCGCGCGGTCCATGCCGTGCGGGTGCTCGGCCGACAGCGCCATGAAGTCGACCACGTTGACGACCCGCACGCGCAGCGCGGGCGCGTTGCGCGCGAGCCAGTCGACGGCGGCCATCGTCTCGAGTGTGGCGGTGTCGCCCGCGCACGCCATCACCAGGTCCGGCCGGCCGTCCTCGCTGCTCGCCCACTCCCAGCACGACGCACCGCGCGCCACGTGCGCCTCGGCCTCGTCGAGCGAGAGCCACTGCAGCTCGGGCTGCTTGTCGATGACGATGAGGTTCACGCGGCTCGTGCCCGCGAAGGCGTGGCGCGCGACGACCAGCAGCGTGTTCGCGTCGGCCGGCAGGTAGATGCGCTGCACCGCGCCCTTCTTCGAGAGCACGGTGTCCATGAAGCCCGGGCCCTGGTGGCTGAAGCCGTTGTGGTCGTTGCGCCAGCAGGTCGACGTGAGCAGCACGTTGAGCGACGGGATGCGGTGACGCCACGCCAGCTCGCCGCACGCCTCGAGCCACTTCGCGTGCTGGCTGACCATCGACGCGACGATCAGCGCGAACGCCTCGTAGGTCGCGAACAGGCCATGCCGGCCGGTCAGCACGTAGCCCTCGAGCCAGCCCTCGCAGTCGTGCTCGCTCAGGACCTCCATCACGCGCCCGCTCGGCGCGATGTGGTCGTCGCCCGCGCGCGGCACCGCGATCATGCAGCGCTGCTCGCGCTCGAAGATGGCGCCGAGCCGGTTCGAGTTGGTCTCGTCGGGGCAGAACAGCCGGAAGCTGGTCGGGTTGTCGCGGTACAGGTCGCGCAGCCAGCCGCCGAGCTGGCGCGTCGACTCGTGCAGCTCGGTGCCGCGGGTACACGCCAGCGCGTGCGGCGCGACCGGCGGCAACGCCAGCGGGCTCGGCGTCGGGTTCGCGTGCGGGTTCGCGCTCATGCGGCGCTGGCCCGCCGGCGCGAGCTGGGCCAGCGCGGGCGCGAGCAGGCCGTTCGAGTCGAACAGCTCGTGCGGGCGGTAGGACTGGAGCCACGCCTCGAGCAGCTTCAGGTGCTCGGGGTTCTCGCGCACGCCGGCCAGCGGGACCTGGTGCGCTCGGAACGTGCCGGCGATCTGCACGCCGTCGACGACGTCCGGGCCGGTCCAGCCCTTCGGCGAGCGCAGGACGATCACCGGCCAGCGCGGGCACGCGCCGACGCTGGCGGGGTCGGTGCGCGCGGCGATCTGGATGTCCGCGATGCTGTCGAGGCAGTCGTCGAGGACCGCCGCGAACGCCACGTGCATGGCCATCGGGTCATCGCCGACGACGAAGCGCGGGGCATAGCCGTGGCCCGACAGGAACGCGGCGACGTCCTCGTCGGAGCTCCGCCCGAGCACCGTCGGCCCGGCGATCTTGTAGCCGTTGAGGTGCAAGATCGGCAGCACCGCGCCGTCGCGCGCGGCGTTCAGGAAGCGGATGCCCTTCCACGATCCCGCCAGCGGCCCGGTCTCCGCCTCGCCGTCGCCGACGACCGCCGCGACCAGCAGCTGCGGGTTGTCGAAGGCCGCGCCGAACGCGTGCGAGAGCACGTAGCCGAGCTCGCCGCCTTCGTGGATCGAGCCGGGCGTCGGCGGGCTCACGTGGCTCGGGATGCCGCCCGGCGTCGAGAACTGGCGGAACAGCGCGCGCATGCCGGCCGCGTCGCGCCCGATGGCCGGGTACACCTCGCTGTAGGTGCCCTCGAGCCACGTCGACGCGACGACCGCGGGGCCGCCGTGGCCGGGCCCGGCCAGGAAGATGACGTCGAGGTCGCGCTCGCGGATGGCGCGGTTGAGGTGCGCGTAGACGAAGCTCAGGCCCGGCGAGGTGCCCCAGTGGCCGAGCAGGCGCGGCTTGATGTGCTCGGGCCTGAGCGGCTCGCGCAGCAGCACGTTTTCCTGCAGGTAGATCTGCCCGACGGTGAGGTAGTTGGCGGCGCGCCACCAGGCATCGAGGTGCTCGAGCTCGACGCTCGGCGAGGGATTGGGCGTGGTCATGGGCGGCAGGTATGCACCCGCACCCGCCAGGATCAAGGAACCTGTGACGTCCGCGGCCGCGCGCGCCCTGTCAGCGGCGCGCGCCGTCCGCGCTGAAGCGCGCCAGGAACGCGTCGCAGCTCTCCTTGGCGGGCGCGCCGTGCAGCGCGGTGCCGTCGATCGAGCCGTAGGTGTAGCCGACCAGCGCGACGTCGCCGTTGGCGGTGAGCGCCAGCGCGTTGCCGTAGTCGTTGGCCGGGCCGGCGACCAGCTGGACCCACTCGGTGGCGCCGTCGCGGTCGAGCTTGGCGACGAACGCGTCGAACTCGTTCAGCTGCCCGGCCAGCGTGGTGGCGGCGGTGCTGCGCGTGCCGGCCACGTACATGGCGCCGCTCGCGTCGAAGACGAGGCCGCCGATGGTCAGCTCGGCGGCGCCTTCGACCGTCGGCGCGCCCTCCCACTTCAGCGCGCCGCTGGCGTCGAAGGTGACGATGCTCGCGCCGCGCGTCTGCACGTACCCGCTGCCGTCCTGGTTGAAGCTGTAGGACCAGCCCTTGGCGGCCGCGAACTCACCGCTCGCGACGCCCGCCGGAGCCACCGCCAGCATGCCCGGCACGATGCCGACCTGGGGGCTCACGTTGCCGTAGAAGAGGATCTTCGGGCCGCCGAAGATGGGCTCGGTCTGCGCTGGATCGAGGCCCAACATCCAGGTGCGCCAGGGAGGCGCGTCGTCGCCGATGATGACGTAGGTGCCGTCGGGGCGCACCCCCGCTTGACGCATTCCGACCCCGCCGGCGCCGCCTTGCACGTGGCCTTCCGCGATCCAGCGCCACAGCTCGGCGCCCGTGTCGGGGTCGAGCTCGACGAGCGTCATCGAAGCCTGCTGGCCGCTCACGAGGATGTGGCCGCTCTCGAGCAGCGACATCGACAGGCCCGGGAACTGCTGGTCACCCGGCTGGTGCTCGTCGGGGAAGTGCCAGCGCTCGTGGCCGTCGCGATCGATACGCGCGATGAGCGAGCGCCCGAAGTTGATGCCACGCGGCGCGCTGAGGTCGGCGCGCACGAGCAGCGAGCCGTCGGGCATCGGGATGATCTGGCGGATGACGTCGTAGACGGCGCCGCCGAGCTGCAGCATGCGGTGGATGGTGCCGTCGCCGCCGACCTCGGCGATGAACGCGTCGCGCTGGCCGAGCATCACGTCGTAGTCGGCGAGCTCGGGCGGCACGTCGTCGCTGTGCGCGAGCGGCCCGTCGGTCCAGCCGCCGACGAGCACCGCGCCCGGGTCCGAGGTCGCCAGCGGATCGGCCACGACGACCGTGCCGACGTCGCCGTGGTCGGCACCGATGAGCAGCACCGAGCCGCGCTCGGGGTGGCTCGGGTCCTCGACCACGACCTCGAGTGGCTCGCTGTGCGCCGGCCCGAGCGCCACCTGGATGCGCGTCTTGCCGCCGCTCTTGGCGGTGACGACGCCGTCCGACGAGACGCTCGCGACCTCGGGCAAGGCCGAGGTCCACGCGAGGCTGTGCGCGGGCGGCACGATGGGCTGGCCGCTGCCGTCCTCGATGTGCAAGGTCAGCGTCGCGGCCTGGCCGATCGTCAGTGGCGCCAGCGCGTCGATCACGAAGCGCGGGCGGTCGCGCACGAGGTCGGGGCTCACGCGCGCGACGGTGCCGTCGGTGCCGGGATCGACGAGGTTGCCGGCCGAGCGTGTGGTCGCGTTCTGGCCCTGCTCGAGGTCGCCGAGCGCGTCGCCCGTGATCCACGCCCAGCCCTTGGCGTCGACCGCGACGCCGAAGCTGTGCGCGTCGCTGTTGCCGTGCAGCGACGGCACCGTCGAGATGCCCTGCGACGGCGAGTCGGTGAACCACAGCGGGTCGGCGATGTGGTCGTCGGGGTCGATGACGGTGACCATGCCGAAGGCCGGGCCCTGGTGCGTCGAGCCGACGAACCACACGCGGCTGGCGGCGTCGATGGCCAGGTCGGAGCCGGCCACGTCGGCCACGTAGAGGCTCGAGATGGAGGCGCCGGTGATGGCGTCGACGCGCGTCAGGCCCAAGCCGTGTCCGGTCAGCACCGCGAGCTGGTCGGTGTTCACGTCGAAGCGCACGGCGTAGCCCTGGTCGAAGCCGTCGTTGAGCTGCGTCGCCCAGTCGAGCACCAGGTCGGGGGTGAGGCGCATGACGTAGCTGTTGCCGTCGGTGCCGACGTGGGTCGCGTGCGGGAAGGTGCCCTCGGTCGGGCCGGTCAGGTACACGCCGCCCTCGGGGCCGACGGCCAGGCCGTTGACCCAGTCGCTGCCGTTGGTGCCGACCTGCACGCGGTCGAGGATGTGCCCGTCGTCGGGGTCGAGGCGCATGACGAAGCCGTCGTACGAGCCGCCGGTCTGGCCGATGGCCGGGCGTAGGGTCGCGTCGGCGAGGAACGGGCCGCCGGCGTAGAGCCCGGCGACGACCACGCGCCCCTCGAGGTCGATGCCGACGTCGTTGACCCACAGGTCGTCGAGCGCGTGCCAGCGCTCGCTGCCGTCGGCGTCGTAGCGCGCGACGTTGTACTGGCCGACCACGATGACCGAGTCGTCGGGGCCGGGCGTGCCGCGGGTGGCCGCGCCGCGTAGCCCGCCCGCGCTCCAGCGCACGGCGCCGCTCGGGGACATACGATGCACGAGCCAGCGCGAGCCCGCGGCGCCCTCACCCGGCGTCGCCGCGGCGCCGACGACGACCACGTCGCCGTTGGCCATGGCGATCGCCCCGTAGAGCGAGTCGTTGTCGCCCGTGCCGAGCTCGCGGGTGCCGAGCCACGCGCCGACCGCGGGCTCGGGGTCGACGGCGACGTCGTCATCGACATCGGGCTCGGTCGTGTCCGTCTCGCTGATCGTGGTCGGCGTGGTGGTGGTGGCGGCGGGCGGGTCGTCACCGCAGCCGAGCACCGTCAGGACGAGAGCGGCAGAGACACAGACGAGGCGCATGCGGATCCCGTGGCTGGCGGTTCGACGGACCGCGGCACTGTCGACGACCGCGGGCCTCGACGCAAGACGTCGCTGGCCGTCGCGATTGAAATCCGCAGGGCAGCGTCCTCCGGGAGCCGGCGCATGCGGCTACTGTGTCCGTCCCGCTGCGAGGCCTTCCGCGGAAGAGATCGGGCGTTGGTTGGGATCCCAATGATTGGGATCCCAACGATTCCCGACACCCGTCACGACGAGGCATACCGCGTTCGCGGTATCGCGCCGCGCGCGTGGACCAGCGAGGGTCGGGTGAGCGACTCACCGCTACCCACGGAGACCTCATGCGCCCCCTCGCCCTCCCGCTGCTCACACGACCATCTTCCGCCAGAGCTCGAGGGTGCGCAGCACGTCGCCGTTGTCGCGGACCTTCGTGTAGCCGTCCGGCAGGCGGCCGCCGAAGCCGTTGTAGAGCACCACCCAGGTCCCGACGGCGGCCCGCGCGAGCAGCGCCTCGGTGGCGGCGACGTCGCGCTCGTAGGCCTCGGCCGACAGCGTGACGGCGGCGTCGATCCAGTCGGCGGGCGCGTGCAGGTTCTCCTCGAACGGGTTGAACAGGAAGTAGGCCGCCGCGACCGGCACGTCCGCGACGCCGCCGACCAGGAACGCCACCCGCTCCCCGACCCCACACACGCGCGCGACCCTACGCGCGACATCGACCAGGCCGGCGCGCTGCTCGACGCCGATCAACCGCCGCGCGCGATTTCCGAACAGCGCAACACAAACGAGCAGCTTCCCGACCCCGGCCCCGACATCGACCAGCTCCAGGACCCCGACCTCATCGAGCCACCGAGCGACAGTCCGCCCGACCCCCACCGACGACCAGAACTGCCCCGACACCGCCCGCAGCGCGGCCGGCAACATCGCATCGAAGGCCTCGTTGGCGGCCCGCTCGTCCATCCACACCTCCCCGCCACACCACCACAAAACGCCAGCCCCAGCCAGGCCACCGCCCCGAGTGAGGTCGGCGCCGCCGAAGGCTCTGTGGAGTCCGTGAATTCTGGCAGGTGAGAATCCAGAAATTCTGGCAGGTGGGTCCCGCCATCGATCAGCCCGGGCCTCCGGTTGCTGGCGGGTCTTCCATGGAGGCCTGCCAGGTGATCGACGTCATGACCCGCT
>Ga0164241_10005484_pt1 | contig 11867 bp, 10 predicted proteins | sample OricomyardsoilBY_FD_108780 | JGI IMG/M metagenome (GOLD analysis project Ga0164241, IMG submission 108780) | Backyard soil microbial communities from Emeryville, California, USA - Original compost - Back yard soil (BY) | ecosystem: Environmental > Terrestrial > Soil > Unclassified | place: USA... | reverse complement strand
ACGAGGAAGTTTCGCACAGTAAACAAATAAGCCCGGAGACGGTTGACTCTACCTCGGTGTTAATTGGCGTGTTCACCACCGAGCCTGATCAACTCTTCGATCGTGCGATTTCCGCGGGTGCCACGATTGGAAGTCCGATGCAGGACTATGACTACGGCTATCGTCAGGGCACGGCTATTGATCCGTTTGGACATCAATGGCTCATTCAAAAGAGAATCGGGTAGAGCGCTTCCGATCACAAAGAATTTTGCAATACTCGGCCATATTCCTGAACTTCAGCGTTCCGAGCAACGTCAACTGAATATGGAACTTCCGGCAAAGATTGTCTCTGCAGAATTTGTCACGCATAATGTAAAACAGATTCGCATTGAACGTCCAGCGCATTACACATTCATTCCAGGCCAGGCGACAGAAGTGTCTGTTAATTTACCAGGCTGGGAACAGCGAAAAAGTCCCTTCACCTTTACGGCACTTCCGGACAAACCCTATCTTGAATTCACCATCAAAATATACTCAGACAGACATGGCGTAACCGACCGCATCAGCAGTCTGCGCCCAGGCGATACGTTGATCATCAGAGATGTTTGGGGCGCCATAGAATACAAAGGTCCCGGATATTTTATTGCCGGTGGAGCCGGTATCACTCCATTTCTGGCCATCCTGCGCATGCTTAAGTCGAAGAACGAAGTTGCTGATAACGTACTATTTTTTTCGAACCGGAAAGATGAAGACATTATCATGGGAAATGAACTCAGATCCATACTGGGGGACAATGCCCGCTTCCTGATTACGAAGCAGAAAGACTCGCGAAACGACCGTCGCAGAATAGATGAAACATTCCTCAAAGCAGAAGTGAAGGATTTCAAGCGACATTTCTATATCTGCGGACCTGATCCGATGATCGCGGAAATTAATTCGATCCTCGTTGGTCTGGGCGCCCAACCCGACGCTGTGGTGTTTGAAAAATAACTTTGTCGATGGTTACGACATCCTGAAATCTTGATCGCTGTTGATCATGCAGGCAGTTGATCAGATTCATATTTGCTGCACGAAATGTGCATATTATTGCCAGGGTTCGCAAGGGTCGAAATAGTTACAAAATCGCCATCAATTCTCAGATGACAAGATGGAGATACCAGGAGGAAAAAAGCTACACTCGCCGAAGCACCGACGGCGAAATTCCAAACTGACGTTTGAAGGCTGTTGAAAAGTGATGCGCATTACGATAACCAACGATAGGTGCAACTTCATTCACGTGCATCTTCATGTCGTACAGCAAAGTACGGGCATGCGCCATTCTGAGACTGAAGATGTAAGCAATCACCGGAGTACCAAACACAGTACGAAACCCATTCTTCAATTTGTTCTGATTAATACCAAACTTTCTGGAGAGGTCGAATAATGAGTGCACTTCCAGGTATGTATCGTTCAGATAATCCCTGATGGCATGGAAGACTTCTTTGTTATAGGTAGGAATGTTTTCTGATGGCGATTGAGAACCCAACATCGAAAACTGCATGGCCAGCAATTGTTGAATACTTCCTTCAAGCATCATTGCTCCCAGCGGTCCGTTAAACTGACAGTTAAAGATGTTGTTGAGAGCCTGATGATACTCCGGCATCGCGATTTTCGCGCCTATGCCACCAAAGTCATTTCGAAAAACCTTCTCCTTAAAATCCCAAAACGGCGTGTTCCGGTCCGGAGAAAATTCGGCGAGTAGTGGAAGCATGTAGTGATCGGGTATTTCCAGGTAACGCACATTCAGCGCTACATTGGCAACGACCCGATGCGACTCTTCCACGCAGGGATTATAAGTCAGATAACCCTCGCCGCGGTAAACATCAAACCAATCGCCGTCTGCAAAACGTGACGTGCCGGAATTACTCTGCATTACCGCCAGTCCAAAATGAGGCGTTTCACCTGGGCTAGGCGGAGTCAGTATCACATCGTGCTTAAAGCATACGGAAATATCCACCGCACTGAAATGCTTGTGTTGTACTACCTCGGCGTCTATTGATCCCTCAGAGGGGTCGGCATCCAGTTTCAGTTTCCCCTGCGACACCTTGCCTTTCTCAAAAGGTGATTCGGTGACAACAACCTTTTCCTCGCTCGGGTAAGGGGAAATGCTCATGCATCCATTACGGACAAACTCCATCCTGAGTTGCAGTTCTTCTGAAGTTAATTCACCCCCTTCTGTCTCCGCAATTTGAATGCGAGGTCTTTTCGCGGAGTGAAAAATTCTTTTCGCGTAGGAACCTCAGCGGGACTCGTCCGTTAACCACTCCAAAATAATACCCTCATGGAAAAGCGCCTCTGTCACAACCACTTTATCGGAGACAAAGCCAACCTTCTAAAATCCGCTGATGTCAACGGCGGTGAACAATAACATTGCTATCAATAATCGTCCACTATCAATTTTATGTTTAGGAAAATTCTAAAAATCAGCGGGCTTGTGCTCGGTAGTATCGTTGCATTTGTTGCCGTCGCTTACCTTGTTATTTACATTAATATGAGGATGCGTATAACCACCGCGTATGATGTGAATCCTGAAGCGATACACGTCAGCTATGATTCGGCATCTATTGCTGAAGGTGCTCGTCTTGTCGGAACGCGTGCCTGTAATGATTGTCATAATCCGGATTTCGGCGGACGCGTACTTCTCGACGACCCGATGATTGGCCGCATCTCCACACGAAACATCACACGGGGTAAAGGTGGTCTCCCTGACGACTTTGACGAAAGCGACTGGGTGATGGCCATCAAGCACGGGCTTGATCAGCAGAAGAAGCCCTTGATCTTCATGCCCGCCAATGAGTTTAGTCAGATGAGTGAGCGCGACATCGCCTCCATCATTGCCTATATGTCGACGGTGCCCCCTGTGGATCGCGAAGACTCACCGATTGAGATTGGCCCGCTCGGATATGTACTCGGCATCTTCGATGTCATCCCAGTCATACCGGCGGAGAAGACCAATCATACTTCCCGTTTTGCGCCGGAAGTTTCTCCTACTGAAACGCTCGCGTACGGAAAGTATCTGGCCGTCGTGTGCACGAATTGTCATGGGCCAGAGTTGAAAGGCCGGGGACCCATGATTCCCGGTGGTTTACCAATACCTGACCTTACCACCACCGGTCAGGCAGGCAAATGGTCTCATGGTGACTTTATCAAAACACTGCGGACGGGTATAAGGCCGAATGGCTCCAGCCTTGCAGACGACATGCCATGGAAGATGACCTTGTCATTTACGGAAGAAGAACTCACAGCAATACATACGTATGCACAGTCGTTGAGATGATCATGGTCGAGGCACAATACGGCGCTATTAATAGCAACATCACTTCCGCGAATCAACATGTTGCGTCCTGAGCAATCACTAGGTGTAGTTGTTCGGGATCGACAGTTAGAATCTGAGCGGGAAACGAGGTTCGAACTCGCGACCCTCAGCTTGGGAAGCTGATGCTCTACCAACTGAGCTACTCCCGCAGAAACCACAGCCCGGTGATGACTTCAGCTGTCGGGCCGGTTGCCTGATGATGAATTTAGCTATTTGAACGGGACTTGTGCACTGAGACTGGAAATTATCTCTTCCGGTCAAAGTATGAAGGTTCGATGCTTACTTGACAAGCTGCACGTGCTCAGTCTCAACAAAACCAACCAGGTCGACATGGCTAGCTACAATCTTATACCAGCCGTCTTTTTCACCAATGATAATGAGTGGATCTTTGGAGGTTACGTTACCTACAATCTTATAGCTAACTCCCGGGCCACTTCTCACCCTGAGGTGGGCCAAAGTAGTTGCCGCTGGCTTAAGCGACTTCGAAGACCAGGGTACTTCCGTCACGTCGCCATTTGAAGAAACACGTATATCTTCTGCACCGCCGGAATTCGCAGCGGTCTTACATACACTGCATTGACCACCCTCCTTTTTGCAATGTTCGCAGGCTGAACAATTCTTGCAGGCCTTGCAAGTGGAGGACCCAGTACACTTGGCCACCACTCCGGAACTCATCGAAACTGGATGTGACGAATCCTGCGCTGCGCACCACGTGGCGGCCAAACACATCACAACGAGTACAGATGTAAGTTGCAGACCGATTTTCATGGCTCTAATGGGTTACGTGACGGCGGAAAAGCGGTGACGAAGGCTGTTCTGAAAAATAAGGCCCTTGTTCCGGGCTCAAAACTGGCTGCTTTCCCTTGCTATAAGTCAACATAGCCCATCTTCGGGAACTTGTCGAGCCCCCCTGCCCTCAACTCCCGATGAAGATGTAAGAATCGTCGCCGACTTTCACCCGAAATCGCCCCAGCCTTCAAAAACTACTGCATCCTTCACACCCTGGCCAACCAATAAATGAACAGGCCTGAAGCTTCAACACCCACTGGATACGTTGGAAGTGAAATGGGTAACGATCAACGGTTGCGTTATAGTCCGGATGACTATAACTAGCATAACGCAGTATCTACAAAACGTTGCCTTCAGGTATCGCCTTGTGTCGCGCTTGCCCCTTGTAGTAGTCGTTATCCGCACGCCAACACAAGTTCATACACGCTATCTTTACCACAAAAAAAAGAGTTTGTGAACACTTACGCTGCTAAATTGATCCCGCTAATACTTTCCATTGTTATGACTGGCACCACTTCGAATTTACATGCACAATCTACCGGAAACTACGCCGACATCAATGGCTTAAAAATGTACTATGAAGTTCACGGCAGTGGATTTCCACTCGTGCTCATACATGGCGGTGGATCCACTATCGAAACAACCTTCGGACGTATACTGCCCGAATTGGCGAAGTCTCATCAGGTGATAGCCGTCGAAATGCAGGCTCACGGACATACACGCGACATTGATCGGGAGATGACTTTTGAACAAGATGCGGATGATATCGCCGCCTTGCTAAAACATCTTGCCATAACCAAAGCCGATATCTTTGGATTCAGCAATGGCGCGAGCACCACGTTTCATATCGTTATGCGTTATCCACAATTGGTGAATAAAATCATTATTGCTTCCACGATGTACGAGCGGGCAGGCGCCTTTCCGGGCTTCTGGGAAATGATGATGAATGCGTCATTTGACGGAATGCCACAACCTTATAAAGAAGCCTACCTTAAAATTGTTCCTGACCAGGATGCGCTGTATGCCATGTACAACCGGGATGTTACACGCATGCAGAACTTTAAGGATATTCCGGAGAAGAGCATAGCATCGATTGAGGTCCCCGCGCTTATTATCTGTGGCGATCATGATGTGAACACCGTAGAGCATGCCACCAAGATGTTCCGGACCATGAAAAATGCGCAGCTGGCCATATTCCCCGGGGGACATGGTGATTACATGGGCGAACTCACTACCCTGAAACCGGGCCAGACGACGCTTGCCGGACTACCCGTTATCCGGGCATTTCTAGATGCAAATCGTCAATAGCATACCGCTATAGAACGGATGGTTCGCGTTTGCGGAAAATACGCGCATCCGGATCGATCAGTTCAAGCTTGTTGTTGTCGACGAGGCTGGTTACTGCATCGTAAAATCCAATGATAAAATAGCCGCCAGGATTCAACGCCTCGTAGAACTGCTCTAACAGCCTTCGCTTCGCAAGCGTATCGAAATAGATCATCACGTTGCGACAAAAGATAATATCAAAGCCACGGGGAAAACTATCGGTGATCAGATTGTGATACTTAAATTCCACATGGTCCACAAGCGCCGTATTCATACGGACATTGGTGCCGTCCGCTTCCGTATAGTATGTAGCCAGTTCGCGATAGGCCGTTACTTTTCTATAGGCGGCTTCATTCTCGATCATTTTGAGTTTATGATAAACACCAGCCTGCGCCTCACGAAGCGCATTCTCGTTAAAGTCTGTAGCCAGCGCACTCGTTTTATCCCGCAGTTGCAACTCGTGCAGCAGCACGCCAAGGCTGTACACCTCTTCACCTGTCGAGCACCCGGCGTGCCACACACGAATAGAAGGAACCTTGCGACCCTCCAGGATCAGCCGCTTCTTCAAGGCAGTCCATAGCTCGTGGTCGCGAAACATGGAGGTCATTCCAACGCTCACTTCATTCATGAAGATCTTTACAAAGTCTGGCTCGCGCAGAAACTTCACCCACAACTCATGTGCTGACTTCAAATCGAACAAACTCATGATCCTTACCACGCGCCTCCGAAGTGACTTCGGTTCATAACAAGTAAAATCAATTCCATAACGCGTCAGAATGCTCTGCGTCAGCGACATCATCTCCTCTCCCGTCAATTCATATCCTTCCATGCGATGTCTATGCTACCATTGAAACATTGTCGTTGAGTTCCCTGATGATCATCAATACGACCCTGGTGACCTCACCATCCAGTCCGCGTGCGAGCGAGAAACCCACTTCAAACGTAGCGACGCGATCCTGCAACGCCATCGGAATGCGCAGCGAGATGGCATCCGCATTAAGAACCTGCTGCTGGCAGGTCGTCCACTCCGCGTGATAAGGCACGGCAAAAAAATCTTCGATTCGTTTTGATCGAAGTTGCATCCGGTTAAGATTAAATAGTTTCTGCGCTTTGTCGTTGGCCGTTTTACACGTAAAATCAGCATTGAATTCTATTACCGGAACTGCTGACTTAAAGGCAGCCACCATACTGCTCAGCTCGTTCAGCTTTTCCTTCTCCTGCGTGGTGAACTGTGCCAGCATAAGGATCTTCTGAGGCACCTGACCCTCGACCGTGATGGGATTGAACGTACCTGAAAGCCACATCTCCTTTCCGGTATGATCCCGCATTTTGAACTCGCCTGAAAAGAATTTTCCCAAACGCAGATTTTCCCACATCAGCTTCATAGAGGGATCGTCTCCGATGAAGAACCCAATATCTTTACCTTTCAAATGATACTCATCGTAACCAAGCACCTTGAGAAAAATATCATTGCCTCCCGCATACTGTCCATCCAGCGTAAAGTTCGCGGCCGCAAGCGTTCCGTTAATCGCATGGATCGTCCCCGACAACTCCGCCTGATTGCGCGACATTTCCTGCTGCGCCGTACCGAGGGCCTCAAGATGATGCTGTAGTTCACTCTCACGAACCTGAAGTTTCTCCGCCAGCACGTTCGACTCTGCCAATAAGCGTTGTGTCTGATTTATGCTTTTCAGTGCCGCCACTTCAGCCGCAATGCTTTGACATACTTCCTTCACAAATTCGATCTGATGCGATTGAAGGTGATCGAACGATACAAGTTCTACAGCACCAAAAAATGTGTCATTAAAAAGAAGCGGAACAATAAGGACATTTCTGGGTGTCGCCTCGCCCAGACCAGACGTGATTTTCACATAATCTCTTGGGATATCGGTGATGAGAATTATTTCCTGCTCCACCATGCATTGGCCGAGGAGACCGGACCCCAACGGAATTCGGGATTCCTGAAAGCGCTCTTTACTATAGGCATAACACGCGAGCAGGTCGAGACAACGTCCGCCCTCCTCATCCTCGCTCTCAATGTACATGCCTCCCTGATTCACGCCCACGTAACGAACCAGATGACCTGTAACGTAGCTGGCGTATTGTTTCAACTCGGCTTTATGCCTGAGAATTTCCGCAAATTTCGCCAGCCCCTGCGTCACCCAGTTTCTCCGATCCTCCTCCTCTTTAGCACGTACCAGCTCGGAACGGATTGATTGGATCGCGGCGCCGATCGCATCCTTCGTGTCAATGTCCCCCATGGCCTTCAGCTTCTCGGGGTTCGAAAGGTTTGCTATGTATGCCGCTGACAACTCAAATTTCCTGGCGATGTCCTTATGATTCGACACCAGGCGGCGATGATTTTTAAACTGTACCGGAATGGTTACTTTTTCGTTCAATAGCAGATTCTGTGATTCCACAACGGCATCTCTAAGCGCCGAAAGCCAAAGCCAGGTGGCAAGGCTACCCAGAACGGCAGCCGAACCTATTAAACATAAAATAAGCCAATTGTTTCCGTGCAGAACCACCAGCGACATAGCGGCCAGCAGCAAAGTCAGAAACAAATAGCTGATTATGGAGAGTAGTCTCATCCTGCAACGGTAACGTGAATCACTACACGGGCATCGTATCGAAAATCCGATTGCTCAGATTCCAGATAAATTGCGGGTGGATACTATCGCGCTCATCAAACTGAAATGTCGCGTTGCAAAATATCAGACTCGAATGATTATCATCTCCCGTCTCAGCAAGGATAAAACTGTTGAGCTCAGTAGCGGGCATTCGGTTCAGTTCCGGCACATCTCCATACACTTCCAGATCCAGAGACATCGACAGCTCTGCAATTACCGATGCCGAAATGATGTTGTCAATCTCCAGCAGGAAAGCCTCGTTCATGGCACTGCTCGACTTCTTCAGGTTCATGGCCTTAAATACTTCTTCGCTTTCGACTTCATTAAAAATGAGAAAGCTCTTGCCCGAAATATCGCCGATGATCTGCGTAACAAGCACGTACAGCTGACCAGACTCCTCAGCCAACGCTGCGTGATTTTTGCTGGATTGAATAAGTACCGATTGACACTTTGTGATTTTTACCTTTCTGTTAATCAAACTCGAAAATGAACGCGCCGCCCGCTCAAATCCAGAGCTCATGATTCCCGCTAACCGTTCTTCTCTACTTTTCGTTTCCATGAATTTTGTATTGAGGGTTACAAAAATTTCTATCAGTTTAAATGAAGGCTTTTTGTCGCGCGATGACGTGCTGCAGCATTAAATACATACCCCAACAAGAATGGCACGTTCAACACGAGACAAACATTGCCACTTCCCAGAATTGTATACCCGCTAACATATTTCACCTTATCGACAGGCTTCGTCAAAGGCTTCTCTACAATCTCCTTCTGCTGAAGCAACTTGTCCACGACAAAACCCACCGTCCTATTATTAAAAGCTACCACCACGATATCCAGTCTCGCCGTATCGGGTACGCTATCCAATGACTGTTGAAGTACATTTCCCCTTTCTATTGTCATTTCAGGATCCTGATCGAGAACATCTGCCAGAAAAACCAGCGTTATGTTCTTACCAAGGTGTGAAGCGATCAATCCTCCTCCGGCTTTGTGTATTTCAGACTTCGGCAGCGAAATAACAGATTGCGTATAGGCGAGAGGAATCGCGTATACGGAATCGCCGAGCTCAAAAAGTAGCGATGACTTTACAGCCATGGATGCCGGGAGCGTAAGTTGAATCACGGTACCTGTCCCCTCCGTGCTCACCAGCTTCACAATGCCGCCGATGGAATCCAATGTCTTTTTCACTACATCCATTCCTACGCCGCGACCCGCAATGGCCGTTACGTGGTCCATCGTTGAAAAGCCAGGCTCAAAGATCAGCATCGCCAGATCTTCTTTTGACAACTCATTCGCGACGGCAGACGTAATCAGTCCTTTGTCCAGCGCGCGTTCCCGGATTTTGTTGTAGTTCAAGCCACGGCCATCGTCACTGATTTCAATTACGACGGAATCTGTCTCTGCATGGGCGCTCAGTGTAATCACACCTTGTGCTGGTTTGCCGGCGGCCAGACGCTCTTCAGGCTTTTCAATTCCATGTCCGACGCAATTCCGGATAAGGTGAATCAGAGAATCTCCAATCACTTGCAAGACATTGCGGTCTATTTCGGTATCTGAACCGGCAAGCTTCAGCACTACATCTTTCTTTTCCAGGCTGCCGGCGTCGCGCACCACCCGATGAAATTTGTTAAACAGAAATCCTACCTGAACGAGTCGAACGTCCATGACGGAATACTGCAAGTCGGCGCTGATACGGCTCAGTCGGGCAAACTCATTTAAAGCCTGACGGCCACGTGATCCCTGAAAAGCAAGTATCCTGTCCTTCTCAATCATGAGCTCTCCAACCAGGGTCAGGAGGTTGTCCAGCTTTCGGACGGGAACCTGTACAAGGTCAGAGAATGCTAACTTTTCCTGGGTATCCGCCTCCGGCGCCGAATGAACCTTGTCCGCAACGGTATCGCTACACTCAGATTCAGCGACTTCGTAAGATGCCGTTTCATTCTTGATGGATGAGGTTGTCGCCGGTCCTCTCTCCTTCGTGCGCTTCAGGAAGACCTCCAGTTTGGTCTTTATGCCTTTGTATCTCACGTCGGCATTGTCGCGAATGGCACGAATGAGATTACCCAGCACATCCACAGCCTTGAATAGCATGGAGAACAACGCTTCATCGAGTTGGATGCGACCATCGCGTACTTCTCCAAACAGATCCTCCAACACATGCGACATTTCGCCGATGCCGACGAAACCCATGCCGGAGGCATTGCCCTTGAGCGTATGGGTAATCCGAAACAGTGCGTGAATGGTCTCCTTGTCGGATGTGTTCTTCTCGAGGTGCGTCATGAGTCGATTGATTTCCTCCAGGTTATCAAGCGCCTCGGCAAGAAATATCTCTTTGTATTCGTCGTCTCTGTTCGCCATATCTTGTTTCTTATGCTCTCACAGGCAACTTGTGATAAAGCCCGGCATTTCCTTTAAATTGACGACCTGCCTGGCTGCACCCAGGGCATGTGCGGCCTTCGGCATGCCATATACAACCGAAGACTCTTCATCCTGAACAATGGTATAACCGCCTTCTTCGCGAATGCGCTTGAGCCCTGCAGCACCATCCCTGCCCATACCCGTAAGTATGACACCAATGGCATGTTTACCGTACGTGTCGGCGACTGACTCAAACAGGCAATCCACTGAAGGATCGTTAAATTCTTTATACTTCCTCTGCGTGAAGGTGACGATCGGTGCACCATTCGATACGCTTCGTTCGATCCGCATGTTGGTATCGCCGGGTGCCACGTAAATCACGCCACCCTTAAGTTCCTCACCTTTGGTGGCTAACTTCACCTGAAGGGTGTTACTCTGATTCAATCGCTCAGCAAATGTTTCAATAAATCGCGCCGGCATGTGCTGCACGACAACTACAGGAATGTGCAAATTCCGCGGAAGGTTCGTCAGGATATGCTCAACGGCACCTGGCCCACCCGTTGATGCGCCGATAACGACGATCTCATACTCCCCGGATTCAAAGCTGTGGTGATGATTGTTCTTATTCTGTCGCTTTGCTTTTAACTGCCCGATGTCCGTGCGGGAAGCCTGCTTAACCAGGGCTGACAAGTGATAGTCCTGCATCTTATCGCCGCGATAGTCGGTAGGTTTGTCAATGAATTCGAAGGCGCCGCTGCTCAAGGCATCAAAAATGCGCGTATCCGTCTTCTCAAGTGAGCTCAGGAGTATGATCGGAACAGGCTGTTTATCCATCAGGCTGGTCACCACATACATGCCGTCGTAATCCGACATCACCATGTCCGTAATCACCACGTCGGGTTTCAATTTCATCGCAAGCTTCTCGCCATCCAATCCATTGGTGGCAACGCCAACGAGTTCAATTTCCTCGTCGGCAGTGAGTATGTCGCCAATCAATTTCCGCATGAACGCAGAATCGTCGATGAGTACAGTCCTGACCTTCGAATGCATCAAACAAGTACGCTAGGCTTTGTTGATGGCTTCTACGAGCTGATCGTTGGTGAATGGCTTCACGATGTAGGCCTTGGCACCAAGACGAAGACCCTCATTCACTACCGATTCCTGCCCAACGGCACTGATCATGACAACCTTGGACTTTAATCCTTCGTCCTGATAAACCTTGAGGATATCAGTACCGATCATGTCCGGCAAAATGTTGTCCAGCGTGATCAGGTCAGGCTGCAGCTCGAACGCAAGATCAATCGCCTCTTCACCATTAGCGGCCTGTCCCACCACCTCATACCCATCACCTTCCAGGGCATCTTTAATAAGTGTCCGCATATACAATGAATCGTCAACAATGAGCACGCTCTTTCCCATGTTTACTGTATTTT
>Ga0164241_10005483_pt1 | contig 11868 bp, 8 predicted proteins | sample OricomyardsoilBY_FD_108780 | JGI IMG/M metagenome (GOLD analysis project Ga0164241, IMG submission 108780) | Backyard soil microbial communities from Emeryville, California, USA - Original compost - Back yard soil (BY) | ecosystem: Environmental > Terrestrial > Soil > Unclassified | place: USA... | reverse complement strand
TGCGCGGCCTCGTCGAGCCCGGCCGGGGCGGTCGGCAAAGGCAAAACCGGCGGCGCGTAGCTCGCATCGGTCACTTCGACCGTCGCGCCGAGCCGCGTGACGGCGAACAGCTTCTTGGCGAAGGCAAGCGGCAGGTGCACGCAGCCGTGCGAGGTGGGATAGCCCGGATCGCTCCCCGCGTGCAGCGCCACGCCGTCCCATGTCAGCCGCTGCATGTAAGGCATCGGCGCGCTGTCATAGAGGGTCGAGCGATGCGTCTTCTGTTTCTGGAGGATGGTGAAGGTACCGATTGGGGTTTCGTGCCCGGGTTTTCCCGACGAAACGCTGGTCATGCCGATCAAGGTGGCGCCGCGATAGACATAGGCGCGCTGGTCGGTCAGGCTGACGATCACCGAGACCGGCCCGGCGATGCCGGGATCGTCGGTCCAGACATAATCGCCGGCATCGAGCTTGGCGCCGACACTGGTCGCCACGCTTCCCGTCAGATCGCCCGCATAAGCAGGCGTGGCGGCGAGGAGGGGCAGGCAGAGCAGCCCCGCACGCCACACGGCGCGCCAGCTGGAAGCGGGCATCGATCTATCCTGATAGCGCGGCGGAATTTGCGGCGCCTTTGCAGCGGTTTAAACGCAGGCGACTCGATTTTGTGCCATCGCCCGCCCGCCGCCGCCGAACGCGGCGAGCCGCGCGATTGGCGCGACGAAGCGGCCGGAAAGCCGGGAACGAAGCGGCTTTCTTCATGAAATCGCGGCATAATTCTGCTATATGAAGGCTCCAGAGCGGGGTATGCGTAGATGAGTTCCTTCGATCGTGCGGCGTTCACGCGTCGCAATCTCCTGACGACCGGCTTGATCGTGGCAGGCGCCGCGGCGTGCCCGGCGTCGGCGCAGCTGGCAGTTCGGGGCGTCGCGCCGGTCAAATCGCCGGGCAGCGATGCGCCCGATCACTCGCCGCGCGCGGTGCGCCCCGAATTGTTCCGCCAGGCGATGGCGGCGCTGCAGCGTCATGGCGGCCGCATCGCTCATCGCGACCGCATCGCGATCGCCGATTTCGCGCAGCCCTCGTCACGGCCGCGCTTCCATCTCGTCGATCTGGCGAACGGCGCGACCAAGACCTTTCTCGTCGCGCACGGCAGCGGATCGGACCCCGAGCATAGCGGCTGGCTGCAGCGATTCTCGAACGCGCCGAACTCGAACGCCTCGTGCGAAGGCGCTTTTCTCGCCAGCGATTATTATGTCGGCAAGCACGGCAGGTCGCAGCGGCTGGTCGGGCTGGATTCGACCAACGACAACGCGCTGGCGCGCGCGATCGTGGTGCACTCCGCGTGGTATGCGGATGAGGACATGATCGCCAAGCACGGCATGCTCGGCCGCAGTCAGGGCTGCTTCGCGGTCGGCGAGGCGCACCTCGCCGAGGTCTTCGAACGCCTCGGGCCGGACCGGATGATCTTCTCCGCGAAGGTCTAGGTCCGGCGCGCCGGGCGCTTACCAGAAAGCGGCGGGATCGGGCGAGGGCGCGTTGCAGGCGCGCGTGCTGCCATGCTTGCAGGCCCAGACCTGATGCCGCCAGGCGCGCATTGCATCGGCATAGGCGCGCTGCTGGTGCGCGTAATGCCGGGCATCGCGCGCGCTCCGGCGATGATCGCGATGCACCGCGGTGCGATAGGCCGCCATGTCGCTGTCATATTGCGCGAGGCTCGCGGTATTCTGGTCGGCGATCGCCTGCTGGCGTGCGGCATATTGGCCGGCCACGGCGTTGTTGGCCTCGGCCTGATGCTGCTGCGCCGTCGCGCCGGTCACGGCGACGGAAGCCACAAGCGCGGCGGCGAGGAGACGGATCGGTTTCACGGCGGACATCCTCTCGGTGTTGAGCCGCCAGAACGATCCGCCCTGCCACGCGTTCCCGAATCACACCGCGTCGAGCGCCGCCTCGAAGTCCGCGATCAGATCGTCGGCATCCTCGACGCCGATCGAGATGCGCACCAGATTGTCGGTGATGCCCAGCGCCTTCTTGCGCGCGTCGGCCACCGAAAGGTGGGTCATCGCCGCGGGATGGCTGGCCAAAGTCTCGGTGCCGCCGAGGCTGACCGCGAGCTTGGCGATCGTGAGATTGTCGAGGAAGCGGAAGCTCTCTTCCTCGCCGCCCCGGATGAACAAGGAGAAGGTCGATCCGGCGCCGCTGCAATGGCGCTTGTAGATGTCGGCCTGGCGCTCCATCCCCTTGGTGTCGGCGAGGAAGCCGAGATAGCCGACCTTCTCGACCTTTGGGTGCGCGCGCAGGAACTCACAGACCTTGGCGGCATTCTCGCCGGCGCGGCTCATGCGCAGCTCGAGCGTCTCGAGGCTGCGCAGCAGCATCCAGGCGGTGTTGGGATCGCAGATCGTGCCGATCGTGTTGCGCATCAGCCGGATGGTGTTGATGTGTTCCTTCGAGCCGAGCACGCCGCCCGCGACGAGGTCCGAATGCCCGCCGGCATATTTGGTCAGCGAATAGACGACGATCTCGGCACCGTGCGCCAGCGGCTTGTGCCACAGCGGCCCGAGGAAGGTGTTGTCGATCGCGATCGGCGGCTTGTTGGCGCCGGTGAAGATCGCGTCGCGGCTCGCGCGCACCGCCTGCACGTCGACCAAAGCGTTGGTCGGGTTGGCGGGCGATTCGAGATAGATGAGCGCGACATTGCCCGAGGCGGCCTTGGAGAGCACGGCGTCGATCTCCTCGCGCGTCGCGCCCGCCGGGAAATCGAGCCAGTGGATGCCGAAGCGGCCAAGGATGCGCGCGATCAGCGTCTCGGTCGCGGCGTACAAGGGCCCGGAATGGACGATCGTGTCGCCGGGCTTGACCATCGAGAGGAAGAGCGTGGCGATCGCCGACATGCCCGACGAGAAGGCCAGCGCATCCTCGGCATCTTCCCAGATCGCCAGCCGGTCCTCGAGGATTTCCTGATTCGGCCCGTTGAAGCGCGAATAGACGAGGCCCTCGGCGCCGCCGGGACGCTTGCCCGTCACGCCCTCGAAATGGCGCTTGCCGGCCGCGGCATTGGGGAAAACGAAAGTGGAGGTGAGGAAGATCGGCGGCTTCAATGAGCCTTCCGAGAGCATCGGATCGTAACCATGGCCCATCATCTGGGTGGAGGGCTTGAGCTTGCGCCCGTTGATCGTGTCGGCATGCGCCTTGGGTTTGCGCGCGGGCACGCCGGTGAGATCGGCTTCGGTTTCGGTCTTCCTGGCCATGCGGCGTCCTCTCGATACTGTGTCGCGCGCCTCCCTAACGCGGGATCGTCGCATTTGATACCATCCCGTGCCGCGATCGGGCGCAGCACGATTGGCACTCGGCTTGCCGCGCGCGTCAAGCTAACGTGGCAGCCATGAGCAACGCCGCTTCCGGCCCGCTGGCGGGCCTGCGCATGATCGAATTCGCCAGCATCGGGCCGGGGCCGCATTGCGCCATGCTGTTCGCCGATCTCGGCGCCGAGGTGCTGCGGATCGCGCGCCCCGGCGGCACGATGCCCAACCCGATCGTCGACCGCGGCCGCGCGACGCTGACGCTCGACATCCGCACCGACGATGGCCGTGCCACCGCGATCGAGGCGGTGCGTCATGCCGACGTGTTGATCGAAGGCCTGCGCCCCGGCGTGATGGAACGGCTCGGGCTGGGCCCGGAGACGCTGTGCGGCCTCAACCCGCGGCTGATCTATGGCCGGATGACCGGCTGGGGGCAGGACGGGCCGCTGGCGACGGTCGCCGGGCACGACATCACCTATATCGCGCTGTCGGGCGCCCTCGCCGCGATCGGGCGACCGGGCGAGCCGGCAGTGCCGCCACTCAATCTGGTCGGCGATTTCGGCGGCGGATCGATGCTGCTCGCCTTCGGTATCCTCGCCGCCTTGTGGGAGCGCGAGCGCTCGGGCAAGGGACAGGTGATCGACGCCGCGATCGTCGACGGCGTCGCCTCGATGATGACGATGTTCGCCGGGATGGCGGGGCGCATCTCGCTCGATCGCGACCAGAACCTGCTCGGCGGCGCGGCGCCCTTCTACCGCTGCTACCTGTGCGCCGACGGGCGCGAGATCGCCTTGGGCGCGCTCGAGCCGCAATTCTTCGCCACGCTCGCCGAGCGGCTCGACCTGCCCGAAGGGCTGACCCAGGCGCCGGCGCAATGGCCCGAACTGGCCGCGCACCTGACGCGCCTGCTCGCCACCCAGCCGCTTGACCATTGGCTTGCGCTGCTCAACGGCACCGATGCCTGCGCCGCGCCGGTGCTGCCGCTCGCCGAGGTCGCGGCGCATCCGCACCACCGCGCGCGCGGCACCTATGTCACGCACGATGCGCTGAAGCAGGCCGCGCCCGCGCCGCGCTTTTCGCGCACCCCCGGCGCGATCCAGCCGGCGCGCGATGGAGCGGCGCTGCTCGCCGCCTGGAGCAGAGGCGGCGAGCGCTGACCTGCGCCCGCTATTGTCCGGCCGCAGCAGCCAGCGCGGCGGTGATCTCCGCGCCCTTGGCATCGCGCAGCACGCCGCAATTGTGGATCTGCTCCAGCGTGCGCTGATAATCGAGCAAGCCGGCATTGGCCGCGCGCACCTTCGGGCCCAGCACCGCATCGATCTTCGCCGCGCGATCCACGCCGCATTGCGCGCCGACCGCCTGGGGCAGGCGGCTGGTGATGAACACGCCGTTGCCGCTCGCCAGCAGCTTGTCGTAATTGGCGAAAATCCAGTCGCCGGTCAGATCGCGCGTGCCGGCGGTGAACGCCATGCCGTAGATCATGTTCAGGCGGTCGAAGGGGCGCATCCGCGGATCGGCGAGCGCGAGCAGGTAGTTCGCGATCTCGGGATTGCCGCTGCCCGCCGCCGTGCCGAGCGCCGCGTCACGCACCGTGGGATCCTCGCTCGACAGGCCGAGATCGATCAGCTTTTTCGCCATGTCCAGGCCGCCTTCCTCGACCGCGACCTGCAGGGCCGCGCCGATATAGCCCGGATCGAGCGCATCCTTGTCGCCCGCCAGATATTTGTCCGCCGCGGCCTTCAGCGTCGCGCGCGTCGCCGCGTCATGGGCGTCGTCCGCGACGAGGCCGACGAGCTGCTGGCGCAGCTTCTGCTTGCCGGGATCCTCGGCGGCATAGGCGCCGACCTTGGGATCGAAGCCGAGCGCGGCGAGCCGGGGGGCGTAGACCGCCTCCATGAACGCGCGATAGGCGGCCGAATCGGACGCGATCAGCCCGCGCAGCCGTAGCCCGGCGATGCGCTCGCCGCCGTCGACGCTGGCGGTGGCATCGGGATTGGCGGCCATCGCGCGCGCTTCGTCGAACAGCCATGCTGCCGGCGCCTTGCCGGCGCGGAACGCCGCCCACAGGCTGTCGGTGGTGGCGATCGCCTCGCCCGCGGGCAGGCTGGCCGACGTTGCGATCAGCGCCTGCCAGTCGGCCGGCGACAAGGTGAAGCGATAATAGCCGGTGCCGCCGACATTGGGCATGATCACGCCGGTCGCCGGCGCGGCGAGCGTCGCGCTCTTCGTATCGAGCAATTTGCATTGCTTGGCGGCATCGACGCGCACGCAGAACGGGATCGTCCACGTCTCGGGCGCCAGATTGGTGCCGAGATAGGCGTAGCGCGACTGACTGAGCATCAGCTTGCCGCCGTCGCGGCGCACATCGACCACCGGCACGCCCTGCTGATCGACGAAGCTCTTGAGCGCGGCGAGCACCTTGGGATCGTGCGCGGCGTCGGCGATCGACTGGAAGAACTGCTCCGAGCTGGCATTGCCATAGGCATGGCGCTTGAGGTGCAGGCGTACCCCGGCCTGGAATTTCGCGTCGCCGAGATAGGCGGCGATCATCGCCACCACCTGCCCGCCCTTGCCATAGGTGATCGAATCGAAGGCCGAATCGATCTGGCTGTTCTCGGTGATCGGCTGGTGGATCGGGCGACCGACCTTCAGCGCGTCGGTGTTCATCGCGCGGAAGCCCTCGTCGAGCGCGCCGACGCCGATGTTGAGCTCGGGCCGCCATGCGTTGCCGATGCGATAGCCCATCCAGTTGGCGAACGATTCGTTGAGCCAGATGTCGTCCCACCATGCGGGCGTGACGAGATCGCCGAACCATTGGTGCGACAGCTCGTGCGCGACGACCATGCCGAAGGTCTGCTTGTCCCCGGTGGTCGCATTGGGATCGAGGAAGATGATGCCGTCGCCATAGGTGTCGGCGCCGGCATTCTCCATCGCACCGGGCATGACGGGCGTGCCGATCTGGTCGAGCTTGGGAAAGGGGAAGGGCTCGCCGAAATAGTTTTCGAGCAAGCTGACGATGCGCGGCGTCTCGGCCATCACATAATCCATCTTGCCGGCCTGCGCCTGCGTCGCGACCGCGCCATAAGGCATCGGTGCGCTGCGCTCCGGCGTCGGCGGGATCAACCCGGTCTTGTGCACGAACGGCCCGGTATCGATCGCGACCAGATACGTCGGCAGCGGCTTGGTGGTCTGGAACGCGTGCTTCTCCATCCCGTCCGCGGTCTTGGTCACGCCGGTTTCGGGGCTGTTGGTGACGACCTTCAGGCCCGGATGGGTGGTGACGCTCACCGTGAAGGGCTGCTTGAAGCCGGGCTCGTCGAACGAAGGATAGGCCGAACGCGCGTCGATCGATTCGAACTGCGTCCACGCATACCATGTGTCGGCGACCTTGACGTGGAACATGCCCGCCGCGCTGTCACCGAAGGCGCCCGAATAATCGAACACGAGCGTCGCCTTGCCGGCCGGGAGCGGAGCGGCGAAATCGAGCCGTGCGGTGCCGGTCGGATCGACCTGGGTGAAGGTGCCCGCCACATCCTTGCCGCCGACCCGCGCGATCACCTTGCTCACATCGAGATTGCGGCCGTGCATGTAGATCTTGTTGGTCGCCGCCTTCAGCGTGACGTCGATCTCGTCATGACCCGAAAAGCGGTCCGCCTCGGGCAGGATGGTGAAATCGAGCCGGTAGGCCGAGGGCATTGCCGCGTCGGAGAGCTTGCCCTTGGGCGCGGCGGGATCGGGCACGATCTTCGCCGGGGCAGGTGCGGCGGCCTCGGCAAATGCGGGTGGTGCAACCAACGCGGTGGTGGCGAGCAACGAAAAAGCAGCAGCGGCAAGACAAGCGCGCATCGAAATCCCCTCTCTTGGTGTAATAGTCGTCTAATACGGTTATGTGAGGCAGGCAAGCGCGGTTCGCGACGCGTGAATCACGCTTCCGCCGCGTTGCCGCCATCCGGAAATCCGCGCAGCAGGCTCGTCACGTTGGCGCCGAGCGCATGGATCGCATAGCCGCCTTCCATCGCGATCACCGTCGGCCAGCCGCGCGCGGCGATATCGCGCGCCAGCACCGCATAATCGGCGGTGGTCAGCTTGAAATGGCTGATCGGATCGTCTTCCCAGGTGTCCGCGCCGAAGCTGAGCACGAGCAGGCCGGGATCGAACGCGGCGATGGCGTCGAGCGCGCGGGCTTGCGCGGCGCGGAACGGCTCGAGCGTCGTGCCGTGCGGCAGCGCGACGTTGAGGGTCGTGCCTTTGCCCTCGCCTTCGCCGGTTTCGTCCTCATGGCCCCAGTAGAACGGATAGTCGCTCGCCGGATCGGCATGGATCGAGGCATAGAACACGTCGCCGCGCGTCCAGAAGATGTCCTGCGTGCCGTTGCCGTGGTGATAGTCGATATCGAGGATCGCGACCCTCGCCACGCCCGCGTCGCGCGCCGCTTGCGCGGCGATCGCGGCGGTGTTGAGATAGCAATAGCCGCCGAGATAATCGGCGCCGCAGTGGTGGCCCGGCGGACGGCACAAGGCGAAGGCGGCACGCTCGCCATCCAGCACCGCCCGCGTCGCGGCGAGCACCGATTGCGCGCTCCAGTAAGCGGCGTTCCAAGTGTCGGCGGTGAGCGGGCTGGAAGCGTCGAAGCTGTAGCGGCCGACCAGCGCGTCGATACGCTTGAGGTCGAGCGGGCGCCGGCCGACGACCGGCCAGACATAGCCCGTCACATCGCCCGGCCGCCCCGCTTCGGCCCAGAGCGCGGGCGCGGCCTTGAGGAATGCGACATAGGCAGGGTCGTGGATCGCGAGGATCGGCGCCTCGCCCTGATCGGCGGGACTCTCGGTGCCGCCGATTGCCATCAGGATCGCCTCGGCGCGCGCGGGCGCTTCGGCATAAGCGACATAGCCGCCATTGTGCAGCTCCTTCTCGGGCGCATGCGCGCGCTGGTGCGGCGAGAAGAAGCGTCTCACGGTTTCGATCCTTTGGCGAAGCGCAGCATTGCGAAGCCGGTGAGCGCCGACAGCAACGATCCGGCCAATACGCCGATCTTCACTTCGTCCGCCAGCAAGGCGTTGCCGGGAAAGGCGAGCCCGCCGATGAACAGGCTCATCGTGAAGCCGATCCCGGCGAGCAACGCCACGCCGTAAAGCTGCGCCCCGCTCGCGCCGTGCGGCGGTTGCGCGATGCCGAGCCGCTTCGCCCCCCAGATGCTGCCGAAAATGCCGATCTGCTTGCCGAGAAACAGCGCGAGCGCGATGCCCAGCACCGGTGGCTGCGTCAAAGTCGCCCAGCCGAATCCGACGAGCGAGACGCCGGCATTGGCGAAGCCGAACAGCGGCACGATTGCAAAGGCGACCCAGGGAGCGAGGGCATGCTCCATCCGGTGAAGCGGCGAGACCTGCTCGTCCTGCTCGACCGGGATCACAAACGCCGCGGCGACTCCGGCGATGGTCGCGTGGATGCCCGATTGCAGCACCAGCACCCAGAGCAGGATGAAGCCGACGACATAGGGCCAGAGCTTGCGCACGCCTGCCCGGTTGAGCACCGCCATCGCCGCCAGCACGATCGCCGCGCCGCCCAGCGCGTAGGGCGCGATGCCATGGCTGTAGAACAGGGCGATGATCGCCACCGCCCCCATATCGTCGACGATCGCGACGGTGGTGAGGAACAATTTGAGCGAGGCGGGCACGCGCGGCCCCGCCAGCGCCAGCACGCCGATCGCGAAGGCGATGTCGGTCGCCGCGGGGATCGCCCAGCCGGCGCGTAGCGCGGGAGCACCGCTGGTCAGGATCAGGTAGAGAAGCGCAGGCGCCGCCATGCCCGCCAGCGCCGCGAGTACCGGCAGCCGTCGCCGCGCCGGGCTGGCCAGCTCGCCATCGACCAATTCGCGCTTGATCTCCAGCCCGACGAGCAGGAAGAACACCGCCATCAGCCCGTCGTTGATCCACAGATGGACGGTCATCGGCCCGATCGCGGGCGCGATCACCGGGCCGGTATCGACATGCAGGAGATGTGCGTAACCGCCCGCGAAGGTCGAATTGGCGGCGATCATCGCCAGCGCCGCGGCCAGGATCAGGACGATTCCGCCCGCCGCCTCGCTGGCGAGGAATTCGCGCAGCACCGAGGACCGGACGCGGTCTCCGCTCATGTTTAGTCGAAGTCCGGCCCGAACGCGGGATCGAGATCACGCGGGCGAACGAAGCGGGCGATCTTCGCGGCGCCGGGCCGAACGCCGTCCCACAGCGCGGCATCGAAGCGCAATTCGGCGAGGCTGGCGGTGGGGAACTTCTCCTCCACCGCATAGCGCAACCCGCCGAGATCGGGCACCAGCGCGAGCACCAGATCCTCGAGCCCGGGATTGTGCCCCACGATCAGCGCGCATCCCGCCTCCTCGGGCAAGGCGTGGATCAGCTCGAGCAGGGCGCCGGCCGAGGCGAGATAGACGCGGCGGTCCCAATGCGGCGCCAGCGTCTCGCCATAGCCGCGCACCACATGATCGAGCGTCTCGGTCACGCGCATCGCGGGCGAGGCAAGAACGTGATCGAAGCGGAGCCGCTCGCCGCGCATGTAGCGCCCCACCGCCTCGGCGGCGCGCGCGCCCTTGGCGTTCAAGGGGCGATCGAAATCGCGCATGCCGAGGTCGCCGGCTCCCGATTTGGCGTGGCGCAACAGCGTCAGCGTCTTCACCGGAACTCCTTCACGCTTGCTCGCGCGTCTCATGCCGCAAGCGGGGTGCGGTGGAAAGCGCTTCGATGCGTGCGACCGCCTCGTCGAGCGGCACGCGCGCGATCGGCACGCCATCGGGAAAGGCGCCGAGCAGCCGCGACGGCATGGCGGCAGAGAGCAGGACGAACGCGCCGCGATCGTCGGCGCGGCGGATCAGCCGGCCGAACGCCTGCGCCAGCCGCGCGCGCACGATGCGATCGTCATACGCGCTGCCGCCGCCGTCCAGACGCCGCGCGGCGTGGAGCACGGTCGGCTTGGGCCAGGGCACGCCCTCCATGATCACCTGCCGCAGCGATTCGCCGGGCACGTCGACGCCGTCGCGCAAGGCATCGGTGCCCAGCAAGGATGCGTGCGGATCGTCGCGGAAGATATCGACCAGGGTGCCGGTGTCGATCGGATCGACATGCTGGGCGTAGAGCGGCAGGCCATCGCGCGCGAGACGGTCGGCGATCCGCGCATGGACCCCGCGCAGCCGCCGGATCGCGGTGAACAGCCCGAGCGTGCCGCCGCCCGCCGCGGCGATCAACCGGGCATACGCGTTGGCGAGGCTCGCAACGTCGCCGCGTTTCACGTCGGTGACGATCAGCACCTCGGCGACCTCGGCATAATCGAACGGGCTCGCCGCCTCGAACCGCGCGGCGGGGCGGGAGAGATGGTGCGCGCCGCTGCGCGCTTCGGCCACTTCCCAGTCGCCGCCGCCGCGCAAGGTCGCCGAGGTGACGAGCGCGCCGTGCGCGGGCTTGAGCACCGTCTCGGCGAAGGGCCGTGAAGGGTCGAGCCAATGGCGGTGCAGCCCGATATCGATCTCGCGCCCCTCGATGCGATCGACCGCCAGCCAGTCGACGAAATCGGGCGTCGCGGGGCCGCCGACGCGCGCGAGCAGCGACAGCCATGCCGCGACCGTCTCGGCACGCCAGCCGAGCGAGGCGATCGCGCCCTCGATCCGCGCGCGCGCCGGGCCGTCCATCCAGTCGGGCGCCTCGCTCAGCACCGCCTCGAGCCGGCGTCCGAGCGCGACCAGCGGGCGGACGAGCTGGTCGAGCGCTTCCGCCGCCGGTCCCGCCGCCTCGATCAGTTCGGGCGAAGGCTCGGCCAGTTCGGTCTCCAGCCCATAACCGGCATCCTCGGCCTTTTCGGCGCGCGCGTAGGCGAGCCCGCGCACCGCCGCGAGCAACGCTTCGATCGGCCCGAACGGCTGGCCTTCGGCGAGGCGCTGGAGCCAGCCGTCGCTGGCCAGCGCGCGCGCCGCATCGACCGCGTCGCCGATCGCGCGGCCGCCCGCCTCGTCATAGCTGGCGACGTCGGAGAGCCGCGCGGCGAGTCCGCGCCGCCGCCCGCGCGATCCCGATTCGGGGCCGAGGATCCAGCGCCGCAGCTCGATCGTCTCCTGGCCTGTGAGCGCGGCGGCGAACATCGCATCGGCGGCGTCGAAGATATGGTGCCCCTCATCGAATACGTAGCGCGTGGGGCGCGTGGTCAGTTCGCGCCCGCGCGCGGCGTTGACCATCACCAGCGCATGATTGGCGATCACGATATCCGCCTCGGCCGAAGCGCGTGCCGCGCGCTCGATGAAGCACTTGCGGTAATGCGGGCAGCCGGCATAGACGCACTCGCCGCGCCGGTCGGTCAGCGCGGTCGAGCCGTTGCGGCGAAAGAGCGTGCCGAGCCAGCCGGGCAGGTCGCCGCCGATCATGTCGCCGTCGGCGCTATAGGCGGCCCAGCGCGCGACGAGATGCGCGAGAATCGCGGCGCGGCCCGCGAACCCGCCCTGCAGCGCATCTTCGAGATTGAGCAGGCAGAGATAATTCTCCCGCCCCTTGCGCAGCACCACGCGCGCGGCCTTGGCCGCGGGGTTGGGATAGAGCCGGTCCAGCTCCTG